>Ga0302319_10000107_pt1 | contig 162241 bp, 144 predicted proteins | sample Bog_T0_2_FD_203319 | JGI IMG/M metagenome (GOLD analysis project Ga0302319, IMG submission 203319) | Peat permafrost microbial communities from Stordalen Mire near Abisko, Sweden - Bog_T0_2 | ecosystem: Environmental > Terrestrial > Soil > Wetlands > Peat | place: Sweden: Abisko, Stordalen...
GGTGGGCGGTCAGGATACGGCAAGGAAGGGAAAGGGCCATAAGGCCCGAAAATTTTTCTGCAAGCGGTTGTCAATAGTAATCTTCTGCTTTCCCGCGATTTGCAGATTTATAGGAAACGCCATTGGGCGTCAGGGGCATTCGCCATTCGCCATTCTCGCGCGGATTTCGCAGCGCAGTGACGGCCATAGCCTCCCTGCGATGCAGCACCCACCTCGTAGGCCAAGATCCGCAGCTGGGACGGGCCTTCGGCAAGCGCCATGTCGCCAGCCATGCTGACCTATGACCCCCTATTGCTTCAGCTTCTTGATCTGCCCGATGATCTTGGTCTTCCGCTTCGACAGGAATTGCCGCACCGACTCGAGGCTATCGACGCCCTCCTTGAACTGCGATATATCGCTTGAGATGTCGATCGAGAGAAGTTTCCCCTCGATCGGCTTTCCCCTGAGGTCGATCCCTCCGATGACACAGAGGATCATCTTGATGGTCTCCATTTGATCGATGAGGAATTGCACGTGAGCCGCATTCCTGCGGAGAAGGCTCACGACATCCTCCTCCTTGAGATCATCGCTGATGACCTTGTACTTGATTCCGCCAAGTTCGATCACCTTCGATTTGCGTATGGCCATCGCCGTTCCCATCTCATGGCCTGCTCGTCGGTTCAGGCATCGCAAGCGGACTCAGGCCTTTTGGAATACCGGCTTCGAGATGTGGTGGTATTCGATCCTGTCCACAAGATTGCGCATCAATGCGATCAGATCACCGACCTGCTTCGGGGATACGCCGTCTTTCAGTCGGAAGGAGATGAGTCCATCATGCAGCATCGGCATGCTGGTGTCGACGACGATGGACACGCCATGGTCGACCGATTGCACATGAGAACGGAAGCTGACTTCATAGGAATCGGTCATGGCCTGCTCCACGGATGATTACTGGCTTGTTGACACCTGGTCATGATAGGCGTTGCAGCGGTCAAGATGCACACGGGGATAATCCCCCCTTCAACGATTGCGACCTCCATGAGACCAGAATGTCAACGCAACAACCCAGACACGCCGTGCGACCGCATGGATCTTTGCCCCAGCAGCCGGCACAGCACCGTGGTCCTTGCGCCTGCGGGCGACGCGTGCCCACCGAGGAGTGGCCTCACTGGCATGAAAGAGCGAACGCCGTTCCAATTTCCCAAACGGAGCCCGATCTCCTACCTGCGATTATCGCCGATCCGACCATTGGTCGCTTCCTGCATGGTGCTGGGCCGCAAGGAAATAAGCCGATGGCTAAGCCGTATCCTGGCGCCTTCTGATTCATGAATGGATGTCGCCGCTCGCCTTGGATGGTCCGCCCCCGCTGCTCGGGCGCATGGTGATTTGCAGGGACAGAGGGCGACTCTGCTGCATTGCTGGCGACCCCAGAAGCGCCGTGTCATCGCCTTCGGCATGCTGGGCTTCGTCGGCGCCGCTGGGTGGTATCGCGATGCAGGTGCGGTCCGCGTGTCTGGCGTCCCGGCCCGGACGCGGGTTGTGCTCGAGGTTGCCTGCGGACACGCCATCCCTGCGCCTGGACCAGAGCTGCTGCCATGGCTTCGGCCCCCCTTGTAGATCATCACAGCCTCCGATCAGTGCTGCTCTGGGCCTTCCCCGATCACGCTCGGGTGACTTAATCGCCACAAGCGTCCGCAGCGATTCCCCATGGAGGTCCGCTGGACAGCTGATTAATGTGATGCCCGGATCAGGAGTCCGCCATGCTGCGCATCAGCTGCCTCTGTCTTCTCTCCCTGGCTGCGGTCGCGGTGGAGAACCTCACGCCTGACAGCATCTACGGCATATGGCAGGTGGACGACAAGGTGCTGACCAAAGATCAGAAGGAGCCAGCCGCCGCCGCGGCCAAGGTCGAGAATTTCGGCGTGACGCTGACCCTGCGAACGGCGCGGGTGATCTTCGCTTCCGATGCCATCGTCGCCGGCATGTGGCGGCTGGACGACGCCACCCCGACCACCGCGACGCTGGTCATCCAGCCGAAGGGGGCGGACGAGCAGCGCCTCCATCTCACCTTCAAGAAGGGGCACCTGACGGTTGAGGAATGTCCCGGGAAGCTGCCGCTCAAGAATATCCGCTGACCGCTGACGTGCGTTCCGCCCTCGATTCCCCCCGGCGCAGGCCGTTGCTGCGCCAGCGAGCCCGATCAGCGGCGCAGCCGGGTGCGATCGGTGAGGCGATGCAGCGTTGCCGCGAGGGCATCGAGATCGGCACAGGTGTTGTAGAAGGCCAGGGACGGCCGCACCGTGCTCTCGAGGCCGAATCGCCGCAGGATGGGCTGCGCGCAATGATGTCCCGAACGCACCGCGATGCCATCCTGGTCGAGGGCCTTGCCGACCTCGGTGGTGGCATAGCCGTCAAGGACGAATGACAGCACTCCGGCCTTCTCGGCCGCGGTACCGATCAGGCGCAGCCCCGGGACGCCCTGGAGCAGGCGCGTGCCATAGACCAGGAGCTGGTGCTCGTAGGCGGCGATGGCGGGCATGCCCAAGGCGGTGACGTAGTCGATCGCCGCACCCAGGCCGACGGCATCGGCGATGTTGCCGGTGCCCGCTTCGAACTTGTAGGGCGGCGGCTGGTAGCGGGTCTGCTCGAAGGTGACATCGGCGATCATATTGCCGCCGCCCTGCCAGGGCGGCATCAGGTTGAGGATCTCGGTAGTGCCGTAAAGCACTCCGATGCCGGTCGGTCCGAAGACCTTATGGCCGGAGAAGACGTACCAATCGCAGCCGAGCGCGCGCACATCCACGGGCATGTGCGACACCGCCTGCGCCCCGTCGACCAGCACGCGTGCGCCGGCGGCATGGGCCATCGCCGTCATGTGCTGCGCTGGGGTCACGGTGCCGAGCGCATTGGACACCTGGGTGAACGAGACGATACGGGTCTTCGACGAGAGCAGTGCGCCGTAGGCGTCGAGCCGGATCTGGCCATCGTCATCGACCGGGATGACCTTGATCACCGCTCCGGTGGCGGCGGCGACCTGCTGCCAGGGGACGATGTTGGCATGGTGCTCGAGGTGGCTGAGCAGGATCTCGTCGCCCGGCTTCAGCGTCGCCCGGCCCCAGCTGTGGGCGACCAGGTTGATCGCTTCGGTGGCACCGCGCGCGAAGACGATCTCCTCGCTGCGTCCGGCATTGAGGAAGGAGCGCACCTTGTCGCGGGCCGCCTCGTAGGCATCGGTCGCACGCGCCGCCAGCGCATGGGCGGCGCGATGGATATTGCTGTTCTCGTGCTCGTAGAAGTAGGACAGGCGTTCGATCACCTGGCGCGGCTTCTGGGTGGTGGCGGCATTGTCGAGCCAGATCAGGCGGCGACCATTGACGCGCTCGTCGAGGATGGGGAAATCCCGGCGCACGCGGTGGAGATCGATCGGCGCGGGGCCGTGGCCGGCCTGCGGGATGGCGGTCGACCAGGGATCCTGGACGGCGGCGACGGGATGGCTGTGCGGGGTCTGGTAGTGCAGGAAGTAGTACGATGCGTCTGCAGCCGTCGGCACCGCGCCGGGGGGCGCTGCAGGGGCGGGATGGAGATGGCTGGGCGAGGTGGGCACCGCGGTCGGCTGCCCCGGGATGCTGGGCAGCGCTGCGCCGTGCGGGTTGAGCAGTTCGCGCAGCTGGGCCTCGCCGGGGATGCCCGGAGGGGTGATGGGCGACGTGGGCGCCCCATGGCCAGAAACGGCCTGGGGCCTCCGGCTGTCCTGATAATGGTAGGGGACGCCTTCGGGGGGAGCGCTCACCGCCGGGCTCTGGACCGGGATCGCCGCAGCTGGGGCCGGAGCCGCAGGGACTGCGGCAGCCGGGGCCTGCCCACGGAAGATGTCGTTGGCCAACCGGGCCAGGGCTGCGAGGTCGGGCAGCCCCTGCCCGGCAGGATCACTTATACTCGGGCTTGTAGTCATAGTACTTCTCAGTCTCGACATTCTCGAGCACGGCGATGGCGTCATCGGTCAGGACCGCCAGGGAGCAGTAGAGCGAGACCAGGTAGGAGGCGATGGCGCGATGGTCGATGCCCATGAAGCGCACCGAGAGCCCAGGGCTCTGCTCGCCCGGGAGGTTCGGCTGGTACAGCCCGACCACGCCCTGGCGGCTCTCACCGGTGCGCAGCAGGATGATGCTCGAACGCCCCTGCTCGAGCGGCATCTTGTTCGACGGGAAGAGCGGGATGCCACGCCAGGTGAGGAACTGCGATCCGTGCAGCGGGACCGTGGGCGGCGGCACGCCGCGGCGGGTGCATTCACGTCCGAAGGCGGCGATGGTGCGGGGATGGGCGAGGAAGAACGCCGGCTCCTTCCACACCAGGGTCAGCAGCTCGTCGAGATCATCGGGGGTGGGCGCCCCGCTGCGCGACTTGATGCGCTGCTTGGGCACGATGTGGTTGAGCAGGCCGTATTCCTTGTTGACGATCAGCTCGCGCTCCTGGCGCTCCTTGATGGTCTCGATGGTCAGGCGCAGCTGCTCGCCGATCTGGCTGTATGGGCTGCTGTAGAGATCCGACACGCGGGTATGCACATCGAGCACCGTATTGACGGCCGAGAGCATGTATTCCCGGGGGTTCTCGACATAGTCGACGAAGGTCTGGGGCAGCTCGCGCTCATCGCGTCCCGAGCATTCGACGTTGACGCTGTCCGCATCCTTGACCCGGTTGAGGCGGTAGATGCCGGCTTCGACCGGGACCCAGTGCAGCAGCCGCGTGAGCCAGCGCGGCGTGATGCTGGACATCTGCGGCACGGTCTTGGTGGCATTGGCGAGCTGGCGTGCTGCGACGTCGCCAAGCGCGGTCGATGGGGGGATGTTGTCAGCCATGGTGGTTCTCGTTCAGGAGGTGGTATTGGGGCTTAGGCGGCGGCTTGTGACTGCCGAGATCGCCTGAAGCGCGCGCGGCTTGAAAAGAGGGGAACAGCGGGCGTCCGTGGCTGGATGGCTGCTGCCTGAGGGGAAGGCGGTGAATGCTCCGGTGGACCGGTTGCATGCGTCGGATCGAAGCGGTGGGTGCGCCGGATGGAACACTGCCGATGTGGCCTTCGATCTTTCGGGACGTGACTCTACTCATGTCCGCTTGAGATCGCAAGGTGAGTTTGAACGCCCATCAGAGTAGTGGGGTATCTTTAGTCTGCCATGCGCTCCGGGAGCGTTTGCCGGACCTGCCCCACCTGCCCCGCTTTCAGCACCTGTGCAACAGCCGCTGTCGTCCGCTCAACAGTGGGTGCTGCAGGGCGCCGGTGGCGAGCCGGGGTTATCCAGGGGATTGACCGCATGATCGGCGCAGATCCCCCTTGGCACGGGAGATGCAATGCGCTAGACCCGCTTCCGCACCAGACCCGCTTCCGCACCACCCTAGCACCGATTGCGATCTCCATGCTCTATCGCCGCCTCGGACGCACCGACCTGCAGGTCAGCGCCATCAGCCTCGGAACCATGACCTGGGGCGAGCAGAACACCGAAGCGGAGGCCCATGCCCAGCTCGATCTCGCGGTCGCCGCCGGGGTCACCCTCATCGATGCGGCGGAGATGTATCCGGTCCCGCCCAAGGCGGAGACCCAGGGCCTGACCGAACGCTACCTGGGCAGCTGGCTGGCCAAGCCGGGCAACCGCGCCCGGGTGGTGGTCGCGACCAAGGCCGCCGGACCGGTGCGCCAAGCGCACCAGCCCAAGCATGTGCGCGGTGGGACGACGAGCCTCGACCGCGCCAACCTGACCGCCGCCCTGGATGCCAGCCTGAAGCGGCTGCAGACCGATCACGTCGATCTCTACCAGCTGCACTGGCCCGATCGCAGCACCAACACCTTCGGCCGGCTCGCCTATCCCTGGATCGAGGATGCCAGCACGGTACCGATCGAGGAGACCCTCGGCGTGCTGGCCGATTTCATCAGCGCCGGCAAAGTGCGCGCCATCGGCGTCTCGAACGAGACGCCCTGGGGCCTGTCGCGCTTCGTCTCAGCCGCCGACACGCGCAAGCTCCCGCGCATCGCCAGCATCCAGAATCCCTACAGCCTGCTCAACCGCACCTACGAGATCGGCCTGGCGGAATTCGCCCACCGCGAGCAGATCGGCCTGCTCGCCTACTCACCGCTCGCCTTCGGCGTCCTGAGCGGCAAGTACCGCGGCGGCGCCCGTCCGCCCGGTTCGCGGCTGGCGCTCTACGAGCGCTTCGCCCGCTATTCGAATGCGCAGGCGCAGCGCGCCAGCGAGCGCTACGTCGCGCTTGCAGCGGAGCGCGGACTCGATCCTTCGCAGCTCGCGCTCGCCTACGTCCTGGCCAAGCCCTTCACCACCTCGGTCATCATCGGCGCCACCACCATCCCGCAGCTGCGCATCAACCTGGCGAGCATCGACGTGCGGCTCGACGACGCACTGGTGGCCGCCATCGAGGCCATCCACACCGATCAGCCTAATCCGGCACCCTGATCCCCAGCGCGCAGCGGGGGAGCAGCGGCGGCCGAGCTCGCCTCGGTCCCCATCTCAGTGGCTGACTGTTTCCGCGGTGCCCCCTCAGGGCAGCGCGGCACCTACCGCCGGACGGCCAGCGGATGCGGCCAGCGAACCGCGGCAACGCTGATCGATTCAGCGCACATCGGCGTCCACAATAAAGACGCACAATCCACCTATCGCTTGAACCATGGGCATCACCGGCATCCTGCCGCACGGAAATATTTATTCCTATCTGATTTATAGGAATATCGCTTGACCCTGCCTGGCGATGGCGAGGCTTGCCACCAGCGCAGACGGCTGCAGCGGCAGTGCGCCGACTCCAGCGACCGGTCCACCGGAGCTCCCGTGCTCGCATGCGTGACCGGGCCCTGCGCACGGCCCGACAACTCAGGATGTCCGTGATGACGACCGACCGAGATTTCCTCACCCTCCCCGCGACCGGCGCCAACAGCCTGTCGGTGCGCGCCAGCGCATTCATCGCCGCCGATCCGGCGACCCGGCGCGCCATCGAACTGGTGGAGCGCGTCGCTCCCAGCGATGCCACCGTGCTGGTGGTCGGCGAGACCGGCACCGGCAAGGAGATCATCGCCCGCCATCTCCATGCGCTCAGCGCCCGCGCTGGCGCCACCTTCGCCGCGGTGAATTGCGGCGCCTTCCCCGAGAGCCTGGTCGAGAGCGAGCTCTTCGGCCATGAGGCGGGATCCTTCACCGGCGCCCAGGGTTCTCGCCCGGGGTGGTTCGAGGCGGCCGACCATGGCACCCTCTTCCTCGACGAGATCGGCGATCTGCCGCTGATGGTCCAGGTCAAGATGCTGCGCGTGCTGCAGGAGCGCGAGGTCGTCCGCGTCGGCTCACGCAAGCCGATCAAGGTCGATGTGCGGCTGGTGGCGGCGACCAACGTCGATCTCGACGCCGCGGTGGCCGCGGGGCGCTTCCGCGCCGACCTCTTCTACCGTTTCAAGGTGATGACCATCCACCTGCCGCCCTTGCGCGAGCGGCGCGGCGACATCCTGCCCCTGGCCGACCACTTCCTCGCGCGCTACGCCCGGCGCTTGAATGTGCAGCGCGAATTCAGCGATGGCGCCGAGGCGGCGCTGCTCGCCTATCCCTGGCCGGGCAACATCCGCGAGCTCGAGAACGTCATCCACCGAGCCGTCCTGGTCGCGCGCGAGCGCGAGATCCAGAGCGACGACCTGGTGCTGCCCCTGGCCACCGCAGCGGTGACGGCTGGCGCTGCGCCTGCGCATGCCCCGCATGCCCCCAGCGAGGCACCGAAGGCCTCGCTGACGGATCGCCTCGAGGCCGTGCTCGACGAGATCCTCGAGGACGGCAATCCGCAGCTGCTCGACTGGTTCATCGCCCACATCGTCCGGCGCTCCTACTCCCATGCCGGCGGCAGCCAGGTCCAGGCGGCGAAGCTGCTCGGCATCTCGCGCAACATCTACCGCACCTTGATGAAGCGCAGCGGCCTGCTCACCGGCGATGGCCGCGTCGGCCGGGTGGTGCGCCAGCTGCCCGAGGAGACCGTCAACTCGTGATCCGGCAGGCCCCGCTGGGGCTTGGCCAGCAGGGGATGTTGCCGGGCTGCTGCGCAGCGGTCAGGGCAGCCGGTCCAGGCCGCCGCCCGGCCCTTCCCGGTTGGGTACGGCGTTTGCACAGGCAGCAGGTTCCGGGATTCCGCCATGACCAGCGCTGCCGCACCTGCCCTGCAATCATCACTCGACATCCGCCCCCTCACGCCGGTCATCGGCGCCGAGATCTCGGGCATCGACCTCAGCCGCAGCGCGGATGCCGCCACCACCCTCCAGATCACCGAGGCGCTGCATAAGTGGCGGGTGCTGTTCTTCCGCAGCCAGCCGCTGACAGACGAGCAGTTCCTCGCATTCGGGCGCAGCTTCGGCCCCCTCACCCCCGCCCATCCGATCAGCGCCGGGTTGAGCGAGCATCCGGAGATCTGGGAACGCGCCGCGACCGATTACCGCACCCGCCATGTCCATGACCGTTCGATCCCGGTGGCGCGCCCCCCGCGCGATTACCAGGGCTGGCACATCGACATCACCTTCATGGCGAATCCCAACCGCTATTCGATCCTGCGCGGTGTGCGCATCCCCGCCTATGGCGGAGACACCCTGTGGAGCAATCTCGCGCTCGCCTACCAGGGCCTCTCGCGCCCGGTCCAGGCCCTGGTCGATGGGCTGACCGCGGTGCATCGCACCAGCGCCTACGACAGCGCCGATGCCGGCGCGGGCAAGGCGTCAGCAGCGCGGCCGGGGCCGTTCGCCGCCCAGCATCCCCTGGTGCGCATCCACCCCGCCACCGGCGAGAAGATCCTGTTCTTCAACCCCGGCGTCATCAGCCACATCGTAGGGCTGAAGGAGCGCGAGAGCCAGGCGCTGATCGACCTGCTCGCCGGCGAGATCACCCGCCCGGAATACACCGTGCGCTTCCGCTGGTCGCTGGATGCGGTGGCGATGTGGGACAACCAGGCGACCGCCCATGCCGGCCCCATCGACTATGCGCACTTCGACCAGCCGCGGGTGGTGCGCCGCATCACCGTCGCCGGCGACCTGCCGCTCGGCCCGGATGGCTTCCGCTCGCGCGTGCTCGAAGGCGAGCTCTTCGGCGTCATCCCCTGATACCGTCCCCGAAGTTAACCGCCACATCAGCGCCCCGCGCGCAAGGACTCCCCATGCCCGACTTCCAGCTCCACGGCAAGCGCGCCATCGTCACCGGTGGCGGCCGCGGCATCGGCAAGGCCATCGCCCGCGCCCTGGCCCAGGAAGGCGTTGATGTCGTCATCGCCTCACGCAACCGCGCCCAGCTCGATGCCACCGCCGCGGAGATCTCGGCCGCGACCGGCCGCAGGGTGGTCGGCATCGTCGCCGATACCACCAGCGACAGCGCGGTCGACGCCCTGGTCGCCGAGACCGTGCGCATCCTGGGCGGCATCGATATCCTGGTCAACAATGCCGCCGCCCCCGGCGGGCTGTCGACCGCGACCACGGTCGCCCAGATCGATTCCGCCCTCGCGCTGGAGGACATCAACATCAAGGTCATCGGCTACCTGCGCACCGCCCGCGCCGTCGCCCCCCATCTCATCGCCCAGCGCTGGGGACGGATCATCAACATCGGAGGCCTGGCCATCCGCAAGACCGGGCGGCCGGTGGCGACGCTGCGCAATGTCGGGGTCGCGGCGATCACCAAGAACCTCGCCGACGAGCTCGGCCCCTCCGGCATCAATGTCACCGCCGTCCATCCCGGCGCGACCCGGACCGAGCGCACCGATGCTGCCTCGGAGCGTACGGCCGCCAAGGGCAACAGCATCGGCCGCATCGTCGACGCCAGCGAAGTGGCGGCGGTGGTCACCTTCCTCGCCTCCCCGCTCAGCGTGGCGATCACCGGCGATGCCATCACCGCCGGAGGCGGCAGCCCAGGAACCATCCACTACTGACCGCATCCCATGATGCACAGCCGCAGCCGAGCGGACCCTTCTCCTCCTCCGACCCAGGACCATCGCCATGACCGCCAGCCTCGCCCAGTCCGCCGCCAGCCCCGCAGCAGCCTCCCCAACCGCCACCGCCGGTGACGGGGCGCAACCCCGCATCGCCACCGTCCCCTCCATCCGCCTGGGCAACACCGGGCTGCCGATCTCGCGCCTGGTGCTGGGAACCATGACCTTCGGCCTGCAGACCGACGAGCAGACCTCGCACCGCATCCTCGACATCGCCAGCGATGCCGGTGTCACCACCTTGGATACCGCCGACGTCTATCCGCTCGGCGGCGGCCTCGCCACCGCCGGGCGTACCGAGCAGATTATCGGCCGCTGGCTCCAGGGCCGGCGCCAGCGCGTGCTGCTCGCGACCAAGGCGGTGGGCGTGATCGGCCCAGCGGCCTGGGACCGTGGCGCCTCGCGCAAGCACCTTCTCGATGGCATCGATGCCTCGCTGCGCCGGCTGGGCACCGATTACGTCGATCTCTACCAGCTCCATTCCGATGACCCCCACACCCCGCTCGACGAGACCGCCCTCGCCCTCGACACCATCGTGCGCAGCGGCAAGGCGCGCTATGTCGGGGTCTCGAACTTCCTGTCCTACCGCCTGGCCCGCCTCATCGGACGCGCCGAGACCAGGAACCTGGTGCGCGTGGTCTCGGTGCAGCCGCGCTACAGCCTGCTCTTCCGCGAGATCGAACGCGAGCTGCTGCCCTTGGCGCAGGACGAGGGCCTCGCCGTCATCCCCTACAATCCGCTGGCCGGCGGCCTCCTGACCGGCAAGCACAAGCCCGGCGCACCGACCCCCGGCACCCGCTTCACCCTCGGCACCGCCGCCGAACGCTACCAGGATCGCTACTGGAATGAGCAGGCCTTCGCCACCGTCGAGAGCCTCAAGGCGGTCGCCAGCGACGCCGGGATCCCGCTGACCACGCTGGCCGTGGCCTGGGTGCTGGCCAACCCGGCGATCACCGCCCCGATCATCGGCGCGAGCCGGCCGGAGCAGCTCGCCGAGGTGCTGGCGGCGATCCCGGTCCGGCTCGAGCCGGCGCTCAAGCTGCGCCTCGACGAGCTCACCGCCGCCTATCGCCGTGGCGATGCCGGGCGATGACCAGCGCCGGTCATGGCTCAGGGCTCGGCCGCATGCGGCGGTGCGGCGGCTGCGCCGCACCGCCGGCTGCGTGCTGGATCAGAGCGACCCTGCTGATCGCCATCCTGCTGCCGGCGGTAGCCGCCGCCGATGAAACGGCGGTTGCGCCGGCCGTCATCCGCTTCGGCATCTCCAATGTCGGCGTTGGTGGCGTCCCCTTCGTCGGCGGCCATGTGATCGGTTCGGCGCATGCGAAGGGGCTGCTGGAGGAGGAGTTCAAGCCTGATGGCATCCGCATCGAATGGCTCTTCCACAAGGGCGCCGGACCGGCGGTCAATGAGGATCTCGCCGCCGGCAAGCTCGATATCGCCTGGCAGGGGGACCTCCCGGCCCTGATCGGCCGCTCCGCCGGCCTGCCCACCCGCGTGCTGATGGCCGCCAACCGCAATGGCATCACCTACCTCGCGGTGCCGAGCGCATCGCCGGCGCGCAGCTTGAAGGACCTCGTCGGCAAGCGCGTGGTGATGTTCAAGGGCACCGCCAGCCAGCTGGTGATCGACCGCATCCTCGCCCAGCAGGGGCTCAGCGAGCGGGATTTCCGCTTCGTCACCCTCGAGGCCTCCGCCGCCGCGACCGCCTTGACCAGCGGCGATGTCGATGCGGTATGGGGCACCCTCCAGCTCTTCGATCTGCGCGATCGCGGCCTCATCCGCTTCGTCTTCACCACCCGCGACCCGCTTCCGGCAGCGGACCAGCAGTGGGCCAGCAGCCAGAGCCTGGTGCTGGCCACCGAGGACTTCGTGGAGAAGCATGCGGACCTGGTCCAGCGCATCATCACGGTCCTGGTCAGGGAGGCCGCGTGGGCAGGCGATCCCGCGCATCAGGACGAGCTCTTCGCCTTGTGGTCCAAGTCCGGAACCTCCGCGGGCCACTACCAGGAGGAATATGGCGGGACCTCCCTCGTGCGCCGGCTGTCGCCCCTGCTCGATGAGGAATTCCTCGGTGGATTGGCAGGCGGCATGCACCAGGCTCTGGCGCTGCACCTGCTGCGCGCCGAGGTCGACCTCCAGGCCTGGTGCGATGCGCGCTTCCTCAAGCGCGCCTGCGCGGAGCTGAAGACGCCCAATCCGTGGCTGCGCTGATGTCCTGCCGCCCCCGCCATGAGCTCCCGCGAGCCCGTATCACCGCCCATACCTGCTGAGCACCATCATGACCGCACCGCAATCCATCTCGTCGGCCGCCACGCCCCCCTCCGTCAGCGCTCATGCCGACCGCCACCCCGGGGAGGCCGCGGCCGTCTCGCCCGCGGCGGAGACCACCATCCGCACGCCGAGCGCCGGCCTGGTCGCCGGCTGGAGCGGGATCCATGCCGGCGACGTGACGCTGCCGCTCTATTACGCCAGGCCCCCGGGGCCAGGGCCGTTCCCGGTGGTGCTGGTGGTGCAGGAGATCTTCGGCGTGCATGAGCACATCGCCGATGTCGTCCGCCGCCTTGCCCTGCTCGGCTACCTCGCCATCGCCCCCGAACTCTACGTCCGCCAGGGCGATCCACGCACCACCGTCGATCTTACCGTGCTGCGCCGCGATTTCGTCAGCAAGGCGGATGACGCGGTGGTCCTCGCCGACCTCGATCGTGCGGTCTCCTGGGCCGCCACCCAGGGCGGTGATCTCGCCCGCCTCGCCATCACCGGGTTCTGCTGGGGCGGCCGCATCACCTGGCTGTACGCGGCGCACGAGGCCTCGGTCAAGGCCGCGGTGGCGTGGTACGGCCGGCTCGATGGCGAGCGCACGCCCCACACCCCGCAGCATCCGATCGATGTCGCCGGACGCCTGCTCGCCCCGGTCCTCGGCCTCTATGGCGGCCAGGACCAGGGCATCCCGCTGACTCAGGTGGAAGCCATGCGCGCCGCCCTGGCGGCTGCCAACTCGCCGTCCCGCATCGAGGTCTTTCCGGATGCTCCCCATGCCTTCTATGCCGACTACCGCCCGAGCTATCGTGCGGATGCGGCGGCCGCAGGCTGGAAGCAGCTGGTATCCTGGTTCGCCCAGCATGGAGTCGCCTGAGCGATGGCCACCGCTGCGAATCCGCACCCGCTGCGACCAAGCGTGGCGACGGCGACCGCCTCGGGGATCCCGGAGCTGGTGGAGCTGCGCCAGGGCGAGGTCTCGCTGCGCCTGCTGGTGATGCGCGATGCCGCCGGCCTCGCCGCCGCTGGCGGAGAGCTCCGCGCCCAGCGCGGCGAGGTCACCGCGCCCAGCGACCTGGAATCCGCCTACCGCACCATCACCACCGCCTACCATCAGCTGCGCGCGGACGCCGGCTATGCCTTCGCCATCCGCTGGCAGGAGCGCATCGTCGGCGCGACCAGCTACATCGGCCTGGTGGCCAGTCCGGCCACTGTCCCCTCACCTGTCCTTGACCGCGGCGGACCGCTTGCGGTCGAGATCGGCCATACCTGGCTGGCGCCATCGGCGCAGCGGCCGGAGCTCGCCGCGGCGGTGGCCTTCCTGCTCCTCCAGCACGCCTTCGAGACCTGGCAGGTGCAGCGCGTGCGCATGCGCTGCGCGGCGCGCGATGCGCAGGCCGCCCAGGCCATCGCCGCAGCCGGCCTGCGCTGCGACGGCCTGCTGCGCGGCGATGCCGCCGATGGCGAGGGGACGCTGCGCGATGCGCTGGTCTATTCGCTGCTCGCCGAGGAGTGGCCACAGGTCCGCTCGGGCCTGCTGCCGCGCCTCGAGCTCCAACCCCTGATCCGCTGCTCGGCCCCCTGATCCCATCCTGGCCCACCTCCGCTGCCTGATCCCTGGATGCCCGCCATGCCTGCGACCGTTGCCGATGCCTCTGCCAGGCTGCCGCCGATCCGGCCCGCACAGCCGGACGAGCGTCCGTCGTCGCGCTTCCAGCGCGCCCCGGGAACCCCCGAGCTGCCCGCCACGCCGGTGCGCTTCATCCTCCATTTCGTCTTCGGCCGCTACCGCTGGTGGCTCGCCTCGATGACCCTCAGCGACACCGCCAACGCCACCTGCGGCATCCTCATCCCCTATGCCCTCAACCGCATCATCACCGCGGTGACCAGCAGCCTGGGCAGCGGCAGCCGCGATGCGGAGGCGGTGGCGCAGGCGATCCAGTGGCCGCTGACGCTGTTCATCGCCTTCACCCTCGGCGAGCTGCTCTTCGGCCGCACCACCAGCGGCATCCAGTTCCGCTTCGGGCCGCGCCTGCGCCAGGAGGTCGGGCGCACCCTCTACCACTACGTGCAATACCATTCGCACCGCTATTTCAGCGAGAACTTCGCCGGCGCCCTGGCGCACCGCATCAGCGAGGCATCGCAGGGCGTCACCCAGACGCTGTGGACGCTGATCACCGAATTCTGGCCCATCGCCATCGTCATCAGCGTGGCCAATGGCCTGCTGCTCTCGGCCAACTGGTGGCTCGGCGGATTCCTCAGCTGCTGGTCGGTGATCTTCATCACGGTGTCCTTCCTGCTCGCGCGGCGCTGCCAACCCTATGCGCTGGCGGCGGCCGCGGCACGCAGCGAGACCACCGGGCACATCGTCGATTCGGTGTCCAACCTCGCCGCCGCCCGGCTGTTCGCCCGCCTCGGCTTCGAACGCGAGCAGCTCGACCGCACCCAGACCAAAGAGCTCGAGGCGGTGCTGCGCTCGAACCGCTACATGGAGCGCGTGCGCTGGTTCCAGTTCGGCTCGGCCGCCATCCTCAAGATCGGCATGGTGGTGGTCGCCTTCCATTTATGGCGCACCGGCGCCATCACCGTCGGCCAGTTCGTCATGGCGGTGAGCCTGTCGCTGCTGATCATCGCCGAGGTCCGCAATCTGAGCCGGCGCTTCCTCGAATTCTTCGAATTCATCGGCAACATCAGCAATGGCGTGCGCACCATCGTCAGGCCGCACGAGCTCATCGATCGCCCGCAGGCGCTCGCGGCCGCCCAGCTCCACGGCGGCATCGATTTCGACGATGTGACCTTCCGTTATGGGGATGGCGGGGCGGTCTTCGACCGCCTCACGGTGGCGATCCCGGCCGGTCAGCGGGTCGGCCTGGTCGGCTTCTCGGGCTCGGGCAAGACCACCTTCGTCAGCCTGCTGCTGCGGCTGTACGATCCGCAGGGAGGCAGCATCCGCATCGGCGGTGTGGACCTGCGCGCCTTGACCCAGGACGCCCTGCATGAGCAGATCGGCCTGATCCCCCAGGAGCCGACGCTGTTCCACCGCAGCCTGCGCGACAACATCCGTTATGGCCGGATCGCCGCCAGCGACGCGGAGATCGAAGCGGCGGCGCGCAGAGCCCACGCCCACGAGTTCATCGCGCAGATCCCGGGCGGCTACCAGGCCCTGGTCGGCGAGCGCGGCATCAAGCTCAGCGGCGGCCAGCGCCAGCGCATCGCCATCGCCCGGGTGGTGCTCAAGGATGCCCCGGTGCTGATCCTCGACGAGGCCACCTCGAGCCTCGATTCGATCACCGAGCGCGCGATCCAGGATGCCCTCGACCTTGAGATGACAGGCAAGACCGTGATCGTCGTCGCGCATCGCCTGTCGACCATCGCCCACCTCGATCGCATCCTGGTCTTCGATCAGGGCCGCATCGTCGAGGATGGAACCCATGCCGCACTGCTGTCCAAGCGCGGCAGCTACCACCGCCTGTGGAGCATGCAGTCGGACGGCTTCCTGCCCGATGGCGGCGATCGCCCGCTGCCAGCGGCGGCTGCAGCGGCCCAGGACGCGGGCATCGCCGCGGGCGGCGCGCTCGACGATGCCGATCTGGCGGGCGATGGCCGACGCCCGGACGACGACAGCCGGGATAGTCCGGTGCTGATGGCGTGACGACAGCGTGCCGCGCCATCAGCTGATGCCGGCCAGATATTGTTGCAATTGCAGCAGGGGCCCTCCGGGATGCCCCGTAATCGGCCGCAACCTCTGGCATGAACGGCGCTCGTGTAGCGGGCCCAGCCTTCATGTCTGGTCACCCCACAGGGTGACTAAATAAAAGGAGGGGTGCTCAGCGTATCCGCCCACCCCGACCAAGGATGCCCATGTCGCCTCACCGCTTCGTCCTCGCCCTGCTCCTCCTGGGCAGCCTGTTCCTGCCCGCTGCCCAGGCGACCGATGGCTATTTCGATTACGGCTTCGGCGCCACCGCCAAGGGCGGCGGCGGCGCGGGCGTCGCCTTCGCCCAGGATGGCCTGGCGCCAGCGACCAATCCCGCCGGTGACGCCTTCATCCATGATCAGGTCAATGCCGGCCTGACCTACTTTGCACCCGATCGCGGCGCCACCATCGGTGGGACCAGCTACAGCGCCAATGGCACCCGCGCCTTCTACATCCCGGAAGCGGCCTGGCGCCAGGGCCTCGGCGAGGATGTCAGCGTCGGCATCGCCGCCTATGGCAATGGCGGCCTCGACACCACCTATAACAAGCCCCTCCCCGGCTTCGCCTTCGGACCGGCGAGCCCGGGCCCCGGCACCAATACCGGCATCGACCTGGAGCAGTTCTTCATCGCCCCCACCGCCACCTACACCTTCTTCAAGGACCACGCGATCGGCATGTCGGCGGTGATCGTCTACCAGCGCTTCAAGGCCTCCGGCCTGGAGAATTTCGGCATAAGCGATGCCGGTCCCGATTCGTCGGTCGGCCTGGGCGCGCGTTTCGGCTATAGCGGAAACATCACCCCCTGGCTGTCGCTGGGGCTGACCTACCAGCCGCGCATCTCGACCAGCCGGTTCACCAAGTACTCCACCCTCTTCGCCGACCATGGCGACTTCGACATCCCGGCCAATTTCGCCGGCGGCGTCGCGCTGCGGCCGTTCGTGGGCACCACGCTGGCGCTCGATGTCGAACGCATCCAGTACGCCAACATCCCGGCGATCGGCAATCAGCTGACCCCGGCCACCTATGGCGCCGGCCTCGGCTCGCCTAATGGGCCCGGCTTCGGCTGGAAGGATGTGACCGCGATCAAGATCGGCCTGATCCAGCGGGTCAGCGATCCGTTGACCCTGCGCGTCGGCTACAACTACAGCAGCCAGCCCATCCCCACCGACCAGACGCTGTTCAACGTCCTCGCACCCGCGGTGGTCCAGCATCATTTCACCGCCGGCGGCACGTGGTCCTTCAACAAAGCCATCGATGTCACCGCCTATGCCACCTACGTGCCCAAGAAGACGATCAATGGCAGCGGCAGCCCGCTGGGGCCGAACTTCAATGCCGATCTCTACATGAGCCAGGTCATCGTCGGCGTCGGTGGGACCTGGAACCTCTGACCTGCCTCGCGACCCTGCGCGCACAGCCATCCACTCCTCATGTCAGTGAGCGCGTGACCACCGTCCCGTCCGCCATCCGACCATCATCCGACCATCATCCGACCATCATCAGAAGCCCGACCATGACGATTCGCCACGGATTCGCCCTGCTCTGCCTGGCGGGGCTGCTGTCATCCGGCTGTTCCTCGCGCAGCCAGGACTACACCGCGAAGGAGTCCCCGCAGGCGGAGGCCAATGGCCTGGTCATGGCCGTGCGCGGCATGGAGGTGTCCGCCGATGGCCTCAGCGCCCGCATCTACTTCCGCAATACCACCGATCAGAATGTGGTGTTCTACTCGCCCAGCAGCGCCTCCGCGCCGACCTGGTTGCACGTCACCATCGCCGGCACCACCTACGCCGGCTGGGCCCAGCTGGTCCAGTACCAGCAGCTGGGATTCGGCGAGGATACCGGACCGACGCCGGAAGCGGCGTCCGATCAGCTGATCATCCCGTTCCACCAGGCGCGCTATGTCGACATGCATTTCGAGCTGAAGCCCGCCATCCCCGATCCCTATGTCGCCTGGAGCCTGACCGTCAACGGAACCTCCCTGGCCGGCCATCCGGTCGCGGTCACGGTTGCGGTGCCCGCCGGGGTGCATTAGGGACCGCGTCGCTGGCCGGCTGGCGCGCGGTGGACAGCCGCCTCCTGGCGGCGGCGATCAGCCGGCGGGTTGATGCATGACGCCCGCTGTGCTGCCACGGCAGCAGCCCGGCAACAGCGGACCGCGTGCAGCGTGGGCAGGCGCGCATCCCGGTGGCTGCGAATTTGGCACGCCGCTGACTGTCGCCATCGGCAGCTTCCGCCCCATCACCTCCGCCAGCTGGACACCTTCCATGAGCCTCCATCTCGACACCCTCGCCATCCACGCCGGACAGCAGCCCGATCCCACCACCGGCTCGCGTGCGGTGCCCATCTACCAGACCACCAGCTACGTCTTCAAGGATGCCAAGCACGCGGCTGACCTGTTCGCCCTGCGCGCCTTCGGCAACATCTACACCCGGCTGATGAATCCGACCACCGACGTGCTCGAGCAGCGCCTCGCCGCCCTGCATGGCGGCAGGGGAGCGGTGGCCACCAGCTCCGGCCAGGCCGCCATCTTCTATGCCGTGACGGCGATCACCGCGGCTGGGCAGAACATCGTGTCGTCCACCAACCTCTATGGCGGCACGGTCAACCTCTTCAAGCACACCCTCAAGCGCTTCGGGATCGACGTGCGCTTCGTCGACACCGGCGATGCCGGCGCGGTGGCGCGCGCGATCGATGACCGCACGCGCCTGGTCTACAGCGAATCGATCGGCAATCCGAAGAACAATGTCGACGACTTCCGCGCCATCGCCGATGTCGCGCATGCGCACGGCATCCCGTTCATCCTCGACAACACGGTCTCCCCGCCGCCGATCTTCGACCCCTTCGCCCAGGGGGTCGATGTGGTGGTCTCCTCGCTGACCAAGCTCATCGGCGGTCACGGCACCTCGCTCGGCGGCGTCATCATCGAGAAGGGCGACTTCCCCTGGAACAATGGCCGGTTCCCCGAGATCGCAGGCCCGGACGAGAGCTATCACGGGGTCGATTTCTGGCAGGCCTTCGGCGGCCATGCCAAGGCCGTGGCACCCGGCCTGGCCTATGTCCTGAAGATCCGCACCGGCCTGCTGCGCGATACCGGCGCCGCCCTCTCGCCGTTCAACTCCCATCAGATCCTGCTCGGGGTCGAGACCCTGACCTTGCGCGCCGAACGCCATGTCGCCAATGCGCAGCGCGTCGCCGCCTGGCTGGCGCAGCATCCCCTGGTCAGCTGGGTGAATTATCCCGGCCTGCCCAGCCATCCGGATCACGCCCGCAGCAAGCGCTACATCCCCTTCGGCCCGGGCGCCATCCTCGGCTTCGGCATCAAGGGCGGCAGCCCTGCCGGCGAGCGCTTCATCGCGGCAGTCAAGCTGGCCTCGCACCTGGCCAATGTCCTCGATGCCAAGACCCTGGTCATCCATCCGGCCTCGACCACCCACCAGCAGCTCTCCCCGGCCGAGCAGCTGGCCGCTGGCGTGACCCCCGACTACATCCGGCTGTCGGTCGGCATCGAGCATGTCGATGACATCATCGGCGATCTCGACCAGGCGCTGCGCGCCTCGCAGGTGGCCAAGGCGGCTGCTGCAGGCTGACAGCGGGCGGGAGCTCCCATGCCCATCATCCTCCCTCGCGATCTGCCGGCCTGGCGCACCCTGAGCGGCGAAGGCATCACCGTCTTCGCGGGGGATCAGCTGCCGAAGCCGTCCAGCCGCCCGCTCCAGGTGCTGCTGCTCAACCTCATGCCGACCAAGGTCGTCACCGAGACCCAGATCGCGCGCGTGCTGTCCAATTCCCCGCTGCCGGTCGAGCTGACCCTGCTGCGCACGGCGACCCACGCCGCCGGGCATGCCGATCCGAACCATCTCCGGGCCTTCTACCGCACCTTCGCCGAGATCAGGGACCGCCGCTTCGATGGGCTGATCATCACCGGCGCCCCGGTCGAGACGCTGCCGTGGCATGAGGTCGACTATTGGGGGGAGATCAGCGATATCCTGGCATGGAGCGCCGATACCGCGATGGCCTCGCTGTTCATATGCTGGGGCGCCCAGGCGGCGCTGCAGCATTTCTACGGCATCGGCAAGCGCGCGCTGCCGGCAAAGCGCTTCGGCGTCTACTGGCACCGCCTGGTGCGCCCCACTGCCGCCCTGGTGCGTGATCACGATGATGATTTCCTCGTCCCCGTCAGTCGGCATACCGAGACCCCGCGCGACGAGGTCGCCGCCAATCCCCGGCTGGAGATCCTCGCCGACAGCGATGAGGCGGGCCTGCACCTGGTGTGGGAGCCGGCCCGCCGCCGCACCTACCTCTTCAACCATCCTGAATACGATGCCGACACCTTGGATCGCGAATACCGCCGCGACCGCGACCGCGGGCTGCCCATCGCCCTGCCGGTGAACTACTATCCCGGCGATGATCCGGCGCGTCAGCCGCGGGTGCGGTGGCGCAGCCACGCCCACCTGATCTATACCAATTGGCTCAGCCATCAGGTCCAGCAGCATGAGCCCCAGCTGACCTATGCCCCCGATGGCGCCCGTCAGCGTTAAGGAGCCTGAGCCGGGCGACCACAGCGTCGCCGGGCTGGGGCCCCCAGGTTCCCAGCTGCTGCGTGGGAGGCAGGGGCGCAGCTCGGGAGCTGCCGCCGAAGCAGCAGCCCGACTCCCTGATTGCTCCCGTGGTGCGGCCGCCCTGGCATGATTTCTGCTGATCCGGCCTGCCGCTCGATGGTTTGAACCACCGCCACAGGACACCGGCACCACCCGGTCCAACCCGCCATGCCCCAACCGCCCATCCTCCCCCTCATCGATTGGCGTGCCCTGTTCAGCGCCGGCACCGACTGGCGGCGTTGGCTCGACATCGCGGAGAAGCCGGAGCACAAGACCGAGCTGCTCGGCTCCTACGGCGGATTCCACCCGACGCCGGAGACCGTGCGGCGGCTGCAGGCCCTGGCCAAGCCGGTGCACATCATCGCCATCGCCGAATCCTGGTGCGGTGACGTGCGCCGCCATGTCCCGGTGCTGCAGAAGATCGCGGATGCCGGCGGCCAGGTCCAGGTGCGCTACATCACCCGTGCGCAGAACGTCGACGTCTTCGCCCGCCTGCTGACCAACGGGGGAGAAGCGATACCCAAGGCGGTGTTCCTCAGCCGCGACTTCGTCGAGACCGGCAATTGGGGTCCGATGCCTGAGAACGGCAGGCGCATCATCGCCCAGGGCAAGGCGGCCAACGACATCACCGGTGCGCGCAAGCTGGTGGCGGGCCAGTACGCGGCCGACCCCCAGCGCCGCGACGCCGAGAGCGAGATCATCAACCGCATCGAGATCGCCGCCACCCAGCAGGTGGCCGCCGCCTTCGCCGGCGCCGCGACCTGAACGGGTAGCCGCGTTCCAGCGCAGGGCGCCTTTCCGGCGCATGCAGCGGCGGGCGGCTCAGGCGGCCCAGCCGACTCAGGCGGCTCAGCCGTCTGCGCCGGCGGCTGCGCGCACGATCACTGCGTCCAGCCGGGCGAGGGCGAGATCGATCTCGTCATCGCTGATGGTCAGGGCCGGCATCAGGCGCAGCACGTGCGGGCGCGGCGCATTGATCAGCAGGCCCTGGCCGCGGGCATCCTCCACCAGCGCCACCGCGTCCAGCGCCCCGGTCTCGACCGCCAGCAGCAGGCCTTGCCCACGCACCTCGCCCAGGCGGTGGGTGCGCGCGAGCCGCTCCAGGCCCTGGCGCAGGCGCTGCCCAGCCTGCTGCACACGGGCGAGGAAGCCCGGCGCGAGCACGCAGGTAAGCACCGCGTTGGCGGCGGCGCAGACCAGCGGATTGCCATTGAAGGTGCCGCCCTGCTCACCGGGCGCGAAGCACGAGACCGTGCGCGCCGCCACCAGGGCGGCGATGGGGACGCCACCTCCCAGCCCCTTGCCGAGGGTCATGATGTCCGGCCTCACGCTGGCATGCTCGGCCGCGGTGAACAGGCCGGTCCTGCCGACCCCGGTCTGGATCTCGTCGAGGATCATCAGCGCACGTGCATCACGGGTGAGTGCGCGCACGCCGCGCAGGACCTCCGCCTGGATGGGGATGACGCCGGCCTCCCCCTGGATGGGTTCGAGCATCACCGCCACCACGTCGCCGCGCTCGAGCTCGATGCGGATGGCGGGCAGATCGTTGGCCGGCACCTTGGTGAAGCCGGGCAGGGCGGGGGCGAAGAGCTGGTCCCAGCCCGCCTTGCCCGAAGCGCTCATGGTCGCCAGGGTGCGGCCATGGAAGGAATGCTGGAGGGTGACGATGCGGAAGGCGCCCTCGCGGTGCACGCTGCCCCATTTGCGCGCGAGCTTGATCGCACCCTCGTTGGCCTCGGCACCGGAATTGGCGAAGAAGACGTGGTCGAGGCCGCAGGCGGCAGCCAGCCGCGACGCGAGCGTGAGATGCGGACTCGTATGGAAGGCTGGGCTGGCATTGAGCAGGCGCCCAGCCTGGTCGGCGATGGCGTCGCGGATGGCCGCAGGCGCGTGGCCGAGGCAATTGACCGCCCAGCCCTGGATGAGGTCGAGGTAGGAGCGGCCCTGGTCATCGTACAGCCACGACCCGGCACCACGCTCCATGATCAGGGGCGGGCGGCGGGTGATGGGCATCAGCGCGTGATCGTCGACAGGCAGGAGTTCGTTGCTGGACATGGGCGCTCCGTGGCGTTGCGGCCGGTGGACGGTCGATGGATACAAAAAAACCGCCCAGTGCGGGCGGTTGCTCAGCGCGTGCGGGTGCTCGCGATGGTCAACGTCGCCCTCGGCGGCGGCAGCATGCTGCGCGGCGGCGATCGGACGGGCGGTAGGCGATGGCGGTCATTGCGCCCCTGGGATAACCGTTAACCCCTTCAACACAAGCTGGCGGGCAGGCAACAGGCGGCCATGCGCATTGTTGCCGAAACAGCAGCTGGCGCGGTGGTTGCGCCCTCCAGGACCCTCAAGCGGTGGCACGGCAGTCGCTAGCTTCATGCACCCCTCCACCGGAGTCCCAGCCATGTCCGCCCTCAACTGGAAATCCATCCCCTCCTCCTCGGCCGCCGTCAAGGCGAAGCTCGACTACCCGGTGATCGACACCGATCTGCACACCATCGAATTCGGCCCGCTGCTCGAGGACTACATCCACAAGTACGGCGGTTCCGGGGTGGTGGACAAATTCCGCAAGGGCCTGCAGCGCGGTTCCGGGTATGTGGCCAATGACTGGTACGACCAGACCCCGGAGCAGCGCCTCGCGCGACGCTCGGCGCGGCCGCCGTGGTGGGCCCTGCCGACCAAGAACACCCTCGACCTGGTCACCGTGTCGATACCCCGCCTGCTGCATGAGCGCCTCGCCGAGCAGGGCACCGATTTCGCCGTGCTCTACCCCAATGTCACCACCCTGGCAGCGACCGTCGGCGACGAGGCCCTGCGCCGCCCGCTCGCCCGCGCGGTGAACCACTACCATGCGGATGTCTACCGCAAGTACACCGATCGCCTGGCCCCGGTGGCGGCCATCCCGCTGCATACGCCGGAAGAGGGCATCGAGGAGCTGGAGTTCGCGGTCACGACCCTGGGGCTGAAGACCGTGCTCATCCCCGGTGCGATCCGCCGTCCGGTGGCCGAGGCGATCGAGCACTATCCGGTCAAGCACCATCCGGTGGTGGCACGCTACGCCTTCTGGGTCGATACCTTCGGCGTCGACAGCCTGCACAACTACGATCCGTTCTGGGCCAAGGCGGTGGAGCTCGGCGTCGCGCCCACCACCCATTCCGGATCGCAGGGCTGGACCAGCCGCTCGACCGTCAACAACTACATGTACAACCACATCGGACACTTCGCCGATGCCTCGGAAGCGCTGGCCAAATCGCTGTTCTTCAGCGGTGTGACCCGGCGCTTCCCCAAGCTGCGCGTCGGCTTCCTCGAGGGCGGCGCCGCCTGGGCGGCGAATGTCTATGCCGACCTGGTCGGGCACTGGGAGAAGCGCGGCGAGAAGCAGGTGCAGAACTACAATCCCGATGCCATCGATGGCGAGCTGCTCGAAGCGCTGTGGCGCGAGTACGGCAGCGAGATCCTCGGCACGCGCGAGCTCAAGCGCGAGGACCTCATCGGCGGCGCGCTCGGCACCTCCAACAATTCGCGCCGCCAGGCGCAGGACCCCCAGGCCCTCGATGATTTCGCCGCCGCGGGGATCACCAAGATCGAGGACATCCGCGACCGCTTCGTGCCCAACTTCTTCTTCGGCGCCGAGGCCGATGATCCCACCGTCGCCCATGCCTTCAACACCAAGGTCAACCCCCTCGGCGCGCGGCTGAACGCCTTCTGGGCCTCCGACAGCGGGCATTGGGATGTGCCTGACCTGACCAAGACGCTGTCCGATACCTGGTCATTGGTCGAGCGTGGTGCCTTGACCGAGCAGGATTTCCGCGATCTGGTGTTCACCAATCCCTACCGCTTCTATACCGAACCGAACCCGCACTTCTTCGATGGCACCGCCGTGGAAGCGAAGCTGAAGGCCAAGGCGCCGGTGAAGGCTGCCGCCGCCAAGGCGCAGCTGGCCAAGGCCTGAAGGAGCATGCGCCGGTAGCCAGGCCGCATCGGGGATCCCTGCTCTGCAGGGGTCCCCGATGCGCTGCCTGGCAGCGGCCGGTTCCGCGATCCCCTGGCGCATCCTCGATCAACCTCCCCGGCTCCGACTGGCTGCCATGCCCACCACTCCTCCTCCGCTGCGTCCGTCCCATGTCGCGCTGATCATTGCCGCCATCCTCGCCCTCGGCATTGCCACCTCGGCGCTGCTGCCCGGCGCCGATGCCGCCACTCCCACGGTCATCCGCCTGGGCTTCGCTACCGTCGGCCTCGGCGGGGTGCAGGCGGTCGGCTATTCAGCGGTCGGCACCGCGCAGATCAAGGGGCTGCTCGAGGCAGAATTCGCCAAGGATGGCATCCAGATCCAGTGGAACTTCTATCGTGGCGCAGGTCCGGCGGTGAACGAGGCGCTCGCCAATGGGCTGCTCGACTTCGCCTGGCAGGGGGATTTCCCGGCCATCATCGGCAAGGCCAATGGCCTGCCGACGCGCATCATCCTCGCCGCCGGACAGCGCTCGAATTCCTACCTCGCAGTCCCTGCTGGTTCGACCGCGACAAAGCTGGAGGACCTGGTGGGCAAGAAGGTCGGCTTCCACAAAGGCACCAACATGCAGCTGGTGGTCGAGAAGGCGCTGGCCGAGCATGGCCTGAAGGAGAAGGATTTCCTCAGCATCAACATCGATGCGCTCGCCGGCCTCGCGGCGATCAGCGCCAAGGAGCTCGATGGCCTGTGGGGCAACCTCGAGTTGATCGAGCTGGAGCGCAGCGGCGCCATCCGCTTCGTCTATTCGACCCGCGACCAGTCGCCGACCTTGACCAAGCAGACCCACCTCCTGGTCACCGAGGCCTTCGAGCAGGCCCACCCGGCCATCGTCCAGCGCCTGGTGACGCTGCTGGTGCGCGAGGCCGCCTGGGAGTCGGAGGACCGCAATCGCGGCGAGCTGTTCCAGCTGTGGACCAAGATGGGCCTGCCGGCCACCACCTGGGAAGGGGAATTCAGCGGCACCTCCTTGAAGCTGCGCCAATCCCCCCTGCTCGACGATTTCTTCATCGCCCGCTACCGTGAAGGAGTCGTCGCCGCGCTCGACTTCAAGCTCATCCGCTCGTCCTTCGACGTCGGACCATGGTTCGATCCGCGCTATGTCCGCACCGCGGTGCACGAGCTCAAGCTGGACGGCTACTGGCAGGAATTCGACGACAAGGGCAAGCCCCTGACCACCGCCCACTGAGGGCGCTGCTCCAGCTGCCTGCGCTCCCGATACCCCATGACCATCGCCCAACGACTTGCGGATCGCGGCATCATCCTGCCGCCGACCTCGCCCCCGGCCGCCCACTATGCCAACGCCGTGCGCACCGGGGATCTGCTCTTCCTCGCGGGCAAGGGGCCGACGGCAGTGGACGGCCGGCTGCCTGCAGGCCGCCTGGGCCGCGAGTACACCACCGCCCAGGGCCACGCCTTCGCCCGCTCGGCCGGTCTCGAGCTGCTCGCGGTGATCCGCGATGCGCTCGGCTCGCTCGATGCGGTCGCGCGCGTGGTGGAGGTCCAGGGCTTCCTCAACACCACCGAAGACTTCACCGAGCATCCCCAGGTGCTCGATGGGATGTCCGATCTGGTGATCGAGGTCTTCGGCGATCGCGGCGTGCATGCGCGCGCCGTGTTCGGCGCCCACTCGCTGCGCAGCGGGCTGCCGCTGGTGGTCAAGGCGGTGGTCGAGGTCAGGCGCGGCCGCCGCCGAGGCAGGAAATGAGCCGCGGCTCCGGCGATGCCCGCGCGACGGGATGCACATGAGCGATGCCCATCATCAGGGTGACGCGCCATTCTTCATCATCGGCAGCGAACGCTCGGGGACCACGCTGCTGATGGCGCTGCTCGGCCACCATCCGCGCATCGCGGTGCCCGAGGTGACATGGTACTACCCGCGGTTCAGCGCCTATCTGCACACCTATGGCGATCTCAACGCGGCGGAGAATTTCCGCACGCTGGTATCGGAGATGGCGTTCGGGCTCAAGACGCCATTCTTCGGCCTGCCATGGAATCCACGCACCATCGTCGATGAGCTGGTCGCCGCGGCCGCGAAGCGGGATTTCCCCTCGGCCTTCGCCGCGATCATCGGTGCCTATGCCACGGCGCAGGCCAAGCCGCGCTGGGGCGAGAAGACGCCCCACAACCTCTACTATGTCCGGCAGATCCTCGCCGATTTCCCCAACGCCCGCATCCTGCATCTCGTCCGCGATGGTCGCGACGTGGCGGTGGAGCAGCTGCAATCGGCCTTCGGGCCGACCAATCTCCATGCCGCTGCGGTGGTGTGGAAGCGCACCGCGCAGGAGGCGGCCCGCTTGCGTGCCGAATTGCCTGCGACCGTGTGGCTCGATGTGCGTTATGAGCGATTGGCGCAGGATCCGGCGGGCGAGATGCGCAAGGTGCTCGATTTCCTTGGCGAGGCCTGGGATGCGCAGGTGCTCGACTTCCACCACGGCGTGATCGCCCGGCGACGGGCGCTAACGCGCGATCACCGCCAGCTCGGCGATCAGGTCAACACGCGCTACATCGGCCTCTACCAGCAGCACCTCAGCCTGCATGAGCAGGGCGTTTTCGTCGGCGTGGCCGGGGACGAGCTGCGCGCCAGCGGATACGGGGTCGAGGTCGCTCCGATCGCCACCAGCGCCGCCGACGCCCAGCGCTACGATGAGCTCGATCAGCGCATCCGCGCTGCGACGCTCGATGCGCCCGAAGGCCATTTGGTCTATGAGAGCTACAATGATTGGCTGGCTGACCAGCGCGAGGAGCGCCGCCAGCGCGGCATTTGGCGGAGCCAGGCGCCCGCTGGAACCCCGGCGAACGCACCTGACTGGCCTGCGGAATTCCTCAGCGGCCAACGGGCGCCGAGCCTGTGGAAGCGGCGCTTCGCCATCGCCCCTCGTTACCAGGGTTCCGACCTGGTGCTCTGAAGCCTGATCGCAGCTCTGCGATGGCGCACCGTGCCGCGGCTTGGGCTTCGCTGTGGTCGCAGGCGGCGGTACCCCGGCTCAGCTGGCGCTGAGCGGCGCCGGGGCATCAGGCGCAGCGCTCGGCGTCACGCAGAAGGCCCCGTCCTCGCTCGGCCGGTCGACTCCCACCACCGCCACTGTCCGCTGCCGCCCGAGGGCCGCCCCCCCTGGAACGCGCCAGGTGGTGACATCGAGCCGGCGGATGGGTTCAGGGGTGGGCGCCGTCAGCTGCGGCACCCAGGAATACGGGTAGCGGTAGGCACGGTAGACCAGATTCAGCGCCAAGGGTGGCTTGCGCCAATAGGGGCTGATGTACTCCCATACGATTGCATGCTTGGCGGTGACCTCGAACACGCGGCCGTCGGAGCCTTCGGTGATGAGGGTGTTGCCGTTTGGCAGGCGCTGGGCGCTGCTGATGAACGGGCTGTAGAAGCGCGCCGCATCGAGCGGGACGATGAAGCCGGCCTCCTTGGGCGTGTACTGCCAGACGATCTCGAGGGTGATGGGATTGATCTCCAGTACACGGGAGTAGTCGCGCCTGACCGTCTTCAATCCGAGCGGCGCCTCCGGGTTGGGAGTGCCATAGCCGGCCCACCCCCCGTTGTCGAAGACCAGCAGATTGCCTTCGCCCGGCAGGCCGCGTGGGATGATATGGGCATGATGCTGGCCGATGATCCAGCCGAGCTTGCGCTCGGATTCGTTGCCGTCGTAGCGCGGGCCGACCTTCCAGACGATCTTCCCGCTCACCCGATCGACGATGGCGATGATGTTCGCTTCACGGGCATCCCATATGACATTGTCGGGATGGAAGCGCTTGTCGCCGGCATCGAACCAGCGGTTGGGCCCGACATAGGAGAGCGAATTGATGTGCAGCCAATCGCCGACGCTGCCGGGTCCCGGAGCCTGGCTGGCCAGAGCGCCACCGCCGAGCGGCAGGAGGTTGGGATTGCGCCGCAGGACATCACGAGCGGCGGCATCGAAGCCGAGCTCCTCGAAATGCTCATGGGGGCGCCAGCGCCAGACGATGTCGCCGTTCCAGTCGACCTCGATGAAGGTATCGTCGAGCAGCGGCCAATCGCTGATGCGCCGGTCATGGACATTCTCATGCACCAGCAGCAGGGTGCGCCCGCGATCGGTGAGCGGCTCCTGGCCCGGTACATAGTAGCCGACCGGATTTCCCTGACGCTGGAAATCATGGTGCACGCGCGCGTACCAGCGGGGTGGCGTCCCCGCATCGGCGATGCGCTCGAAGCGGTCGAAGGCCCAGACCACCCGTCCGTCCCAGCCGACCTGCACCAGGTCGCGCTGATCCTGCGAGCCGAAGCGCGGATCGCGTTCACCGGTATGGCCGAGCACCTGGCCGCCCGGCAGCAGCTTGTTGGGGAAGCCCGCGAGGTCCTTCCACAGCTGGACCTCGCGGCCATTCGGATCGATCAGCAGCGCGCCATGGCCTGCCGCCTGGAGCAGCGTATAGCCAGCCCAGGATTGTTCGGGGTCGTAGATGGTGACGCCGGTCGGATAGACGGTTGGGTAGCCCATGGATCACGGCAGAGCACGGCCTATGCCAATCCGCGTCCGGGGGTGGGTGGCCCCCTGCGAGCAGCGGCTCTGCCCATCGACGGTACAGGATGTGCTTGTGCCGGCGTGAGTGGCGCGCCGGGGCATGCAGGCGTCCATCCCGCACCCGCTGGCGATGTCGAACGACGCGTCGACCTCCTATGGATCCGCCGCCGACCGTCATCATCATGGCCCGCCATCGCCTGCGACCTCGTTGACCCCGGAGTCCGCAATGACCATCGCCACCATCTCGCCCATTGACCTCGCCGCCCGCAGCCAGCCATACACCCTGATCGATGTGCGTTCGCCGGGCGAGTTCGCCGCCGTTCACGCCCTGGGTGCCCACTTGGTGCCGCTCGATCGCTTCGATCCGGCAGCGCTGCCATCGACACCCGGCAGCGTCGGCCAACCGCTTTTCATCATATGCGGCTCAGGCGCACGCGCCGCCACCGCGGCCGCGAAGGCCGCCGCGGCTGGCCGGCCCGACGCGATCGTGGTCGCGGGCGGCACCAGCGCATGGGTCGCCGCCGGACTGCCGGTAGTCCGCGGACGCGGCGCGATCGCGCTCGAGCGGCAGGTGCGCATCCTCGCCGGTTCACTGGTCGTCATCGGAGTTGTCCTGGGCTGGAAGGTTAATCCCTATTTCTACGGCTTGTCCGGCTTCATCGGCGCCGGCCTGGTCTTCGCCGGCATCACCGACACCTGCGGCATGGCGCTGGCGCTGGCCAAGCTTCCGTGGAACCGGGCGAGCACGGGAGCGGGTGTTCCGGACAGCGCCAAGCCATCCTGCAGCGCCTGAGTCGCGCCCTCCGCTCGCGTCACGGCCTGCGTGCGGGCCGCTGAAACGCGCCGGGAGCGGGTACGGAAGAGCTGCTGGCCCAGCACCGTGCTGCTGCGGATTCAGCAGCAGCCGGTCGTGTGCGGTGGCGATTGCAACAGCGATCGCAGCGCTGCTGGCGGTGATGGTATCGCCATGGGCGTACGCTCGGCACGCTTCGTGCTCCCGCTGGGCATCAACCCTCCAGCAGGACCATCCCTATGAGCCGTCGTCAGCTCCGCCTCGGTGCCTTCATCATGGCAACCGGACACCACATCGCCGCCTGGAGGCATGCCGGCTCGGTCGTCGATTCCGGCGTCAACATCGATCATTACATCGAGGTCGCCCACACCGCGGAGCGCGGGCTCTTCGATCAGGTGTTCGTCGCCGACAGCCCGGGATTGTTCCACCGTGGGGACACCGAAAGCCTGAGCCGCCAGGGGCGGCTGTCGCACTTCGAGCCGGTGACGCTGTGGGCGGCTCTGGCAGCGGTCACCAAGCACGTCGGCTTCGTCGCCACCGCCTCCACCACCTACGAGGACCCCTTCACCCTGGCGCGGAAATTCGCCTCGCTCGACCACATCTCCAAGGGCCGCGCCGCCTGGAACGTGGTCACCACCGGCTCCGAGCAGGTGTATGGCAACTTCGGCCTCGACAAGCACCCGGATCCCGAAATCCGCTATGAACGCGCGCACGAATTCCTCGAGGTGGTCAAGGGCCTGTGGGACAGCTTCGAGGACGATGCCTTCATCCGCGATCCGGTATCGGGCGTCTATCTCGATCCCGCCAAGCTGCATACCCTCAGCCATGTCGGCAAATACTTCAAGGTCGCAGGCCCGCTCAACCTCGAGCGCTCGCCGCAAGGCTATCCGGTCATCGTCCAGGCAGGCTCCTCCGAACCCGGTCGGGAGCTCGCTGCCGCCACCGCGGAGGCGATCTTCACCGCCTGGACCAGCCTCGCGGAAGCGCAGTCCTTCTACCGCGATGTGAAGGGACGCCTGGCCAAGTACGGGCGCTCCCCCGATGAGCTGCTCATCCTGCCGGGCATCTCGCCGGTGATCGGACGCACCCAGGCCGAGGCCGAAGCCAAGTGGAATGAGCTCCAGCAGCTCATCCATCCCTCGGTCGGCATCGCCACCATCGCCTACCACTGGCCCAACGAGGACATCAGCCGCTGGAACCTCGACGCCCCGCCACCCTATTACCCGGAAGCGCCCAAGGGGCGCAACAGCCGGCAGCACGTCGTGCTCGAACTCGCCAAGCGCGAGCGCCTGACCGTGCGCCAGCTCTACCAATACCTCGCAGGCGCGCGTGGGCATTGGGTGGTGGTGGGGACGCCCCAGAAGATCGCCGATGATATACAGAACTGGTTCGAGAACGGTGCGGCGGACGGCTTCAACGTCATGCCGCCCATCCTGCCGGAATCGCTCAACGAATTCGTCGATCTGGTCATTCCCGAGCTCCAGAAGCGTGGCCTGTTCCGTACCGCCTACGAAGGCAAGACCCTACGCGAGAACCTCGGCCTCAAGCGGCCGGTGAACCGCTATGCCGCCCGCCGGGGCATTGCCGCCTCCTCACAGGGCTCTACGCTCGCATCAAGGTGACGCCATGGCCGCATCCGCCCCCTCTCCGTCTCGTACGAAAACTGCGCGCGGACGGCCCGCGGCGAAACCTGCAGCACCGGTCGCTTCCCGTGCAGCGGGCAAGGGCCGCGCCTCCGCCAAGGCGGTAGCGTCGCGCAGCATCGTCCGTCCGACCGGTAGCGTGGCACGTACCGTTTCCGGCAAAGGCACAACGGCATCGGCACGGCTGAAGTTGAAGCCAAAGCCGGAGCAGAAGGCGAATCTTGTGCCGGCCCCGCGCGGGGGCAACGCATCGCGCGGCGCCCGTCCAGCCGCCGCGCCGGCAGCGCACCCCCACGCTGATCCGCTGTGGTCGGTGGTCGATCAGTACCTGGTCGCGCAGCTGGTGCCGCAGGATGCCGCCCTCACGGACGCCCTGCGCGACAGCACGTCGGCCGGCCTGCCCACCATCAACGTCGCGCCCAACCAGGGCAAATTCCTGCATCTGCTGGCGCGCATCCACCGGGCACGCCGCATCCTCGAGATCGGCACCCTCGGTGGCTATAGCGCCATATGGCTGGCGCGCGCCCTCCCGGCCGACGGCCGGCTGATCACCCTGGAGATCGATCCCAAGCATGCCGAGGTCGCGCGCGCCAATCTCCACCGCGCCGGGCTGGCAGACGTGGCGGAGGTGCGCCTGGGACGGGCGGTCGAGAGCCTGGCGAACCTGGTGGCGGAAGCGGCCGCGCCCTTCGATCTGGTCTTCATCGATGCCGACAAGCCGAGCAATCCCGACTACTTCAGCTGGGCCCTGAAGCTGACCCGGCCCGGCAGCGTGATCATCGTCGATAATGTGGTCAGGCGCGGCCTGGTCGCCGATGCCGCGAGCACCGATCTCAACGTCATCGGCGTCCGGCGGCTGAACGATCTGATCGCGGCTGAGAAGCGCGTCAGCGCCACCAGCGTCCAGACCGTCGGCAGCAAAGGGCATGACGGCTTCACCCTCATCGTGGTCGGTGAATCGTGAGCGCGGCCTGTGCAACGACCTCGCCACCCCTGACCACGACCAACATCCTGACCGCACCTTCTGCCTGCTGCGCATCGACGATCCGCCTCATCGATCACCTGGGTCGTGGCACGCCATGAGCGCCACCCCCGTCACCCCGTCCTGGTCCCCTATGCAACGCTGTGCCGCCCTCTCCTCCCTCATCATCCTCATCATGCTGATGACGGGCTGCGACATCGGCTCGCGCGATGAGCCTCTGATCTCGGCGCGCCTGTATCTCGGACTGACCAATGCGCGCGGGCCGATCCCGCCTGCCGATCTCGCAGCCTTCGCCGACTCGGCGATCACGCCGCTCTTCCCGGCTGGATTCACCATCTTCCATACCGATGGCCAATGGCAGACCAGCGACCATACGCTGGTCAAGGAGCCATCGGCGGTCATTGAACTGATCTATCCGGATACCGAGGAGAATCGCCAGCACCTGCTCACCCTCATCGAGAAGATCAAGACCGCCTTCAAGCAGCGCGCGGTCCTGCTGGAAGTCACCCACAGCTCGATCAACTTCTATTGATCGCGCCCCCAGGCTTCAGCCCATCGCCAGCCTGGCGGGACCATTCCGCCAGCTGCTGATGGCGATAACGGCTTCGCGGCACGGCGCCGTGCGCAGCATCTCGGGCCGATCCGGGACGCCGGCGGGCGTTCACCCCCCGGTCACGTCATCGACCGCAGCGAACAGGGCGTCGAGCCGATCCCGGTCCTGCGTGGGGAGAGGGCCGGCCTGCACCGCCGCGATATTCTCGCGCAGGTGCTCCTCGCTGCCGGTCCCGCTCAGGACCACATGCACGCCCGGCTCATCGAGCACATAGCGGTAGGCCGCCTCGCTGAGTGAACGCGATCCGCCCGGCCTGACCAGGAAGCCCAGCGGGTCGGCAGCGCTGGCGATCTCCGCCGGGATGCGCCCCTGCTTGACCAGATTGACCAGGATCTCGCGCAGGCGGTCTGGACGGCTGAGCGCTCGCCGTACCGCGAACATGGCGAGGATGCCCACGTCCTGCCGCCATGACAGCGGCAGCACCCGCCGTCTGGCAGAATGGTTGAGGATATTGATGCCGACCATGGCCACATCCCACACTCGATCGAGCAGCGCCTCGCTCAGCACACGGTGCCCGGGATCCGCCTCGAAGCGCTCGGTGATGCCGATGAAGCGGATCTTGCCCTGGTCTTTGAGGCGCTCGATCTCGGGAACCACGTCCTGCCGCAAGATGGCATAATCCGCCGCATCGACGCCATGGAGATGGTAGATATCCAGGTGATCGGTCCCCAGCCGTGCCAGACTCGCCTCGAGTGCCGGGGCGACCTGATCAGCGAGGAGCAACTTTCCGGTCGGCTGATCGCTACCGGGGCGGGGCCGGACGCGGGTGGTCTTCTTGCTCGATAGCACCAGGCCGTGGCGGCGACCATTGATGGCGCGTCCGATGACGGTCTCGGTCCCGTAGGCTTCGGCGGTGTCGATGAAGGTGACGCCGAGATCCAAGGCCGTGCGCACTAGGCGCTCAGCGCTCGCTTCCGTGCCGCCCGAGGCCAGGCCGAGGCGGCTGTGGCCGCCGCCTCCGAGCCCGAGGACCGAGACGCGCAGCCCGGTGCGCCCCAGCACCGTGGTGGGAATCCCGGAGGACGGTGCAGGGACCGGCGCAGCCGCCTGGATGGCCGGGAGGATGGCAGGAGGGGTCATGGGTTCGGTTCCTCTGTGGGAGATGCTGATGGGATCTGTTCGCCCGTCGCAAGGGACCGCAATGGGTCGACCGCCACGCTCCGGTCTACGTGGCGATGACGCTGGCTGAGAACGCCCGCCCTCTCTGCTTTCAACCGGTGTTCTCCGCACCGTGATGAGCGGCATGCGTCGGCAGCAGCCAGGGGGAATGGCTGGGGTGCATGCGAGCGTGCTGGCCTGCCTGGGAGGATCTGCAGATCCCAGCATGATACGTGCCTGCTGCACGTGCCCCATCGCCCGGGGCAGTGCTGCGTGGGCAGCAGACGGCCAGCAGGATGCGCTGCGGGGACGATTCCCGGCATGGCAACGGAAGCCGGCCTGCACCACGCCACGGTTCGAACCGGAGTCCAGTCGCATCGGGTGATTGCGGCTTCGACCGCCCTGCAGGCAAGGCCCCACGGCACCACCAGAATCCGATTGGCATGGCGTGTGCCAGATCCGGGTCCACCCCTCAGGAACCAGCCATGTCCCAGACCAAACCCCAGTCCGTGATCCAGGTGCGGCAGCTCGCCGGCCGCATTGGAGCAGAGATCAGCGGCGTCGATCTCAATCTCCCCATCGCCGATTCGGCCATCAGCGACATCCGCCGCGCCCTGCTCAAGCACAAGGTGGTGTTCTTCCGCAATCAGCACATCGACCATGCGCAGCAGGTGGCCTTCGCGGCGTATTTCGGCGAAGTGACCTATGCCCACCCGCTCGAGGATGAGCCCATCGAGGGCGCACCCAACATCCTGCCCATCGATCGCAGGCGCTACGAACGCAAGAACGGCCGCCGCTACAGCTATGACAACCAATGGCACACCGACGTCACCGCGGTGGTCAATCCACCTGCGGCCTCCATCCTGCGCGCCTTCAACGTGCCGCAGATCGGCGGCGATACCCATTGGAGCAATCTCGTCGCTGCCTACGAAGGCCTCTCGGCACCCCTCCGGGCGCTCGCCGACGGGCTCAAGGCCGAGCACCGCTTCAATGCCAACAAGCAGTTCAGCGATAGCAACAATCCCTTCCTCAAGCGCATCCAGGCCAACCCGCTGGTCTCGATCCATCCGGTGGTACGCATCCATCCCGAGACCAAGGAGCGCGCGCTGTTCGTCAACCCAGGATTCACCTCGCATATCCTCAATGTCTCGCGCAGCGAGAGCGACAAGCTGCTCGAGATCTTCTTCGAGCAGGTGACCAAGCCGGGCCACACCGTGCGCTTCCACTGGAACAACGGCGACATTGCGTTCTGGGACAACCGCGCCACCGCCCATCTCGCGCCGCAGGACCTCGACCTGTTCGATGTCGAGCGCGTGCTCTACCGGGTGACCCTCACCGGGGACATCCCGGTCGGCCCCGATGGTTTCCGCTCGCAGATCGTCGAAGGCAAGCCCTTTGGCATCGAGGTCTCGCCCTTGGCTGCTGACAGGGGATCGGTGAAGCGGCAGGTTGACACGCCTGCGGTGGAGCTGGTACCGGCATCCTGAGCCGCCCAGGCTCGGCACCTGGTTCTTCCCGGACGACCGTGCGCCTGCCGGTGCGGCAGGCGCACGGTCGTGCGCGATGGCGACGGCCATGAATGGGCAACCATGCCGCCTCCTGCCGATCGGCAGCTCAGCGCTGCCCCCTTGGGCGTCGTGGCAGCTCTGGCATGCGCGTCGTCAGAGCAGGCCTGGGCGGTGAAGGAGCCGCCCGCCATGGTCCCTTCCCACCATCCGCCATCAGCCCGGGTCTCATCCCTGCAGTGGTTTCGCCGCGGCAGCAGCATCCCTGTCACCAGGAGGATGTGCGCATCTCCGGCAGCTGGCCCGCGCTCCTCGCACCACGCCCCCATCGCCAGGAACAATCCATGAGCACCAGCATCGATGCGCACATGCTTGCCGTTCCCATCCGGCCGCCATCCGGACCGCTGAGCTACGTCTGGTATGTCGCGTGCGGCCGCTATCGCGGATGGCTGGCATTGCTGGTCGTAGGCGAGGCTCTCAATGCCACCTGCGGCATACTGCTGCCCTATGCCCTCAGCCGCATTCTCACCGGGGTGAGCCATGGCAGCGCCGATCCGCCTGCGGCTCTGGCGGCCCTGTGGCCGCCGCTCCTCCTCTTCGTCGCCCTATGCGCCGGCGAACTGATCTTCGGCCGCATCAATTCGGCCATCCAGCTGCGGGTCACGCCACGTCAACGTCAGTACATCGCACGCTCGCTGTTCGATTATCTCCACCGCCACTCCCACCGCTTCCTCACCGAGAATTTCGCCGGCGCGCTGGCCAATCGCATCAACGAAGTCTCGCACGGCGTCAACATGGTGATGTGGGCCTTGATCACCGAGTTCTGGCCCATCGCCATCGTCATCGCCATCGCCAATGTCCTGCTCATCCTCGCCAACGCGTGGCTGGGAGGATTCGCCCTGGTGTGGTCGGTGGTCTTCCTTGCGCTCTCGCTGGTGCTGTCGCGCCGGACCCAGCCATTGGCTTCCGCGGCTTCGACTGCGCGCAGCCGCACCGTTGGCTCGGTGGTCGATTCGGTGGCCAACCATGCGACGGTGCGGCTGTTCGCGAGCCTCGAGCATGAGCGTCGACGCCTGAATGAGACCTATACCAAGGAGCTCGCGACCGTGCTGCGCGCCAACCGCGCCATGGAACAGGTGCGTCTGTTCCAGTTCTCGGCTTCAGCAGTGCTCAAGGCCGGCACCGTGGTGATGTCCATCCTGCTCTGGAGCCGTGGCGCCATCGATGTGGGTCAGTTCGTCATGGCGGTGAGCCTCACCCTGCTGATCATCGCCGAGGTCCGCAACCTCAGCCGCCGCTTCCTGGAATTCTTCGAATCGCTGGGGAATGTGGGCAGCGGCCTCCAGGCGATCTTCCGGCCGCATGAATTGACCGACGCGCCGCACGCGCAGGCCCTCGCCATCACCCAGGGAGCGCTTGAGTTCTCTGGCGTCTCCTTCGGCTATGCCCCGGCCATTCCCATCTTCCGCCAGCTGTCGGTCAGCATACCGGCTGGGCAGCGCATCGGGCTGGTCGGCGTCTCCGGTTCGGGCAAGTCGACCTTCGTCAGCCTGCTGCTGCGCCTCTATGATCCCCAGGGTGGATCGATCCGCGTCGATGGCCATGACCTGCGCGATCTCACCCTGGACGCGCTGCGCCGCCAGATCGGCCTGATCCCGCAGGATCCGACGCTGTTCCATCGCAGCCTGCGCGAGAACATCCGCTACGGCCGTCCGGAGGCCTCGGACGCGGAGGTGGAGGCGGCCGCGAGCCTGGCGCATGCCAGCGAATTCATCGCCGAGATCCCGGGCGGATACGATGCGCTGGTCGGCGAGCGGGGGGTCAAGCTCTCAGGCGGGCAGCGCCAGCGCATCGCGATCGCACGCGTCCTGCTCAAGGATGCCCCGGTGCTGATCCTCGACGAGGCGACCGCCAGCCTCGATTCGCTGACCGAGCACGCCATCCAGCAGGCGCTCGATACCGCCATGGCGCGCAAGACCGTGATCATCATCGCCCATCGCCTCTCCACCATTGCGCATCTCGATCGCATCCTGGTCTTCGACCACGGCGAGATCGTGGAGGACGGCACGCATGCGGGGCTGCTCGAGCGCAATGGCCGCTATGCCGCGCTCTGGAACCGCCAGTCCCATGGCCTGCTCCCCGATTCCGATCCACGCAAGGGGGATGCGATCCCGATCAGCGATCCTGCGATCAGTTCGGTCTGACCCAATTCATCAAGCCTCTTGATAAGGACTCTTTTCCGCATGCTTCCCGATGCCCATCTTGCTCCCGGACCTGGCCAATCGCCCGACGAGACGACCCCCCTCAGCTGCGTGCACCATCACCGACCATGCCAGAGCGCCGGCGTTGCGCGCTCGTGCACCAAGAGCCCGCCCCTCCCCGCCAAGCCCTCAGCTGTGTCCTTGCCATTCAGCGCTGCGCTGGCGGCGCTGGCTCTCCTGCTGGCGGCAGCGACCGCAGCCCATGCCGAGGTCAGCGTCTTCCCGACCGGAACCACGATCTACGATCCGGCCCGGGCCTATGGCAGCTTCCTCTGCTTCAGCGCACTGGACGGCAACACCCATGTCGTGGACATGGACGGCCATGAAGTGCATCGCTGGCCCTTCCCCGGCGTCCCCGGCGAGATCATCGATCCCGCACTGGTCGGCGGCAAGCGCGGGCACGTGCTGCTGCAGCTCTCCTCTGGCCCCGACCAGCGCGGCGGGATCTTCAGCAACCGTACGGTCGGCGAGCTCGATTGGGACGGCGCCACGCTGTGGGAATGGGGGTCCCAGGCCCCTGGCGGCGCCGCCCGCCAGAACCATGATTGGGCCCGGCTCGCCAACGGGCATACCCTCCTGCTGGTGACCATTCCGCATGCGGTCAAGGGCCTGAGCGGCAAAGAAGTCGGGGATCAGGCGATCTACGAGGTCGACCAGAACGGGAGCATCGCCTGGCAGTGGGTTGCCGGCGACCATCTCGACGAATTCGGCTTCTCGCCGGAAGGCATCCGCTATCTGCAAGAGCGCATCGAGCGCAACCCGATCGAGATCTGGGGCTACCTCGAGATCAACAACCTCAAGGTCCTTGGGCCCAATCGCTGGTTCGATGGCGGTGACCAGCGCTTCAATCCGGACAACCTCCTCATCGATTCGCGCAAGGGCAATGTCATCGCGATCATCGAGCGCACGAGCGGCAAAATCGTCTGGCGCCTCGGTCCGTACTTCTCCGGCAGCGAATTCGTCCAGGATCATCGCCTCTACAACAGGAACGTGCCACGTCCGGTCGATCAGCTATCCGGGCAGCATGATGCGCACCTCATACCGAAGGGGCTTCCGGGGGCCGGCGACCTGCTGGTGTTCGATGATCAAGGCGGAGCCGGATTCCCTCCTGCTGCACTCGGCATCTACGCCGGCTCGCGCATCCTCGAGATCAATCCGCAGACCAATGACATCGTATGGCAGTATACGGGAGAGGACTCGGGGCGCCCGGTGTGGTCCTTCTACAGCTCCTTCGTCAGCAATGCGCGGAGATTGCCGAACGGCAATACCCTCATCGATGAGGGGATGTATGGGCGCTTCTTCCAGGTCACCCCAGGCGGCGACATCGTGTGGGAGTACGTCAATCCCTATCCCGGGATAAATATCGTAAATGGCAAAAGCGTGGTCAACCGTCTGGTGTATCGGGTCCAGCCGGTGCCCTATGACTGGTTGCCGGCAGGTACGCCGCATACCCAGGACGCGGTCGTGCCAGTGGACCAGAACGGGGCGCCCGTGCCTGCGAAACTGCCGTGACTCCGATCTGACCAGCAGTCCGGCGCGACGGGCATCTCCGGTCTGGCCTCTCACGCATAAATCTTGCCCATCCAGGAAACCACGCCCATGTCCACCGCCCCGGCGCCGAGCGCCTCCACCTCCGAGCAGGCTACCCCGACCACCGCCGCGGCCAACCGCAGCTGGCAGGCTCGGCTGCCATTCGCCGATACGCGGGATTTCGACGATGCCAAGCGTGGGTTCATCGGGGCGCCTGCCGACACCATCATTCGCTCCGCGCAAGGTGCGGTGGTATGGGATCTGGCCCCCTATGATTTCCTCGATCAAACTGCGGTCCCGGACTGCGTTCACCCGAGCCTCTGGCGCCAAGCCAAGCTCAATCGCATTCATGGCCTGTTCCAGGTTGTCGGCCGGATCTATCAGGTACGCGGGTTCGATCCCGCGAACCTCACCATCATCGAAGGCAATACGGGATTGATCATCATCGATGCCCTGACGACGATCGAATCGTCAGCCGCGGCGATCGAGCTCTATTACCGGCATCGGCCGCGTAAGCCGATCCACACCATCATCTACACCCATAGCCATGCCGACCATTTCGGCGGCGTGCGCGCCCTGGTCAGCGAAGCACAGATCAAGCGCGGTGATATCCGCATCATCGCCCCCGTCGGCTTCATCGAGGAGGTGGTGAGCGAGAACGTCCTGGCAGGGCCTGCCATGGCTCGGCGATCGGTGTACCAGTTCGGCAATCAGCTGCCGATAGGCCCCCGCGGCACGGTTGACGCTGGACTCGGGAAGATGTCGACCGGGGGTACCATCAGCCTGCTCCCCCCGACAATGCTCATCCGTGAGCCATTCGAGAACCATTCCTATGACGGGGTCGACCTGGTCTTCCAGTTGACCCCCAACACCGAGGCGCCGGCTGAGCTGCATATCTACCTGCCGCAGTGGAAGGCGCTCAACACCGCCGAGAACGCCACCCATACCCAGCACAATCTCCTACCGCTTCGAGGTGCGAAGGTGCGTGACGCCAAGGCCTGGTCGGAATACCTCAATGTCGCGCTGGAACGCTTCGGCCGCGAGGCCGAGGTGGTCTTCGCCCAGCACCATTGGCCTATCTGGGGCAATGGCGCGGTGATCGAGTACCTGGGCAAGCAGCGCGATATCTATAAGCATTTGCACGACCAGACCCTCAAGCGCATCAATGAGGGCCATTCCGCGCCGGAGATCGCCGAAGCGATCACGCTGCCGCCCGAACTCGACCAGGACTGGACGATCCGCGGACTGTACGGCGCGGTGAAGCATAACGTCAAGGCGATCTACCAGCGTTATCTGGGCTGGTTCGATGGCAACCCAATCCGGCTGGATCCCCTGCCGCCGGCCGCATCCGCACGCAAATGGCTGGAGTATGCTGGCGGCAGCGAGGCGGTGCTGGCGCGTGCCCGCAGCGACTTCGACCGCGGCGAGTACCGCTGGGTGGCTGAGGTCGTTGGAGCGATCATCCAGGCCGAGCCGCAGAACCGCGCCGCGCTCGACCTGCTGGCGGCCACCCTCGAGCAGCTCGGCTACCAGGCGGAATCGTCGACCTGGCGCAACGCCTACCTGCAGGGAGCAGCTGAGCTGCGCAACGGCGTCCCGCAAGGCCGCTCGGGCGTCATCGCCTTCGATCTCCTGTCCGCGCTGGATGCCGGCAATCTCTTCGATGCGTTGGCGATCCGGCTGAACAGCAAGCGGGCTGCGGGCAAGCGCCTGGTGATCAATTGGCATTTCACCGATGAGCAGCGTGACCACCTCATGACCCTTGAGCGCTCGACCATCAACCATCTCGCGGGCTACCGCTCGGCGCATGCCGATGTCTCGCTCATGCTCTCCCAGGCGACCCTGCGGGCGCTGCTGCTCAAGCAATCGACCTTGGCCCAGATCAAGAGCTCGGGGCTGATCGAGATCAGCGGAAACACTGCAGCATTGCTCGAGTTCTTCAGCCTCTTCGATGAGGTGGTGCCGGGATTCCCCATCGTCACCCCCCGCCCCGCCCCATCAGGATCGTGATGGCTCCTGTGCCGGAAAGGACATAGCGGGCTCGGCGAGGGGCCATGGCATGTGAGCGGCATCCTCCAGGGCCTCCTTGCATGCCGCCCGGCGTTCACTGCTTGGCCTGGCCATCACCCCGGATCGCATCGGGCTTGCGCTCCAGATCCGGGAGGAAGCGGTGGCTGAGGACGAAGCTGTAGCGTTCTGGGCGGATGGAGAAGATGGAGCTGTCGGCGCAGGTGCCGTCGGTGAAGAAGGACGTCCTGGCCATGATCAGCAGCGCCTGTCCGGGGGCGACGCCGAGTTCACGGCAATCCCTGGCGCTCGCCTGCTGCGCCCGCAGCTCGATGTCGGCTCGACGCACCGCCTTGCCGGTGATCTCCTCCAGGATGGCATAGATCGGCTGGTGCTCGGCGGCACGCCAGTCGTGCGCTGCCAACCGCGCCGGCACCAGGCTGCAGCCCACGGCGACCGCTTCGCCATCGACCAGGTGCAGCCGGCGGATGCGCAGGCAGTACTGCCCCAAGCTGGCTGCCGATCCCGCAGGCGTCCTGATCGTCGTCGCCGAGAGCAGCCGCATCGAGGCATTGAGCCCCTGCCGTCGCAGCGATTCGTGGAAACTGCGCAGGGTATCGAGGGGATGGCGGAGCTGGCGACCGACGATGAAGGTGCCCTTGCCCTTGCGGCGTTCGATCAGGCGCTCCTGCTCCAGCAGCTCCAGCGCCAACCGGACCGTGACGCGACTGACGGCAAAGCGCGCTCCAACCTCCGCCTCCGAGGGCAGCCTGCCAGACGGATCGTAGCTGCCGGCGGCGATCTCATCGCGTAGCTGGGTGGCGATCTGCCGATACATCGATTCCGCATTGTCGCGGATGAGGTCTGTCACGGTGGTTCCTCGGCGTTGACCCAGGCGGCCTGTTGGGGGCGATGGCGGCGCTTGGAAGGCACTGGGCTTGCACTAGTTGTATTATAATGTATTATTGCGCGAGCAATGTCCTATGCGGATCGCCGATGCCCGAGAATCCCACCTCATTTGCCAGCCGGGCAGGCCGAGCGCGTGGCGCCGCCTTCGCGGTCGAGGATCTGCATTTCGCCTATCCCACCGGCCAACCGGTCTTCCGCAGCCTCTCCCTGCAGGCCAGAGCGGGGGAATTCATCACCCTGGTGGGGCCATCCGGGTGCGGCAAGACGACCCTGGTCAATCTGCTGTCGGGCTTCCTGGCACCGGGCGGCGGACGGATAACCATCGATTCCCAGCCGGTGTCACCGGAACTGCCGGCCCTGGGCTACGTCTTCCAATCCCCTCAGCTGTTCCCGTGGCTGGATGTGCTCGACAATGTCTGCTTTGGGCTGCGCATGCGCAGGAACGGCGATCTCTCCGCCTGCCGGCAGAAAGCCCGCCAGTTCCTCGCCCTGGTCGGGCTCGAGGGCGCCGCCGGCAGGCATCCTCACCAGCTCTCGGGCGGTATGCAGCAGCGCGTCGCCCTCGCCCGCGCGCTGGTGCTCGAGCCCACCTTGCTGCTCATGGATGAGCCGTTCGCGGCGCTGGATGCCATCACGCGAGCAGGCCTCAATGACCAGCTGCTGCGCCTGGCCGGTGAGCTGGGCCAGACCGTGGTCTTCATCACCCATGATGTCGAGGAGGCCGTCTATCTCGCCGACCGCGTCCTGGTGCTGGGGATGGCGCCCGACGGCATCGCCTGCGAGCTGACCATCGATCTGCCTCGTCCGCGCAGCCAGCGCGCCACGCGGCAGCATCCGCGCTACGCCGAGGCATGCACCATCCTGATGGAGCGCATATCGGCCATCATCGCCAGCGCGCCCGGAAGGATCCTGGGTGGATCCGGAGTCCAGGCGCCGTGAGATGCAACGCCATCATTCTGCTCGCACTGGTGACGGCCTGGGTGGTCGGTTGCTCGGGCGGTGCAGTACCGGTGGATCATCCCCTGCGCATCGGCTGGGTGCTGGCGATGGCGAATGCACCGGCGATGATCGCCGAGAAGAAGGGTTTCTTCGCCGAGCAGGGGCTGCCCATCCAGCTCATCGCTTTCAGCGATGGTCCGCTGCTGCAGCAGGCGCTGGCGAGCGGCGAGCTGGATGCCGCCTATGTCGGCGCTCCGCCGATGTACCAATGGTTCGCCCATGGGTTCGACAGCCGCATCCTGGCCAAGGTCAATTCCGGGCAGGCAGCGGTCATCACCCATGATTCGATGATCGCGGCTCTCGGCGATCTGCGCGGCCGCCGCCTGGCAGGCGTCGCACGCGGCAGCGGCATGGACGTGCTGTTGCGGGGCTACGTGCTGAAGCAGGCGGCCGCACTGGATCCGGATCGCGACCTGACCGTGGTGCCGATGCAGGTGGGCAACATGAACGCCGCCTTGGATTCCCATGCCGTCGATGCCGCCTTCTCATGGGAGCCGTTCGTCAGCCAGGCGGTGCTGCGCGGTAGCGCCCGCGTGCTCTATGATGTCAACCAGGACCTGCCTGGATTCCCGTGGTATGTGGTGATGGCGCCGACCAGGACGCTGACCGCACGGCCCGGCGATATGGTCAAGCTGCTGCGTGCGCACCACCTGGCGGTGCGCTTCCTCAATGAGCATCGCGAGGAAGCGGATGGGCTGATCGCGGAGGCCTTCTCCCTGGCCGCGATCACCCGCAGCGATGGCGTCGTCATCCCTGTGGGCGCCATCGTCAGCGAAGCGCGCAAGCGGCTGGCCTGGTCGGACCGGCTCGAGCCGGCAGATCTGTCGTTCATCCAGCGGCTCATCGGCTACTCGGTCAATCTGGGCTACATCGCCGGCCCGCTTCAGGTCGAGAGCATCGTCGATCTGTCCTTCCAGCGGCAGGCGCTGCCATGAGTGCAGGTCGCCGTCCATGAAGCTGCCGAGCCCATCGTGGTCCTGGGCCTCGCTGCCTGCGATCCTGATCGCATGGATGGTCATCGCAGCGGACCGTCCATCGTATGCATTCCCTCAGCCGTGGGACGTCATCCGCGAGGGTGTGTCCTGGTGCGCCCACGGCCGCCTGGCAGAGCAGGTGGCGGCGAGCCTGGCGCGTGAGCTGGCTGGTTTCGCCGCTGCCGTGGTGGTGTCGGCGGTCATAGGATTCACCGCCGCGCTCGTACCCGGCTTCCGTGCCTTCATCGCCCCGATCACCGGTATCTTCATGGCGCTGCCCCCCATCGCCTGGGCGCCCCTTGCGCTGATCCTCTTCGGCCTCGGTTCCAGCGCCATCATTCTGGTGATCTTCATCGCATCGATGTTCCCCATGGCCCTCGCGCTCCAGAACGGCGTGATGAGCATCCGCGAATCCTATGTCCGCGCCGCGCGCATCCTGGGAGCCGACCGCTATCAGCTGCTGCTCCACGTCTACCTCCCTGCCTCCCTCCCCTTCCTCACCACTGCATGGCGCATTGGCTTCAGCCAGGCCTGGCGAGCACTCGTCGCGGCGGAGATGGTGGGCGCTTCCAACGGCATCGGCTGGATGGTTGCGATGGGCGGGCAGATCGGCAGCAGCAGCCAAGTACTGCTCGGGATCGCCATCATCGGCACCATCGCCTGGGTGACGGAATTCCTGATTTTCCGGCGAATCGAGCTCCGTTACCAATCCTGGCATCAGCATTAGGGAGGCATCCGTGACCCCGCCCATCGATACCAGGCATGTGATCGCCCCGAGCGGGCTCTATGAGCGCAATCGCGCCCGTCCCTTCCTCGGCAGCATCAGCTGCTCGCGCACCTCGCTGGTAGCTGGCGAATGGACCGAACTGACCGTGGTCTACGAGGTGGGCGAGAGCGGCTTGGCGGATGGCGCTGGAGTGAAGCTGGCGCTCAAGTTCTATTCCGATTGGGCGCTCTTCCAGGTATCCGACCCGCACGCAGCCAACCACGTCTCGGCCGAGTACCATGCCGGCGGACTGGTCCCCGGCCAGAGCCCGGCCACGGTGCAGGCGCTGAAGGTCCGCTTCGACCAGAAAGGGCATGAACGCCCCTTCCAGAAGGCCCTGATCGTCGATGTCATCGATGGCTACCTCAATCCCGGCGACCGCATCATCATCCGCCTGGGCGACCGCCGCCAGGGTGGTCCTGGGACGCGGGTGCAAAGCTTCGTCGAAAAGGGGTTCCGCCTGCGCGCCTTCATCGATCCGCTCGGCAGTTCGAAATACGCCGAAGTCCCAGGCGACTGCGTCCTCGATATCGTCCCCGGACCCCCCGCTGCGCTGCGCATCGTCGCTCCGCGACTGGCCGGCAGCGGGCAGGCCATTCCGCTGATCGTGCGGGCCGACGATGCCTGGGGCAACACCTGCATGGACGAGTTGCTGACCGTGCAGCTCAGCCTCAGGGGTCCCGGGTTGCCCCGCCTGATACCCGTTCCCTTGGCGGCAGCGGGCTGGGCCGTCGCCCGGCCTGCCGGCATCGCGCTGAGCGAAGCAGGTGAATGGCATATCATCGCGACCGCCCCCGCTGGCGATGGCATCAGCCCCGGGCAGGCCTACCTCACCATCGAGGACGGCGGCGCGGCTCAGCACATCCTCTACGGCGATCTGCACGTCCATTCCAACGATACCGTGGGCACCAATGACACCGCCTACAACCTGGCGTATGGACGCGATGTGGCCGGATTGGATGTGCTCGGCTACACCGCCAATGATTTCAACATCACCAGGGAGCGCTGGGAGGCAGCGGTCGCGCTGATCGCCTCCTTCAATGCTCCCGGACGCTTCGTCTGCTATCCCGGGACGGAATGGTGCGGCAATTCGAGTGCGGGCGGCGACCACAACGTGGTCTTCCTGCGCGATGATCCCCCGTTATTCCCCACCGACGGCAATGGAAACGTGGTCCGCTCGTTCGAATGGAACGAGTCGACCAAGGGCATCCTGCGGCGAGGCGCCTGGCCGGTCGACGAGCTCTACGCGGCGTATGCCCATGACCCCGAAGGCCACCTCCTCATCCCCCATGTGGGAGGTCGGCGCTGCAACCTGGATTGGCACCATCCCGACCTCGAACGCCTGGTCGAGATCAGTTCGGCATGGGGGCAGTTCCACTGGTTGTATGGCGAGGCGCTGAAGCGCGGCTACCGCCTGGGCGCGTCGGCGAGCAGCGACGAGCACCAGGGACGGTGCGGCGGCGGCCCACCTGGGACCTCGGTGTTCGGTTCGCGTGGCGGATTGACCGGGATCATCAGCGATGGCTTCACGCGCTCGGAGGTGGGACGCAGCCTGCGTGCACGCCGCACCTTCGCCACCACCGGCGAACGCACCTTCGCCAGCCTGCGCTGCGGGACGCATGGGATGGGCGAAGTTTTCCATGCCCGTCCCGGGCAGCAGCTCCACTATCGCCTGCTCGGCGATGCGGGCTGGGAGGAGATCGGGCTGTTCGACGCCGATCGCGCCTGCTGGCAGCGCAATCTGCATCAGGAGTCGGGATTGTCGCAGCGTCGCATCCGCCTGCGCCTGGGCGGAGCCCGCATCAAGGACCGCTACCGGGGCGCCTATTGGCACGGCAGCATCAGCGTCATCGGCGCCGCCATCCAGGATGTCAGCGCCTTCGGCTTCGACCACCCCGAGCAGGCCTGCTGGCGCAAGGATGCCACCACCGTGGGCCTGCGCAGCGTTACCCACGGAGATGCCGATACCATCGAGTTGGAGCTGTCCCATCTCGCTGGTGTACGTATCGACCTCCATCTCCAGATCGGCGCCTATGTGAAGGTCGGAGATCCCCTAGTGCATTCCCCGCATGTGCATGCGCCGGTCATCGATGCGTCGGTCTCTGGCGACGAGCTCCTGCGCAGCGAGCGCCTCATCAGGACGGTGCCTGGCGTCGAACTCGAAGTTGCCATTGAACGCATCACGGACAGCGCCTTGCCCCGGGAGTGCGCAGGATTGATCGATCTCGACCAGCTGCATTTGCCCCCTCAGATCGAGCACCCGCTATTCATCATGGGACGCCAGCGCGATCAGTCCCGTGTCTGGACCTCCGCCCTGTTCCTGACGCTTGAGCGGTGATGCACCGACAAGGTGCGGCAGCGCGCAAGGCTCTGCGCCCTCCACCCTGCTGCATCTAGCCGGGGGATCTCCCCTGGGTTGCCGCCAGCTTCAATCGTGTCGGATGCGGATGGACGGAGAGGCCGCCTGAGCGGCTTCGCCTTGGCACGACCCGGCGGTGCATTACCGCCGCCGTCACCTCCCGGCGGCATCCTGGACCATTGACGGTCCCGGGCATGCCCAGGTCGGTTGCCGTTACGGTGCAACTCCATGGATCATCCGGCAGTTGCGTTTGCCGCAGGATATCGTCGTCGGTGCTGCTTCCGCAGCTGACGGACCGCTCATTCGCTCCAGCCAATCGGCACGGGTCGCGCTGCATGCCGACCTGCCGTGGTGTCGTGATTCTCTTCCAGCGTAACGTTCTACCACGGCGGTCTAGCGAACCGGCTTCCTGGAGGTGCACCAGGTCGGATTAGGCTGTACCGACGTAGCTGCCGAACCGCTCCCTTCCATCGCCATCGCCACCACCGTGCGCCTGGACCGCACTTTCGCCGACGCCGCTCGCTGAAACACGACATCCCCAGAGGACAACCATGAGCAACCGCCCCCTTTCGCCGTCCGCGGCGATCCGCCAACGTCTCGACTACCCGGTGATCGACACCGACATCCACACCAATGATTACGCGCCGGCAGTGGAGGATTACGTCCAGCGCTACGGCGGCAGCAAGCTGGTCGACCAGCTGCGCAAGGCGAGCGAGGACCGCCGCGGCGCGAATGGCGGCAATGGGAAGAGCTGGTACGACCAGACTCCCGAGGAGCGCCAGCACTTCCGCAGCCGACGCCAGCCGTGGTGGGCGCGGGTCACCGATAATACTCTCGATGTGGCCACCTATCATCTACCGGCGCTGCTCGCCGAACGTCTGGCCGAGCAAGGCTCCGACTACTCGGTGCTGTTCCCCAACAACGTCCTCGCACCCCTCGGCATCAAGGATCCCGACGCCCGGCGTGCTGCCCATCGCGCCATCAACCACTTCCATGCCGACATTTGGAAGCCCTACGCCGACCGCCTGACCGTGGTCGCTGGCATCCCGCTGAACACGCCTGAGGAAGGCGTCGAGGAGCTGGAATGGTCGGTCAGGAACCTCGGCACCAAGACCGCCAATATCGCGGGCGGCACCAAGCGGGTGATCCCGGCCATCGCCGAGAAGTACCCCAAGGAGCAGTTCCCCGACATCCACAAGCTGGCGACCTTCGTCGACTACTACGCCCTCGATAGCGCCTTCGACTACGATATCTTCTGGGCCAAGGCCCAGGAGCTGGGCATCCCGCTGCTGACCCACTACGGCAGCCAGGGCTGGACCGGCCGCAACTCGATCAGCAACTACATGTTCAATCACATCGGCCACTTCGCCGATGGCTCGGCGTCCTTCGCCCGTGCGCTTTTCTTCGGCGGGGTGACCAAGCGCTTCCCCAAGCTGCGCTTCGGCTTCCTCGAAGGCGGTGCCGACTGGGGCGCCCAGACCTATATCCACCTCGTCGACCGCTTCGAGAAGCGCGGGCCCGAGGGTCTGCGCCGCTTCGATCCGGCTGCCACCGACCGCAAGGAGCTCACCGCGTTGTTCGCCAAGTACGGCGCCGAGCTGACCAAGGGCCGTTCCATCGAGGGCGAAGACCTCATCCGCGATTCGCTGGGCGAAGGCTACACCGCCGGCGCCCGTCAGCCCACGCCGGAACAGCGCAACGACTTCGCCGCCGCCGGCATCAGCTCGACAGAAGATATCAAGAAGCGCTGGATCGACCCGCTGTTCTTCGGCAGCGAATCCGACGACCGCACGCTGGCCCATGCCTTCAACCGCAAGGCCAACCCGCTGGGTGTGGCGGTCAACGCGATCTACTCCTCGGACGTCGGCCACTGGGATGTTCCCGATATCAGGGAGGCCCTCGCCAACAGCTGGAAGCTGGTGGAGGAAGGCGTGCTGAGCGAGACGGACTTCCGCGCCTACGTGTTCGAGAACCCGTACCGGCTCTACACCGAGGCCAACGCCAACTTCTTCGTCGGCACCAACGTGGCCGGACGCCTGCCGGCGAGCCACCGTCTGTTCAAGGGCGCTGTGGCGGCCAAGGCCGCCGGCTGAGAGCGGCCGTCCGACCCGGAGTTCGGGTGGACGTCCTGCGGCCCTAGGTGCCGCGAGGTGATGCGAGGCGCTCCGTGTCCACTGGGCACGGAGCGCCTTCCTTGTCGGCCTCACGTGCTTTCTGCTTCCCCCCTGCACCTCCTCAAACGGAGGCGCTGGGTGATGCCCTGATGGCGGAGCAGTTCCAGCCAGACGTGGTACTCTTGAAAGGCCCCTCCAGCTGCGAGATTGCTGCGGGCGTGTTGACGAGGCAGCCCGATAACCACTCCTGGCACTTTAGGCCCCGGTGCTGCGATGGCATGCAATACGCTAACGCTTTACGCCAGCTGATCTGGTGTGGGACCGAGATGTCCCCCACCCATTTCCAGTGTCACCCCCAGCCAGGAGGGCATACCATGACCAACTCATTGCCTGAAGCTCAAGCACCCGCCACGCCATCTTCAACAGCACCGTCATCCTCAGCGCCGGTCACATCGGAAGCACCGGCACGACGCGGTCTGCGGCGGACCTTCCTGTTCGGTGGAACGGCATTCGCCGTGGGCGTCCTGGCAAGCGAGGTCGTGCGCCGCACCAATGTGCTGCCGGCTCTCAGCGGATCCTCAGCACCAGCCAGCACGGCGCCCGCTGCGGAACCGAACGTCAGTTCGGATCCCAACCAACGCGCTCTCGATGCGACCTTGCGTCTGCGCCAGGACCGTGCGATCGCCAATCATGCAGTGGGCGTCCCAACGCACCCGACCAATGGCGACGAGGAGCGCTATCCCAATCGCGTCGGCAGCGACCATCGCGGCCTGCCACACGATCAGCAGGGGCTGGTCGATCCGGTGGCGTGGAAGGCGCTGATCACCGCGCTGGAATCGCGCGATCCGGCGAAGTTCGCTGCGATTCCCCTGGGGGGAACGCGCAAATTGATCAATCCGCTTGGTACGCTGGCGACCAACCTCACCGGACTGGCGCCGTTCCAGTTCGTCGTCCCACCGGCGCCAGCGCTGATCAGCAGCGAACGCGCGGCGGAAGCGGTGGAGTCCTACTGGCAGTCGCTGCTGCGCGACGTGCCATTCCATGAATTGCGCGATGACACCAGCCATCTGCTGGTGCTGGCGGCGGCGGCGGAACTCGATCGCCTGAAGGAATACCAGGGACCGCGCAATGCCGCTGGCAAGGTGACGCCTGGACTGCTGTTCCGCGGCACCGCGCGCTACCGTGGCACTGCACCGGCCACTGCCCGCAGCGTGGTTCCGCCAGGGGTGCTCGATGGCCCCTACATATCACAATTCCTGCTGCGAGAAATCCCCTATGGCGCCGTACGCATTCCTCCCCACATCCGCGCCCAGGCGCCGGGCGACGACTTCCTCACGGATCCGGCAGAATGGTTGGCGGTTCAGAATGGCGTGGCAGCGAAGCGCCCCCAAAAGTATGCGCCCGAGCGGCGCTTGATCACTACCGGCCGCGACCTCGCGGAATATGTCCATGGCGGATCGCCTTCCACCTGGGGCGCCGGCCTGCTGCTGGTCGGCAAGCCGAGCAAGGATCCGTCATGGCCCGGCGGCTTCGGCGAACCGCTGAATCCCACCGATCCCTACCTCAAGCTCACCACCACCACCACTGCGTCGGCGAGCTTCGGTCCGGGCTATGTCCAGTACCTGCTGGCCCTGGCGCCCCAGCGGGCGATCCGCAGCGCCTACTGGCAGAAGTGGTTCGTCCACCGCAGCATCCGTCCGGAAGCCTTCGGCGGCCTGGTCCACCAGCGCAAGAACGGCGGGCTCGGCGATCTTGCGCTGCCGGATGACCTGCTGAACTCCGCTGCGCTCGCGCGCAGCAAGGAGAGGTTCGGCAGCTATCTGCTGACCAGCAGCTACCCCGAGGGGGCACCGCTGCATGGCTCGTATCCTGGCGGCGCGTCGATCGCAGCGTCGGCGGCGGCGACCATCCTCAAGGTCTTCTATGACGAATCGGCACCGTTTCCGGATCCGGTCGAGGTCGATCCGGCAGACCCGACCAAGACCATATCGTACAAGGGCCCAGCCCTCACCATCGGCGGAGAGCTCAACAAGCTCGCCACCAACATCGGACTTGGCCGCAACTGGGCGGGGATCCACTGGCGTTCCGATGCGGCTGCGTCGCTGCCGCTGGAGGAGGAGCTGGTCATCAGCCTGCTTCGTGATGAGAAGGCCACGCTGGTGGAACCCTTCAGCGCCTTCCGCTTCACCCGCTTCGATGGGACGGTCCAGGAGGTCAGCTGAACCATCCGGGCCGACCGTTTCCGCTGTCATTTCCAGAGCCAGCTGCGATCGGCAGGTGGCGGTCGCTGTGCTCGCGCTCTGCCCCTGCCGTCGCCACCCCGTCTGGCATGGACGCCGTCCCTCGGCGGGCAGGTACGAGCAGCCTCTCCCGTACCCGGTGCTGGGCTGGTCCAGCGATCGTTCTGCCCTGATCCGGGTACGGCTCAGGTGGAAGTCGCCTCTTCGGCGGTCGAAGAACCCGCTTCATCTCGGTCGCCTGGAAGCCGACCGGCCAGCCGGCGCAGCTGCCTTGGCAGCATCCCCACAGCAGGGTTGTTGCGTCAACGCCAGAAATGGTCGCGCCAGCTTGCCATGGAGCGGGAATGGCGCGTGCTTCTGCCGTGACCGAGGAGTCATCATGCCCCCGTACCAGGCGAGTGAAGATCGGCCATCCCTGCGACAACGGCGAGTGCCGGCACGAGATGCGGGTGCTGAGCTGGCGACCGGTGCCAGCGAGCTGCGACGGTGAACCGCTGCGCTGCGACCAGCCTCCCTTTGCCGGTGCGGCACCTGATGCCTCCCGATGCGACGGATGATCGTCTTCAACGGCGGCCTGGATAGGCGGCCCGGGCGCAGACGATGCCGACCGCCGGACTCCCTCCCAACCCTGGTGCAGCCCCATGCCCGTCTCTTTCTCCGCCCTCCTGAATTCCCGCCATTATGCCCTGGCACCAGACCTCGTGCTCACCGACGATGGGCCCCAGAGGGGCCACTCCGTCATCGTTGATGGCCGCGATATCACCTGGGTCGGCCCCATCGCGCAGCTGCCGCCAGGCGAGGCGCCCGTCGCATTGCCGGGGCATGCCATCATCCCAGGATTCACTGATGCCCACACCCATCTCGGATTGACCTTCGGCAAGAGCCTCATCGGCGGTGAACCTGCGCAGATCTGGCGGCGGATCTGGGGTCCGATGGAGGCAGCGCACGATGCCGAGTCGGCCTATGCCTCGGCAAAATGGCAGTTCCTCGAACAGCTGCGCGGGGGCTTCACCGGGGTCGTCAATTATACCAGCAACAGCCCCGTCCTGAACGCTGCCGTCCACCGCGCCGCGGACGAGGTCGGCATCCGCCTGGTCTCCACCATCCTCCAGGACGAATCCGCATCCGAATCCACCAACGGCCCCTTCATCCCCTTCTCCGACCTCGCCGCAGGCATCGACCAGCATATCGCGGACGTCGGTCGGCACCGCCGCATCACGGCATCGGTATCGAGCTCCGGTTTCTTCAGGAACCGGCCGGACACCCTGGGGGCGATCGGCGCGTACGCACACGCCAAGGGCATCCTCCACCAGATCCATGCCAACGAGCACTTCCCCGAGGTGCACGAGATCAACCTGCGCCATGGGCTGAGGCCGATCGAACTGCTCGATCGCAGCGGCGCCTTGGGTCCCCAGACCCTGATCCACCACGCGACCCTTGCTACCGATCGCGAGGTCTCGGCCTTGGCGCGCAGCGGCGCCGCGGTCTCCTACAATCCGGTAGCCAGCGAATGGAAGGGCAATGCCGTCGCGCCCGCGCTGGCGTTCGTCGCCCACGGGGTGCGCTTCGGACTCGGTTCCGATGCCACGCGCTACGATGGCTTCCGCACCCTCGACGCGGCCGAGCATGCCCAGCGCCTCGTCTTCGGGCTGCGGACCGAGGATTTCTCCAGCGGCGCGGCCTGGACCTGGGTTGACGCCATCACCAGGGGTTCGGCGGATGCCGCGGGCTGGTCCAATGCCGGGCTGATAGCCGCAGGCTACCGCGCTGATTTCCTGATCCTCGACACCGACCGTCCGGAGACCCTGCCATCCTGGGACTTCGAATGGGAGCTGGTGCGCTACTACAATCGCGACCAGATCGCCGCAGTGGTCGTCGACGGTCAGCCCGTGCTGATCGGCGGACAGGCCGTGGGCTGGGACAGCGCCGAGTTCATCCGCCGCCATGGCGAGCTCGCCCGCAGAGTCGGCCAGACCCCGGGAATCACGCGCGTCCACGGCGCTTCCGAACGCTATCGGCCGAAACGGCAGCTGAGGGCGTCACCCTCTCCATGACTCCCAGCCGCACCAGCCTGGAAGGCGCGTCCCCCCGCTCCCCCGAGATCCCTACCATGCCCGATGATCCACATCCTAGCCGAGGAATCGCCATGCGCGTCCTGCTCCTGATCCTTGTCCTGGCCGTCTCCTCCTCAGCGGCTGAAGTCGATGCCATACGCATCGCCTATCCCAGTGCCGGCGTGGGCGCGAAGCCGCACATCCCGGGTTCATCGCTGGCGCCCCTGTACAGCAAGCACCTGCTCGAAGATGAGTTCAAGCCCGACGGCATCAGCGTCGAATGGTCGCTGCTGAAGGGCGCAGGTCCGGCGATCAACGAGCTGCTCGCCGCCGACCGCCTCGACCTGGTCTACCTCGGCGATCTCGCCGCCCTCCTGGGGCGATCCGTCGGCATCAAGACCCGCCTGCTGCTCTCAGGAGGCCGCGGGGGCAATCTCTACCTGGTGGTCAAGGCCAACTCGCCGGCGCAATCCCTGCAGGATCTGAGAGGCAAGCGCATCGGCCTGTTCAAGGGCACCGCCCTGCAGCTCCAGGCCGACCGCTTCGTCACCAGCTACGGCTTCGGCGAAGCCGACTTCAAGACCGTCAATTTCGATCCTCCATCGGGTCTGGCGGCGGTGATCAATGGGGACATCGATGGCCTGTGGTCCCAATTCCCGGTGTTCGAGCAGGTGGACAGCGGCGCGCTGCGGGTGATCGCAAGCACGCGTGCAGCTGTCCCGTCGGGGGCTGAGGCCCCCAAGGCTTGGGGGGCGCTGCTTGTCCGCGAGGATTTCGCAGCCAAGCATCCAGCCCTGCTCCAGCGCATCGTCAATGTGATCGTACGCGAGACGGCGTGGAGCAGCGACGAAGCACATCGCGCTGAACTGCTCGATATCTGGGGCGAGTCCGGCTTCCCGGCGTCGGTGTTCAGCAGGGAACTCGAGGGATTCACCCTCGCAAACCGCCTCTCGCCGCTCCTCGACGATGGTTTCCTGCACGAGGTGCACGCCAGTGCGGATGAAGCCCTGGCACTCAAGCTGGTGAGGCATCCGATCGATGTCGACAGCTGGGCCGATCGCAGCTTCCTGGATCGCGCGATCAGCGACCTCCATCTCGAGGCCATATGGACCAAGCAGCCCGCAGCGCCGAAGCCGTCGCCCTGAAGGCCTCCGCCCGTCTGTACCAGGGCGTCGGGAGCATGCGCCCGCTGAAGCGTCCACTCCACGCCCCCATCCGATACCACCCTTCCGCCATGAGCTCCTCGCCAATTCTGCCGTCTGCCCTCTCGGCACCCTGCATCGTCGTCCTCGCATGGCTCCTGCGCGTCGCTTGCGGCTTGGAGTTCATCGGCCATGGGGCATTCGGCATCATCACCAAGCCGGGATGGGTCCCCTATTTCGGAGTCATTGGAATACCTCCGGCATCGGCATACCACCTGATGCCGGTGATCGGGTCCCTCGACATCATCCTCGGCATCTTGGCCCTGGTCAGGCCCATGCGCTGGCCGCTCGTCTACATGGCCACGTGGGGATTGTGGACGGCGCTGCTGCGACCATTGTCGGGGGAACCCTTCTGGGAAACGCTGGAACGGGCACCCAATTACCTGATCCCCCTCTCCCTATTGATCGTGCTCACGGTGGAGAAGGGTGCCGTCCACTCTGCTGGACTGCCACACGTGTCGGGCACGTCCCAAGCCCCTGGCCAGCCCAATCGGATGAAGCACTACGTCGGTTGGCTGTCCGCGGCGGCGGCACGAACGCGCCCTCTCGACTGGATACTGCGGTTGGCGATTGCGGGGGCCTTCATCGGCCATGGCGCATTCGGCGTGGTGATGAACAAGCCGGCGTGGAACACCTTCTTCTCCCATATGGGGATCCCGGCAGCCGTTGCCGTCGAGCACGCGCTCATGCTCTGGGTCGGCGGCGCGGAGATGATCCTGGGCGTACTGGCTCTGGTGATCGATGCCCCTGCGTTCTTCTTCATGCTCTTCCTGTGGAAGCTCACCAGCGAGATCTTCTGGTACGTGCCTCCTGCCTCGCCCTTCTGGGAAATCGTTGAACGAGGATCGAATTACGCCGCTCCCCTTGCGCTCGTGGTGCTTCATGGCTGGCCGCATTCCCTGACGTCATGGTTTCGACGCCGGGGGAAACGGGATTCCTCCGCAACCGGCGCCGTCAGCGACGTGCATTGAACGGATCAACGCCGAATCGGGCACCGGTCACAACAGCCTGGCAAGGAATACCGTGACGATTCCCATTGGCGACTCCGGTGCTCCTCCGGTCACGCCCATTCCATCAATCCGTCCCCGCTCGGCCGGGCATCAGTTCGTCATCTATGGCGATTCGTGCTCAGGCATCGCAGGGGCATCCCACGCCGCCAATTTCAAGATGATCAATGCGGTCGTGCGACGACTGGATCCACCACCGGAATTCATCGCATTCCTGGGCGATGAAATCGTCGGCTTGACCATCGATGGCCAGGAGTTGATGCGCCAATGGCGGTATTGGCTCGACGTGGAGATGGGCTGGCTCGATCGTGGTTCGATCCCCTTGTTCCATACCACGAGCAACCACACCACCTTCGATGAAGGCAGCGAGAAGGTCTTCCGCGAGGTGCTGACATTGCCGCAGAATGGGCCGCCCGGACAGGAGGGGCTGTCCTACCATGTCCGGCGCCAGGACCTGCTGCTGGTCTTCGTGCACACGTCGTGGTCTGGGCTGGGGGGAGAAGGGCACATCGAATGCTCCTGGCTGGAAAGCGTATTGGAGGAGCACGCAGGCGCCCGCTACAAGCTGGTGCTTGGGCACCATCCGGTATTCCCGGTGAACGGCTACGCCGGAAGCTACCAGCGGGAGATCGGCCCGGAATACACCCGCCGCTTCTGGGATATCCTGGTCAAGAACCACGTCGTGGCCTATGTGTGCAGCCATATCCTCGCCTTCGATGCCCAAGTTCAGCAGGGCGTCTTGCAGCTGTGCACGGCGGGTGCGGGCACCGCCCACCGTATGCCTGAAGGCAGCGAATATCTCCACTGCGCCCAAATGGCGTTGGATGCCGCCGGGATGCGCTATCAGGTCCTCGATATCCATGGCGTGGTCCGCGAACAGCTGTCATGGCCGATCCCGGACGGGCATCCGCACAGCTGGATCGAAGTGGGACGGGGAGAAAGCCCAGCGCTCTTCCAGGGATACCTGGCCAGCGCGAGTATCGTCATGCTGCGCATCCGCGGGCGAACCGCAGCGCGACCCTCGGCGCCTGCCCAAACCATCTTCTCGGCTTTCCATGCCGGGATCATCGCACCCCTCTGGCTCGGCTTGCGGGGTGAAGGGCAGGTGGTGACCATCATCCTCGGGCCGCATAGCGGACGCAGCCCCCATTACTGGTTCGGTCCCGCATTGCCGCCGGGCGGGGATTTCGAGCTGCACCTTGCGTTCCACCCCGACCTTGGACCGGGCGGCCTGCTCTACCGTCGCAGGCCCAGCGATCCGTGGAGCTCGCTCACCGCGGCAGCTGCCAGTGGCATCGAGCGTCTCGATTGGCCCGCCCGCTGGAGCATTGGCCATGGACAAGGCGGCGTGGCGGACCGCCCGTTCCGCGGACCTGTCCTTGAGGTGGCAGCGGCTGTTCCTTGACCAGGCGGTGGCCTGGTCCTCCCGCGCGACTAGCGAGAGGGCGATGCACCCTGGACGATGGCCTCGATCGGCCACCGGCGCGGCTATCCCTCCACGGCGCCATTCCAGCGCTTCCACCACGGTACCATGATGCTGGCGGCAAGCAGCTGCAGCGGATGGTAGATGAGCAGGGGCAGCGCGATCAGCCCGAGCGCGGGATCGCCGCCGAAGACCACCAGCAGCAGCGGCAGGCCGAGGGCGGCGGTCTTCTGCGTCGAGCAGATCACGGCGGCCGTCCGCCGCGTGCGCGAGAGCCGCCACACCGGCCACGAGCTGGCCTGGACGGCGCCTGCGATCGCGACCGCGTGCAGCACCACCACCAGCACTGCGATGAGGGTGATCTGCCCAGCTGAAGCGCCCAATCCCCCTTCCAGGCTCGCGCAGAAGACCAGGTAGACCAGGAGCAGCAGGAGCAGCATGCCTGCCAGGCTCAGCGCCTTGCGCGCCCTGCTCAGCGCCTTGGGGATGACGAGCTGGATGAGCTGCCCGGCGATGATCGGCACCACCACTTGGACGACGAGCTTCCCCATCACCTCCAGGACGGGGAGCTGCCCGCTGCGTCCGGTGGCCGCGAGGATGAACAAGGGGGTAGCGACCACCCCCAGGAGGCTGCCCAGGGTGGCGTTGAACAGCGCGCCCGCCTCATCGCCACCGGCCTCGCGGGTGAAGGCGACCCCGGTGGTGGTGGTGGTCGACAAGGCGCCGAGGACGATGAGGCCGCAGCAGAGCGAGGCATCGAGATGGGCCTGAGCGAGGAGGATCGCCGCCCCCCAGAAGAGCAGCGGCAGCACCAGCAGATTGTAGCCCTGGGTGAGCACATGCAGGCGCCAATCCGCTGCCGCAGCGCGGATCTCATGCGTCCGCAGCAGCAGGCCGCTGAAGGTGAACATGGTGGGGACGATCAGCCAGCTCCAGCTCGAGGCATGGAGCAGCCCATGGGGGCTGCCGACGCTGGGTGCTCGCGCCGCCAGCAGGACTGCCAGTCCGAGACAGAGCACGAACCAGAATTGCCGCCAGAGCGCGTAGAGCCCTGCGATGAACCGCCTGCCCTCCGGTCCGCTCCCCACCTGTATGCGATGCTCTGGTGTCGATTGGGCGTCCTTATCCATCCGCTGGACCGCCTATCGACTTCCACCAAGGCGGCGCCACGTACCAGCCCATGGCCGACGGCAGGCCTGGAGGGCAGGGCGCTCCCGGGCAACGCCGAACGGCATTCACGACATGATCCGATTTCACGGCAGTGCACAGGAGCATCGGCATGCGAAAGAGATGCTCAACCACGCTGGCGGAGCGTAATGGCCCACCCACGGCAGCGCAATGCACGGTGATGGAGAGCCGCGGTCCTCTCCAGCCGGCCAGGGTGATCCCGGCCGCCGGGTGACCTCGTCAGGGATGGGAGGTCGCGGTCGGCTGCTGGTTCACCGCGCGGCTGTGCCAGCGATCGGTCAGCCCGAATTCGGCAAGCGCATGCTCGAGGTAGCGCGGTTCGATCCAGCCGTCGAAATCGACCGGTGCGCGTATCAGCCGCGCATCGAGCGCGGCCTGGGCGCCGGCATGCAGGTTCACCAGGAATCCCTCGTCGAACAGGGGTGATAGCCGGGGGGCTAACGACTCGCCTCCGATATCCCGGCGATAGACCGCTTCCGAAGTCCCGGACTTAGACCATAGCGCGATCACCTCATCGACATGGGCAGGGTCCGATGCCCAGGCCGCGGTGCGCACATAGACATTGACGAAGCGCTGGATGATCGTGGGGTAGCGCTGCTCGAATCCGGCATCGGCGAAGATCGCGCCGGTCGAGCATGGGCGTTTGGGGACGGGCGGCATTTCACGGGTGCTGAAGACGATGCGCACCTTGCCGGCATCCTCGAGCTCCAGGAGGTTGGTCCCGCCCCACATGCAGTCCACGTCACCGCTGAGCAGGGCCGGGAGGCTCGCCGAGACATCGAGGGTGATGGTGAGGAAGTCCTGCTCCTTGAGCCCCTTGAGCGCCAGCAGCCGGGCCGTGAGCAGCTGGCCGGCGGTGCCCTTGAACAGGGCCATGCGGTGGCCGACCAGATCATTGAGGCTCTGGAACGCCGACTCCGGCTTCACCGCCAGGTAGGTATGGCTCGAATTCAGGGTGGCGATCAGCAACTTGGTCTTCACCTGCGAGGAACGGTGGACGACCAGCGGCAGATCACCCTGCGTCGCGAGGTCGATCAGGCCGTTGACCAGCTCTTCGGTGACCGCCGGGCCGGCGCCTTTGTTGAAGGTCCATTCGACCTTGATGCCGTCGGGCGCGAACTCCTGCTCGAGCAGGCCCTGGGCGTGGACCAGGCCGATGACATTCCCGCCGATGAATGGCCGCCCGCCGACACCGATCGAGGAGATGCCGATGCGTATGGCCGGCGGGTTGTCGGCCGCGGCGAGATGGGTGGCGGTGAAGGCGACGACGAGGGAGATCACGAACACGCGCAGCATGGAGAGCTCCCAGGGCGAAGATGGTACACAGCACGGCTGGCTTGGACGTCGAAGCGGAGCCGGCCCTGCTACACGGGATCGAGAACATGGGATGCCGAACAACCCGTCTTCAACGCCACGGCTGGCTGAGGAGCGGAAAGGCAGCGCACGGCAATGGCACGAAATCTGACGCTGCCAGATGCTCCACCCCAGGTGCGATGGCCGAGGATTTTCCAAGGCGATGGCATCCAGCCGGAGATCGCCCTCAGGCTGGTGCGCTCGGGTGAGAGGCCGCTGCGGCTTTCTTGGGCGCCAGGCGCTCCGACAGCGCCAGGATGCGGTAGGAATCATCCTGCTGCGCGGTCGATACCCGGCCGGTGCCCCAGCCCAGGCTGGCCCTGTACTTCCCCAGCTTGCCTGCGGCAATCAACGCGGATTCCTCGACCTGGACCGGATGGTCCGCGTCCGGCGCGACGTAGAGGGCATCAGCAGGGCAGTAGGCCTCGCACATGAAGCAGGTCTGGCAATCCTCCTGGCGCGCGATCACCGGCACTCCATCCAGACCGGGATCGAAGACCTGTGTGGGGCAGACCTTGACGCATATGTCGCAGGAGACGCAGCGATCCCTGCTGACCAGCTCGATCATGGCGCCGCTCCCGCGAGCTGCGCAGGAGCCTGGACCGGGCCTGACCCGGACTCGGCCCGGACCGAGATGACATCGATGCCGCTGGTCACCAGCCGCCGGCGCTGGGACGGATCCTGGTCGTGGAAATCCTCATGCTTGTGCATGCCCCTGGTCTCGCGTCGTTCACGCGCGGTGGTGTACATCCATCGCGCGGTTGCAGTCATCGCCGCGGCTTCACGTCCACGCACGAGGTCGCGTACTGTATCGGCCGGATGATCCTGCACCTGCTGCCAGACCTGGTCGAGGCGGCCGAGCGAATCATTGAGCTTCGCCGTGCTGCGGAAGAGATTGCGATCGTAGGGGAAGACCTCGTCCTGCACGGCCTTCACCACCGCATGGTGGTCGAGGGTCCTCTCCCCGCCTGCCGAGCGTAGCGCTGCCCGTCCGGCGCCCTTGGGGGTGCGGGTGGCCGCGCTGGCGCCTAGTGAGCGCGCATGGGCTGCGGCGCCGCCGCCCGCCCAATATCCCGACGACATCGCCCACGCGGCATTGTGACTGCCGCCACCGGTGAAGCCGCCGCAGATCAATTCCCTGGTCGCTGCGTCGCCGGCGGCATAGAGGCCGGGGACGCCGGTGGCGCACTCGGCATTGGCCAGACGTATCCCTCCGGTGCCGCGCACGGTGCCTTCCAGGCGCATGGTCACCGGGAAGCGCTGGGTCAGCGGATCGATGCCGGCCTTATCGAAGGGCAGAAAGAAATTCGGCTGGGACTTGCGCAGGCTCTCGCGCAGGCCCTCGTGGGCCTGATCGAGCTGGGCGAACACCGGCTCGCTCAGCAGCGTCCTGGCGATGATCGAACGGCCCTTGGCCGAGCCGGCGCCCTCCAGGACCCTGCCATCGCCGTGATAGAAGGTGGCGTAGCGGTAGAAGGCGGTCTTGGTCACCGAGGCGAATGCCGGAGAGATGCCATAGGCATTTGAGAACTCCATGCCGGAGAAGTCCGCGCCGACCTCCGCCGCCATCAACCCGCCATCACCGGTGAGCACATCGCAGCCGAGCGCCTTGCTCAGGAAGGCGCAGCCGCCGGTGGCGATCACCACTGCATTGGCCTTTACACGCCAGCGGCGGCCGCTGCGCCGTTCGATGCCCGCAGCGCCCGCGACGCCATGGTCGTCGGACAGCAGTTCGAGCGCGGGCGAATGATCGAGGATGCGCACCCCGGCGGCAATGACCTGGCGGCGCATCAGGCGCATGTATTCCGGGCCCTGGAGGCTGCGACGTGCCTGCTTGCCCTCCTCATCGACCGGGAAGGGATAGCCCCATTCGGCGATCTGCGCCATGTTCGCATAGGTGCGGTCGAGGACGCGATCCATCCACAGCCGCTCGGAGAGGAAGCCGCCGAGGCTTTCGCGGCTGGCGCGGGCCTCCTCGCGCAATTCGGGTTGTGGCGGCACATACCACACGCCTGTCCCCGAAGGCGCGGTGGCGCCACTGGCGCCGCACCATCCCTTGTCGGCAAGGATCACCCGGGCCCCCCCTGCGGCCGCGGAAATCGCCGCCCATGTTCCGGCGGGTCCGCCGCCCAGGACCAGGACATCGGCATCAAGCTGGAGCGCATCCGCCTCATTACCGGGACGTGGTGCCGGGGATGCGTCGAATGCCGAGGGAGGAGGCATAGCGGTGCCCTACTGGGTTCTGGTGGGATGGGCAGGAAAAGGATCATCCGTGATCATGGGTCGGCGCATCGGTCAGCAGTCACGGGCACCCTGGCAAGCGGCAACCGAGGGGTGGTACCAGGAGCCAAAGAGAGCATCTTCCGTGCCATTGCCGAAGAGTCAGGCTGGCGCGCCGATGGCAGCGGGCAGGGGTCCCGCCCCTCCTGGAAACCTCGAGCCCCGCTGTCTACGACGATTTTGCTGCGGTCATCGGCTGTTCGCGCAAGGACGCGCGTCAGAGCGCGAGTTGCCTCTTCAACAGCACGAGCTGTCGAGCTGTGGGCCATCAAGCAGATCGGCATGATCCGACGCTCCCGGCGGCAGCGATCCGATGGGGTCGGTGAGCTGTTGCTGGATGTGCAGCGGTTGCCGGCATGGCTTGGCATGCCGAGGCGATTTCAGTGCGCTGGGTGCATGACCGCCAGCGGATGTCCGAGCGCATCCGTAGGCGCCCAGTGGTCGACTAGCGACAGCTCGCGCAGGGAGGTGTCGAGGAAATGATCGTCGATCCAGGTCGCACAATCGACTGGTGCACGTACGAGCTTGAATTCCCGCGCCCGATCGATGCTGGCCTGGAAGGCGGCGCGGAAGCCCGGATCCAGGAGTGGTGAATTGCGCGAGGCCAGGGTATCGCCGTCGAAATCCTGGCGATAGACCGCTTCCGGTGTTCCTGAGCGCGCCCAGAGCCGGAACGCCTCATCGCGGTTCGCCTCATCGCTGGCCCAGGCGGCTTCCCGGACGAAGATCGTCACCACCTGCTGGACGATGCTGGGATAGCGCGCGGCGAAATCCTCATCGACCACCAGCACATTCGCGTAGGTCGGACGCAGCTGATCCGCTGCTGGCGGCGCATCGCGGGAGCTCGCGACGACGCGCAGATCGCCGCGCTGGACGAATTCGAGGATGGTGCTGACACCCCAGGCGGCATCGACATCGCCAGCCAGCAGTGCCGGGATGGCGGCCGTGGTATCGAGGACCACGGAACGGAAGTCCGCCTCGCCCAGTCCGCGCTGAGCGAGCAGACGCGAGGCCAGCAGCTGGATGGCAGTGCCCTTGAAGACCACCAGGCGTTTGCCAAGGAGGTCGTTGAATGCATGGAACGGCGAATCCGCGCGTACGGCGAGGTAGATGTTCGCCCCTCGACCTCCTGCCAGCAGCACCTTGCTGCGGATGCCCACTCCCTTTCCGATGATCGCCGCCAGGTCGCCATAGCAGGCGAAATCGACTTGGTGATTGGCGAGCTGCTCGTTGACCACTGGCCCAGCCCCCTTGTTCAGGCTCCATTCGATTGCGATGCCGAGCGGTCCGAAGACCTGCTCCAGCAGCTGCTTGCCATGCACGGTGGCGACCACCGTGCCGCCGATGTACGGCTTGCCGCCCACGCCCACGGTCGGCAGCCCGATGCGGATGGACGGCGGCCGATCCTCGGCCTGCAGGACCAGCGGGGATGTGCTTGCCGCAACCATGATGACGGCCGCAGCGGCGAGGCGGAGCAGGTTCATGCCAGGGTCGCCCGCCAGAGGATGCGGCGCTGGACCCCATAATCGTGGATGCCGCGGTGCTGCACCAGGCGGTTGTCCCATATGACGAATGTGCTCGGCTCCCAGGTGAAGCGCGCCTGGCGCACCGGATCGCTGATCAGGCCATAGAGCAGGCGCAGGAGGCTCTCGCTGGTGGTGCGGCTGACGCCTTTGATGTAGAGGGTATGCAGTTCGGTGACGAAGATGGTCTTCCGCCCGGTGACCGGGTGCGCGACGATGACCGGCACATCGATCGGCGGATGCTTGGCGCGCAGGGTGGTGAGGTAGTCATCCTGTCCGTCGATGCGTGCATGGCCGTTGGCATCGACGACGTTCACCGCCGTCAGCGACTCGAGGTAGGCGGCCAGGCGCGGATCGAGCGCGTCATAGGCGTCGCCTGCGCTGGACCACACCGTGTCCCCGCCGAAGGCCGGGAGCTCCGCGCCATAGATCGCGGTGGCCTGGGGCGGCGGCGCCACCCAGGTGACATCGCTATGCCAGCTCTCATTGGCCAGGATGCGGCGGCCGGCGGTGCCCGACTCAATGATCTCGACCCCATCATGCTCAGGCAGCGATGGCAGGTAGGGGTTGTGGCGCAGCGGTTCGCCGAACAGCTTGGCCGCCGCGAGGAACTGCGCGCTGTTCAGATCCTGATTGCGGAAGAACAGCACGCCATGCAGCTGGAGCGCATGCTGCAGGCGGCCGGCCACTGCATCCTGCACCGGACGTCGGAGATCCACTCCTGCAATGGTCGCACCAAGATTGGGGGTGAAGAGCTCGACGGTGAGCGCGTCGACTTCGCTGGCCAGAGCAACCGGCATGGTATCTCCATATGTGATTGGGCAGCACGAGCGAAAGTGGTGCCAGATCGCTCGTCCTGCGCATCGCTCTCGCCGCGAGCGTCTGTTGCCAGGGCAGCAGGGCTGGTGACAGTGTGCTGCCTGGCGGACGGGTTTTCGCGGTGTAATCGCCCCATTTCGACGGCCCCATCTCGGCACGGAAAATGCTTAAGCGAGCCGAACCGCCGAGGTGCTCAGCCTTGGCCCAATGGCAGGAGCTCCCCGACACAACGGTGCACCTGCCAGAATCATGCCAACCCAGGATCCGCTATGACCGCTCCCTCACCCGTCTCCGCCGCAGCCCCCGTACCGAGGCTGGTCGCCGACCAGGTCCCCGTCCTCGAACCCGATCAGCTCATCGCCCTCAGCCAGCGGCGCTATGCTACCAAGAAATACGACCCTGCCCGCACCATCCCTGCCAGCCATTGGGCGGCCCTGGAGCAGGCCCTCCTCTATTCGGCTTCTTCCAGCGGCCTGCAACCCTGGCGCTTCCTGGTCATAACCGACCGCGCCGTACGGGAGCAGCTGGTGCCGCACTCCTTCGGCCAGCGCCAGATCGCCGATGCCTCGCACCTGGTGGTCTTCCTCGCCCGCACCTCCCTCGACAGCACGGACATCGACCGTTGGCTCGCGCGTGTCGGTGAGGTGCGCGGAACCCCGGCCGATCAGATCGAGGCGCAGCGTCAGCGCCTGACGGCCAACCTCGTCACCACGCCGCGTCCCGGCTTCCACGCCGTGGAGTCCGCCCGCTACCAGGTGCACATCGCGCTCGGCCAGTTCCTCACCTCGGCCATCCTGCTCGGCATCGATACCTGCGCCCACGGCGGCTTCGATCCCGCCGCCTATGACCGCCTGCTGGGCCTGGATGGCGGCAGATACCGCAGCGTGGTGCTCGCCACGGCCGGATACCATGCCGCCAATGACGCCAATGCCCATGCCGCCAAGGTGCGTTTCCCGCTCGAGGAGGTGGTGCAGCATCGAGCTTCCCTCGCGTGAGCGGTGAGCCGACGCCCGGGAGGCGGTTGCCTCCTCGCCATCCAGCTGCTGGCGCACATGCGACGCACGATCATCGCAGCCGAGGCAGCGCCTGGACCGCCTGCTGATCCATGACGGTCCGCGCCTTGTTCTTCGACCTCGATGACACGCTCATCGATGATCAGGCGGCGGTCCGGCATGGCGCTGAATGCGTCTGCTCGGCCCATAGCGGCGATCTGCCCGCAGGGACCGACCACTACGCCGTCTGGCAGACCGCCTTCGCGCTCATCTACCCCCGCTTCGTGCGCGGCGAGCTGACCTTTCCCGAACAGCGGCGGGCGCGCGTGCGCCAGGTTTTCGCGCTGCCCGATCTCGGCGATGAGGAGGCCGACCGGCGCTTCGCCACCTATCTCGAGGGTTATCGCTGCGGGACACGGCTCTTCGCCGACGTCATCCCGGCCCTCGACCGCCTGGCGCAGCTGCCCCTGGGCGTCATCACCAATAGCCAGGCCGGACTGCCGGAGAGCAAGCTCAGGACGGTCGGCATCCGCGATCGCTTCCGCATCGTCGCCGATCCCGACAGCATGGGCGTACGCAAGCCGGACGCGGCCATCTTCCACGCCGCATGCCGGGCGCTCGGTGTCGATGGAGGGGACGCGCTGCATGTTGGTGACCATCCGGAGCTCGATGCGCGGGCGGCCATCGCCGCCGGGCTGGGTGGCTGGTGGCTGAATCGGAACCAGGCCCAGCCACAGCAGTCGCTGCCGACCATCACCAGCTTGGCGCAGCTCCAGCTGCACGGCGTCGAGAAGGGCGTGAACAGCGGCCGTTCCCGGTCAGCACCCAGCGGCGCGCAGGCAAGACGCCGCTGAGGACCAGAATGCGATGCCTTCCCGGCATGCCCGCCCGAGGCCGAACGGGCCATCAACCACCACCATGCGGGGATACCGCGGGATTCGGCATGGAGGTTGCTCTGCTCGTCATATGGCCACCCACACCAACCCGAAGACCGCGAGTTCCGTCACCGACACCGACACGCTATCCCAACTCGGCGCCGGCGAGCTGATCGAGCGCTATCGGGCAGGATCATTGTCCCCGGTGACGGTGATCGATGCCATCCTCGAGCGCATCGCCTGGACCGATCCCCACCTGGGCGCATTCGCACAGGTGGCAGTGGAGACGGCGCGTGAGGCTGCGGCAGCGTCCGCCGAGCGCTGGCTTCGGGGTCATCCATCAGGGCTGCTCGATGGCGTGCCGGTGTCCCTCAAGGACCTGCTGGCTGTCGCCGGCTGGCCGAACCGGCGCGGCTCCTTGGCGACCTCCTACCTCCCGGCACATGCCGACTCGCCTGCCGCAGCGCGACTGCGCGAGCATGGCGCGGTGATCCTGGGCACCACGGCGACGGCCGAATTCGGGCTCGGGGGCCATGCGCAGGGCCGCAGCGGCGGCGCCACCCATAATCCCTGGGATCCTGCGCGGACACCGGGAGGAAGCAGCTCGGGCGCCGTCGCGGCGGTCGCCGCAGGGTTGGGTCCGATCGCTGTGGGGACCGATGGCGGCGGATCGATCCGCACACCCGCCGCCTATAGCGGCGTGGTCGGCTTCAAGCCCACCTTCGGCCGTGTGGCGCACGCGCCGGCCTCATTCATCGGCGTGCCCGCCCATGTCGGTCCCATTGCGCGCTCGGTCAGCGATGCCGCCCTGCTTTTCGGCGTGCTGGCCAGGCCGGACCGCCGCGATCCCTTCCATCTCCCGCAGCCGCCGCGTCCCTGGCATCAGCAGCTCGCCGAATCGCTGGATGGCGTACGCATCGGATACACGGTCGCGCTTGAGCATGCGGGTGCGCCCCATCTCGATCCCGATGTCGCCCGCGCCTTCTCCGCCGCCGTCGACCGATTGCGCGGGATCGGCGCCCTGGTCGAGGAGGTGACGCTGGATCTCCCCCCTGCCGGGCCGATCCTGCGCACCCTCGCGGCCGGACGGGCCGCGCTCACCGTACGTGGCATCCCTGCCGGAAATCGGCATCTCGTCGGTCCGGAAGTCCAGCAGCGGGCAGCCGAAGGAGAGGCGCTCACCGGCATCGCCTATCTCGAAGCGGAGGCGGCCCGGGTCGCTCTGGCCGATGCGGTCGCGGTGGCCTTCGAGCACATCGATCTGCTGCTGACGCCTGCGACCTCGACGGTGGCTCCCCTGCTGCCGGTTCCTGGCAGCGTCCGGCCGTCGGGCTGGTCGACGCCATCCTACGTCGGGACCTTCAGCCTGACCCGCCAGCCGGCGATCAGCCTGCCCATCAGCCTCTCATCGGACGGGTTGCCGGTTGCCGTCCAGCTGGTCGGACGTTTCGGCGACGACGGGCTGGTCCTGCGGGCGGCGCATCAGCTCGAGCTCTCGCGGGGCGCATTCCCGCGCCCCGATCTCGCCTGGATTCCCGGATGATCGTCCCCTGTGGACCTGCCGGATCGGCCGGCAGGCAGAGCGCCTGCTGTTGCATCCGCGCCAGCCGCGAAGCACCGGCCGCTGCATAGGCAACAGCGCCGCACCCTGCCAGGGGCGGAATCGCGCTCCTGATGTGATCCGCCTCCGGCATTCCCTGCGCTATCTCCATCGTCTCCCATCACCTCGCAATCCGGACCACGCCATGACCACCGCCACCCGCCAGAACTTCTATCCCACCCGGTTCAAGGATGCCGCGCGCTACTATTCCACCGGGCGCCCGGTCTACCCCCGCCTCCTGAGCCAGCGGATCGCAGCCGTGATCGGTTTGACGCGCGCGCATGCCGTCCTCGACGTCGGCACCGGACCGGGCTTCCTGGCCATCGATTTCGCCCGCCACGCGGGCACCGTCACCGGCCTGGATCCCTCGCTGGAGATGCTGGAGGTGGCACGTGCCAATGCCCAGCGCGCCGGCGCTGCGATCGCCTTCACCCAAGGGACCTCCTACGACATCGGCTCGCAATTCGGGCGTGTCCGCCTGACCACTTTCGGCAGATCGTTCCATTGGACCGATCGCGCGGCCACGCTGCTGGCGCTCGACGCTATCACCGATGCCGGAGGGGCGGTGGCGCTCATCGGGGACCGCTTCCCGGAGGTGCCCGATAACGCCTGGCGCCCGGCCTTCGAGGCGCTGCTCGACAGCTATGGCAAGGACGAGAGCGCACTGGCCAAGCTGCGCGGGGAGCCCATCCACGAGGCCATCCTGCTGAACTCCCCGTTCAGCCACCTCGAGCGCATCTCCGTGCTCGAACGCCGTTCGACCCCCATCGAGCACTTCGTCGACCGCGCCCTGTCCTTCGGCAAGGTATGGCATGGCACCCCGGGCTTCAGCAAGGAGGATCTGGCTTTGCGGGTACGCACCGCCTTAGCGCCCCATGCCACCGCCGATGGTCTGATCAACGAGGTGGTCGAGGGCCATGCCCTGGTCGCGCGCCGGCCTGGGGATCTGCCCAGGGCCTGACGCCAAGCCATCGCGCAGGGCGCAGAGGCCAGCCCTCGCGCATCGCCGCCGGGGCCGGCCAAGGGCTATCCCGGGGAGCCCATCGGGGTGGCATGCATGGCAACCCTAGTGCTGATGGCGCAACCAGCCCTGCTGGGGAGGTGGTGCCCAGCCAGCCAGTGATGCCCGGCTGCGCCATGGGTACCGCGCCCGCATTGGCACAAGACGCGCAAGCATGGGTGCTGTCCCTGCCCATCCGGTGTCCCACTTCCGCGTCCGGACCGCTCCGGGCGCATCCCCGCAGACATCACCTCGAGGACGGCAGCAACCTGCATGTGGCTCGTCGCCCTAGCGCTCCGGCGCCCTTATACCTTCGTGGTGATCGCGATCATCACCATCCTGCTGGCGGTGATCACCATCCGCCGCATGGGCACCGATCTGCTGCCCGAGATCGACATCCCGATCGTCGCCGTGGTCTTCACCTACAATGGCATGTCTCCCGATGACATGGAGAAGCGCGTCATCTCCGGCTTCGAGCGCTTCATCACCACCACGGTCAACGATATCGAGCATATCGAGAGCCAGTCCCTCTCCGGCATGGGGCTGATCAAGATCTACTTCCATCCCGGCGCCAAGGTCGATCTCGCCATCGCCCAGGTGACCTCGATCAGCGAATCGGCGATCCGCGCCATGCCGCCCGGCATGACGCCGCCGATCATGATGAAATTCAATGCCGCCAACGTTCCGGTGCTGATGACCTCGCTCGGCTCGGAGACCTTGAACGAGCAGCAGATCTTCGACATTGCCAACAATTTCATCCGCACCGGCCTGGCCACCGTGCAAGGGGCCCAGGTCCCCAACCCCTATGGCGGCCGGCAGCGCGGCGTGATCGTCGATCTCGATCCCAAGCGCCTGCAGGCCTATGGCCTGTCGGCGGGGGAGGTCACCGACATCCTCGCCAACCAGAACCTCGTGCTGCCCGCCGGTTCGGCGAAGATCGGCGATCGCGAATACCCGGTGCGCCTCAACAGCAATCCCGCCAGCGTCGCCGAGTTCAACGATCTGCCGCTGCGCCAGCGCGCGGGTGGCACGGTCTTCCTCCACGATGTCGCCACCGTCCGTGATGGATTCACCCCCCAGACCAGCCTGGCCCGGGTCGATGGACGGCGCGGGGTGATCCAGTTCATCCGCAAGGTCGGCGGCGCATCGACGGTCGAGATCGTCGCTCGAGCCCGTACCGCCATCGCCCAGGTCATGACCACGGTCTCCACCGAACTCAGCCTCGACCTGCTTTCCGATCAATCGGTTTTCGTCATCGCCGCGATCAAGGGCGTGCTGACCGAGGGCTTGATCGCGGCCGGCTTGACCGGGCTGCTCATCCTGCTCTTCCTCGGCAGCTGGCGCACCACCCTGATCGTGATCATCTCCATCCCGCTCTCGGTGCTCACCTCGATCATCGTCCTGTCCTGGATGGGCTATACCCTCAACCTCATGACCCTGGGCGGCCTGGCCCTGGCGGTCGGCATCCTGGTGGACGATGCCACCGTCGAGGTCGAGAACATCCATCGCAACCTCCACCTGCAGGGCGCCACTACCGGGCGCGCGCTCAACCAGGCGATCCTCACCGGCGCCAGCCAGATCGCCGTCCCGACCTTCGTGTCGACGCTGTGCATATGCATCGTCTTCATCCCGGTGCTGTTCATCACCGGGCCCTCGCGCTCGCTCTTCATCCCGATGTCGGTCGCGGTGGTGGCGGCCATGCTCACCTCCTATTTCCTGTCGCGCACCCTGGTGCCGACCCTGGTCAGCACCTTGCTGCGCCACGAGCTCACCGGCGGGGCCGACTCGCGCTGGACCGCGCCCTTCCGCGCCGTCCACCGCGGCGTCGAGCATGCCTTCACCGCCTTGCAGCGCATCTATGGCGGGGTGCTTGATTCCGCCCTCGATCACCGGGCACTGACCTGCGGCCTGTTCGCCATCTTCATCATCGCTGGTGCGGCGCTGGTGCCGCGCACCGGACGGGACCTCTTCCCCAATGTCGACGCCGGCCAGATCCGCCTGCATGTGCGCTGCCAGCCCAATACCCGCATCGAGGAGACCGAGCGGCGGTTCGCCGAGATCGAGGAGGCCATCCGCGACGAGATCCCCGTCAATGAATTGGAACGCGTCATCTCGATCATCGGCATGCCCAGCAGCCCGATCAACCTCATCCTCGGCGATCCCTCCCTGATCTCGGCAGCCGACGGCGAGATCCAGGTGTTCCTCACCCCCGTCCACCACCCCACCCCGGCTTACCTTCAGCGGCTGCGCGAGCGCCTGGCCAGCGATTTCCCCGAGGAGGTGTTCTTCTCCAAGCCCGCCGACCTCGCCGCCCAGGTCACCAGCTTCGGCCTCCCGGCACCGATCGACATCCAGATCGTCGGCCCCAATGCCAACCTGGCCATCAACGACCGCCTCGCCGATCGCATCGTCGAGCAGCTGCGCCGCGTTCCCGGGGCGGCTGATGTGCGCCTGCAGCAGGTGTCGCACGGCCCCGAGTTCGCAGTCGATGTCGATCGCGCATGGGCCATCGAGGCAGGCTTGAGCCAGCACGACGTCGCCGACAGCGTGCTGGTCTCGCTCAGCTCCTCCTCCCAGACATCCCCAGGCTTCTGGCTCGATAGCGCCAAGGGTGTGCAGTACAACGTCTCGATCCAGCAGCCTCAGCGCCAGCTGACATCCCTGCTTGACCTGATGGACCTGCCGATCGCCAGCAGCGGCAGCAATCGCCGCCTCGGCGAGATCGCAGCGGTCCATCGCAGCACCGCACCGGTCAACATCACCCACTACAATGTCGCCCGGACCGTCGATGTGCTCGCCGGCGCAGCCGGCACCGATCTCGGCACGGTGGTGGATGCGGCCAAGCGCATCATCGCCGGCCTCCAGGGCGAAGTGCCGCGGGGGACCACCATCCGCATCCGCGGCCAGGCCGAGAGCATGGACGAGTCCTTCTCGGGCCTGTCGATCGGCCTGATCTTCTCCATCGTGCTCATCTACCTGCTGCTGGTGATCAATTTCCAGTCCTGGACCGATCCGGCGATCATCATCAGCGCCCTGCCGGCGGCGCTGGCTGGGATCGTGTGGACGCTGTTCGCCACCCAGACCACCATCAGCGTCCCGGCCCTGATGGGGGCGATAATGGGTACCGGCGTTGCCACCGCCAACAGCATCCTGGTGGTCAGTTTCGCCAATGACCTCCGCGCGCAGGGCCTCGACAGCCGCGCGGCGGCGCTGCGCTCCGGGCTGACGAGGCTGCGTCCGGTCCTGATGACCGCCGCCGCGATGGTGGTGGGCATGATCCCGATGGCGCTCGCCCATAGCCAGGGCGGCGAGCAGAATGCTCCACTCGGACGCGCCGTCATCGGCGCCCTGCTCGCAGCGACCCTGGGCACGCTCTTCCTGGTGCCGATCGTCTATTCCTATCTTGGCGGCCGCCGTCCCCGCTTTGAGGATACCCTCCCATGAACGAATCCGCTTCCGTCATCAACGAGGCTCCAGCGGTGCATGCACCGCATTCTGAGCTGCAGCACCGGCCGCTGCCCCCCATCAGCGGACGCAAGCCAACCCACCGCATCGCCTGGCTGCTGCTGGTGGTGCTGGTGCTCGCCGCCCTGGCGGCCCTGTTCCTCATCGGTGACCTGCCGCGGCACGAGAAGGCCCTCGCGCTCGCCGCCACCACCGAGAAGCGCGTATCAGCCCGCCCGCGGGTGCGGGTGGCGACGCCCAAGCCGGTGCCGGAGCAGACCATCGTGCGCCTGCCCGGGACCATCGAGGCCGCGCGTTCGAGCGGGGTCTTCGCGCGGGTCGGAGGCGTGGTGATCGCACGCCTGGTCGAGATCGGCGATCATGCAGCAGCCGGCCAGGTGCTGGCCCGCATCGACAATCCCGACCTGGTGCATCAACTCGCCAACGGCGAGGCCCTCCTGCTGCTGGCACGTGCGGGTGTCGAGCAGGCGAGCGTCGAAGTGCAGCGTTCGCTCAGCGACTACGAGCGCTTCTCCGCGCTCGGCGCGAAGTTCCTCAGCCTTCAGGAGATCGATCACCATCTCGCGGACCGGGATGCCGCGGCGGCCAACCTCCATGCCGCGGCGGGCAGGGTGTCGGCCGCCGAAGCCGAGGTCCGGCGCCTGCAGGACCTGGTGCGCTTCACCGAGGTGACCGCGCCATTCGCCGGGACGGTCACCGCCCGCAATGTCGAGATCGGCAACCTCATCCCTGCTGGCGGCGGGGCGGCAGCGCTGTTCCAGATCACCCAGATCGATCCGCTGCGGGCGGTGGTCGATGTGCCGCAGGCCTCGCTCAACGGCATCGCCATCGGACTCGCCGCGAAGGTCGATACCGGTCCCTCGGGCCAGACCGTGAACGGCTCGGTGGTCCGCCTCGCGGATGCGCTGGACGCCGGCTCGCGGGCCATGCGCGTCGAGATCGAATTCCCGGCCAGTGCCGCTGCGGCTCGGCGCCTGAGACCGGGCATGCGCATCGAGGCGTCGTTGTCGCTCCCCCCGCGCCGGCCCCTGCTGACCATCAGCGCTGACGCCGTGCTGCTCTCGGCCAAGGGCACCCAGGTCGCGATCCTGGATGGCCATGACCGCGTCCACCTGGTGGCAGTGACCGTCGATGGCGATACCGGCACCGACGTCCAGATCGCCACCGGCCTCACCGCCACCGACCGTGTCATCGCCAATCCCGGGGGCACCATCCTCGAGGGAGCCGAGGTCGACATCGTCCAGCCGGCAACTCCAGCCGCTGCAAAGGGCGGCCAGGCCGCTGGCGTTGCGGCAAGCGGCGGCGCAGTGGGAAGCGTCCGCAGCGATGGCGCATCAGGCACGCCGGCGGCGCCAGCCGCCCACTGAATGCCCGGACGCCGACGTGGAGCCGGGTCCTCAGCGAAGCGCTGCCCACACTCGCCGCCGGCGCGGGCGAGGGGGATGGACGGCGCCCGAGAGCGCCGTCCTCCTCGCAAAGCTGTGGAATTCCAGAGGGATAGAGCAGTTCCGAGTGGCGAACCTGGCCGCCGAGCATGGTTGACAAGAAGGGGCCATCGAGGTACGTTTATATCCCTATAATTTAGATGGGAATATAGCCCATACATCCCCGCTTCCAGCGCCCGAGATCGCATGAATCGCAGCCCCATCCTGTTCGCCTGCCTGCTGCTTGCCGCTGCCAGCCAGCTGAGCGCAGAGACGGTCCGCATCGGCTTCCAGAAATCGGGCGCCCTGCTGCTGGTCAAGGCCGAGGGCGGGCTGGAGAAGCGCCTCGCACCGCTGGGATGGACGGTGGCGTGGAGCGAATTCACCACCGGCGCCCCGCTGGTCGATGGCCTGGATGGCGGCAACCTCGACATCGGCCATGTCGGCGATGGCGCCGCGGTCTTCGCGCAGGTCGCTGGCAAGCGCGTCGAATACATCGCCGGCAGCGATGCGAGCCCCGCCAGCGTCGCGATTGTGACCCAGGCCGGTTCGCCCCTGCACGCGGTCGCGGACCTGCGTGGCAGGACCTTGGGCGTCACCAAGGGCACCAGCGCCCACTACCTGGCGGTCAAGGCGCTGGCCGGCGCCGGCCTGGCGCCCGGCGATGTGACCTGGGCATGGCTGTCCCCGGCCGATGCACGGGCCGCCTTCGAGCAGGGCTCCATCGATGGCTGGGCGATCTGGGATCCCTTCTTCGCCGCTGCCGAGGTCCAGGCGCATGCCCGCGTGCTGCACGACGGCACCGGCCTGACCTCGTTCCGCGAATACTACCTCGCCACGCCCGCATTCGCCGCTGCCCACCAGGATGTGATCGCCGCCTTCATCGCCGAGCTGGTGTCGGTCCGGGTGATCGCCCGCCAGGATCCGCTCGCAGTCGCCCATCTCCTGGCACCCCTGCTGAAGATCGATGTGGCGGTGCTCGAGCGCTCCGAAAGCCGCAAACTGCGCTATGGCGCCTCTGCGCTCTCGGACGCGATGATCACCGAGCAGCAGGCGATCGCGGATGCCTTCGCGGCCGACGGCCTCTTCCCGATCGCTCCACGCATCAGCGACTTCATCGTCCACCACTCCGCACCCTGAGCCGGATGTCCACATGCGCACCTGCACTCCCATGGCGTTCCTGCTCCTGCTCCTGCTCGCCAGGGTCGGCGACGCCGCGGATGAGGCGCAGACCATCCGCATCGGCTATCAGCGCTATGGCACGCTCAACATCCTCAAGATCCACGGCAACCTCGATCGCCGCCTGAGCGCTCTCGGCGTGACGGTGTCGTGGCTGCTGTTCCCGGCCGGACCGCAGCTGCTCGAGGGCATGAATGTCGGCAGCATCGATGTGGGCAGCACCGGCGAGGCGCCCCCCATCTTCGCGCAGGCCGCCGGGGTGCCCCTGGTCTACCTGGCGAATGAGCCGGCGAACCCGGGCAGCGAGGCGATCATCGTGCCCAAGGACTCGCCCATCACCTCGGTGGCGCAGCTGGTCGGCAAGCGCCTGGCATTGAACAAGGGCTCCAATGTCCATTACCTGCTGCTCAAGGTCCTGGAGCATGCCGGGGTGCCCTATGACCAGGTCGCCGTGCAGTTCCTCAAGCCGGCCGATGCACGTTCGGCCTTCGAACGCGAAGCGGTGGACGCCTGGGCGATCTGGGATCCCTTCCTCACCGCCGCGGTGGTCGCGACCTCGGCGCGCACCCTGGCCGATGGCAGCGGGCTGGTCGCGAACCGGGAATTCTACCTCGCCCATGCCGTATGGGCCGCGGGCCACAAGGACCTGGCCGCCATCGTGCTCGAGGAGCTGCAGGCGGCCGACGACTGGGCGGTGGCGAAGCCGAGGGAGGTCGCCGAGGCCCTCGCCCCGGATGTCGGGGTGGCCGCCCCGGTGCTCGAGAGAATCGTTCGCCGCCAGTCGCGCGGTGTCGAGCGCATCACTCCCGCGGTCCTCGCCGACCAGCAGCGCATCGCCGATGCCTTCCACGCCCTCGGCCTCCTGCCCACCGCCATCCAGGTCACCGCGACCACGCAACATTGACCAATCGGGAATCCGCCATGCGCCTCCTCTGGTTCATCCCCACCCACGGCGACGGCCGCTACCTCGGCTCCGCCGTCGGCGGGCGCCAGACCAGCTTCGCCTACTTCCGCCAGATCGCCCAGGCGGCCGATGATCTCGGCTTCTACGGCGTCCTGCTCCCCACCGGGCGCTCGTGCGACGATGCCTGGATCGTCGCCGCGGCCCTCGCCGCCGTCACCGAGCGGCTGCGCTTCCTGGTGGCGCTGCGCCCGGGCCTGATCTCGCCGACCGCGGCGGCGCGCATGTCGGCCAGCCTCGACCGCGTCTCGCGTGGGCGGCTGCTGCTCAACGTGGTCACCGGCGGCGATCCGGTCGAATTGGCCGGCGACGGCATCTTCGATGATCATGACACCCGCTATGACCTGACCGACGAGTTCCTCAGCATATGGTCGGCGCTGCTGCGCGATGAGGAGGTCTCCCTGCGGGGCGATCACCTGCGCGTCGAGAAGGCGCGCGTCCTGCTGCCCGCCTACCAGAAGCCGCCGCCCCTCTACTTCGGCGGATCGTCGCCCGCGGGCATCGCGGTCGCGGCCAAGCATGTCGATGTCTACCTGAGCTGGGGCGAGCCGCCGGCGCAGGTCGCCGAGAAGATCAGCCAGGCCAAGGCCGCCGCCGCCGCCGTGGGGCGCACCCTGCGCTACGGCATGCGCCTGCATGTGATCGTGCGCGAGACCGCCGCCGAGGCCTGGGCCGCCGCCAACGAGCTCATCAAGCACGTCACCGATGAGGCGATCGCCGCGGCGCAGAAGACCTTCGCGCGCTTCGATTCCGCGGGTCAGCGGCGCATGTCTCAGCTGCACCAGGGATCGCGCAGCGGCCTCGAGATCAGCCCCAACCTGTGGGCCGGAGTGGGCCTGGTCCGCGGCGGGGCGGGGACCGCCCTGGTGGGCGATGCGCAGACGGTGGCCGACCGGCTGAAGGAATACCACGCGCTCGGGGTCGAGGAGTTCATCCTCTCCGGCTACCCCCACCTCGAAGAGGCGTATCGCGTCGCCGAGCTGCTGTTCCCGCTGCTGCCCTTCACGCCGCAGACCGCCATCGCCGCCGAAGGCCCATCCTACGTCAGCCCGTTCGGCGAGATCATCGCGAATGCCCGTTTCCCGACCGCCGCGTCGGCGTCCACGCCGGCTCCCACGCCGACGCCGACGCCGGCTCCGGCGCGCGGATGAGCATGCTGGTGCCGGTCGATGCCGCTGGGCTGGGCTCCAGCGCCGCCCGCTCGCGCCTGATGCGCGTGACGGTGGCCTCGGGCTGGCATCAGCTCAAGCCGTGGCTGCTGCCGCTGGCGGTGCTCGTCATATGGGAGATCAGCGCCCGCCTCGGCTGGCTGCCCAGGCGCATCCTGCCTGCTCCCAGCCATGTGCTCTCGGTCGGCTGGGAACTGACCGTCAGCGGCGAACTGCCCAAGCATCTCTGGGTGAGCTTCCGCCGGGCAGCCTATGCCATGGCCATCGGCTCGGTGCTGGGCATCGGCCTCGGCCTGGCGACCGGCCTGTTCCGCTTGGCCGAGCAGCTCCTCGATTCCTCGATCCAAATGCTGCGCACCGTCCCGAGCCTGGCCCTCATCCCGCTCGCCATCCTGTGGTTCGGCATCGGGGAGGAGTGCAAGCTGTTCCTCATGGTGGTGGGAGCCTTCTTCCCGCTCTACATCACCACCTACCTCGGCATCCGCTCGATCGATCCCCGACTGATCGAGGTGGCGCAGATCTTCGGGCTCACCCGCGGCGAGCTGATCCGCCATGTGCTGCTGCCGGCGGCGCTTCCATCGGTGCTGGTCGGCGTGCGCATGGCCTTCGGCCTGATGTGGATGAACCTCATCGTGGTCGAGACCATCGCAACCGACAAGGGCATCGGCTACCTGATCAACAATGCCCGCGAGTTCATGCAGACCGACATCATCGTCCTCGGCATCCTGCTCTATGCCCTGCTCGGCAAGGCGGCCGACAGCACCGTGCGCCTGTTCGAGCGCCGGTTCGTCACCTGGAAATCGCAGTTCGCGGGGGTGTGATGGCGACCAACCGCGTTCTCTGCCGTGGCGTGTCCAAGCAGTATGGGCAGAGCATCGTGCTCGACGGCATCGACCTCGCCCTCGCCCCCGGGGAGGCGGTGGCGATCGTCGGCCGCAGCGGCTGCGGGAAGAGCACCCTGCTGCGGCTGATCGCCGGCCTCGACCGGCCGAGCGCCGGAAGTATCGACATCGATGGCAAGCCGCTCACCGGCCTGAACCCGCATGCGCGGGTGATGTTCCAGGATGCGGCGTTGCTGCCGTGGAAGCGCGTCATCGACAATGTGGCGCTCGGGCTGCTCCACGCACCAGCTGCCCAGCGCCAGGCTGAGGCGGCACATGCGCTCTCGGCGGTCGGCCTGGGTCCACGCGCCGCCGACTGGCCGTCCGTGCTCTCGGGTGGACAGCGTCAGCGCGTCTCGCTGGCGCGCGCCCTCGCCTGCCGCCCCGAACTGCTGCTGCTGGATGAGCCGCTGGGCGCCCTCGACGCGCTCACCCGCCTGGACATGCAGGTGCTGATCGAGTCGCTGTGGCAGAGCCTCGGCAGCGCCCTGGTGCTGGTGACGCACGACGTGGACGAGGCGGTGACGCTGGCGAACCGCATCCTGGTGATGGACCGCGGCCGATGGACAGCGAGCTTCTCGGTCGACCTCCCGCGGCCGCGGGACCGCACCGCTCCTGAATTCACGCTCCTGCGCAACCGCGTGCTCGACGCCGTCTGCCACGATCCGCACCGGCTCGCCATGTGATGTCGGTGCTCCCCATGCCATCCAGCGGCATCGCCCTCGTCCTGGAGGTCGAGCCCTGCGGTCCTGGACAGCGGCACGCGCTGCGCCATGACGGCGCACGGCCATCCCGCATGCGGGAGGTCGACTCGCCGTGAGCGCCATCCCCGATCCCGTTCTGCTCGTCCTCGAGCGCTATGCGGCTGCGGTCCGGGCCAAGGATGTCGCGGCCTATGTGGCGCTTTACGACGCCGACCTGCACGTATTCGACCTGTGGTCGGACTGGTCGTTGCGCGGGCTCGCAGCTTGGCGTGACATGACGGCGGGCTGGTTCTCGTCGCTCGGTTCGGAATACGTGGTGGTCGGCATCGACGATGCCTGCTCTTCGGTGAGCGGAGAACTCGCCCTCGGCCATGCCTTCCTCACCTACACCGCCTTCTCCGCCGAGGGCAAGCAGCTGCGCTGGCTCACCAACCGGATCACCGTGGCATTGAGGAGGAACGGCGAGGGATGGACTATCATCCATCAGCACACCTCGGCGCCGGTCGACCACGTATCGGGGAAAGCCATGTTGCAGCGATTGCCGTGATGATCCGACTTCTCCCGATGCGCGCGGCCCCATCCGAGTCGATTCCGACAGGCGCCCTGCTTCCGACCCCGGCTTCGCCCTGGGGCATCGCCTTGGCGTCCGCAGTCCCATGAGCTCCGTCCAGCGCCTGCGCCACCTCGGCACGATCTGGCCATTGATCCCTGCTCCTGCCGCATGCTCCGCCGGCACCTGCTGTCACAGGGATAGGCAGCGGGCAGCTGCGGTTTTCGGCTTGAGGATGGACCGTCAGCGGCATGGTTCCCGACATGCCCGCTGACTCCGCCACTGCGCTCGGACCCGGGCAGAATATCCGTACCACCGATCTGCTGCGCTTCCCCGCCTTCCGCTGGTACATGGTGGCGATGATCGCGGCCCTGCTGGCGAACGAATTCCAGACCGTCGCCATTTGGCTGCAGCTCTACGAAGCGACCGGCGACCCGCTGTCCCTCGGCATGATCGGACTGGCCGGCCTGATCCCCTTCGCCTCCACGGTGCTGATCGCCGGCCACGTCGCCGACGCCTATGACCGCCGCGTGGTGACGTTGTGGTCGCTGGCCGCACTCATCCTCCTCACCGGCGCCCTGGCAGGGCTGTCGCTGGCCGGCGCGGTGCGCAACCATGTGTGGATCATCTACGCCGTGGTCGCCGCCTCGGGCATAGCACGCAGCTTCCTCAACCCGGCGCGTGGAGCCTTGAGCGCCGAATTGGTGCCGACCTCCATGCTCGAGCAGGGCGCCCGCCTGCGCTCGACGATCTTCCAGATCGGCATGGGCATCGGACGCAGCATGAGCGGCTTCATCTACACCCTGGGGGCCTCCCTCGGCCTGGTCGCCACATTCAGCTATGGGGTGGCAGCCGTGCTGCTGATCGCCTCGCTGCTCGCCACCGTGGCCATCAGCAGGCCGCCGCGGGTGCAGGTGCAGACGCTGGAGCCGATGCTGCTCAAGCTGACCAGCGGGGTGCGCTACGTGCTCGGCAGCCGCATCCTCTTCGGCGCCATGCTGCTCGACCTGCTCGGCGTGCTCTTCGGCGATGCCATCATCCTGCTGCCCTTCTTCGCCGACCGCGTGCTCCATGTCGGTCCGGAAGCCCTCGGCCTGCTGCGCGCCGCCCCCACCGCCGGCGCGGTGCTGATGGCCCTCATCCTCGCCCGGCGTCCGCCCTTCGCCCATGCCGGGCGCACCCTGCTGCTGGCAGTCGCGCTCTTCGGCGCCGCCCAGGCCTGCTTCTCGCTCTCGACCTGGTTCGCGGTCTCGGCCTTCTTCCTGCTCTGCTCGGGCGCCCTCGACTTCATCAGCGTCATGGTGCGCGGCGCGATGGTCCAGGTCCTCACCCCCTCGCACCTGCTCGGGCGCGTGACGGCGGTGGGGCAGGTCTTCATATGGACCTCGAACGAGCTGGGGGCGGTCGAGGCCGGCGCCGCCGCCCGCCTCCTCGGGCTGGTGCCATCGGTGGTCATCGGCGGCCTGGTCACGGTGGTGGTCACCGGCCTGACCGCCTGGCTGAATCCCGAACTGCGCCGGCTGCAGCGCATCGCTCCGGGGGTGGCGGGGCATGTCCCGTCATCCGCCCCCGGCGCGGCCGGCCCCCCGGCCGGCGCCGGCGCCGATCAGCCGCAGCAATCGCCGCTGGGAAGTGCACCGCCCCCCGCCGGCGCCCCATGAGCCATCCGCAGCAGCCCCGCTCCACCGCGAGGATGCGATGAGCGGCCGCCAGGATGCCGGGGCGGGACCGGCGCAGGGGAACGGGATCCCGTCCGGCCGGGCAGCGCATGCGCTCATCCCATTACCGCCCATCGATGAAAGGCTGCGCCTCCATGTCCGATCCCGCTGCGCGATTCCATGACTTCGAACGTGATGGCTGGCAGGACGCCGCCGTGCAGTACGATGCCGTTTTCCAGGGCCTCACCGCCCAGTCGATCGTGCCGCTGATCGAGGCCGTGGCTGCAGGCGCCGGCACCCGCCTGGTCGACCTCGCGAGCGGGCCCGGCTATGTCGCTGCGGCGGCGGAGGAGCGCGGCGCCACGGCGCTCGCCATCGATTTCGCGCAGTCCATGGTCGCCATCGGCCGCATCCGCCATCCGCGGATCGAGCTGCGCACCGGCGACGTCGAGGCGCTGGCATTGCCGGATCGCAGCTTCGATGCCGCCGTGATGGCGTATGGTCTGCTGCACCTGGCACGACCCGATCAGGCATTGGCGGAGGCCTTCCGCATCCTGCGTCCTGGCGGGCGCTTCGCGGCCACGGTGTGGGCGCCGCCCGAGCGCGCGCTGGGGCTCGGCATCATCCTCGACGCGGTGCGCAGGCATGGCCGGCTGGATGTGCCGTTGCCCTCCGGCCCGCCGTTCTTCCGCTTCAGCGACCACGCGGAGTTCGCTTCCAGCCTGGAGCAGGCGGGCTTCCGCGACGTGCAGGTGCAGGAGATCAGCCAGACCTGGCGGCTGCGTGATGCGGACGAGTTCTTCAAGACCATGCACCTGGGTACCGTGCGCACCGGCGCGCTGCTGAGCGCCCAGGATCCGTCCCAGCTGGCGGCCATCCGGGCCGAGGTCGACCGCCGCTGCGCGGTCCACCGCGGCGAGCACGGCCTGCTGCTGCCGATGCCGGCCGTGCTGGCGATGGGAACCAGGCCCCTCACCGCCGATGCCGGCGGTCGCTAGCCAGGGGCGCCTCTGCGCCACACATCAGTGATATCGCGGCTCGACGGTGTGGGGGGTGCACAGCGCAAACCAGCGGGACGCTGCCATCACCCGCGTGCGCTCAGACCAGATAGTAGAGATCCTGCTCCCGGGCATCGGCATGGACGGGGTCGCCAGCCGTCACACGCACCTTGCGGCCCAGGCGCTCATAGACCAGGCGCACCGCGCGCAGGGTCGCGGAGAAGGTCTCATCCTCCTCGGGCAGGAGCTGCGCGGCGGGGAACCAGCTGGTGAAACGCAGGTTGGCGATGGCGGCGGCGAAATCCGGGCGGATGCCGCAGATCAGCACGGTCACCTGCGCCTTCTGCGCCTCGCGCAGGAAGTGCTCGAAGCGCTCCATGCAGACCATGTCGGGATTGCGCGTGCGCTTCACGCGCAGGATGACGTAGCGCACCTCGTTCTCCTGGACCCTGGCCCAGAGGGCGGCGAACAGCGCATCGAGCTCCGGCGCAGCCCCGAAGAACAGTTCGCCCTCGAGGTCCGAGATGATGAGGTCGCTCGGCGCGGGATCGCTGGCGAGCCGTTCGCGGATGACCCCTTCCGGTGCGACGATCAGCTCCTTGGCCTTGAGGCGCGCGGCGCGCGGCAGGAACAGCAGGATCGACAGGCAGACGCCGATCAGGATCGAGAATTCGACGCTGACGAAGACCGCCGACAGCGCCGTCACCAGGACCAGGCCGGCATCGTAGCGGGAAGCGCGCAGTGCATAGGAGAGCCGCTTCCAGTCGACCAGGCGGGTGGCGATGACGACCAGCAGCCCAGCCAGGACCGCCTTCGGGACATAGCGCGCCAGGGGGGCGAAGAGGAGGACGACCAGGGCGACCGTCGTCGCGGCGTACAATCCCGAGGCCCTGGTCGAGGCCCCGGCCTGGTAGTTGATCGCGGAGCGGGTCAGCGACCCTGACCCCGGCAGGCATTGGAAGAAGCCGCCGACCAGGTTGGCCAGCCCCTCGGCCGCGCACTGCCGGTTATAATCGAGCTTCTGCCCGGTATGGTGCGCGATCGATTTGGCGATCGCCAGCGCCTCCAGCAGGCCGAGGAAGGCGATCGCCAGCGCGCTGTCGCCGAGGTCCTTGATCCAGGCGAAATGGATCTCCGGGATGTGCGGCAGCGGCAGGCTCGCCGGCACGCTGCCGACGATGGCGATCAGGGTCTTCCCGGAGCCATCGGGCAGGGACCAGCTGAGGAATCCGGCAAAGGCGGAGATGATGATGAGGGTCGCCAGCATGTCCAGCTGGGGCAGGCGGTAGCGGCGGACCAGGGCGCGCAGGAGCACGACCAGGACGATGCTGCCGAGCGCGATCCCCGCCGCCCGCAGGTTGACGGGGCCGCCCTGGGTCAGCGTGTTCCATATGCGCTCCAGGACATGCTGATGCCCGGTGCCCTTGTCGCGCAGCCCGAGCAGGTTGCCGATCTGGGTGAGGGCGACCAGGCTGCCGGCACCCGCCATGAAGCCGATCACCACCGATTCCGAGATGTAGCGGGTCAGATCCCCGAGGCGGAAGACCGCGACCAGGATCTGCAGGATGCCGACCATGATGGCGAGCAGGAAGGTCGCCTGGTAGGCGTCGAGGCGGGCATCCGGATCAAAGTAGGCCAGCGCGCTGAAGACCACCAGCGAGATGGCGTTGGTCGGCCCATTGATCAGGTGCGACGAGGAGCCGAATACCGAGGCGACGAAAGTCACCACGATCGCCGAATAGAGGCCGAAGCGGGGGTCGACGCCGGCGATCAGCGCATAGGCCATGGCCTGCGGCAGCGAGATCGCCGCCACCGTGATGCCGGCGAGGAGATCCCGGCGCGCTGTGAGGAGGCTGTACGCCATCGTCCGATCCCGTCAGTTCCCTGCGCTGCCGGCCTGCGCCGCACGCGCGGCATCGACGGCGATGTCATAGAGGCCGTTGTCGGAGAAGAACCGCCGCTGCACCTCGGTCCAATCGCGCCCGAGCAGCGTGATGGGGAAGAGCTGGATGTCGGGCAGGGCATCATGGTGGCGCTGCAGGATCACCGGGTTCTCCGGGCGGTATCCGTAAGCCGCGATGATCTCCTGGGCGGCATCGCTGAAGAGGAAGCGCAGGTAGGCCTCGGCCTGCGCCGCGGTCTGGTGGCGCCGCACATTGGCATCGACCCAAGCGACCGCCGGCTCGGCGCGGATGCTGAGCGGCGGGTAGACCACCTCGAGCTTGCCGGCGGATTCCGCCGCCTCGCGCAGGGCCTCGTTCTCCCAGGTGAGGTGGACATCGCCGATATCGTTGAGGGCGAACGAGTTCGACGCATCGCGTGCCCCCTCTCCCAGCACCACCACGTGCTCGACCAGGTCCACCAGGAAGGCGGCGGCGGCGGCATCATCCCCGCCACGCTGGATCACCGATCCCCACGCCGCGATGATGCTGAGCTTGCCATTGCCCGAGGTCGCCGGGTTCGGGGTGACGACGGCGACGCCAGGGCCGGTCAGGTCGGCCCAATCGTGGATGCGCTTGGGGTTGCCGTGGCGGACGACGAAGATGATGGTGGAGGAGTACGGGCTGGAATGGTTGGGCAGCCGCTCCGCCCAGCCATCGGCGATCAGGCCGCGCTTGTGCAGGGTCTCGATATCGGATGGCAAGGCGAGGGTGACGACATCGGCCTCGAGCTGCCCGCTGGCGACATCGCGCGCCTGGCGCGATGAACCGCCATGCGCTTGCTTGATCGCGGGGGCCTGCCCCGATCCCGCGGGGAATTCCCCGGCATAGCGCCGATTGAGGTCGCGGTACAGCTCGCGGGTCGGATCGTAGGAGGCGTTGAGCAGGCGCGTCCCGGCCGTGCTTTCCAGATTGCCGCCGATCACCAACGCGATCGCAGCGCCAACCGCAGCGAGTGCCGTCATATTCAGCCATGGCGTCGGCATGGTGCTTCCCCTTCCTCCGCTCCTCCAGCCGATCGGGCGCAAAGGGCCGGGGGGCGGCGCACGTTATCCATATAATTCCCATTTGATCAATAGATTTCAAAGACGCCGTCATTCCATCTTTCCCGTGCGCATCCCGCAGCGCCGCTGCTCCCCTGCTGCTCCTGAGCCGGATGAGCCCAGCGCGGCGCGGCGCGCGACGACTGATGGCCATCGCCAGCTGCCGCTTCCGGCAGCCTTGCGGGGTGAGCGACGGGCTGGCTAGGACCGGCCGGCCGGCCCCGGCATCAGGCGTTCCAGGATATCGACGACGCCGGTGGCGACCTCGAATGGCGAGACGTAATCCGCCAGCGTGCGCAGACCGTCATCGGCATTGGCGGGGCAGGCGAAGAAGGCCACCCGCTCGCGGATCGCCGCATCGCCCATGGTGTCCCCGATCCCGGCCAAGCGCTCGCGGGCGAAGCCCTTGGCCGCGATCAGCTGGCCGATGCCGGTGGCTTTGGAGATATGGACGAGATCGCAATTGATGTAGTACCACGACATCGAGACGCGCAGCGGGAAGCCTTCGGCGTGGCAGTGGCCCCGGATCTCGTCGAGGCGGGCGACGAGCCAGTGGTGGTCGGCATGGTAGAGCGAGACGGAGGCGGTCTTGCCAGGCTGGATCGCCGCGCCGGCGCCGGCATAGCGATGGCGCATCCAGCTGGTGATGTTCGCCACCGCCTCGAGATCGCGGGCCCCGATGCCGGGGTCGATGCGATAGGCGTTGGTGGTCGGGTCATAGAGCCACACGCCGTTCTCGGCGATGCAGGGTACGCCGATGCCGAGGAAGCGGCTCATGGCTTCCACGAAAGGCTGCGGCCGTCCGGAGCACAGCGTAAGCTCCGGCCGGTCGCCCGCTGCGCGCGCCTGCCGATTGTAGCGGGCGATGCGCTCGAGGGCCTCGCGATCGAACGCCTCGGTCCCCTCTGGCGTCAGGCAGCCATCGATGTCGCAGATCACCAGGTCGTATGGACGAGGAGATGCCATCCCAGGAGGGTGTCGACGGTGAACGATCCGCAAGCTCCCGGCGGTGGCGGTGCGGCAGCAGCCCGCCAGGGGTCGCCGGCTATCCTAGCAAGCACGGAAACCAGCACGGAGGCTCCATCCCGGTGGCTCAGGCGGGCACGGTTTCGATCTGCGCTGACGCATCCGGGATGGGGCGATGCGGCTGTTGCATGGGCAGCATTCCGGGTTGGCCCGCTGCTGCCTGGACGACGCAGCGGCCCGCCAGGGCATGAGCATTCCCCAGGAGTCGTTGGAATGGGGTTCGCTCTGCGCCTCGACGTCCCCCCTCTTTCGGCCAAGCCGCCCCGGCGGCGACCGGCATCACTCCTGTTCCCAGGATCCCACCATGTCCATCGCCGCCTTCCGCCTGGAATTCGAACGCCACGTCACCATCCTCGAGCAGGCCGTCGCCCAGCTCTCGCAGGAGCAGCTCCTGCGCCAGCCCTATCCGGGTGGGACGACGGTCACCGGCCTGGTTACCCACATCTCCTCGTTCCTGACCGCCCGCTTCTCCGATATCCTGGTGGTCGACACCAACGACCGGCCCTGGCGCAACCACCAGGCCGACCTCGCCAGCACCAAGCCGGCGGCGATCGTCACCGCCGAGTGGAACGTCGCCCTGGCGGTGGTGCGCAGCACGCTCGCCGGCCTGCGCGATAGCGATCTCAACGCCCCGATCCGCCTCGGCGACCAGCGCATCACCCTGGAGGAGGGATTGAGCCGCTTCGGCACCCATTTCTCCTACCATACCGGCCAGGTCGTCATCTCCGCCCGGGCTCTGCTCGGAACCGCCTGGAAGCAGCTGCAGAACAAGCCGTTGCGCCAGCCGCTCGAGTTCCAGCTGGTGAGCGGCGCGCAGGGCCCGATCACCGCCGCCATCGCCACGCCGAGCGGTGCGGGACCCCATCCGGCGGTGATCATCGGCCAGGAAGGGCTGGGCGTCACCGGCCACCTCCTCGGGCTCGCCCACCGCTTCGCGGCCGCCGGCTATCTGGCCATCATCCCGGATCTCTACAGCCGCGATCAGGCCCGCCGCCAGCTGCATGAATCCGAAGTTGTGGCCTACCTGCCGCTCGCGCGCCAAGCCGACCCCCAGGCGGCGATCGCCGCCCTTCCTGCCGATAAGCAGGCAGCAGCGGGCCGCGTGGTCGCCTGGTTCAATGGCCGCAACAGCAGCGCCTACCAGGGCGATGTCGCGGCCACCCTGGCCTGGGCCCAGCGCCTGCCGCAGGTGCGCGCGCAGCATGTCGGCGCCATCGGCTTCAGCTTCGGTGGCGGCCTGGTCTCCCAGCTCGCCGCCTCCGGTGCGCCCTTGGCAGCCGGCGTCGTCGTCTATGGCCAGCTGCCCACGGTCGAGCAGCTGGCGGGTGTGCGCTCGCCCCTGCTCGGCCATTTCGCCGGCGAGGACCCCGCGATCAATGGCGCCATCCCGGCCGTCGCCGCAGCATTGAGCGCCAGCAAGCGCGAGTTCACCCACACCATCCATGCGGGCACCAAGCACGGCTTCTTCAACGAGACCCGCAGCGTCTACGATGCTGCGGCCAGCGACAAGGTCTGGCAGAGCGTGCTCGGCTTCTTCGGCCGCCACCTCCAGACCGCAGCGGCTCGCGCCTCGGGCTGAACGGATCACTCCGCGACGTTCCCGGCGCTTCGGCGCCGGATATGGCACGGCCACCCGCACTCCCCTGAGGATGCTGCGGGTGGCCGCGGGCATTTTCAGCCCTGCCCCGGGACCCGCACCCACACCCACACCTTAGCCATCGCTGCCGGGTTCGAAGAACATGGTTGGCGCCGGGTCCTGGATGCCCATGGCATCGATCCAGCGCGTCAGATCGCCGGCCAGGCGCCTCCTGGCGCCGAGCGGCATGCGCGCCAGACCGGCGATGAACCGTTCCTGGATGACATCGGGGCTGCGCCGGGCATGCGCAAGGCCCTTGGCGGTGGCCTTGAGCAGGATGCGGCGTCCGTCATCCGCGCAGCGGGTGTGCCTGACCAGGCCCGCGGCCTCCAGCCGGCCGACGACCGCCGAGACCGAGCTCTGGTGGGTCAAGGTGCGCGCCGCCAGCTCATTGATGCTCAGCCCCGGGCTGCGTGCGAGGATGCGCAGGACGAATACCTGTGCCGTGCCCAGGCCGGTGGCGCGTTCGCTGGTCATGGAGAACGAACGCAGTTCGCGCACTAGGATGCGCAGGCAATCGAGGATGCGGCGGTCCTCCTTCGCTGGCGGGGAAAAGGCTTTTCTCGGCATGCCTGGTCCAGGGTATGGCGAGCAGCTGCCGTACAATACCGCGGAGCGCCAGCCTGCAGCTGACAGCGATGGCCACGGGCGGTCCTGGGCCGCGCGCCAGGCTTGGCGCAGGCCATGGGCAGGGCTGGCGCGGGGCACATGCGCTCCCCGCGCTCAGCGCGATGAAGCGCGCGCCGTACCCGGAAAGGAAGGGCTACTCCGCCGGGCACGGATCCGGGGCGGCCCCATCATATATTGGATCCAATGCAATTTGCGTGATCACGGCGTACGCTGGCCGCCGGCACAACGATGAGGCGTCCTGGCGATGGGACCGATGCGGTGGCCATCCAGCGGCGCGCCGTGGACAGTATATTGGATCCAATGCAATCGTCATGCCACGGGGAATATATGTGATCCAATGTAATTGAGTTGTCCGGGTGACACCCTGCCAACTTCCGCTGTTGACCAGCCAGCTGCGGTCGCGCCCGATGCCTGCGGCAAGCGGGCGCTCGTTGGCATGCGGCATGCGATGGACTGATCGCGAACCATCCACCACCACCATCCCTCCATGAGGTTCACCATGCTGCACCCACCGCCTCCCTTCCCGCTGATCGCCCTCCTCGCCCTGGTCGCGAGCTCGGCGCTGGCCGCTGACCACCCCTCCGTGATCCGGCTCGGCGTTCCCGGCGTCGCCCAGGATGGCTACTCGCCGATCGTCAGCGGAGTGGTCGGCACGGTCGCTGGCAAGGGCCTGATCGAGGAGGAGTTCAGCCGGGATGGCATCAAGATCGAATGGTCCTTCTTCAAGGGTGCTGGACCGGCGCTCAACGAGGCGCTGGCCAACGGTTTCCTCGATTTCGGCGTCGGCCTGGGCGATCTTCCCGCCACTGTCCACCGCGCCACCGGGCTGAAGACCCAGATCCTGCTCGGCACCTCGCGCCTGAACGTCAATTACCTGGTGGTGCCCGCGGATTCCCCGGCCCATTCGCTTGCCGACCTCAAGGGCAAGCACATCGCGGTGTTCAAGGGCACCGCGACCCAGCTGACCTTCAACCGCATCCTCCAGAGCGAGGGCTTCACCGAGAAGGATTTCAAGGTCATCAACCTCGATTCCGCCACCTCCCGCAATGCCATCGCCACCAGGGACGTGGATGCCTACCTCGCCAGCCAGGATGCCTTCGCCCTGGTGGCGCGCGGCATCGCCCGGATCATCTACACCACCAGGGGGCGCAATCCGACCCTGGAGTCGACGGCGGCGCTGCTGGTGACCGATGACTTCGAGCAGGCCTACCCGGCCCTGGTCCAGCGCCTGGTCGACGTCATCGTCAAGGAAGCGGCGTGGAGCTCTACCGAATCCAATCGCCTCGACATCCTGAAGTGGTGGGCCAAATCCGGGCTGCCCTACAACTTCTTCCGCGAGGACCTTGGCGCCGATCCACTCGCCTACCGCAATGACCCCCTGCTCGATGCCTTCTTCGTCCAGCACTACCTCGATGCCCGCGACCAGTCCAGGAACTTCAAGCTCATCCGCAGCGATTTCGCGGTCGAGCCATGGATCAACCGCACCTACCTGGATCACGCGATCAAGGCGCAGGCCCTGGAGGGCTTCTGGCCGGAGTTCGATGGCAAAGGCAACCTGGTCAAGCCCGGCAGGCAGGAGCTCGAGGCGAGGAACCAGCCGCCCAGGTGATCCGACCGGAAGCGATGGTCAGGCCAGCTCAGGGCTCGCCTGCCCTGCGCACCTGGTCCGCGCGCCCTCCGGCGCGCGGACTGTCCTGTCCGTCATGGACGAGAGCGAAGGCGGCGAAGACCTCGCGACGGATGGCCAGGTACGCGCTGCCGGTGCGATCGCATGGCCGGGGCAGCCGGATCGCGAGATCGCGGATGATGCGCCCCGAATCCGCGCTCATCATCACCACGCGGTCGCCGAGATAGACCGCCTCATCGATGTCATGGGTCACGAAGACCACGGTCATGCGCCGATCCTCGGCGATGCGCCGCACCTCATCCTGGAGGCGGTAGCGGGTGAAGGCATCCAGCGCACCGAACGGCTCGTCCATCAGCAGGACCTCGGGCTCTACCACCAGCGCACGCGCCAGGGCGACGCGCTGGCGCTGACCGCCGGAGAGCTGATGCGGATGCTGCTGCGCGGAGGCTGAAAGCCCGACCAGCGCCAGCGCGGCATGGGCGCGCTCGGCGGCGAGGGCGCCACGCACGCCGCGCGCCTCGAGGGCGAAGAGGACATTGCCGAGGGCGCTGCGCCAGGGGAACAGCCCGTAGTCCTGCGGTATGACCTGACGCCGCGGATCCGGGCGTGAGACCTCCAGCGCATCGATCGTGATGCTGCCCGCATCCGGCCGGTCGAATCCCGCCAGCAGGTGGAGCAGCGTCGACTTGCCGCAGCCGCTCGGCCCGAGCAGGCAGAGGAATTCGCCCTCGCCGATGGCCAGATCGATGCCGGAGAGGACGGCGCGCCGGCTGCCATCCGGTCGCGGGTAGATGCGGGTCACCCCGCTCAGGACGATGGCGCTCATGCCTGCCCCCAGGCTGCCCGCAGCCGGCGTTCGCCCATGCCGATCAGGCGGTCGAGGACCAGGCCGAGGATGCCGATGACCAGCATCCCGGCGATGATGAGATCGGTGCGCAGGAAATTGCGGGAATCTACGATCAGGAAGCCGAGCCCCGATTGCGCGCCCAGCATCTCGCCGGCGACGAGGTGGATCCAGGCGGTGCCCAGGGCGATGCGCAGCCCGACCACGATGGTGGGGAAGGCCGCCGGCAGGACCACGGCCCGTGCCGTCAGCAGGCGCGATGCGCCGAGATTCGCGGCGATGCGCAGGTAGCTTACCGGCACCGAGCGGACGGCGCTGACGGTCGCGAGCAGGACCGGGAAGAACGCCGCCAGGGTGATGATGAAGATGGCCGGGGCGTTGCCGATGCCGAACCACAGCACGGCGAGCGGGAACCAGGCGATGGGGGAGATCGGACGCAGCAGCTGGATCAGCGGATCGGCCGCGACCAGGCTGCGGCGCGACCAGCCGAGCAGCAGGCCCAACGGCAACGCGAGCATCACCGCCAGGGCGTACCCGCCGGCGAAGCGCAGCAGGCTTATCCCGCTATTGCGCCACAGCTTGCCGTTAGCGGCCATCTCGCGCAGTGCTTCTGCGACGGCTCCGGGCCCAGGCAGCTGCTCCGCATCGTAGCGTAGCGACAGCAGCCACCAGCCGGCGATGAAGGCGACCACGCCCGTGCTCGCCAGCAGTACACGACGCATGCTCATCGCCATCACTTCACGATCTGGTAGGCCTTCTCGGCAAAGCGCGGTTCGAGGTAGGCGGCGAGATCGACAGGGCCCTTGAGCAGACCGAGGGCGATGAGCGCGTCCTGGGTTACGGCGAAATCGGGCAGCTCGGGCGTCAGCTTGGCATAGGTGACGCGGCCCTTGGGCTCGGTCAGCACATGCAGGATGACCTCCGGCTTCTGCCCGAGGAACTGGGCCGATGCCGCCGCCGCGGCTCCCGGATCGGCGCTGATCGAGGCGGCTGCCTGGACCAGGGCGGTGACCACCTCCTGCACCGCTTCCGGGGCGCGGTCGATGGCCTCCTGGCGCAGGTTCAGGACGCAGCAGATATGATCGGGCCAGATATCCTTCGACAGCGCCAGCACCCGCCCGACCTTCTGGATCTCGGCCTGGGCGCCGAACGGCTCGGCGACGATGAAGGCATCGATGCGGCCGGTCGCCAGGGCGGTGACCATCTCGGGCGGCGCCAGCTCGATGATATGGGTGTCCCCATCGACCTCGATGTGCTGGGCGGCAAGCATCCGCTGCAGCAGGATGTTGTGGGTCGAGAAGCGGCTCGGGATGGCTATCGTCCTCCCCTTCAGGTCGGCCAAGGTGTGGATGGGCCCATCGATCTTGACCGTTATCACCGAGCCGTTGCGGTGCCCGAGCAGCACGGCGCGCAGCGGCACCCCCTTCTGCCTCAGGGTCAGGGCGATGGGGGCGAGGACAAAGGCGCCGTCGATAGCCCCTCCCTTGAGCGCCTCCGCGAGCTCAGGCCAGGAGCCGAACTTCACCACGCTGAAATTCGCGCGGCTGAAGGTGCCCTGCTGCTGGGCGATGACGGTGAGGTGGTCGGTGATGGGGAGATAGCCGAGCGTCAGCGGCTGCTGGTCGGCACCCGCGAGGCGGACCAGCGATGAGAGCGCGAGCGCGCTGAGCAGGATCCACGAGCTTCGACGTGAACGCATGAGAACTCCTTGGCAGCGCCTTGCGATGGGGGGGAATGGCAGGTGCGCTGCTGCAGCGCAGGTCAATCGTGCGGTGCATGAGATCGCGTGCCGGCGTCGGCGCATGGCATGGCACCGTCGTCATGGACGACCTGCAACCTTGCCTGCCTGCGGCCTGGTCGCGCACAGCTGATCCTTGAGCTGCACCACGGTCGGCGTCAGCGCCGGCAGGAAGGCGGCCTCACGCACCCGTCTGGCGGTACCGCTGTGGCTCATGAAGCCGCTCCCGCCCATCGCTTCGACTTCGAGGCGGACGGCATCGCCGGCGAGGCGGACCAGGTCGATGCGCAGCTGGACCAGGCGACGCAGCTGACGCGGTCCGCCGCTGCCGGCTCCTTCGCAGAGCTCGGCAATGCGCGTCCAGGACCGCCTCAGGAGCCGGGAAAGCGCTGCGGTGCGGTCCGCCAGCACCCGTTTGCTGATCGGATTCGCGGCTTCCAGCTCCGCGTGCGCCCGTTCCGCAAGACCGAGCGCAAGACCGCATTGCAGGAGCAGGAACCCCGGTCGGACAGCCGCCAGGAAGCCGCGTCCGTCCTCGCTGAGGACCCAACGACGATCGAGCGTCACAGCACGCAGCTCCAGCGGTGCCGTCGCCGTGCCGAGCAGCCCGCACAACGGCAGGTCGGGCCTGCGCAGGACCCCGGCGGCGGTGGACGGGACCAGTACAACCGTGCAGTGCTCGCCATTGCTGCCGACGATGGCCACGACGAAGCGTCCGGGCTGGAGATTGGAGATCCAGGGCAGGCTGCCCTCGAGGTGGACCTCATCGCCCTGCAGGGCCGCGGTCGTGCGCAGCGGCTCGAAGCCCGCGAGGTGCTTCATGGCGTTGGACAGTCCGGTGGCCCCGGCGAGCGAACCGTCGAGCAGGCGTGGCAGCAGCTCGCGACCGGCCAGGCAGCCCTGGGATTCGACAATGTAGTGGATGCAGCTGCGCTGACACCAGGCGGCGAAGCCGACAGCCAGGCTCTCGGACGCGAGTCCTGCCATCATGCGGACCGCATGGATGAAGGGGGCGCCATCCCCGCCCAGCTCGTGGGCTACGCCGATGCGGTAGAGTCCTCTGCCCGCCAGCTGCGGATGCAGCTCGGCGACGGTGCTGGTCCCATCGTCCAGCCCCGCCACCAGCGCTGGTTCGATGACGGTGCTGATCGTCGATGCCCCGCGGCCAGCGGTGACCATGGTCACTGCGTGCCGGCAGAGCGGATCTGGTTCAGCTGGTCGATGGGGGCGCCGACGACGGAGCGTGCACGGCGGATGGCGGCCTCGTCGGGACCATCATAGAGGCACAGGCACTTGCTGAGATCCTCGCACACGTAGGTGCGCTCGAAGCTCACTTCCGGCACCTTCTCATAGAGTGGGGTCTTCTCGGCCTTGCGCTTGAGATAGGCCTCCATGGTCAGCCCCGACGGCAGGTTCCATTCGACGAGGAAATTGGCCTTGGCGCGCTTCGCCTTGATGGTGGCGAGGTCCTGACCGATCAGCCGCACCTCCTTGGTCAGCACCGGTGCCAGCCCCCCAGCGGAGATGACCGCGTCGGCCACCGCCCGATCAGCGGCCTCCACGATCAGGTACAGGCGGCGCCGGTCGGCGGTGGCCTGGGCTTCGATGAGCGTTGCCTTGCGGGCAGCGGCGGCAGCGGAAACCGCGGAAACCGCGCGATTGATGGCGGCCTCGTCGCCTCCGGTCGGGACCTCGAACAGGAAAAGGGGCATCACGAGCCTTTCATGAGGAAATCAGGGCGCATGCGCAGGCATGACGCGGCGGAATCCGGATCAGCGATGCCGATGGGCACCCCAGCGTCCATCGCTGATCCGAGCGGCGGAACACGGACGATGGCTCGCCCGGGTTGCAACGAAGGGAGGCCAGGGCATCCCCGCGGATACCGAAATTGGACAACGGCCTATTGTATATGAAATCTATAGAATTATATCCATTATACAAGCCCATTCACCATGGCCCGGGGCGGCTGCCCGCGTACTGGAGCGCAAGCACCATGACCGATTCTCCCGCTGCGCGTCCGAGGACTGCACTGCTCGCGGCGATTGCCGCCAGCGCCCTGGCCGCCATCGGCATCGCCGCCTGGTTCGGGCGCTCCGCGCGGAGCGATTCGGACAAGAGCCCAGCCGCAGGGCCCCCATCAGCGGCTGTAGCAGCGGGTGCCGATTCCCTGCGCATCGGCTACAGCCACCTGAGCATCAGCCTGCCCGTCTTCGTGGCGCAGGAGCAGGGGCTGTTCGCGAAGCACGGGATCGCCGCCCAGCTCGAACGCTATGAGGATGGTCAGCTCGTCGGCCAGGCCCTGGTCGAGGGCAAGATCGATGTCGGCGGCTACCTCGCCACTCCGATCAGCTTCAATGGCATCCAGCGCACCGGCCGCCAGCTGTACTTCGTCACCACCCAGCTGGAGGACCAGAAGCATCCGGTCAGCTACCTGCTGCGCAGGAAGACTCCGGCGGGCCAGCAGCCGGTCATCAAGGTCATCGCCGACCTCAAGGACAAGAAGATCGGCATCTTCCCCACCCTGACCTATAAGCGCGGCATAGAGACCATCCTCAAGATCAATGGCATTAATCCCGATGAGGTGACCATCCAGCAGGTCGAGGCCCAGCTGCAGCCCCAGCTGCTGGCGAGCGGGGCCGTGGATGCGCTCTATACGGTCACCCCCCCGGGCATCGCCGCGATCGGTACCGGGGCCGGCGAGATCCTCGCCAGCGGCGAGCTGGCTCCCGCCATCTTCGGCGAGCCGTGCCCCTTCGCCCAGTTCCTCATCGCCAAGTCCTGGGCCGACGCCCACGCCGACGAGGCCAGGCGCCTGGTGAAGGCGCTCGACGAAGCGATCCTATTCATCAATGCCCATCCGTCCGAAGCCAAGGAGCTCTACCGCATCTACCTCAGCGAAGTGCACCACCAATTCATTCCGCTCTATCCCGATCCACTCTACCTGACGTCAGCGGAAAACCGCGACGAATACTACGTCCGGATCGCCGCCAAGTACCTACAGCTCGGTGTCATCACCAAGCCGTTCGATGTCACCGGCCTCATCTACCACGGGGATCCCGTCGCTGCGGTGCCGGTACCGGCGGCCGCACCGGGAAAGTAGCGCCCGTGTCCGCCTCGGCTCCCATCATCCCCGCTTCCGCAATGACCTCCCACCAGGACGCTCAGGCCCAGATCCCGGCGACCGCGCCCGTGGATGGTCCGGCAGCGGCCCAGACCTTCCGCGCCACCGGCATCAGCTTCTCCTATGCGACCGGGGCCGGCACCTTCGCCGTCTTCCGCGATGTCAGCCTGGCGGTGCCGCGCGGCAAGACGCTCGCCTTGTTCGGTCCCAACGGCACCGGGAAATCGACCCTCATGCGTTGCTTGGCCGGTGCGCGGGTCGACAGCGGCCGCATCGAGGCACCGCTCATCGGGTCTTCCCGGCCGCGCATCGGCTATATCCCGCAGAATTACGTGCGCTCGTTCTTCCCCTGGGCGACCCTCGAGACCAACATCCTCATCAACCTGCCCGATCCCGTCGCGGGGTGGCGGGCGAACAAGGCCGCCATCCGCGATGCCCACGACGCCCTGCGCCTGGACCTCGATCTGCATCGCCGGCCCGGCCAATGCAGCGGCGGCATGCTGCAGCAGGCGGCCCTGATCCGTGCCCTGGCGCGCAGGCCGGATCTCCTGATCGCCGACGAGCCGTTCTCGGCCTTGGATTTCGATGTCGCCAGCCGGGTGCGGGACGGCTTCTCCCAGGCGATCAGGGACTTCAAGATCTGCGCCGTCGCCACCCTGCATGACCTCCAGGACATCATCGAGGTCTGCGACCTCGTCCTCGCCATCCCGGGACGTCCCTATACCACCAATCCCACCCTCGCCAGCCATGCCCAGGCGCGGCTGTTCGAGAATCCGGAGCGCAAGAGGCGGAGCCAGCACGGAGATGGGCCGGGCGAATCGCCCTTCATCCGCGCCGTCAGCAAGGCGCTCGGGGTCGAGCTGCCATGATGCGCTTCTTGCGCAGCCACCCCTATGCCGTGACCACCATCGTGCTGCTGGCGGGTTGGTATCTGATCACACGGGGCGGCCTGGTCGGCAAATCGCTGCTCGCCAGTCCATCGGAGGTCGTGGCCGTCCTGGCTGACGGCTTCCATCCCACGGGGCAGGCCAAGGCCGTCTACCATCACGCCTGGGATACCGCATGCCGCGGTCTGGCAGGGTGGGGCATCGCCCTGGGGCTCGGCTCGCTCGCCGGGCTGGTGATGGGCATGAGCTCCATCATCTATCGCGCCTGCGAGCCGCTGGTGGAATTCGCACGCGCCATCCCCCCGATCATGGCCTTCCCGCTGCTGCTGGTGGCATGCGACTTCGGGCCAGCCTCCTATGTCTGGACCATCGCCATCGGCTGCCTTCCGATCATGCTGCTCTCGGTATCGCGTGGCATCCAGCATATGGATCATGCGCGTCTCGACCTCCTGGACATGCATGGCGCCTCCCGACCGTTGCGCATCGCGATCTCCGTCATCGAGATCCTGCCTGCGACCCTCTTCGGGGCCCGTCTGACCTTCTCCATCAGCCTGATCGTCACCGTCGTCACCGAGATGGTCTTCACGCCGCGCTCCGGATTCGCGCTGGGCGCGCTCGCCAAGGATGCCCAGATCAGCTTCGACACGCCGACCTTCTATGCCTGCATCCTCATTCTCGGCTCCTATGGCTATGCGGCGAACGCCCTCATCCGCCACTGCGAATGGCGCCTCTCCGGAGAGGCGCGCCGCGCCTCCTGATCCCCCCTCTTCGTCCGACCTTCCCGAAACCAGGAACCTCCATGACGCCTCCGCCAGCTGTCGACCAGAATGCCATCCGCCGCCGTGGGGTCGGGCTGCGGGCCTGGAATCGCGAGAAGGCCTTCCCCGGCTACACGCTCTTCGCGCCGATCACCGGCAGCGGGCAGGTCTACCTGATCGACCTCGATGGCACCGTGGTGCATCAGTGGAACCTCCCCTATCCGCCGGGAGCGTACGGATACCTGCTGCCCAACGGCAACCTCCTCTACAATGGCAAGACCGCCGACAACATCAGCGAGGTGCCGTGGTGGTTCAAGGGCGGAGCGATCATTGAGGTCGAACCCGCAGGGCGGATCGTGTGGGAATTCCGCCATCCCACCCACCATCATGACGGCAGGCGGCTGAAGAACGGCAATACCCTGGTGCTGGCGCTCGAGACCATCCCCGCCCAGCTGGCGGCGCGGATCAAGGGCGGCATCCCTGGAAGCGAATGGCGGGGTGGCCGCATACTCGCCGATGTCATCCATGAGGTCGATCGCTCCGGCACCATCGTCTGGTCATGGAGCTCCTACCAGCACCTGGACCCCGCAGTGGACATCATCACCCATAATGACCGCCGCGAGGAGTGGACGCATGCCAACACGGTCAGCGAGCTCGCCGATGGCAACGTCATGGTCAGCTTGCGCAACCTCTCGACCGTGGTCATCGTCGAGCGCACGAGCGGGAAGATCGTCTGGAAGCTCGGCCCCGACGTGCTCTCGCACCAGCACTTCCCCCATGAGCTGGAGAATGGGAACATCCTGGTCTTCGACAACGGCACGGCGCGATCCACAGCGGCCCTGAATTTCTCCCGCGTCCTGGAGATCTCGCGGGCGACCAAGCAGATCGTCTGGCAGTATGCCGACACCCCGCCCCAGAATTTCTACAGTCCCTACATCTCGGGCGCCCAGCGCCTGCCCAATGGCAACACCCTGATCACCGAAGGCAACTATGGCAGGCTGTTCGAGGTGACACGGGATGGGGAGATCGTGTGGGAATTCGTCAATCCGCATTTCGGCAGGCAGCAGCTGACCACTGACCCCTCGCCGGCAGTCCAGGGCGAGCAGAACTCGGTCTTCCGCTCCTTCCGCTATGCGCGCAGCGCCATTCCCTGGCTCTAGGACAAGGTGGCTGGCGCAAGTGCCAGGCGGGGACCACGCCGATGCGCCCCCTCATTCATCCTTGGGGGCGGCGCCCTGGGGGAACAGCACGTCGGTGAAGCCGAAATGTGCGAAATCGCGGATCCGCGAGGGGTAGAGACGGCCGATGAGGTGATCGCATTCGTGTTGCACCACCCGGGCGTGGAAAGCGGTCGCCCTGCGGTCGATGGGCGAGCCCTGGGGCGTGAAGCCATGGTAGCGGATGGCGGTCCAGCGCGGCACCATGCCGCGCAGGCCGGGGACCGATAGGCAGCCCTCCCAGCCCTCCTCTTCGCCATCGCCCAGCGGGATGATGATGGGATTGACCAGCACCGTGCGCTCCACCGGTGGAGCCTCCGGGTAGCGCTCGCTGCGCTCGAAACCGAACAGCACCACCTGCAGATCGATGCCGATCTGCGGTGCGGCGAGGCCGACGCCGCCGGCCGCGACCATGGTCTCCTCCATATCCACGATCAGCGCATCAAGCTCGGCGCAGGAAAATCGCTCCACCGGCTTGGCGATGCGCAGGAGCCGTTCATCGCCGAGGCGGAGGATCTCGCGCACCGCCATCGCCGCGCCCTCAGACCGCCTTGGCGGCAGCGTCTTCGCCGCGCCACAGGTTGGCGGAGCCGAGGCTGGCCAGCCCGGCGGCCTTGGCCTGGAGGAAGAGCTGGGTCTTGTAGCCGACCAGCTGCTTGACGATACCCTCGAACAAGGCTTCGGCGAGTGCGACATCCTTGCCCTGGTGGTTGATGACGCGCTTGGCGGCGAACTGGGCCTCCGAGAACGGCGCGAGCAGGCTTTCGACCGCCTGCTGCTGGGCGGCGAAGACGGCCGGGAAGCGCGCCAGATCGAGGTCCTTGACCTCCTCCTCGCGCTTCTCCCACACCGCCCAGGAGCCGGTCAGCAGGGCGCTGACCGCGCCTTCGGCGGTGACCGCCAGGTATTCGAGCAGCTCCTGCGTGCTGCGTTGGGCCGGGGTGAAGCGGAATGCCAGCTGGGCCGGCTGCAGCTTGGCGGTCAGGTGCGCGATGATGCGCAGCTCCTTGGCGATGGAGCTGGTAATGTCGGCTTTGGTGGGCATGAGATCTCGAACGGGGTGGGGGATGGCGGACGCACGATGCGGTGCAAGCCGCTCCGTGCCGAGTTGCGGGCATGCTGCGGTCATGCTATCGCGCCCGCGGGCCGGGCCAAGCCGCCGCATCCCCCGGGCAGGTGCGCCGGCCTGCCTCCTATCGGCAGGAATGCTGCCCGCGCCGCACCTTGCCGGCGATCTCAGGCAGACAAGGCCTGCTGCACCTCCAGCCAGTGCGTCTTGGCATCGACTTTCGGCCATACCCGCTTCAGCGTCCCGTCCGGCGCGATGAGGAAGCTCGCGCGCGTGGTCTTCGCGCTCTCGGCCGGGACGCCCTCGGGCAGCACGCCATAGGCCGTGGCCAGGGCGCGCGTGGGATCGACCACCAAGTCGAAGGGCAGCGAGAATTTCGCCTTGAAGGCGCGGTGCGACGCGGCGTCGTCGATGCTGGCGCCCAGGACCACCAACCCCGGCAGTTCCGCGGCATGATCGCGGAAATTGCAGGCCTCGATGGTGCAGCCCGGGGTGTCGTCCTTGGGGTAGAAATACAGCAGGACATGCTTGCCGCGCCATGCGCTCAGCGACAGCGGCGCCCCGTCCTGGGTTGTCAGGCCGGCGGGCCAGGGGGCGGGGGCGCCAACGAGGGGAAGGGGCATGCGGATACTCCGTGGATGGGGTGGGATAAGACCAGGCTACCGGGCGACAGCCACCCGCAAGCGCATGACCGGTCCGGCTCGGCTCGCTTCGCATGCGGGCAGCGGGACCACTGCGGCGCCATCGTAAGACATGCGGGCTCAGGGCCTCAGCTTCCCACCGCGGCCACGAGCAGCGGCACGGCCAGCGCAAGCAGGCGGATGAGCAGCGCCATGGTGGCGGAGGTCGGGGGGTCCTGGTCGGGGGCTTGCGGGCTGTCCCCGCTCCATGCCGCCTCATCCGGGGGCTGGAGCCATCGCCACCATCCATCACCGGCATGCGGAGCGGCGTGAGCGGGCGGCCGACCATCCGCATCCCTCCACGCGGGGCCCGGCTCTCCCGGGTTCATTGCGGTTTCCCATCGGCGCCATAGGCGGTCCAAAAAGTGGCCAGCCCCTGGCGTGCCAGCGCCTGCTGGAGGAAGCTGTGGTCGACCCAGGCATCGACATCGACCGCTGAGCGGATGTAGCCGAGCGCCTTGCTCGCCTCGGCGCCGCTCTTCAGGCTGGCGGCGAAGAAGCCGTCCAGCAGGGGCGACTGGCGCAGGGCGAGCGGCACGCCCTCATAGGCGCGCCGATAGGTGGACGAGAGCACCCCCGACTTGCTCCACAGGGTGAACAGCTCCTCCCGATGGTCCTCGTTCGAGTCATAGACCGCCTCGCGGACGAGCACATCGACCACGCGCTGGACGATCGCGGGGTGCGCCTGGGCGAATTCCTCGGCGACCAGGACGGTGCCCACCGCGGAGACTTCGGGCTTGCCGGTGGCAAGCGAATCGGCGTGGCTGTCGAAGATCACGCGGACTATGCCACGATCCTGCAATTCGTAGAGGTTGTAGCTGCCCCACAGGCCATCGATCTCGCCGCTGGTCAGGGCGGCGAGGCTGGCGACGGTATCGAGGTTGACGATGCGGAAGTCCTTTTCGGTCAGCCCGTGCTGCGCCAGGATGCGCGCCATCAGCAGCTGGGTGGCGGTGCCCTGGTGGATCGCCAGCTGCTTGCCCTTGAGGTCGTCCAGGCTGCGCGCCGTCGAGGACGCGGGTACCGCGACATAGACGCTCGCGCGCGAGCCGGTGGTCAGGATGAGGCGGGTCTTCAGGCCGACCGAGCGGCCGACCAGGGCCGGGAGATCGCCGAGCGAGGTGACATCGAGCTGATGCGCAGCCAGGGCCTCGTTCACCGCCGGTCCAGCGCCCTTGAAGAAGGTCCATTCGACCGTGATGCCATCCGGGGCGAATTCCTTCTCCAGCATCCCTTTGATGTGGACCGACGAGAGGAAGCTGCCGCCGGTCACCGGGCGGCCGCCGATGCCGACGGCTGGGATGCCGAAGCGGATCACCGACACGCTGTCCTCGGCGGATAGGCCGGCTACCAGCAGCATCGGCAGCAGGATCGCCACGAGCCGCATAATCGAGTCCTCCCCTGGTGATCAGGGGGAGGTGCCAGCATACCGTGTTCCAATGCCCCGCTGCCGATCCTGCCCAATCCGCTGCCGACCTGTTGCCAAGTCACCAGCAGCGCGACCTCCGGAGGCTGCACCGGCAACTACCGTCCGACCTCGCCGATGCGCCCTTCATTCGTGGTACAGGGCCACGCCATCGGCATCACCATCCCTTTCCTGGGTCAGTGACTGGCGGGTGAGCGTGGCGTGAGCAGGCACTGCGCGCACCGGAATATGCGCCGAAGGGGCTTGGTGCCGAGCAGTGCGCTGCGCCGGCGATGCGCCGATCCCCTGCCGGGTCGCGGTGACCCGCAGCTCGGCCTTGGGCGAAGGGCGGTGCGCAGCTGCAGGCGAGGAACGGCGCTCGCGCTCGCTGTCGTCGGCGAGCCGGAAGCGCGCGACGAGCTCCTGCAGGCGCTGGGCTTGCGCTGACAGCTCCTCGGCGCTGGCCGCCATCTCCTCGGCCGAAGCCGAGTTCTCTTCGGTGATTGCCGAAATGCCCTCGGCTCCCTTGCTCAGCTCCTTGGCGGTCACCGACTGCTGCTCGGTGCGGGCATTGATGCTCGCCATGCCCTCGCTGGTCTTAGTGACGCCATCGATGATAGCATGCAGGGATTTGCCCACCTCGTGCGAGAGGGCGGCGCCATCCGTCACCCGCTTTCCCGACTCATCGATCAGCTGCGCTATCTCCTGGGCAGCAGTGCTGCTGCGTTCCGCAAGCTTGCGCACCTCGTCCGCCACCACAGCGAAGCCCAGGCCATGCTCGCCGGCGCTGGCCGCCTCGATGGCGGCATTCAGGGCCAGGAGATTGGTCTGGTTGGCGATCTGGTTGATCACCCCGATGATCTTGGCGATCTGCGACGAGCTATCGTTGATCGCCTTCATGCCGTCAATGGAACGGTTGACCGTGGCGCTACCGGCCTCGGCGGTGGTACTGGTGCCCTTGGCGACCAGGTTCGCCTCGCCGGCCTTGGCCGCGACCTGCGCGATGCTCTTGGAAAGCTCTTGGACCGCAGCGCTGATCTCCTCGACCGAGCTGGCTTGGCTCTGGGCGCCGCTGCTGATGTTCTGCGCCGAAGCTGACAGCTCCTCTCCCGATGCCGCCGTCTGGTCCGCCGCTGCGCGGATCTCCGACATCACATCATGCAGGGTCGCGACGGTGGTGTTGAGGGCGGTGGCCATTTCACCGATCTCGTCCCTGCCTGAACCTGGGATGCGCACGGTCAGATCGCCACCGGCGACCTCCTTCATCGCTTCGGACATGCAGCGGATGGGACGTGAGATGCCGCGAGCTATCAGCCACGCGACCACCAGGCCGACGATCATCGCGGCCAGGGTCGCGGCGCTCAACAGCCACAGCGCACGGGCTGAAATCGCATCGGCGGTCAATCCCGCCTGCTTCGCCCCGATGTTATTGATCTCGATGATGCGATTGAGGGCATCATCGGCCCGGTGATAGGTATCGCGCATGGCGCCGCCCATCAGCATGGCATGCGCTTCCTCCTTCTGCTCGATGCCCATGAACCGCTGGGTGGCGTCCTGGTAGGCCTTCCAGTCCGCCAGGAACTGCTTGTAGATGGATTCCTCCTCCTGGGTTTGCGGCAGCGGATCGTAGATCTTCTGCCCGGCCGCGAAGATGGCCAAGGCGTCGATCATCATCTTCTTGCACTGCTCCTTCGTCGCAGAATCCCCAGCGGTCAGCGCGGAGAACTGCTGACGACGGTAGTTGCCGAATCCCAAGCGCATCTCCTCGATCGAGTAGACCGAGGGCATCCAGCGCTCCTTGATGATGGTGGTCTGGCCCGCGACCCGGCTCAGCTGGGCGATGGCGAACAGGCTCACTCCGACCAGCAGGGCGAGCACCAAGCCGAAACCGAGCAGGAGTTTGGTCTGGATGCGGGCATTGGCGAGGTTCATGGCTGGTCCTTGTTGGCGTGGTGGCGGCAATCGGAGGGCGGGTCCTGGCGATCGCTAGGCACGTTGTGTGCCAAGGTGCACTTCCGAATACAGCCTGTAGTGACAAGGGGTTGCGTAATCGGCCGAGGAATGAGCCCCACGAATTGTGACGATCATCCCAAGAGTTGTGGCCACGGACGCAGGCTCAGCCGCGCTGGCGATCTGTCGACGGATGTGCGGATCGTGGACCGGCAGGCCCGGATGAGATGAGCACGCTGATCGGCGCGATCGACAAGCAGGCTGGCATTCCCCATCTCGGGTTGGGGGCGTCATCGCCTGCCATCCCGCCCGAAACTGGCAATGGCCTGCCTGCATGCAATCCGGGGAAGCAGCCGCCGGGGATGAAGGACGCCTGGTCCGATCTCGGCCCGCCCTCAGGCAGGACAGGCGAGGCGGGTTGCTTCGAGGATCTCATCGGGCGTCAGCCGCCATGAGATGGCGGCGCGATTCTGCACCACTTGCTCGGGCGTGGAGGCGCCGGCGATGATGCTGGCCACCGTGGGCTGTGCGGCCAGCCAGGCGAAGGCGAGTTCGACCGGAGTATGGCCGAGCTCACGGGCGAAGGTCGACAGCCGCTCGGCAGCCTGCAGATCGCGGGCGGTCAGGTAGCGCTGGGCGAGTCCGGTGTTGCCTGCTAGGCGGCTGCCGGCCGGTGCCGCTTCGCCCACGCGGTATTTCCCGGTCAGCAGGCCATTGGCGAGCGGGAAATAGGGCAGCAAGCCGATGCCATAGGCGGACAGCGCCGGGATCAGCTCGCGTTCGGCGTCGCGGCGCAGCAGGCTGTATTCATCCTGGCTGCTGATGAAGCGTTCGAGCCCCAGCTCCCGGGCCACGTGCTGGGCCTGCACCACCTGCCAGGCAGGCAGGTTGGAGGCGCCGATGTAGCGCACCTTGCCGGCCCGGATGGCATCATCGAGCGCACGCAGCGTCTCGTCGATCGGCGTAGACGGGTCGGGACGATGCAGCTGGTAGAGATCGATCCACTCGGTCTTGAGCCGGCGCAGGCTGGCCTCGAGGGCCTGGATGATGTAGCGGCGCGACGCTCCGCGCAGGATGCCCGCATCATCGAGCGGAGTGGCGAATTTGGTCGCCAGCACGATGCGCCCGCGGCGCGCACCGAGGACCTCGCCCAGGATGGTCTCGGAACCACCGCGGTTGCCGTAGACATCCGCGGTGTCGAAAAGGGTGATGCCGGCCTCGATGGCCGCATCGATGACGCGCGCCGATGCCGCACGGTCCAGCCGGGTGCCGAAATTGTTGGTGCCCAGGCCGACCAGGGAGACGCGCAGGCCCGAGCGGCCGAGCTGGCGCACATCGCCTGCTCCCGGCACCGTGGTTTGACCAGCTGCATTGGCCGGTGCTCCGGATCGGTTCGCGGGTGGGTTGTGGGTGGGGGCGTGGGCGGTGCTCATGCGATCCTCTGCGAGGTGCTGTGCCTTCGGCGCGGCTGAGAAATCAGGGGATGAGCAGGATCTTGCCGCTGGTGGCACGGCTCTCGAGGGCGCGATGGGCGTCGGCCGCTTGCGCGAGCGGGAGGGTGCGATCGATGCGCACGCTCAGCTCCTGGGCCTGGATGCGGGCGAAGAGATCATCGGTGCGCGTGCGCAGCTCGGTGCGCGTCTGGGTGTAATCCTTGAGCGCCGGCCGGGTCAGGAACAGCGATCCTTTGGTGGCCAGCAGCAGGGGGTCGACCGCTCCGACACCACCGCTGGACTGGCCATACAAGGCCAGCAGGCCGCGGGGCGCCAGGCTGTCCAGGCTCCCGTCAAAGGTGGTCGCGCCCACCGAGTCATAGACCACGTCAACACCGCGCCCGCCGGTGATGCGTTTGGCCTCGGTCGGGAAGCCATCATAGAAGATCACCTCGTCGGCTCCCAGCGAGCGGATCAGCGCCGCCTTGGCCGCGGTCGAGGTGGTGGCCAGGACGCGGGCCCCGGCCCGCTTGGCCAGCTGCACCAGCAGCAGGCCCACGCCACCTCCGGCGGCGTGGATCAGCGCGGTATGCCCGGGCCGCAGCGGGAAAGTCGAGGTCGCGAGGTAATGCGCGGTCAGGCCCTGCAGCAGCACCGCCGCCGCCAGGCGCGGACCGATCACCTCCGGCACGGGTACCGCCTTGGCCGCGGGGACCACCACCTGGGTGGCATAGGAACCAGGCACCCCGTACCACGCGACCCGCTCCCCGACCCGCAGACTGGTCACCCCGGCGCCGACCTGTGCGATCACGCCGGCGCCTTCCTGCCCGAGCGGGATCGGTGAGGGCTGGGGGTAGAAGCCGATGCGGTGGTAGACATCGATGTAGTTGACGCCGATCGCCTCGGTGGTCACCAGGATCTCATCCGTTCCTGGTACCGGGGAGGCAAACGTTTCCGCCGAGAGGATGTCGGGCCCACCGGGCTTCAGCGGTCGAATGGCGATCATGGCGAACCTCGAAAGGAGACAGGGGCCGTGACGGCCGAGGGGCGGACGGGACACGGGGGCACGCAGGCCATGCCTCCTGGGCATGACAGCATGGTGCATGCCAGATCGTCGGAGATGGTCGTCCCCCTCATCCACGCCGTGGCAGGCGCCCAGCGCCGGAGCAGTCCGCACGCAGCAGGGACCCCGAATCGACGGTGCGATCCTCGTCTGCATGCCGAACATCGGACCTCCGTCGTCGTCGCGGCACACCATATCGCCGATGCTTCTCCGGTCCGCGGGGGCGCGGTGACCCTGTTGCCTGGCAGACAGGGACGCTGCCATGGTGTGGCCCAAGCAGCACGTTGCGGGTCAGCATGGCCCCGGAGCGCACAGGACCGGGCGGCATGGCATGTGCTTCCCCATGAGGCCCGCCACGACCCCCCGACCAGGGATTGCCACCATGTCCGTGCCTCGTCCCCGCCAGCTGACCCTGGGCGCGTTCCTTCCCGCCGCCGGTCATCATGTCGCGGCCTGGCGCCATCCCTCCGCCCAGGCCGATGGCGGAGGGAATCTCGCCCATTACATACGCCTCGCCCAGACCGCGGAGCGGGCCAAGCTCGATGCGGTGTTCCTCGCCGATGGCCTGGCGGTGAACATGACCCCGGGCGCGGCGGGCAAGACCGACTACGGCGGCAATGTCGAGCCGATCACGCTCTTCTCGGCGCTGTCGGCGGTCACCTCCCACGTCGGCTTCATCGCCACCGCCTCGACCACCTACGAGGATCCCTACCTGCTGGCGCGCAAATTCGCCTCCCTGGATCTGCTCAGCGGCGGCCGGGGAGGGTGGAATGTCGTCACCACCGGCCACAGCGAGGCGGCCGGGAATTTTGGGCTGGACGCCCATCCCGCGCACGCCGACCGCTATGAGCGCGCCAGCGAATTCCATGACGTGGTCATCGGACTGTGGGACTCCTGGGAGGATGACGCCTTTACCCGCGACAAGGCCACCGGCAGGTTCTACGACCCTGCCAAACTCCACCCGCTCAACCACCAGGGAACCCATTTCCGCGTCCGCGGACCGCTCAATGTGGCGCGTTCGCCCCAGGGGCGCCCGGTGATTGTCCAGGCCGGGTCGTCGCCGGCCGGCAAGGACTTCGCGGCCCGCACCGCGGAGGTCATCTTCACCGCCCAGCAGACTGAGGAGGACGCCCAGGCCTTCTACCGCGACGTCAAGGAGCGCCTGCCGCGCTACCACCGGCGCGCCGATGAGCTCAAGGTGATGCCCGGGATCTACCCGGTCATCGGCAGCTCCGAATCGGAAGCGATCGCCAAGTACCAGGAGCTGCAGGATCTCATCCTGCCTGAGGTCGGATTGTCGCTGCTCTCGACCCTGATCGGCGAATTCGACCTCTCGCGCTTCCCGGCCGACAGCCCGCTGCCCGAGCTGCCCGAGACCAACAACCTCAAGAGCCGGCAGACGCTGATGTACGAGATCGCGCGCAAGCGCCGCTTCACCATCCGCGACCTCTACCTGTGGGTGGCCGGGGCCCGCGGCCATTGGACCATCATCGGCACCGCCGGGCAGATCGCCGATCAGCTGCAATCGTGGTTCGAGCATGGCGCGGCCGATGGCTTCAACCTCATGCCACCGGTGCTGCCGACCGGACTGGACGATATCGTCGAGCACCTCGTCCCCGAGCTGCAGCGCCGCGGGCTGTTCCGCCGCGAATACGAGGGCTCGACGCTGCGCGACAACCTCGGCCTGGAGCGGCCGGTGAACAGGCACGCCGCCGCCCGCAGCTCCGCCGGGCGCCAGTCCGCCGTGACCGCGTGATCAGCACCGCCATCCCCCGGCGCTTGCGCTCCCCCCTGCCTCCCGCGGCGGCATCGCCGAGGAATCCTATGGCCTCTTCCGCGCTGCCAGAGCTCTCCACCACCGCGACCCGCATCCCTGCCGCACTGCATGCCCTGGCCCGTGGCCAGGGCGTGGTGATCACCGACGCCGAGGATCGCGAGAACGAAGGCGACCTGATCTTCGCCGCCGAGTCCATCTCCAACGAGCAAATGGCGCTCCTCATCCGCGCCTGCAGCGGCATCGTCTGCCTCTGCCTGCCGGCCGAGAAGACCCGGGACCTGGCGCTGCCGCAAATGGTCCAGCGCAATACCAGCCATCATGGGACCGCCTTCACCGTCTCGATCGAAGCCGCCTACGGCGTGACCACCGGGGTCTCGGCCCAGGACCGCGTCACCACCATCCGCACCGCGATCGCTCCCGACGCACGCCCCTCCGACCTCAACCGGCCAGGGCATGTCTTCCCCTTGGAAGCCCGCGCTGGCGGCGTGCTGGAGCGCGCGGGCCATACCGAGGCGGCCACCGATCTCATGCGCCTGGCCGCCCTCCAGCCCTATGCCGTGCTGTGCGAACTGATGAATGCGGATGGCTCGATGGCGCGGCTGCCCCAGGTCCAGGCCTTCGGCAGCCTCCATGGCTATCCGTGGCTGACGGTGGCCGATATCATCGCTTGGCGTCGCCAGCTGCAGCGGTGATCCCGCCCGCATCCGCACCTCCGCTCGATGGCGCGCGCCGACGGGCATGCCCGAACCCGCAGCCCCCCGCCCTACCGTCCACCAGACCACCCATGACCACCACCGCCCTGCCCGCGCACCTCGCCCACCGCCTCCCCCTCGAACCGCGCCTGGCGACCTCCCCGCTGCGCTTCATTTGGCATGTCGCCACCGGTCCCTTCCGCGGTTGGCTGCTCGCCATGACCCTGTTCGAGGCCATCGCCGCGACCTGCGGCATCCTGCTGCCCTTCGCGCTCAGCCGCATCATCACCCGCGTCACCACCGGCCAAGGTCCGCGCGAGGCCGTGCTCACCGACCTCGCCTGGCCACTGGGCCTGTTCGCCGCTCTCTGCCTGGGTGAACTGGTGGCGGGCCGCATCGCCGGGGTGATGCAATGGTCGATGGCCCCGCGCCAGCGCCAGCATGTCGCCCGTTCGCTCTTCTACTACCTGCAGGGGCATTCCCACCGCTTCCTGACCGACAGCTTCGCCGGCTCCCTGGCGCACCGCGTGGCCGAGGTCGCGCAGGCGGTCAACCAGGTGCTGTTCGCCCTGATCACTGAATTCTGGCCCATCACCATCACCCTGGTGATCGCCAATGCGCTGCTGATCGCCGCCAATCCGCTCCTCGGCGGCTTCACCATCCTGTGGTCGCTCGGCTTCGTCGTCATGTCGCTGGTCAGCGCACGCACCGTCCAGCCGCTGGCCCAGGCGGCTTCGAGCGCGCGCAGCCAGACCGCCGGCCAGATCGTCGATGCGGTCAGCAACCATGCCACCGTGCGCCTGTTCGCCGGCCTCGAGCATGAGGCATCGCGCCTCGACTACCGCTATGTCGATGAGCTGGACGTGGTCCTGCGCGCCAACCGGGCGATGGAGCGGGTGCGCCTCATGCAGTTCATCGCCTCCGCGATCCTCAAGGTCGGGGTGCTGGTGCTGGCGGTGGTGCTGTGGAGCCGCGGGATGATCGCGGTCGGCCAGTTCGTCATGGCCGTCAGCCTTGCCCTGCTGATCATCTCCGAGGCACGCAACCTCAGCCGCCGCTTCCTCGATGTCTTCGAGCACATCGGCAACATCGGCAGCGGGGTGAAGGCGATCCTGCGGCCGCACGAGCTGCCCGATCATGCCGATTCACGCCCGCTCAGCGTGGCGCGGGGCACCATCTCCTTCGCTGCCGTGCACTTCCGCTACACCGATGGCGTGGAGGTGTTCAACGACCTCTCGATCAGCATCGCTGCGGGTCAGCGCGTCGGCCTGGTCGGCCTCTCGGGTTCGGGGAAGTCGACCTTCGTCAGCCTGCTGCTGCGCCTCTATGACCCCCAGTCGGGTGCGATCTCGATCGATGGCCACGATCTGCGCAGCCTGACCCAGGACAGCCTGCGCAGCCAGATCGGCATGATCCCCCAGGATCCCACGCTCTTCCATCGCAGCTTGCGGGAGAACATCCGCTACGGCCGTCCCGATGCCAGCGATGCCGAGGTCGAGGAGGCGGCCCGCCGCGCCCATGCCGACGAGTTCATCCTGCGCATCCCCGGGGGCTATGACGCCCTGGTCGGCGAGCGGGGCGTCAAGCTCTCCGGCGGGCAGCGCCAGCGCATCGCCATCGCGCGGGTGATCCTCAAGGACGCTCCCGTCCTCATCCTCGATGAGGCGACCTCCAGCCTCGATTCGCTCACCGAACTGGCGATCCAGGAGACCTTAGACGTGGTGATGGCGGGCAAGACCGTGATCGTGATCGCCCATCGCCTCTCCACCATCAGCCATCTCGACCGCATCCTGGTCTTCAGCGAAGGCGGCATCGTCGAGGATGGCAGTCATGCCGAGCTCCTCGCCCGTCGCGGTTCCTATCATGCGCTGTGGAACCGCCAATCCGGGGGCGTGCTCCCCGATGGCGCGGTGGCGCCGGCTGGCAGCCAGCCGGCCGGCTAGACTCGGGGATCGCCCGCGCCCGGCCTGTACGCACGACCCGGTTCGGAGAGCCACCGCTCCCTGCTGGGGCATGATTCCGTGCGCTGGCGGATGCGCTTTCCGGTAGTCGAATCGTCGTTCCCGATGCTTGCGCCAGGCCACGCGCATAAGGCAACAGCGCCGATCCCCGCCCGGGGACCGGCGCTGCGCCGTGGTGTTCAGGATGCCAGGACCTGGACCGCCGCGATGCGGCGCATCCAGGAACTGTCCGCTGCGATCACGCCGCCTTGGTGGCGGCCTTGTCCTTGACCGTGCGGGTCACGCTGCGCCGACCGTCGATCGCCACCGGGGCATCGCCGTCGACGGTGACGCGATGGACCACGCGATGCTGATCGCCGTAGTCATTGATCGCGTAGTGCTGGGTGGCGCGGTTGTCCCATACCACCACATCGCCGACCGCCCAGCGCCAGCGCACGGTGTTCTCCAGGCGGATGATGTGATCCTGGAAGACGCGGAAGAGGGCGGCTGAATCGGAGGGCGTGGAATTCACGAAGTGCTTGAAGAAATGCCCCAGCAGCAGCGCGCGCTCGCCGGTCACCGGATGCACCCGCACCAGCGGATGCTCGGTCTCGTAGACCACCCGGGTGAACTCATCGCGCTTGATCTTGCGGACCTCGTCGCTGACGTTGTCCTGCTTGCGGTACTGGTAGTCGTACTCGTTGGAATGCACCGCCCACAGGGTGTCGGCCAGGGCCTTGAGCTCCGCAGGCAGGGTCTCGTAGGCCGCCACGGTATTGGCCCAGGTCGTATCGCCGCCGAAGGCCGGGACGGTCAAGGCGCGCAGGATCGAGGCCTGCGGGAAGGCGTCGACGAAGGTGACATCGGTATGCCAGGAGTTGGCGCGGCCGCCGTAGCGCGAATCCAGCTCGTGGATGTGCTTGCTCCCCGAGATGACCGGCACGGTGGGGTGATTGACCGGCTTGCCCCCGAAGATCGGGGTGAGCTTCTCCTGCTCCTGATCGGTGAGGTGGGTCTGGCCGCGGAAGAACAGCACCTTGTACTGATGCAGCGCCTCCTTGATCGAGGCGGCGGTGGCCGCATCGAGGGTGGAGCTCAGGGCGACGCCGCGGATCTCGGCGCCGATGCGCCCGGCGACGCGTGCGATGTCCAGCGGCTTGTTTGAGTTCTGGGATTTCGTGGCAGTGCTCATTCGGAGTCCTCCGTTTGGCTCAGGCAGTGGCCGGCAATGCGGCCGGTGGTGGTCGAGTCGGAAAGCACAAGGCGTGCCAAGCGGCAGAGGCGCCCCAGCCGCGCCGGGCGACCCTTGTGCGTCCCCATCAACTCGGCCGCACGGCTGGCTGATGGGCTGGCAACAGCCAATCAGCAGCTGCATGCCGCGTGCTCGCCCCACAGGCATGCCTCCCATGGCGGGCATCCGGCGGGTCACGCGGCAGCAGCGGAACCATCGATCCCGCCTGCGCTGCGGTCACCAGGTGCGCAGGGTGCGCCGCAGGATCAGCACCGCCGTCGCCAGCAGTCCGGCGGCCAGGATGAAGAGGATCGCATAGCCGAAGCGGTCCGCGAGCAGGCCCAGGGGAATGACCAGCAGATAGCCGAATTTGTCGCACGCCCCGATCCACGCCATGCGCGTCTCGCGACCCGCATCGGGACCGTGGTGGAGGACGAGGGCGACGAAGGTGGGGAAGAACAGCCCGTGCGTCGCGCCGAAGCACACCCCCAGCAGCGCCAGCTGGACGGGACCGGGCGCGGCGAAGGCGAGCATGACCAGCGCATAGCCGGTGGCCGACCAGACCGCCACCCGGGCGCTGCCCAGGCGATCGATGAAGCGCCCGCCCGCAAGCCGCAGCACGGTCGCCGTCACGGTGAAGGTGATCAGGAAATCGCTGACTCGCTGCGCCCCGCGCTCGAGGGCGAGCGGCTGGTGGAAAGTGAAGGTGATCCCGGCCGCCAAGCCGAACAGCGCCGAGACCGCCATGAAGGCAGCGGTGGGCCGCGCATTCGGCACCGCATCCCGGGTGCTGGGCGCCGGCACCTGGTCGGGCAGCCGCAGCGCCAAGATGGCTCCCACCAGGGCGAGGATGCCCGCGGCAGCGAAGACCAGGTCGGGGCCCTGGTGCGCGAGCAGCCACTCCACAGCGGGCGGGCTGATGACATTGGGCACCAATCCCGCCGTCATATAGAGCGCGATGGCACTGGGAAGCCGGTTGCGCGGAACGAGATCGGCGACCAGGACGGTGCCATGCGCATAGAGCAACGCGCTCGCCATGCCCTGCAGGCAGCGCGCCAGCACCGCGAGCGGCCCGGGGGCATCGACCCAGACATAGAGGAGGCCACCGCAGGCCATCATCACATTCGCCAGCACCACGCAGCGTCGTCGCCCGCTCCTGCGGGTCAAAGGCCTGATCAGCGGTGCCATGGCGACCGAGCCCACGCCCATGCTGCCCATGATCAGGCCGATCCACAGGGCATCGGCATGGAGCTGGAGCGCGAGGAATTTCGGCAGCATGAGGAAGATCGCCGATGAGGACCAGAAGAGGATCTGGACGATCAGCAGCAGGCAGAAATGCGGGTTGGCGAGCAGGCTCCTATGGGGCGAGGGACACGATGCCGACGGGCTGGTCTCGCCCACCGGCTCGGCCGAGCCGATGGGCAGATCACCGATGACGGTGCTCATGGCGTGGCGGTGGGGGCAATGGCGACGACTGCTGGTGCACCATGCGCATCATCATCGCCAACCCGCCGGCGGTCGGGCCGACAGGACAGCGCGATCATCGCCCTGGAGGCGCCGCACCGGCGAGGCCCCCGGCGCCCAGGCCAGCTCGTGGGGGTCACGCGGTTCCCGCTCGCGGTTCTGCGGAGAGTAGCCCGCGACTCTGGAGGGCTTCGCGTAAGGCATGGCGACCCCTCAGCGAGGCCACCGTCGCGATCCGCCGTGCCGATTGCTGGGTCCAGGTGCCATCCGGCTTCATGCCTTGGGCATCATAGAAGACGCGCATGATGCGATCATAGCCGGCCAATTCGGCAGTGCGATCCTCAGGCCGCCACTGCTCACGGTGAAGCACTACCGGCTGCGGAAGGCGCGGCTTGATTGCGGTGCGCTGGCCGGGCAGCGGGACGCCGATGGCCAGGCCGAACACCGCCACCACCCGCTCGGGGCAGCCGAGCTCGGCGGCCAGCTCGCGCGGCTTGTTGCGGGCTGCGCCCACGTAGCAGGTTCCCAGGCCGAGCCCTTCAGCCGCGATGACCGCATTCTGGGCTGCTAGGGTCGCGTCGAGGGCGGCCATCAGGAACATCTCCAGATAGCCGAGCCCCTCGCCGGGCTGTCCCTCCTGGGCGCTGATCGCGCTCAGGCGCGCGAGATCGGCGCAGAAGATCAGGAAGAGCGGCGCTTCGCGGATGAAGGCCTGATCGGCGCAGAGGCGGGAGATCGCATCCTTGCGTGCCGGATCGCTGATCGCGACGATGCTCCAGGTCTGCAGGTTTGAGGAGGTCGATGCGCTCTGCGCGGCAGCGACCAGCCACTCGAGCGTGCCCGATGGCAGCTGGCGAGCGGCGAAGCGCCGGACCGAGCGGTGGGTAAGCAGGGTCTGGAAGATCGGCAGGGACGCCAGGTTGGGCAGCGGCGGGACCGGAGCGGTCGTTGCGCCCGGATCTCCTGCCGCCCTCCCATAGCGCTCAGCGAAGAGCGAACGCACCTGCTCACGCAGCCGCTTGATCCCCTTATGGGTGATCCGATCCGATGCCGGGCGAACCCGAGGACCACGGCGCAGCTGACGCGAAACGGCCATCGAGACCTCCGGGAGGTGGCACCGGAAGCCGTATGCGTGCCAAGCGGTGCGGTCCCTGCCCGCCACCCAGCCGGCAGCCCCTGTTGCGCTGCCGACAGGGCGCCAACGGTTGCTGCTGGACATTCAACAGTCCAGTGGCCGACGATGCGACCGCCTGCTGCTGGCGTCGACGCTCAGCGCTCCAGCCTGCGGGCCAGCCAATCCCCGCCGAGCTGGATCAGCTGCACGATCACCAGCAGCACCACCACGGTCGCGGCCATGGTCGCGGTCTCGTAGCGGTAATAGCCGAAGCGGATGGCGAGATCGCCGATCCCGCCACCTCCGACGATGCCCGCCATGGCCGACAGGCTGATCAGGCTGATCAGCGTGATGGTGCCGGCGCGCACCAGTCCCGGCAGCGCCTCCCAGATCAGGACAACGCGGATCAAGCGGCCGGTGGTGCAGCCGGCAGAGAGGGCCGCTTCGATCATCCCCGGATCGACTTCGCGCAGCGATGCTTCGGCGAGCCGGGCATAGAAGGCGATCGAGGCGAGCGACAGCGGTATCGATGCCGCCACCGGTCCGATGGTAGTCCCCGCCACGATCTGGGTGAACGGCAGCACCAGCACCAGCAGGATCACGAAGGGCGTCGAACGGACGGCATTGATGAGGGTGTTGACCAACAGGCGCAGCGGACGCCAGCCGGCCAGCAGCCCGCGGTCGCTGATGAACAGCAGCACGCCGAGCGGGAGGCCGACAGCCGCCGTCGCCGCTGCGGCGATGCCGACCATGATGCCGGTTTCGCCGAGGGCGTGGGCGAGCTCTCCGGGCAGTGCGGCCAGGGCATCACGATCCATCGTCAGCCTCCGCTCCTTCCAGGATCTCGACCCGGGCTCCCGCTGCATTGAGGTACGCGACCACATCCGCGGTCGGCGAGTGCGGCGGCAGGCGCACCACCAGCTGGGCCAGCGTCTCGCCCGCGACATGCCCGATGCGACCATGGTCGAAGGCGAGATTGATCGCGAACCGCCGGGCGGTCGCGCTCAGGATGCTGGTCGCCTCGACCGGCCCGTGGATGACGATGCGCAGGCGGACGCCATCGGTGGCCACGCCTTCCGGAAGGTCGATGCCGGTCTCGCGCCGGAGCAGGGCGCGGGTTGCCGGATGCTGCGGTGCGGCGAACAGCTCGATGGTCCGCTTGAGCTCGACCATCCGGCCCTGATGCATCACCGCCACCCGGTCGCAGAGATCCTTCACCGCGTCCATGGCATGCGATACCACCACCATGGTCAGCCCCAGCCGGCGGTTGAGATCGCGCAGGAGCGCCAGGATCGATCCGGCGGTCTCCGGATCGAGGGCCGAGGTCGGCTCATCGCACAGCAGGATGCCCGGATGGGTGGCGAGCGCGCGCGCGATGCCGACGCGCTGCTGCTGCCCCCCGCTCAGCTCGCGCGGACGTGCCTGCGAGCGACCACCAAGCCCGACCAGGTCGATCAGCTCCGCGACCCGGGCCGTGCGCTCGGCCCGTGGGACGCCGGCGACCGTGAGCGGGAATTCGATGTTCTCGGACACGCTACGGCGGGCGAAGAGATGGAAGCGCTGGAAGACCATGCCGATGCCCTGGCGCAGCTGCCGCAGGGCGTTGCCCTGGAGGTTGGCGATATCGCGGCCGGCGATGCGGATGCGTCCAGCCTGTGGACGCTCCAGCAGGTTGATGGTGCGCAGGAGGGTGCTCTTCCCGGCTCCGCTGCTCCCCACCAGGCCGATCACCTCGCCGCGGTGGATGGCCGCGGAGACCTGGTCCACGGCGGCGAGACTGCCGAAGCGCACCGTCACCTCATCGAGCTGGAGATGCGGGCTGATGCCCGCCCCGCTGATCCGAGTGGTCAGCGGCGTCTCGCCGGATTCCATCATGCGCGCTGACCTGCTGGACCAGGTGCCCCCTGGCCGCAGACCGCCACCTCATTTCCCTCCGGCATCGTGTCCCGGCTGCCCCCATTTGGCGGTATACCAGTCCGGGCGCTGGAAGGCATGGAATGGCTGCGCGGGATCCTCGATGGCGTCATGGAAGGCCTGCGATTCCACCACCTGGCGCAGCGCGGCGACGAACGGCGTACCGAGGTCGGAGGTGCGCACGGCGATGAGGTTCTTGAGATCCTCGCTCAGCTGCTCGGTGATCAGCGCGGACGACAGCGAGATGCCGGCGGCGATGGCATAATTGCCGTTGACCGCGGATAGGGCCACGCTGTCGAGCGAGCGCGGCAGCTGGGCCGCCTCGATGGGATGGAAGACCAGGCCCTTGGGATTCTCGGCGATGTCGCGCTCGGAGGCCTTGGTCGGATCGATGTCGGCCTTCAGCGTGATGAGCTTATGCAGTGCGAACAGGCGCAGGGCGCGGGCGAGATTGGTCGGATCGCTGGCCAGGGTGACCACATCGCCCTGCTTGAGCTCTTCGAGCGAGTGCACCTTGTGCGAGTAGATGCCCAGGCTCGCAGTCGGTACGGTGATCACCGGCGAGAGCTGGAGGGCATGGTCGGCGGAGAACTTCCCCAGGTAGCGCTGGTGCTGGAAGAGGTTGGCCGACAGCCCGCCATTGCCAAGGGCGATATCCGGCTGCACGTAATCGCTGAATTCCTTGACCTCGACATGGAAACCCTTGGCTTCCAGGCCCGGGGCGATGGCCTTCTTGATGAGATCGCCATAGGGTCCGGGGCAGACGCCGATCACCAGCTCGATCGCTGGTTCGGCGGCCGCCAGGGCGGTGACGGCGGCGCCGAGCAGCAGGAGCAGGGTGGTCAGGGCCGTCGAACGGCGCCACCAGGCGGCATGGGAGGTAGTAGGCATGGCAGCGCGGTTCCTTGGGGCAGTGGTTGTGGCCTGATCATCGTACGGCACCGGGCCGCGGTGCTGTGGGACCGATAACGAATCCGCCGCCGGAGACATCGAGGAGGGCGCCGGTGACGAAGGAGGCCTCGGGCGACAGCAGCCACAGGATGGGCTTGGCCACCTCGGAAGACTCGGCGATGCGTTGGATCGGGATGGTGGCGGCGATCGCCTGGTGCTTGACCGGATCATCCAGCGTGTCGCTGGTCATGTCGGTGCGCGTCATGCCCGGCCGCACGGCGTTGACGCGGATGCCATCGGCAGCCACCTCCTTGGCAAGTCCGACGGTGAAGACGTCGACCGCGGCCTTCGAGGCGGCATAGACCGCCCGCCCCGGCCGGCCGCCGATGGTCGAGGCCATCGATGAGACATTGACGATCGCCCCGCCTGCTCCTCCCCGCGAGCGCGCCATGCGCCTGACCGCCTCCCGGCAGGAGAGGATGGTGCCGATGACGTTGATGCTGAGCACGCCAGCGAGCCCCGTTCCGGTGATATCGCTGACCCGGCCCCCCGGACCGCTGATCCCGGCGCTGGTGACCAGGCCTGCCAAGGGCGAAGCGGGCAGCAGGCGGTCCACCTCGGCGAACAGCTGTTCGACCCCCTTCTCGGTCGAGACATCGGCGGCCACCGCCACCGCCGTCCCTCCGTCGGCGGTGAGCTGCGCGACCAGGGCCTCGGCAGCTTGGTGGCCGGTGCGGTATCCCAGGGCGACCGCATAGCCGGCAGCGGTGGCGAGCCGGGCGACTGCCGCGCCGATGCCGCGGGTCCCGCCGGTGATGAGTATGGTCGATGGCATGGGGGAGGGTAAGCCGGGGATTTCAGCGTGGATCAATGGCCGGCAGCGGTCTTGGCAGCCGAGCGCACCGGCACGCTCACCGGCTTCCATTCCTTGGCCGGTGCCTGCCGGGCAAGCAGGACGATCTGCCCGACATGGTAGGCGATATGGGCCGCCAGCGACCACAGCGCCAGATCGGCGCGCGTGGTCTGCGAGCGGAAGCGGACCTCCGTGGCCAGGTCCGCATCGCTGAGCGCGCCGAGTGTGTCGTCGGCCACCGCCCAGGCCTCCTCGTACAGGCGCACCAGTTCGCCGCGCGGATAGAAGCTGCGGACGAACTCCTCGTCGCGCCGGCGCCAGGGCTTGTCGCCATCGCTGGTGAGGAAATCGGAGAGCCGGGCGATGAGGACGGCATGGAGGTGGCGGACATTGACGCCGATGGAATGGTGCTCGCCGTAGACCTGATTGAGGCCGGCATCGCTGGCCTGGTCGATGGCACGGCGACCGAGATCGCGGTAGCGGGCGTATTCCTCGCGGATGGCGTTGATGGTCATGCTGCACGCTCCTCGGCGGAGGCCGCCTGACATGATGTGATGGGCGGGCTGTACGGCGGGTGCTTCGGTACCGGTAATATCATGCTGTTGGTGCGCCTGCCGCACGGTGATGGGCAGTTCCGGGTATCCGTCCGAGCGCCAGGGCCAGGGACCTGGTGGCGCGGACCAGATCGTCGACCCGCGCAGCGATGTCCTGGCTGAGGATTCCGGTCGCATCGACATCCTCGCGCACCGCGTAGACGAAACGGGGGACCACCAGGCTGCGGAAATCGAGCGCCAGGCTGCCGGCGAAGGTCTGCACCGACATGTAGCTGCGCGGTGCGCCGGCTGCGACCAGGAAGCCGACCACCTGATCTTCCCAGGCCTTGCCGGTGTGCTCGATCAGGTTCTTGGCGGCAGCGCTGAGATCGTAGTTGTACACCGGCGCGGCCAGCAGCACCGCCGAGGCGGAGCGGATCGCCGCCGACAGCGCCGCGACGGCGGGGATGCCGAAGGTGGCGCCATCGCACAAGGGCAGCGGAAGATCACGCAGATCCACCAAGGTGGCTGGTCCTGCAGCGCTCGCCAGGCGGTGGGCTTCGAGGGCGAGCACGCGACTGCGGCTGGCCGGTTTGAGGCTCGTCGAGATCACCAGCAGGCTCATGGATGCAGCGCTACCCGGTTGCCAGCTGAGCACATGGCGTGGTGAACCATGGCCTCAGCGTCCTGGTGCGAGTGCGACGGGGGCATCGTGCGGCTTGCCGGCGGCATCGTATTCCGGCCATGCACCGCCAAGGCCCAGCCGTTTGACCGCATCACGGACATAGCGCGGTTCGATCCAGGCGTCGGCATCGAAGCCATTGCGGATCAGCTTGAGGTCGAGCGAGGTCGCCACCGCCTCGCGGTAGCGGGCGAAGAAGAATTCGTCGAGCAGGGGCGAGACCCGGTTGCGCAGCGGCTGGTCGCGGAATTCCCAGGCGAAGGCCTCGGCGGAATACCCGGATTTCGACCACAAGGCGAAGACCTCCGAACGATGGCTCTCATCGGCTTCCCAGGCCGCCTCCTTGACCAGGACATCGACCACGCGCTGGACGATGGCGGGATAGCGCGCTTCGAACGCCTCGGTGACCAGCAGGTGGGCTTGGAGGGTCAGGCTCAAGTCCTTGTCGCGGGTGCCATCGATGATGCGGACGATGCCACGCGTCTGGAGGTCGAAGAGGGTGAGGGACGAACCCCACACGGCGTCGACATCGTTATTGGTGATGGCGACGGCGGCGCTCGATCCGTCCAGATTGATGGTGTGGAAGTCGGCATCGCTCAGGCCCAGGCTATGGAGGATCTTGGCGATCCCCAGGGTGGCATTGGTGCCGCGATGGTAGGCGACCCGCTTGCCAAGCAGATCGTGGATGCTGGTGGCGGTCGAGGCGACTGGGACCGCCAGGTAGGTATTGGAACGTACGCCGGTGGCGGCGATGATGCGGGTCTTCAACCCGCTCGAACGTCCCAGGACCGAGGGGAAATCCCCCTGGTTGGCGAAGTCGAGCAGGCCGCCAGCGATGTCCTCATTGACCGCTGGTCCGGCACCGCGGTGGAAAATCCACTCGATGCGGATGCCATCGGGCTTGAACTCCTGCTCCAGCAGGCCCTTGGCATGGACCGAAGCGAGCGGGCTGCTGCTGGTGAAGAGCCGGCCGCCCACCCCCGCGCTGGCAAAGCCGATGCGGATCACCTCGGGGCCATCCGCTGAATGCAGAGCTGTCAGCGTGCACGTCAGCAGCAGGAATCGGATCAGGCTCATAGATTCTCCACAGCGGTCTCAACAGTGCAGGCAGGCCGAATCGCTAGATGTCGACGGTGAATCCCAATGCCACTTCGCTCGCGGGGACTCCTCCGCGCACCCCCCAATTCTCTCGCGCTACCTCGTGCAGCACGACCTGGATATCGTCCCGTGGGATGCCCAGCCGCGCGCAATTGTCGAACAGTGCGCGGATGAGCCCGCGTTTGGTGGCGGCGGTCCGACCGCTGAAGAGATCGACGGATATCACGGTGAAGCGTGATGAGCGCGCCGGCGGGAGGGCGAAGTCCTCAGCTGCATATTCGATGATGCGCACCACGCGATCGCCCTCCGGGATGCGCAATTCCGCCACCAGGGCGCTGACCACCGCTTCGACCAGGAAGCCCTTGATGTCCTGGACCCAGCCCTTCCGCACTTCGATGCGCACATGCGGCATCAGAAGACGCCGTCGTGCTGCAAGGTGATGCGATGGAGCTTGCGCGGCTGCTCGCCGTAATCCTTGGTCCCGTAGTGGACCGTCTGGCGGTTGTCCCAGATCGCGATGGTGCCCTGCTCCCAGCGCAGGCGCAGCTGGAGCTCCGGCGTCTTGAACAGGTCGTAGATCAGGTTGAGCAGCGCGTTGCTCTGCTCCTTGGGGATGTCGCGGATGTGGCTGGTGAATCCCGGATTGACGTAGAGCACCTTGCGCCCGGTGACCGGATGGGTCTTGACCACCGGATGCACGACTGGAGCGAATTTGATGCGGGCATTGGCCAGCTTCTCGGCGTTGCCCGTGCTGCCGTATCCGCCTTCGCGCCTGCCCAGCAGGGCCTCGCGAATGCCGCTGACCTCGAAGGAGTGGATCGCGTCCAGTCCGCCGAGGAAATCGCGCAGCGCGGGCGACAGCCGTTCATAGGCGGCGGCGGTGCTCGCCCACAGGGTGTCGCCTCCGCTCTGGGGGATGGTGCGGCCATGCAGCAGGGTGATGGCGGGCGCATCGCTGCGCCAGGTCACATCGGTATGCCAGGCATCGGCACGGGCATCCTTGCCCTCGGCGTGGTTGCTCTCGAGCACCTCGATGAGCGGCTGGTCGGGCAGCGTCGGCAGGTAGATGTTGTGGCGATCCGGCTCGCCGAAGATGCGCGCGAAGCGCAGGTAGTCGGCCGGCAGGATATGCTGATCGCGCAGCACCAGCACCCCATAGGCGGCCAGGGCCGCGCGCAGCTGCGCCTGGGTCTCGCCATCGAGCTCGCCGGTGAGGTCGATGCCATGGATCTGGCTGCCGATCGATGGCGTGAGGGGACGCACGTTGAAACGGGTCGGCGCGATGAGTTCCGGAGCGGAAGCGGTCATGGGGGAGGGTCCTGTGCGGTAAGGTGGTTCAGGCTAGGCGGCGGTGGCGACGCTGAAGAGCAGGCGGCGCTGGAGCTGGATGCCGGCCGGGGTGCGGCGGCGTTCGAGGGCGGAAGTGAAGGCGGCGAGGGCGCGCGTGCGCGCCTCGGGCGGGTAGCCGGAGAGGAAGTTGCCGAAGGAGCTCGAGGTATTGAAGGCGAGCACGGCGGCGACATCGGGGAAGAGATCGGTGAAGACCCGCACGCGCAGCTCATCGACCAGGAAGCCCCCCTCCTCGAGCTGCTGCGCGAGCTGCCCGGCGGTGACCTGATGCGGGGTATGGCCGCCCCCCTCCGCCACCAGCCCCTGTTCGGCCAGCACCTCGCGCAGCAGGATGTGGAGGTCGTGCGGTCGCTCGCGCGAAGCCACGCTGATGCCGAGCCGACCGCCCTTCTTCAGCACGCGCCGCGCCTCGCGCAGGGTCGGCAGCTTCTCCGGCAGCCAATGGTAGACGCTGTTGAGGTAGGCCACGTCGAAGGAGCTCGCAGCGAAGGCCGAGAGATTGTCGCTGACGCCGACTTCGGGGCGATGGTTGGCGGACGCGCGCTTGCGGGCGATGGCGATGCGGTGCGGCAGCGGGTCGATGCCCACCACCTCGCCTTGCGGCCCGACCAGCGTCGAGGCCACGAATTCACCCAGCCGCCCCGTCCCGCATCCGATGTCGAGCACGCGTTCGCCGGGGCGGATGCGCAGGGCTTCGAGCAGGAGCTTGCCATGGTCGAACTGCTTGTCGCTGACCACATCATAGGTCTCGGCGAGCTCGGGGGTGTCGAGGGTCAGGCTGGGCATGGAGGATTCCTAATGGCGTTGGATGGAAGGATCAGGACGCGGCGACGCGCAGTTCAGGGTGCAGCTGCGGTTGCGCGGTGCTGGCGGCCCCGCCGACCAGCGGAAGCACCTCTTCGCCGAAGCGGATCGCCTCCTCGAGGTTGGGGTAGCCCGAGAGGATGAAGCTGTCGATGCCCAGGGCATGGTATTCCTCGAAGCGCTCGGCCACCTGGCGGTGGCTGCCGACGATGGCGGTACCGGCACCCCCGCGCACCAAGCCGATTCCAGCCCAGAGATTGGGGCTGATCTCGAGATCGCGCACGTTGCTCAGCGAGCGCCCCTGATGCAGGGCCCGCATGCGCGCCTGGCCGACCGATTGCGAGGCCGCCAGGAGTGCCTGGCTGCGATCGATCGCATCGCGTGGCACCTCGCGCAGCAGGCGCTCGGCCTCGGCCCAGGCCTGCTCCTCGGTGTCGCGGGCGATGACATGGACGCGGTAGCCGAAGCGCGGGGTCCGGCCCGCAACCGCTGCGGCTTCGCGGACGCGCTGGATGTTGGCGGTGAACTGCTCCGGAGGCTCCCCCCATTGCAGATAGACATCCGCATGGCGGGCCGCCACCTGCTCGGCGATGGCCGATGAACCGCCGAAGTAGAGCGCCGGAGGATCCCTGAGCGGGCGCAGCAGCCCGCCGCCCTGAAGGCGGTAGTGCCGCCCCTGGAAGTCGATGCCAGCGCCGGTGCGCCCCTGCCAGACGCTGCGCACGATGGTGAGGAACTCATCGGTCCGCTCGTAGCGCTGGTCATGGTCGAGGAAGTCGCCGTACGCCTTCTGCTCGCTCTCGCTGCCGCCGGTGACGACATTCAGCAGCAGCCTGCCGCCGGTCAGCTCATGCAGGGTCTGGACGCCCTGCGCCGCCACCGCCGGGAGCACGGCACCGGGGCGGAATGCGACCAGGAAGCTCAGGCGGCTGGTCTCGCGCGCCAGTCCAGCCGCGATCAGCCAGGAATCGTGGCAGGAGGATCCGGTCGGGATGAGGACGGCATGGAAGCCGGCGCTCTCGGCCGCCTGCGCGACCTGCGCCAGGTAATCGGGTGTCGCCGGACGGAAGCCCGAATTCCCCGGGATCGTCTTGGCGCCATCCTGGTAGATGGCGGCGCTGCTGTTGACCAACCGGCGGCCATCCCCGTGGGTCGGCAGGTACCAGTTGAACTCGATGGGCATGATCCGCTCTCTCCGCTTCCCAGCGCTTCGCGCTCAGGCGATGACCGTTTCGACCGCCACATTCGAGAATTCGGCCACCACGCTCTCACGGATCTGGAGCAGATCGAAATCATTGCGGGTGCGGGGATGGGGTTTGGTCACCGGCACGATGCGCTTGATGCGGCCAGGACGCTGCTGCATCACCACGATGCGATCGCCGAGGAAGACCGCCTCCTCGACATCGTGGGTGACCAGGACCATGGTGATGCCTTCGACCTGCCATATGCGCTGCAATTCCGCCTGCAGCTTGGTGCGGTTGATCGCATCCAGCGCGCCGAAGGGCTCATCGAGCAGCAGGATCTCGGGGCGGTTGACCAGGGCGCGGGCGATCGCGACCCGTTGCGACATGCCGCCCGAGAGCTGATTGGGCAGCGCCTTCTCGAAACCGACCAGCCCCACCAGTTCGATGTGCTCCCGGATGGCATCGCGCCTGGCGGCGGGCGAGAGCGGGGAATTCTGCAGCGCCAATCCGATGTTCTTCTCGACATTCAGCCAGGGGAAGAGGCGATGCTCCTGGAAGACGATGCCGCGGTCGAGGCCGGGGCCCTTGATCTTGACGCCATCGAGGAGGATCTCCCCCTGGTAGCCGTTATCCAGACCCATCACCAGGCGTAGCAGGGTCGATTTGCCGCAACCGCTGCTGCCCACCACGCTGACGAATTCGCCAGGTGCGATATCGAGCGAGATATCCTCGAGTACGGGGAATTCTCGGCCGCTCACCTTATATTTCTTCGACACGTTGACGATGCTGAGAGTGCCGGGCTTGGCCATGGGATAGTCCGCTTCAGGAAAGGGAGGGTGGCAGGATCAGGGGACGTCGGTGCGCGTACGCCAGCTCAGCAGGCGCTTCTCGAGCCGCGCGGTCAGATAATGGAAGACGTATCCCACCGCTGCGACGACGGCCACCCCGGTGATGACCTGGTCCATGAGGAATTTCTCGCGGCCGTCGATCAGGATATTCCCGACCCCCGGAGCGGCCTTGAGGAAGTACTCGGCGCCGATGGTCGCGAGCCAGGCATAGATCAATCCCAGCCGCAAGCCGGTGAAGATCTGCGGCAACGCCGCCGGCAGGATGACGCGCAGGGACTGCTGGAGCGTGCTGAATTCGAAGGCGCGTGCGACCTCGATGTAATCGCGCGATACCGAGCGGATGCCATCGAAGGTGTTGAGCAGGACCGGTGGGAACACCACCAGGGCGATGAAGGCGATCTTGGCCGGCTCGCCGAGTCCGAACCACACGGCGATCAGCGGGATCCAGGCGAACACCGCGATCTGCTTGAAGGCATGGAAGGTCGGGGAGATCAGGCGATCAGCCAGGCGCGACGTCCCCAGCAGCGTGCCGAGCAGCAGGCCGATGATGCTGCCGGCGAGGAAACCGGAGGCGTCCCGTGCGAGGCTGTACCCGAGGCTGACCCACAGCATCTTGCTGATCAGGAGGTGCCAAGCGGTCTTGAGCGTCTCCAGCGGACTGACCAATATGCGCGTATCCACCCATCCGAAATAGGTCGCCAGCGACCACAGCACGACCAGCGCCGCAGGCAAGTAGAGTCCGCGATAGTCCGGTCGCCGAAGGGCGGCCTGGAATGCCGCGGCGCGCCTGATCAGGGGCGTGGACGGGATCGGGATGGGCCGGGAGATGCTCATGTTTGGTCCAGTCGTCTCAGAAGGCCGCGCGGCGCCAGCGCAGCAGGCGCGATTCGATGAGGCTGAAGACCAGATCGATGGACAGTCCCACGATGCCGATGACCAGGATGCTGGCAATGACCACATCGAGCTGGAAGAGCTGCCGACCCCAGACCATTTGGAAGCCGATGCCTTCGCTCGAGGCCAGCAGCTCGACCGTGACCAGGGCGAGCCAGGCATGCGTCAATCCATAGCGCAGGCCGGTGAAGATGCTGGGGAGTGCGGCTGGCAGGATCACCTTGTGCACCACCTGGAGCCGCGTGAGGCGGAAGACCGATGCGACCTCGAAGTGGTTCTCCGGGATATTGCGGATGCCCTGGAACGTATTGATCGCCACCGGCACCATGGCCGCCTTGGCGATGATGATGATCTTGAGCGCCTCGCCGATGCCGACGAACATCATCAGCAGCGGAATCCAGCCCAGGGCGGGGACCTGCGTGAAGATGGTGAAGCTGGGATAGACATAGGCGCGGAAAGATGGGAACTGGGCCATGAGGATGCCGAAGACCAGGCCGATCGAGCCGCCGGCGAGGAATCCCCACCCGACGCGTTCCAAGCTGATGAGCAGATTGGTCGGGGTATCGCCGCTGCGGATCAGCTCGACAAACGTCGCCCAGACGATGGTGGGGGCGGGCAGGATTTGCGGTGCGATCCATCCACGCCACGAGGTCAGCTGCCACAGGCCCAGGATGAGCAGTGGCAGGAACAGGGTGCGCGCCGTGACCGCAAACGACTGGCCGATCCAACGCGGAACGATCCAGGTACGGACCGGTGAGAGGGTCGGGGATCCAAGCGCCAATTGGGTGGCCTGAGCATTCATGGGAACTCCGGAGTCGAGCAAGCGGGACCTCAGCCTACGGCAGTCGCCGGCATGGGGTTCACCCATGCCGGCGATCGCTGTGACCGAAACGATGCTACTGTACCACACCCTTGACGGCGAGCTTGCCGCCATCGTCATAGGTCGACCAGAAGGTTTCGAGCCCCTGCTCCTTCAGCGCCTTCTTCAGATAGGTATCGTTGACCCAGTCTTTGACCTCGAAGGGCTGGCGGATGAGCTTGTTGTCCAGCGAGACCTTGATTCCGGAGGTGAAATGCGAGTAGAAGTGCGCATCCAGCAGCGGCGAGAGGTGGGAAGCCAGGGTGTCGCTGCCCAGATCCTCCTTGTAATCCTGCCAGGACTGGCCGTTCTTCGCCCACCAGCGGAAGACATCGAGGCGGTTCTCCTCCTTGGAACCCCAGGCCGCCTCCTTCACCCAGTCATTGACGAAGCGCTGGACGACATCGGGGTATTTCTTCTCGAACGTGTCCACCACATTCAAGGTGGAGAAGCGCCCGAGGAATGGGCTGCGGCCCGGGGTGCCGTAGATGATCTTGCCCACACCGCGGTTGCGCAGCTGGAAGACGTCATTGCCGCCGACGTATGCGTCGACGTCCCTGGTCGCGATGGCCGAGCGCGAGGTGCCGGCATCGAGGTTGAGGGTGCGGAAATCGGATTCCTGGACACCCTGATCCTTGAGGATCTTCGCCCACGAGAGCGACACGTTGGTGCCCTTGAAGATCGCGATCTTCTTGCCCTTGAGGTCCTTGAGCTCTTTCGCCGGCGAATCGTTGGGAACCACGATGTAGGTGGTCTGGCCGCGGTAGTTCGTGGCCAGGACCTCGGTCGTGATCCCGCCCGCACGATGGACGATGGCCGGGAGGTCGCCCAGTCCGGCGGCGAAATCGAGCAGCCCGTTCGCCAGCGCCTCGTTGAGCGCCGGCCCAGCGCCCTTGAAGAAGGTCCATTCGATCTTGATGCCCTCCTTCTTGAACTCGTCCTCGAGGATGCCCTTGGCGGCCAGGGTGCCGGCGGTCGCGGTGCCGACCGGTGAATAGTTGTCATTGGCCACCCCCGGGTAGCCGATGCGGATCACCGTCGGATAGTCCGCGGCGCTCGCCAGAGACGCCAGGAGCAGCGCCGCGGTGAAGAGGTGTAAGATGCGTATCATGGGTAATCCTTGTGAATTGGTGTATGGAGATGGAGGGATCAGAATCCGTACTGGAACTGAAGCAGCGCCTCGTTCTCAGTGACCGTCGCCTTGTTCGCTACCTGGACTCCACCGTCGTGATAGGTCTTGTGGATCAGGTTGAGCTGCAGCTTGGTGGTCTGGGCAAACCACAGGTTGAAGCCAAGGGTATAGATGTCGGTCGTGTCATTCTCAATGTTCAGATCATTGTCGTAGCGGTCATAGCGGAAGAAGAACTGGTAGGTCTTCGGGTACCAGTCGTCAAACCGGCCCTGCAGCTTGGCGTTGTTGAGGAACTGCTCGCCGAACTGATAGTAAGCGGTCGCAACGTAGTCATTGCTGATGCGGGTGTACTTCTGGGCGGTGGCGAGCGAGGTGGGCGCGACGAGATGGCTGAAGGTCGGATTCCCGCCCGTGAGATTGTTGTTGAACAGCGCATCGTCGCGGGCCACGATGTATTCAAATGTGAAACCGAAAGGATTGTGGTTGTAATAGACGTCGAATCCGTAGCGGTTCTTCTGCCCCTGACCGGCATAGTAAGTCGTAGAGGGGACCGAGACGGTGACGGGGGTGCCCGGCGCCGGACCGGTATCGCTGTCGACCACAGCCGTCGCTGGCGTCGCTCCGGTCAGATTCTGACGGCCATGGTAGGCGGACACGCCGAAGCGCACCTCGCGCACCCAGCTGTTGTAGTCGGTCGGGATCTTGAACTCGAAGCGTCCGACTTGGTCCTTGTAGTTGTTGTCATCCGCGCGGTTGATGCCGCCGCCATTGACCAGACCCAGCGCCCAGGTGAAGAGCGGAGAACCGTAGTTGTAGCCGTAGTCGAAGGAGATGTCATGGGAGCCGCGCAGGATCAGGCCGGTCTCGCGCTGGCCGACCTCGCCAGCCTGGATGGCGAACTGGGCCGAGACGATGACCGGGCGCAAGCTCTCATCGGCCTGGGCTTCCAGGCCGAACGGCAGCAGCTGCTGACCGAAGGTCGCGCTGATGGTGTCGCCAGCCGGATCGAGCGTGGGCAGGAACTGGTAGACCAGATAGGCGTCGGTCAGGCTGAGGGGCGCCGTATTTGAGACGTTATCACCCGACGGATTGACGCCCGGCGTCGAGTTGGCGGCGACGCGGAAGGTCAGGTTGCGGCCTTCGCCATAATCGCGATAGAGGTTGCCTTGGAAGAAGAGGGTGGCCTGGTAGACGTCGAAGGTATCCCGGCGTCCAGCAACGACCGGCGAACTATTGCTGAACGTCGTCGGCGTCGGCGTGATTGAAGTCGCCTGCCCATTGCCCAGATTGTAGGGCTTGCTCTCGACGTCACCGCGCAGATAGACGACGCCACCGATCTGCAGCTGGCGTAATGCGGTGGTGGTCTGGCCGGTATCGCGGTCGCGCTGGTACTGGTAGAGGAAGGTCTGCAGCGTATTGTTGACACCGTTCACGTCATCGGTGGTGACGGCATTCTCATTCGACTTCTTGACCTCCTTCTCCAGGGCGTCGATGCGCTTCTTCAGCGTCTCGAGGGTATCGGGCCCTGCGTTGGCGGGAGGAGGTACCGGAGGCGCATCTCCACCATGGGCAGTTGCGCCGGCCGCTGGATTGGGAGGAACCGGCGGCGCATCCCCACCGTGCGCCGATGTGGCGATGACGAGGAGGGTGGAGGATAGGGCGATGACAGAGTATTTCATGAGTAGTGGTGGGGTGTCATGGTGACTGCGGACTCGAGTGGACCGGCAGTCAATCCGCAGGCGCGGATCGGCCAAATCGCTCAGAGGTTTGTAGTCATGGTGGTGGAAAGAAGGAGCGACACGGATGACCGCTGCTCAAGATCGGGATGTGGAGTGGCGAGCGTAATCGTGCTCGAGTCCGCCCTTTAGCGGTCGCCATGCCAATCAGCGGGAGCGATTTTGGCGGTTCGGGCGCCGCAGCCTGCTGCTTAGCCAACACCCACGAGGCAAGGCTGTTGTTGCACTGGTGAGATCGCGGCCACTCAGTGCGGACCAGGGGACGGTGCCGCTTGCGGAAAAAGCACAGCGATTCTCCTCGTCCACCACGGATGCGATTGCTTCGCCATCGGCGTGTTCAAGGAAGCTCACCATTGCTCACGAGCGCCAACTCCGACCACGCTTGACTCCCAGAGCGCGATCCCCTCAGCACAATGAATGCGTGCGGATGGAGATCGGCGTCCTTGTTCGGCAGCGTTCAGTCTTCCACTCCGGCCACAGGGCATCGACGCCAGATCGAGGTGGATTGGCCGACGGGTAGACGATGGGCACCGTGCTCGACGATGGCAACCATCGGCAGCGTGCGGAATCCAATCGCGTCGCTGGCGCAATAGCTGCATTATTTGCGCGCTCTGGGTTGACCGTATAAGGCCCGGTCATATAAAACCACGAATTCGATCGGAAGGATAGTATTTGTAACATCTTCGTACATTGATCGGCCAGCCGCACAGAATCGCCATCCGCTGCCCTATGGCGGCCGAACCACCGGAACCGCACCCGCATTATGCTCACCCATCGTGCCAAGTACGCCATCAAAGCACTACTCCATCTCGTCGAACATCGGGGCAAAGGACCAGTATCAGCCGGATCGATCGCAGCGCAGCAGCATATCCCCAACAAATTCCTCGAACTCATCCTGCTCCAGCTGCGCAATAGCGGGATCATCCGGAGCAAGATCGGGAAGAATGGGGGGCATGAGCTGATCCATGAAGCCGCTGATATCGATCTCCTCACCGTGGTGCGCGCCATCGATGGCCCGATCGCACCTTTGCCCTGCCTGAGCAAGACCGCCTACTCTCGTTGCGAGGACTGCCCCGACGAGAAGACGTGCGGGGCCCGGCTCCTGTTCAGAGGCGTCCATGAAGCCGCTCTGGAAATCATGGGCGCAACCACCCTTGCCGACGTGTCCAAGGGCAAGCCGGTTCATCGCAAGCAGTCCGGTTAGGTGAGCTGTCGACCGAGCGTCGCTTCACGAATCGGCGTCCTGAACCTCAGCTGTCCCGCCATGCGGCCATCGCCCAAAGCAAGTTTCCATCCGCATTTCCATTGGCCTCGCCCACTTCGTCGAGGTGCCTGCAATTACTGCCACTTGCGGACGCCTGGCGACCAAGACTGGGGCCACTCGCCGAGGAATCCGAAGATGGAGACGCCAGCCCGGTAATTGGCGGATTTTTATTCCTACTTGACACATGGGAATTGGGGTCTAATAAACGGGCGCTCGCAGCGCCTGAGGCTGCAATGCAGTGCAATCAGGAGGACGCCCCATGTCCATCGTTGACCAGACCAATGGCCCGGGCACCCAATCGGCATCGGAAATCGAAGTGCTTCGCCAGCTGCGCTCGCTGCGTTTCGGACAGATCACGGCGATGATCCATGATGGCCGCATCGTGCAGATTGACCGCATCGAACGACTGCGTCTCAGCCAGCGCAAGGACCAGACCAAGAACTCCTAAACTACATCGATACTTCCCAGCAGACCACTGCAGGATCATCCAACCACCACCTCCTTTGTTCTCACCTACCGGACCTCCGGAGGCAGGACATCAAGGCCCCCACTAAATGCACCATTTCCGCTCACCCACCCTGGCAGCCCTGCTCATTCCGATCTTTGGGATCGCCAGTAACCCGATACTCTCAGCCGCCGATGGCGATTCGCCCGCGGTTGAAGCCCACTTCAAGGCGCTGGAGCAGGAGATCCAGGATCTCAAGAAGCAGGTCGCCGCAGCGAAGGGTGATGCGACTGCCACCCCGGCGGCTTCCCAGGCTCAAGGCGTCCAGGCGCCCCTGGCCGTGGTCCGGGCGGATGCCGCCCATGGCTTCGTGATCGAATCGGCGGATGGGAGCGCCAAGCTGCGCGTAGGCGGTTATGTCGATTTCGACTACCGCTACTTCTCCGATGATGAGCGCTACATCAATTCCTACAACGGCTCCGGCGGGGCGGCCAACACCTTCCTGATCCGGCATGCCCGGCCGGAGATCACGACGACACTCGGCGACATCTTCGACTTCCGCCTCCTCTCCGAGTTCGCCCCGACCCAATCGCTCTACACCAACAGCTATGTCAATGGTCCGATCCTGCTCGATGCCGTCGTGACGGCGCGCATCGATCCGGCCTTCGTGATCTCGGCTGGCCAGTTCAAGAGCCCGGTCGGCCTCGAGTACCTGCAGTATTCACCCTACAATGCGTTCGTCGAGCTGGGCCTGGCCTCCCTGCTGGTCCCCGGCCGCGACGACGGCGTGCAGCTCAGCGGCAAGCTCCTCGGCGGCATCTTCTTCTACCAGATCGGCGTCTTCAATGGCGGCGTCGATGGCAATGCGAACATCTACAATGACGAGAATTCGGGCAAGGACGGCGAAGGACGCATCCTGATCGCACCCTTCGCCACCAGCGGCATCGGATGGCTCACCGACCTCAACATCGGCGTCTCCGGCACCTATGGCAAGGAAACCGGCTCAGCTGCCGGAGTGACAGTTGCGGCCGGCGGCGGATATCCCGCCGCCACCAATACCACCAGCGCCCTGCCGACCTTCAAGACGACTGGCCAGCTGACCTTCTTCTCGTACAACACCGGTGTCTTCGCGAACGGCGAACATATCCGCTACTCGCCGCAGCTGTACTGGGCCGCCGGCCCCTTCTCCACCCTCGACGAGTACGTCGTCTCGAAGCAGCGGATCGGCGGCATCGGCGTCACCCAGCCGTATGTGACCGACAAGGCCTACCAGATCTCGGCCGGCTGGTACCTGACCGGCGAGAAGGCGTCCTACAACGGCGTCACTCCCCTGGCCGATGTGAACAAGGGCGGTTGGGGCGCCTGGGAGCTGGTCGCCCGCGTCAACCACCTTCAGGTCGGCAGCCAAGCCTTCGCTCCTGGCGCAGGCGGGGCGACCGATGCGAACATCACCAAGTCGTCGCGCGAAGCGACTGCCTTGGCAGTTGGCCTGAACTGGCTACTCAACAAGAACGTCGAGATCTATCTCGACTACGAGCACACCGAGTTCAAGGGCGGTGGAGGCGGCACCGTCGCCAATCCCTTCGATCGCCTCGACGAGAATCTGGTCGTCTCGCGCCTCCAGCTGGTCTACTGAGCTGATCGCCACGCCGTCCGTCCCTTTCCAACCGCTGGGGGGCACTCCCCCTGCTCCCCAGCGGGCGGCCTGAGCCGCGAACGCGATGGCGATGTGCGGTGAGATTTTCATGAGCTTGCCCTCCTGGATGCCGGATACCTTAGGGTTGGGGAACCATTCTGGTCCGACATCCAGGAGGGCTTTTTTAAGCCACATGGAATAGAGTACGCCGTTCGTGTCCGGACGATGCGGCGGCCATTCGATGTTCGTGCGGAATGGGAAGCGCCTGGGCCTGCGGCCTCTGACCTGAACGCCCGTGCGACCTGGATTCCGATCTGGTGCTTCCCCGGCATGGTGAGAGGTCTGGGTCGGTTCACCGATAGCTTATCGCTCTCTTCGGGCAGCCCGGTGGCGTTTCGGGAATCGTGAGGGATCGCGTTGCTAACCGTTGACAGGGAGAGGCGTGTACTTATAAAACTTTTATTCCTATATAAATGATATGATTTAGAGGAATTGACAGGAATGTTCACGCATCGAGCCAAATACGCGATAAAGGCGCTGGTCCATCTCGCCCGGCGGGTTGGGCAGGGGCCCGTACATGCGCAAACCATCGCCGATGACGAGCAGATCCCCGAGCGTTTCCTCGAGCTGATCCTGGTCCAGTTGCGGATTGGAGGCCTGGTGCGCAGCCGCGCAGGGCGTGGCGGAGGCCATTTCCTGGAGGGCAGCCCCGAAGACATCAGCCTGCTCTCGGTCATCCGCGCCATCGATGAGCAGATCGATCCGCTCCCATGCCTGAGCACCACTGCCTATGTCCGCTGCCGGGATTGCGATGATGAGGCCACCTGCACCACGCGGCATCTCTTCATCAAGATCCAGGAACAGCAGTCCGCGCTGCTCTCCCATGTCACCCTTGCCAGCGTCATGCCGAAGCCGCGCATGGCGGCAACCCCTGCCGCATCGCCGAAGCTGCGCACACCCACGCATCCCGTCCTCGTCAACGCCAACTCCCAGCATTCACCCACCACCTGACCGAGAGAGAAACCCATGACCCAAGCGACCGCCACCCCGCCCAGCCCGGCAACCCCGTCCGTCCAGCAGACGGTGGGCCTGCCGCGCATCAATGATCCGGCACCGCAATTCACCGCGCCCTCGACCCATGGCGACATCAGCCTGTCGAACTACAAGGGCAAATGGGTGGTGCTGTTCAGCCACCCCGCCGACTTCACCCCGGTGTGCTCCACCGAATTCATCGGCTTCGCCAAGGCCGCCGACGATTTCGCCAAGCTCGATACCCAGCTCATCGGCCTGTCCATCGACAGCGTCTACAGCCACATCGCCTGGGTCCGCGCCATCGAGGAGAAGTTCAAGGTCAAGGTCACCTTCCCGGTCATCGCCGACCTGAGCACCAAGGTCGCCCAGGCCTATGGCCTCATCCATCCGAATGCCAGCGCCACCGCCACCGTGCGGGCGGTGTTCGTCATCGATCCGGCACAGAATGTGCGCGCCATCATCTACTATCCCCTCACCACCGGCCGCAGCATCGCCGAGATCAAGCGCCTGGTGCAGGCGCTGCAGGCCAATGCCGAGAAGAGCCTGGCCACGCCCGAAGGCTGGCAGCCCGGTGACGCCTACATCGTCCCGCCGCCGGTGACGCAGGCCGATGCGGAGAAGCGCGTGCAGTCGGCATACGAGGTGACCGATTGGTGGTTCTCGAAGGTCAAGGCCAGCGACGTCCCAGCGGCCACCGCCAAGAAAGCATGATTTTTTGACGGAATTCCCCCAGCTCTCACTGGGGACCCCGTCATGCGACGCGGCGCCCGCAGCCATGGCACACAACAAGGCTGCGGGCGCCGCGGTCCTGTGACCAGCCCGTCGGGCTGGTACGCGTTATTGAGATGGACATGGCAGGTCCCGCTGCCGGATCATCATCACGGATACGCCCAACGATCTCCATGCACCCCGCGAGCATCCCATGCGCCTGACCCCCCTTCTGCTCCTCCTCATCGCGATCGGCCAGCTGGCGGCCGCTGACGCCAACCCCGGTGCGGCGGCAGCTGCCCCGGCAGCGGCCACCGGCACACCGACCGCCGTCGCCGCGGTCAAGAAGCACCGCATCGTCTTCCAGGTCACCATCGATGGCGAAGAGCGCTGGAATGAAGTGCTGAACAACGTGGAGAACGTGCAACGTGCCTTCGGCCCCGAGAACGTCGAGATCGAGATCGTCGCTCATGGCAAGGGCGCTGGCCTGGTGCTGGCCGAGAACGCCGCCATCTCCAAGCGGCTGGTCGGGATCGAGGCCACCGGGCCCAAGGTCACGCTCTGCAGCAACACCGCCAGGCAGCGCGGCATCACGCCCGCCCAGGTCACCCCCGGCGTGACCCTGGTCGATTCGGGCATCGCCGAGGTGGTGCGCCGGGTCGAGGAAGGCTGGGTCTACATCAAGGCCGGGTCCTGAGCCCAGAGCCGCGTCTCCTCTCCGCATCCATCATCCCGCACCCCTCCCCGGCGCCTCTCCGGTGCCCACCCGGACCCCTCCCGCATGGACGACACCATCATCTCCGCCGATATCGTCGTGGTCGGCGGCGGTAGCGCTGGCTGCACCGCCGCGATCCGTGCCCAGGAGGCGCTGCCCAAGGGCCGGGTGGTGCTGCTGGAGAAGGCGAACATCAAGCGCAGCGGCGCCATCGCCATCGGCATGGATGGGCTCAACAACGCCATCATCCCCGGCCATGCGACGCCCGAGCAGTACGTGCGCGAGATCACCATGGCGAATGATGGCATCGTCAATCAGCGCGCGATCTGGGAATATGCGGTCAACAGCTGGCCGATGCTGCAGCAGCTCGATGCCTGGGGCGTGAAGTTCCAGAAGACCGCCAGCGGCGACTTCGATGTCAAGCAGGTCCACCATAACGGCCGCTATGTGCTGCCGATGCCCGAAGGCTACGATCTCAAGAAGATCCTCACCCGCCAGATCCGCCGCGCCGGCGTGCAGGTCGTCAACCGCATCATGGGCACCCGCCTGCTGGTGGAGGAGTCCGGCGGTCAGCGGCGCATCGCCGGCGTGCTCGGCCTCGACGTGCGCAGCGGCGCCTTCGCGATCATCCGCGCCAAGGCGGTGATCCTCGCCTGCGGCGCCTCCGGCCGCCTCGGGCTGCCCGCCTCGGGCTACCTCTTCGGCACCTATGAGAATCCGGCCAATGCCGGCGATGGCTACTCCCTCGCCTACCATGCCGGAGCCGAGCTGACCGGCATCGAATGCTTCCAGATCAATCCCCTGATCAAGGATTACAACGGTCCGGCCTGCGCCTATGTCACCGGACCGCTCGGCGGACATACCGTCAATGCACTCGGTCATCGCTTCATCAAGAGCGATTACTGGAGCGGGCAAATGATGCTGGAGTTCTACAAGGAGCTCCATTCGCAGCGCGGCCCGGTCTACCTCAAGCTCGACCACCTGGCGGGCGAGACCATCACCGAGATCGAGCGCGTGCTGCACCGCACGGAACGGCCGAGCCGCGGGCGCTTCCACGCCGGCCGGGGCCACAGCTATGCCAACGACCTGGTGGAGATGCACATCTCGGAGATCGGACTGTGCAGCGGGCACAGCGGCTCGGGGGTATGGATCAACGAGCGGGCGGAGACCACCCTCGCGGGGCTCTATGCCGCCGGCGACATGGCCAGCGTGCCGCACAACTACCTGCTCGGCGCCCTGACCTACGGCAAGATCGCGGCTGGCCATGCCCTCGACTACATCGCCAGCAAGGACGTGGCCGGGGCCGGTGCAGAGACCGCGAGCTTCAGCGAGGCCATCGATGCCGAGCGCGCCAGGGTCCTCGCGCCGCTGGCGCGCACCGATGGGATCCCGCCGCATCAGCTCGAGTACAAGATCCGCCGGCTGGTCAACGACTACCTACAGCCGCCCAAGACCGCTACCCGCTACGAGCGGGGGCTGCTGCATTTCGCGCGCACCGCCGAGGAGCTGGGCCAGCTCGGCGCCTCCAACCCGCACGAGCTGATGCGGGCGGCGGAATGCGGCTTCATCCTTGATTGCGCGGTGATGGCGGCCAAGTCGTCGCTCTACCGCACTGAGAGCCGCTGGGGCCTGTACCATTACCGCCTCGATTACCCGGAACGGGATGACGCGCGCTGGTTCGTCCATGTCAACCTCCACCGGGGCAAGGATGGCACCATGCAGTTCCTCGAGCGGCCGGTGGCCCCCTATGTGGTGCCGGTCAGCGACAGCGAACTGCACAGCTATTCCCAGCTGCGCATCGCCGAGCCGGCGAACACCTGATCCATCAGCAACCGGGACCACCCATGCCTGATCTTCCCAATCGTGAACCAGCCAAGGCCGCCCAGGCCAAGATCGTCGGCAACGCCCAGGCGGTGCGCCGCTTCGACGTGCCGGTCGTCGTCGATGCGGCCAAATGCGTCAGCGGCTGCCATATCTGCGTCGAATCCTGCCCGGTCGACTGCCTAGCCATCGATCTGGCGACGAGCAAGGCGACCATGAAACACGATGATTGCTGGTATTGCCTCGCTTGCGAGATCGATTGCCCCAATGACGCCATCACGGTCAAGATCCCCGTGCTGCTGCGCTGATGCCATGACCGACCTGCAGAGCGCTCTCCTGGCAAAGCTCGGAAACCCGGATGCGGCGGTACGCCAGGTGGCGCTCGCCCAGCTCGACGAGGTGCTCGATGAGCGGGCGCTGGCGCCATTGATCGCGGCGCTCGCGGACCCCGAGGGTGCCGTGCGCATCCTCGCCATCGGCCTGCTCGAGGACCTCGGCGACCATCGCGCGATCCCCGCCATCATCGCCGCGCTGTCGGACAGCAGCGAGGCGGTCCAGGAGGCGGCGCAGGCGGCGCTGCGCGAATTCCGCGGAGCCGATGCCGCCCTGCCCCTGCTCGCCGCCATCACCCATGGTGATCCGCGGGTGCGCCGCGGGGTGATCTTCGCGCTGCGCGAATTCAAGGAGCCCAGCTCCTTGCAGCCGCTGATCGGCGCCCTGGCGGATGCTGCGCCGGAAGTCCGCCGCGAGGCGGTGCTGACCCTCGCCTTCCTGCGCCGCGGGGAATCGGTCGATCCGCTGCGCCAACGGCTCCAGGACAGCGATGCGCAGGTGCGCCGCCTGGCGGTGGGGGCGCTGTCCTTCTTCCTCGCGCCTGCGCTGATCGATGACCTGGTCGCAGCCACCCAGGACAGCGACTGGCAGGTGCGGCGCGATGCGGTGATCGTGCTCGGCCGCTCAGCGCTCAGCAGCCCGGTGCCGGCGCTGCTCGCACGCCTGCACGATCCTTTCTGGCAGGTGCAGAAGGAGGCTGCCACCGCTCTCGGCCGCCTGCATGCCAGCGCCGCCACCAGCCACCTGATAGGCCTGCTCGCCGCTGGATTCCCCGACGTGCGGCGGGCAGCTGCCGCTGCCCTCGGCGACATCGGAGCCCAGGAGGCGCTGCCGGCCCTGCGCGCGCTGGTCGACGACCCAGATGTCGAAGTGCGCAAAGCGGTTGAGCGTGCTGTGCAGACCATCACGACCCCATGACCAGGAACGCTGCCATGTTCAGCATCACGGCTCCTCACCTCCCTCTGCGCCAGGACCGCGGCCTGACCCTGGCCATCGCCATGATGGTACTCTGGGCCACGGCCGCGGCATCCGCGGCCGATACCATCCGCATCGGCATCGGGACCCAGGACACCACCATCAATACCGTCACCGGCGGGCTGCTGATACGCGAATTGAAGCTGCTCGAGAAGCACCTGCCCCATGACGGCAAGTACCAGGACGTCACCTATGACATCGAATGGAAGAATTTCACCTCCGGACCTCCGCTGACCAATGAGATGGTCGCAGGCAAGCTCGACATCGGCTCGATGGCCGACTTCCCCGGCGCGCTCAACGGCGTCGCCTTCCAGAAGGCGGGCAAGCGCAGCCTCTTCATCAACGTGCTCTCCGGAAGCACCATCGGCAGCGGCAATGGCATCGTGGTGCCGATCGACTCACCGGTCCAGCGCCTGGAGGACCTCAAGGGCAAGCAGATCTCGGTCCCCTTCGGCTCCACCGCCCATGGCCTCCTGCTGCGCGCCATCCACGACCTGGGCTGGGATCCTGAACGCGATGTCAATCTGGTGTCGCAATCGCCCGAAGTCGGCGGGACCTCCCTGCAGGCGCACAAGATCGATGCCCATGCGGATTTCGTGCCCTTCGCCGAGCTGTTCCCCTTCCGCGGCTTCGCGCGCAAGATCTACGATGGCGCCCAGGCCAAGAGCCCGACCTTCCATGGAACCCTGGTGACCGCGGAATTCGCAGAGCGCTATCCGGAGATCGTGGTCGCCTTTCTTGCCGCCGCCATCGAGGCCGATCGGCTGTTCGCGGCAGAACCGGAGAAATACAGCGAACTGGTTCAGAAAGTGACCGGGATCGAAGCGGAGGTCACCTACCTGTTCCATGGCCCGCTCGGCATCCAGACGCGCGATCTCACCTGGAAGCCCGAGTACCGAGCCGCCGTCACCACCGCGATCGCGACGCTCAAGCTGCTGAAGAAGACCGATGCCGATCTCGATGTCGAACACTTCATCGATGACCGCTTCATCATCAAGGCCTTCGCCGCTTCCGGCCTCGACTACGCCAAGAAGCTGTCGGATTACGCGAAGCAGCCGCTGACGGCCAATGCTGCCGGCGCCGGCGAGTCCATCGTCGAGCCGAACCTGGCGGCTCAGCTGTGGTTGGCAGGCGAGCCGTTGGTGCGGACGTTTGCATCGCCGGAGCGCGCCTTTTCCGCCCTCGCCGGCTTCGCGGCGGCTGGCAAGACGCTTCGCGTCGCCTATGTCCATGATCGCATCAGCGGACTCAAGCTCTTCGCCATCCATGCCTGGTATGTACGCGATGCCCAGGGTGCACTCAGCGCGTTCCTGCTCCAGGGCGCCGCCGAGGCCTGGGCCAAGGACCATGGCGGCACCGTGCTCGCCTTCCCCGCCGCCAAGGCGGGGACCGCATCGGCCGATGCCCACAGCGCGGGGAAATAGGAGGGAGCGGATGAGCGCATCAGGCCTCACGGCCGCCATGTCAGAGCCCTCCTCTGCCGGCGAGAGCGTGTTGCCTCCCCGGCGCCCGGGGCGGACGCTCCAGCTCCTGTCCCTGGCGCTCTCGCGCCGCATGGCGGTGCGCATCGCTTCGCTGGGGCTATGCATCGGGCTTTGGCAGATCGCCTCGGTCCACCACCTCAATGCGGGGGTGGTGACCTTCGCCCTCGTCCCTGCGCCGAGCGAGGTCGCGTCGGCCGCCTGGGAGCTGATCAATTCGCCGAAAGTGCTCCATCACCTCGCCAACAGCCTGTGGCGGGTCTTCGCCGGATTCACCGCCGCCGCCGTGATCGGCATCGCTGCGGGACTGGCGGTCGGACGTTCACGCTGGATCGCCGACATCCTGATGCCGCCGCTCGAGGTCCTGCGCCCGATTCCCGGCGTCGCCTGGATCCCGCTCGCGATCCTGATGTTCCCGTCCTCCGAGCTGTCGATGATCTTCATCACCTTCATGGGGGCATTCTTCCCCATCCTGCTCAATACCATCCATGGGGTCGACGGCCTCGACCGCCGTCTGATCGCCGCCGCACGCAGCCTCGGTGCCGACCGCTGGTCGGTGTTCAGCGAGGTGATCCTGCCCGGATCCGCACCCAGCATCCTCACCGGGCTGTCGATCGGCATGGGGACCTCGTGGTTCTGCCTGGTCACCGCCGAGATGATCGCCGGCCAATATGGGATCGGCTATTATACCTGGGAATCCTACAATCTTCAGCGCTACCCCGATATCGTGGTGGGCATGCTGACCATCGGCCTGTTCGGCATGGCCAGCAGCTCCCTGGTGACCTGGGTCGGCCGACTGCTGATGCCCTGGTACCGCCTGGGCGCCAAGCAGGGATCCTGAGCTCGATCATGATCATGGTGCCCTCCCATCCTCACGCCCATGGCCAAGGTCATCATACCGCCAGCGGCTCGCGGCTGATCCCATGCGTCACCATGCAGTTCGTGGTCGCAGGCTGCCGGCCACTCGAGGGCGGCGCCGGGGGGTGGCCATGACCATGCAGACCCATCGTGAGCCGGATACCCGCCGCAACCAGCCTCCCCTCGAAGGCGGGCGCATCGAACTGCGCGATGTCTCCATCGTCCTGGGATCCGGTGCCGCGCGATTCGAAGCGGTGCGCAACTTCACCTGCAGCATCAGCGCTGGCGAGTTCGTCTGCATCCTCGGCCCGTCAGGATGCGGCAAATCGACCTTGCTGGGGGCGGTGGCGGGGCACCTGCATGCCGATGGCGAGGTCCTGCTCGATGGGGAGCCCATCATCGGACCTGATCTCGATCGGGGCATGGTCTTCCAGCAGCATTCGCTGTTCCCCTGGCGTACGGTGCTGGGCAATGTCGCCTTCGGACTCAAGATGCGAGGCATCGGTGCGCAGGAGCGCCGCGCGCGAGCCCACGAGATCATCCACCTCGTCGGCCTGGAGGGCTTCGCCGATCGCTATCCTGCCGAGCTATCCGGTGGCATGCAGCAGCGTGCCGAGATCGCCCGCGTGCTCATCAACCATCCGCGGGTGGTGCTGATGGACGAGCCGTTCGGAGCCCTCGATGCGCAGACGCGCCAGATGATGCAGGAGTTCCTGCTCGATATCTGGGCCCGCATCCGCACCACCGTGGTCTTCGTCACCCATGACATCGATGAAGCGCTCTTCCTCGCCGATCGCATCCTGGTCATGTCGCACCGTCCAGGGCGCATCCGCGAAGAGGTGGCGGTCGCGCTGCCACGGCCGCGCCGGGTCGATACCGTGACCAGCGAGGAATTCATCCGCCTCAAACGGCATTGCCTCGGGCTGCTTCGCCACGCCCACTAGGCCGGCGGCAGCCGTGGCCAGCCCAGACCGCCCTCCTCCCCGGTCTAACTCCTACTTGACAGATAGAAGTATGTGACTATTCCTGGACCAGTCAGCGCGCCGCGTGAGGCAATCGGCGCCCAGGTCCGTCCACGGCTTCGGTCTCGGCCGTGCGGGCGAACCTCCGCGGGTCCAAGCAACCAGGCCAGGAATGCTCCCATGCCGCGCTCTCACCCCTCTCCCGTCCGGCCTGGAGCCGTCCCATGTGCAGGTGTCGATATCGAACGCCTTACACCTCAACCGCTTACATTGAGGCATCGGCGCAGCTGAGGCAGCGACTGCCCGCACCTCGATGACCACACCTCCCTCTGGACCGACCATCATGCCCTCCACCATCAACCCGACTCCATCGCGCTTCACCGTCCAGACCCCCTTCTTCGCCCAGGCCCCGCTCGCCCGTCAGCTGCATGGCCTTGCCGAGATCGGCCTCATCCATGCGGCCCGGCACCTCGATCTCCTGGTCGACCTGATCATCGCCGGGCAGATCGTGCCGCTGTCGCCCCTCGATCAGGTCGTGGTGATCGATGATGCCGCCACCGCGCTCCAGATCGAAGTGGTCACCGGCGAGGCTCACGGCGTGCAGGGGTGGGTGCCGAAACCCTGGCTGCACCCCTTCGCGGCCGAGACGCCGCATACCCACCGGCCCCTGCATCCTGCGGTAGCCGCCTGAACGTCCGCATCACCCGCCCATCACGGGCAGCACCCTTCGAGGAATACGGCCATGACCCAGACCATCGCACTTGACCAGACCGATTCCCAGCACGGCGTCGGAGAGCAGGTACGCAACCGGGCGGAAGCCGAGGTGCTGCGCCAGCTGCGCGGCATCCGCTTCGGGCAGCTCACCCTCCAGGTCCACGATGCCCGCATCGTGATGATCGAGCGGACGACCAAAGTCCGCTTCGATGCGCAATCGCCCCAAGCCTCGGCCTGACGGCTGAGGGCGAATCACCAGTCAACCCGCGTTCCACCTCCAATGAGATCGTCCATGCGCCTCCCCATCCTCCTCGCCCTCGTCGGCGTCCTCGGCATCCATCCCGCGGTCGCCGATGACGCGAGCCTGCTCAATGTCAGCTACGATCCCACGCGTGAACTGTACCAGGAGTACAACCTGCGCTTCGCCGAGCACTGGAAGCAGACCACCGGGCAGGTGATCGCGATCAAATCATCGCATGGCGGATCGGGCAAGCAGGCTCGTGCGGTGATCGACGGCCTCCAGGCCGATGTGGTGACCCTGGCTCTGGCCTATGACATCGACGTTATCGCCGAGAAGTCCCAGCTGCTGCCGGCGGACTGGGCCAAGCGCCTGCCCGACAACAGCTCGCCGTACACCTCCACCGTCGTCTTCCTGGTGCGCAAGGGCAACCCCAAGCAGATCAAGGACTGGAATGACCTGATCAAGCCCGGCATCGGCATCATCCCGGCGAATCCCAAGACCTCGGGTGGCGCGCGCTGGACCTACCTGGCTGCCTACGGCCAGGCCCTGCTGGCGAATGGCAATGATCAGGCCAAGGCCCGTGCATATATCACCAAGTTCTACGAGAATGTCCCGGTGCTCGACTCGGGCGCCCGCGGCGCCACCACCACCTTCGTCGAGCGGGGCATCGGCGATGCCCTGGTCGGATGGGAGAACGAGGCGCTCCAGGCCATCTCCTCGATCAAGGGCCAGTTCGAGGTGGTGGTCCCCGCCGTCTCCATCCTCGCCGAACCTCCGGTGGCATTGGTCGACAAGAATGCCGATCATCATGGCACCCGCGCCGTCGCCGAGGAATACCTCAAATACCTCTATAGCGATGTCGGCCAGGAGATCGCCGCCAAGAACTTCTACCGCCCGCGCAATCCGGCGATCCTGGCCAAGTATGCGAGCCAGTTCAGCGCGGTGAAGCTCTTCACCCTCGGCGATGTGTTCAGCAGCTGGGGTGAGGCGCAGAAGACCCATTTCGCCGATGCCGGCGTGTTCGACCAGATCTACCAGCCGAAGTGATGTATCCCGTCGAGCCCGACCAGGGCGCAAGCGGACTTCCGGTCGGCGCAGCGCCGCCGCCACCGCCGATGCGGCGCATCGGGCAGAGGCCGCCCCATGGAGCATCGCTCCATGGGCGTCTGCTCCTCATGCTGCTGCTCGTCGGCACCCTTTCGGCCGGTGATGCGAGCCTGCTCAACGCCTCGTATGATGTCACCCGGGAATTCTATCAGCAGTTCAATCCGCTCTTCAGCGCGCATTGGAAGGCTGACACCGGCCAGACGGTCACCATCAACCAGAGCCATGGCGGATCGAGCGCGCAGGCACGGGCGGTGATCGACGGCCTGCAGGCGGACGTCGTCAGCTTCAACCAGGCCCTCGACATCGACCTCATCGCCGACAAGGCCCAGCTGATCCCGCACGATTGGCCGCAGCGGCTGCCCGAACACAGCGTGCCCTTCACCTCCACCATCCTCTTCCTCGTGCGGAAGGGGAATCCCAAGGGCATCTCCGACTGGGGGGATCTGATCAAGGCCGATACCGGCGTGATCATCCCCAACCCCAAGACCTCGGGCAATGGCCGCTACAGCTATCTCGCCGCCTGGGCCGCCGCGCGCGCCAAAGGCGACGACGCGGCGGCACGGGCATACGTCACAGCGCTCTTCAGCCATGTCCTGGTGCTCGACGCCGGCGGACGCGGCGCCACCACCACCTTCGCCACCCGCGGCATCGGCGACGTGCTGCTCACCTTCGAGAACGAGATCCACCTCATCCAGCAGGAGTTCCCTGCCGAGGGGTTCACCGCGGTGGTGCCTTCGCTCAGCATCCTCGCCGAGAATCCGGTTGCGGTGGTGGAGACGGTGGCGGCCAAGCACGGCACCACGGAGCTGGCCCATGCCTACCTCGCCTACCTCTTCAGCGACGCCGGGCAGGAGCTCGCCGCCGCCCATTGGTTCCGGCCACGCGTCGCCGCGGTGCTCAGCCGCCATGCCGAGCGCTTCCCGGCCCTGACCCTGGTCACCATTGACCAGGGCTTCGGGGGGTGGGCCAAGGCCCAGCTCCATTTCGCCCCCGGCGGCACCTACGATCAGCTCGGGACATCGCCATGATGCCATGGGCACCGTCGGCGGCAGCCGAGGATCAGCCGCCCTGCTGCTGCGGCGCAGCAGGCCTGGGCCCGGAGGCGCCATGCCCATCCTGCTGAAGGAGCGCTCCATCCTGCCGGGATTCTCGCTGAGCCTCGGCTATACCATGCTCTACCTCAGCCTCATCGTGCTCATCCCGCTCTCCGCCCTGGTGTGGAAGACCGCCGAGCTGTCGTGGCACGACTTCCTCGTCGCGGTGACATCCAAGCGGGTGCTGGCCTCCTATTACCTGTCGTTCGGCGCCGCCGCGGTGGCCGGAGCGGTCAACGTCGTCGCCGGCCTGCTGATCGCCTGGGTGCTGGTGCGCTACCGCTTCCCGGGACGCCGCATCATCGATGGTCTGATCGACCTGCCGTTCGCCCTGCCGACGGCGGTGGCGGGGATCACCTTGTGCACCCTCTATGCGCCCAATGGCTGGCTCGGCGGGGCCTTCGCCCATGGCGGAGCCATCGGCAGCTGGTTCCCGGCCACTGGCTGGGCGGCAGAGCATCTCTACACGCCGGAGAACCGCGAGCTCGGCGGCATCAAGATCGCCTATGCCCCGCTGGGCATCACCATCGCCCTGGTCTTCATCGGGCTGCCCTTCGTGGTGCGCACGGTCCAGCCGGTGCTCGAGAATCTCGGTCCGGAGATGGAGGAGGCCGCCGCCAGCCTGGGCGCGGGTCGCCTGCGCACCTTTGCGACGGTGATCTGGCCTGAGATCTGGCCGGCGGTGGCGACCGGGTTCGCGCTCTCCTTCGCGCGCGGTGTCGGCGAATACGGATCGGTGGTGTTCATCGCCGGCAACCAGCCGATGAAGACCGAGATCACGCCGCTGCTGATCATCACCAAGCTCGAGCAATACGACTATGCCGGCGCCACCGCCATCGCAGTGATGATGCTGCTGCTCTCCTTCGTCATGCTGCTGGCGATCGGCCTGCTGCAGCGATTCAGCCGCCTCAAGGGGGTCTGACCATGGGCCTCTTCACGCGCATCCACCCCGCCAACCTCATCTCACCGGCCAACCCGCGCACCCGCGCGAGCCATGAGCCGGCGTGGGTGCGCGTGGCTCTGGTCACGGCCGGGCTCCTGGTCATCGGCCTCTTCCTCATCGTTCCCCTGGTCGCGGTCTTCATCAACGCCCTGCGCGATGGCCTGGGCACCTACTGGAATGCGATCACCGCCCCGGATGCGCGCTCGGCGCTGTGGCTGACCCTGATCACCGCCGGCATCGCGGTGCCGCTCAACACCGTCTTCGGGGTCGCCGCCGCCTGGTGCATCGGCAAATTCGAATTCCGCGGCAAGCGCCTCCTGGTCACCCTGATCGACCTGCCCTTCTCGGTCTCGCCGGTGGTCTCCGGGCTGGTCTACGTCCTGCTGTTCGGCTCCCAGGGCGTGCTCGGCCCCTGGCTGCGCGCGCACGACATCCACATCATCTTCGCCCTGCCCGGCATCGTCCTGGCCACCACCTTCGTGACCTTCCCGTTCGTGGCGCGCGAACTGCTGCCGGTCATGCAGTCCTCGGGGAATGAGGAGGAGGAGGCGGCGATCATGCTCGGCGCCAGGGGCTTCACCACCTTCTGGCGCATCACCCTGCCCAAGGTCAAGTGGGGGCTGATCTACGGCATCATCCTGTGCAATGCGCGCGCCTTCGGCGAATTCGGCGCCGTCTCGGTGGTCAGCGGGCACGTGCGCGGCCTCACCAACACGCTGCCGCTGCACATCGAGATCCTCTACAACGATTACCAGACGGCTGCCGCCTTCGCGGTCGCCTCCCTGCTCGCCCTGCTCGCCCTGGTCACCCTCGCGATCAAGTCGTGGATCGAGTGGCGCGCCCACCTGGCGGCGGTCGAGCAGCAATCGGTCACCCATGCGCCACCAGGGGGGAATGCGCCATGAGCATCCAGGTCGTCAACCTCTGCAAGCGCTTCTCCCGCGTCGCCGCCGTCGACCATGTCAGCCTGACCATCCCCGATGGCTCGCTGATGGCGCTCGTCGGACCGTCCGGATCGGGGAAGACCACCCTCCTGCGCATCATCGCCGGACTCGAGCAGGCTGACAGCGGCCAGGTCCTGCTCTCCGGCCAGGATGTCACCCGGGCCGGCATCCGCGAGCGCGGCGTCGGCTTCGTCTTCCAGCACTACGCGCTGTTCCGCCACCTCACGGTGTTCGAGAACATCGCCTTCGGGCTCCAGGTGCGGCCGGCGGCGACCCGCCCGTCCAAGGTCGTCATCGCCGAGAAGGTGGGCAAGCTGCTGGCGCTCATACGCCTCGAGGATCTCGCCAAGCGCCTTCCCCATCAGCTCTCCGGCGGCCAGCGCCAACGGGTGGCGCTGGCGCGCGCCCTCGCCGTCGAACCCAAGGTCCTGCTGCTCGACGAGCCGTTCGGTGCGCTGGATGCCAAGGTGCGCCAGGAGCTTCGTCGCTGGCTGCGGCGCCTGCATGATGAGATGCATGTCACCAGCGTGTTCGTGACCCACGATCAGGAGGAGGCGCTGGAAGTCGCGGATCAGGTGGTGGTGATCAACCATGGGACCATCGAGCAGCAGGGCACCCCGGAGGAGATCTACCACAGCCCGGCCACCCCCTTCGTCCACCACTTCCTCGGCAACGTGAACATCTTCCATGGACGCATCGCGGGGGGATATGCCACCATCGGCGAGCTTGCGGTCACCGCCCCGGCCGGCTGGTCTGCGAGCGAGGAGCATGCCGTCGCCTACGTGCGGCCGCATGACATCACCCTGGAGCGCAGCCCCGGGTCGGGAACGTCGGCGGCTGTCGTCACCCAGATCCATGCTGCCGGGCCCCTGGTGCGCATCGACTTGGAGCGCAGCAGCGACCACCAGCGCATCGAAGCGCAGATCCCCCGCGAGCGCTATCGTGAACTCGCGCTCCAGCAGGGCGATACGGTGTATTTCAGCTTCCAGCGCTACCACATCTATCCGCTGCGCCCGGATGCGACGACGTCGGCGCCGCAGGGGGTGTGAAGCGGGACCAGCGCTGCAGGTGTCGGTTGGAGTCGATCACCAGCGCATGCCATCGCTGAGCGGCTGAATCACGCTGAGGTACGGCGATCCCCCTCATCGACGCATGCGTTGGCGAGACGGCGCTCCGCTGGCGGGCTCCTCTGTGCGCACAGCGGGCACAACCGCGAGATGAACCGTGCGCCGGTTTACCGATGTGTTGGACACGGGGGAGCGCCGGCGCCGTGGTGCTGATTGCAGCTGCATGCCGCGAAGGACCCTCGGTGCCGATCGGAGCCGGCGATGACCCAGCGCTTGGCCCATGAGCCTGCGAGATGGCACCTCCCGCTGCTGGCGTTGGCCTTGCTTGCCGCGGCCGTGACTGATGGCCGCGCTGGCGAACCGCAGCCCGCAGCCCCCGCGCCAGCGCCAGCAGCAGCCGATCAGGCGCCCATGGATCTCACTCCCGGCAGCGGGATCCTCGGACTGGCGGTGCCCGCAGGAGCTGAGCTCATACCTGGCCAGGCCCCCGGCGGCGGTGCCGTCCGCCGCAGCGAGACGGCCAATGGCAACCAGGTCATCGAGCTCAAGCTCCCGCCCGCGCTCCTGGCGCGCACAGCCCCAGCCGCGGACGGCGAGGCCACCGGTTCCCGCCTGCTGGGGGAGGGTCGGCTGCGCGCCGCGCGCATCCTGGTCATGATCCATGGCGGCGACGCCGGCCTGGGTGGTCGCGAGGTGCGCTTCGTGGCCGTGACCGCCAAGCAGCAGAAGGAGGTGGCCAAGCTGCATCTCGGCAGCGGCTGGGTGGCGTGGCCGCTCGATGCGCCCGCGGTGGTCGAGGATGCCCAGGTCCAGCGCCTGCTGATCAAGTCGGGAGGTGAACGCCCGATCTTCATCGCCGCCGCCGCCGCCGGGCGTGACGCGCAGCCGCTGGCCAGGGAATTGGCCATCGCGGCGAATCCGCTCCTGCCCCTGGTCTATGACGGGCCCCGCGGCCTGCGGGAACTCATGCTCGCAGCGACTACTGTCCGCGATGCGGAACCGGCGGCCTCCGGCATCGAGCTCCTCTTCCCCGGGAAGCCCGCCAGCGCCGGAGCCGCCGCTCACGGGGTGCTGGCGGCCCTGGTCGCAGGCTGGGGCGACGCGAAGGGAGGAGGCACCCTGCGCTGGTACGCGGATCAGGCGACGCTGTCGACCCCCTTCAACGACCTGGTCAACAGCAAGCCGCCCATCCTCGCGCTCTATCTGCGCAGCGATCAGCCGCCCGGGATCTTCGACAACACCATCGGCAGCAACCTCGTCAGCGCGGCCAAGAATGGATCGATCGGCGTGCTGATCGTCGATGCCGGCCGCGCAGCAGGCAGGCAGCGGGGGGATTGGGAGACCTGGCTTGCCCGGCTGCGCAGCGATGCGCCCGGGGTGGCGGTCATCGATCTGATGGCGGCAGTCGATTGGCTGTCATTGCCCAACCAGCCGGCGGCGTCGCTCATCGATGATGCACAGCGCGACGCCGCCGTGGCCTGCGGCATGCGCGATCTGCGTGCGCGCCTGGTGCCGGTGCGGCGCGAAGCGGAGCAGATCATCAAGGAGCAGAAGAACCACAGCCCGCGGCGCTCGCTGGTCGGGCAGTGAATCCGATTTGCGACAGCGCGGACCGGGTCTAGGCCTTCTTCCCTGCCTTTTTTGTACGCGCAGAGGCATTGGCCGCCACGGCGGCGCGGATGAGCTGCTTCAAGGCGGCCTCGTCGATGCGCTCGCCGTCGCGGATGTCGATCGCGCGCCTGGTGCTGCCCTCGAGGCTGGAATTGAAGAGCTTGGTCGGATCGCTGAGCGATGCCCCGCGCGCGAAGGTGAGCTTGACCACCTGCTTGTATGATTCCCCGGTGCAGACGATCCCGTCATGGGACCAGACCGGGGTTCCCCGCCATTTCCACTCCTCCAGGACGCCGGGATCGGCAACGTGGATGAGCCGACGGACGCGGGCCAGGACCGCGCCCCGCCAATCCCCCAGCTCCTGGATCCGCCTGGTGATGTTCGCTGACGCCGAATCGCCCTCGGGACCTGGTGCCGTCGTCCTGGCCGCTGTGCGCCGAATAGTGACCAGCGCGGCCGAATCTGCTGGCTTTGCAATGCGTAACCAAGATGGTCACCTACTCCAACCACGGATGTGGGGTCCCCATGCCATTCGACGCGCCGCCGCTACGATGGTAGCCGACGCTTATGGACTTGAGGCTGGACAGGCGCTCCTCGATCACCAATCCATCGATACTACACGTCGTGCGTATGTGCGCGTGCAACGATGGCGTCTCCTCGAACGAGCGCGACAGATTCTCGATCTCGGGCCATCTCCGATTACGGGACTAGCGGATGGATTTCACGGTAAAACTTGATAGTTGAACACATCATGTTCGACGCAGCTTTTCACAATGATCCCCGCTTTCGGCTCCCTCAACCTTGGTGGAAGACGGATACGCAAGCGGTAACCGCTACCGATCACCTGCGCAAACGGTTCCAGCACTACCTGGCAGATTTGCGCCGCATGCTGACGAATTACAGTGGCCCACCGAGTTTCCGCCAACGCATGGAACGCGTCGTCGAATCAACGGATTCAGTCTGCAAGGGAATCCTCGAGACGCTCCATCTCCTTCTTCACGGGCAGCGCGCACAAGCATTCGCCGTTTTCAATGCCATGTGCTCGGAGCAGGATAAACGCAGTACCGGGTATCCTGTAATCACGCTGAGCGCTGAGCATCCCCTCTTTCGGGCACGAGCATCGGATTCGGCCCTCGACACTAAAGGCGAGCTATTTCATATTCCATTCGAGAAGAGAGGCCGGGTAACGTCGCAGCGATATAGCATTCCGGGATTGCCCTGCCTGTATTTCGGGGAGACACTCTACGGGTGCTGGGTGGAATTGGGGAAGCCGCCGCTTGATCAAATGTATTACTCTCGTTTCTCTGCCACGGGTTCTCCGCTCATCAAAGTCGTCGATCTTGATTACGACCTTTGCGATCTGGTTGATCGAGGAGATCATATAGAAAAAGTCGTTCCTGAATCGGACGGCACGTATACCTTGATGGACGGACCTGGTGGCGGATGGATTAGCAAAATCGTCTGGTGGCCTCTTTTGGCCGCTTGTTCTCTCCTACGATACGACCCCAAGCAATCCTTCCATGAAGAGTACCTCATGCCCCACTTATTCATGGAGTATCTCCTTCACGAAGAGCGGCTTGCCGGAGTCCGGTACTTCTCCTGTCGCGGCCAACTGGGCGCAAGAAGTCGGCGTCAGGTCAAGTCTGCTCTGATGAATATTGCGATACCAACCAGAAAACAGGCATTGGCGGGCTTTTGTTCTGATATGGTTTCCGCATTCCACATGACCGATCCACTTTCGTGGCGCCTCATGGATGCCATTGGAGAGTACGACTGGTCAGCTCCTGATCTCAATACGGTAACCTATCACAGCCAAATTCAGACCTCTGCGAATACCACTACTTCCTATTATCAGACCAAATTCTTCGCAATGGAGATGCGGACCTATATGCAGCAGACAGAAAAGGTGATATAATCGTGCTCATTGCGAGATGGACGATGGAGCGCAACGCGTGCGCCAAAACCACCTACACGTCTTATCAGGTCTTGCGTCGCGGATTCAAATGGGCTTTTTGCCACCACTGACTACATAGGCACCGATCGCATCCGCACATTCACGAATCCGGTACTCGTGTTCATCGATGGCCTGCACATAGGCCCATAGGTAATATCCGTCCGGAGATCGCTGCAATTCGATCTTCACCATGCATTCGTGGTCACTATAGCGGAAGCTGTACGTCCCCGATGGAGTAAACCCGAGGTCATGAAAAACTTCCGCGAAATAATCGAGCGGTTGGGAGAAATCGACCACATGCTGGGGATCGAGCGAGATGGCGAATTTGCGGACGGATAAGGTGGACATTGTCAGCGATCGGTACGGTAAAGCCTCAAAATGTCCTGTCTAATGCTTTGGACAGGATGCCTAACCTTGAGAACTCACTGATCAACCGACCGGCTGGACAGTGTCATTCTCGTGAACCGCAGTCGACACCGCACATGCTCCTTGGCAAACCGGAGTCCCTTCCACGATAGCGGGCTGACCATGCCCGCATTCCGACTCCTCCACACGTCCGATTGGCACTTGGGTGCCCTTTTTCACGATCAGGCTCGTGACCAGGAAGAACAACGGGCATTGGATGGGGTTGTTGCGCTCGCCCAGCAGGAGGCGGTCGATGCGGTGGTGGTGGCCGGAGACGTCTTCGATTCCGTGAACCCCTCCGCGGCAGCGCAGGCGCGCTATTACCACACCCTGGTCCGCCTAGTTAAGGACGCCGGCGTCGGTTGTGTTCTGCTCATCGGCGGAAACCATGACCAGGGCCTGCGTTTAGATGGTCCCCGCGCGGTTCTGGGGACCCTACGGGTTCATGTCCGCGGTCAGCTGCTGCGCGAGAGTGACCCTGCCGACGTGGTGGTCCCCATCCAGGGGCGTCGTGGAGACACCGTCGGCTGGGCGGCCCTGGTGCCCTATCTACGCGACACCGACGTCGCATCGATTCCCCTGGGGGTGTCCGCTCAGGTCCTCGCCGATCGGCAGGCGGAGGCGTTGACCGCCCGACTCGCCGCAGTGAGGCAGGCTCTGGTCGCCCAGGCCCAGGGGTTACCCATGGTGGCCGTGACCCATACCTTCGCCGCCGGCGGCCAGATCGGCAGCACCGAGCGGCCGGTATACGCTGAAGATGTGGTCGGTCGCCTCAGCCGGGCAGACATCTCGCCGCTCGGGAACGGCTGCGCCTACGTCGCCCTTGGGCATCTCCATCGGTCCCAACGGGTGTCCGGGCAGGATCACTGGCGCTATTGCGGCAGTCTCCTGCCCATGGCCATGGACGAGACATCCTCCGCTCGCCAGGTCCTCCTTGCCGATATCCCCGCCGATGGGGGCCCGGCTCAGGTGCGGGGGGTACCCCTGGTGGGTGGGCGACGCTATGCCCGGCTTCAGGGCGATATACCGACCATTCACGGCACCATCGCTGGGCTTCCCGAGGCCGTACCTACAGAGCTCGAGCCCTGGTGCGACGTTACCCTGAATCTTGCCACTGCCGATCCCGGCTTGGTGCGGGAGTTGGAGACCCGGATAGCTGCTCGCGGCTGGCGTGCCTTGGCCGTGCGGCGCCAGGCGGTCGCTGCCACTGCCAGCGTCTGGACCACCGGGTCGGCACCCGAACATGCTGACCTGCATCAATTGACCCCGCAGGAGGTGTTCCTTGAGGTAGCAAAAGCGCAGGGCACCGAGCTGACACCCGAGTTGATCGAGGATTTCGCGCAGCTGCTCGCCGGCGTCACGTCGCGGGATGGGTCCTGAATGCGCATTGACGCCATCAGCATTGAGAATATCGCCAGCCTGCTGGGACAGCAGCAGGTCATCGATCTGCGTCTGGGTCGTTCGCCCGTGGGTGGCGCTGGGCTCATTGCCATCACCGGGCCCACCGGGGCCGGGAAATCGACCATCCTCGATTGCATCTGCCTGGCCCTGTTCGGCCAGACGCCCCGTCAGCAAACCCGTCAGGGCGAGCCGGGCGCCCTCCTGAGTCGGTCCGCAAGTGCCGGACAGGTGGTCCTGGAGCTTACCCTGGATGACGGCACCCCCTGGCGGGTTCTGTGGTCGATCCGCCGCGCACGCGATCGCCTGGACCAGAAGCTGCAGCCGGCGGTGCGGTCGATCATCGATCCGCGCACCGATGCGGTGCTCGCCTCGGGTGCAACCGAGGTGTCGCGCCTCGTGTCCGAGGGCCTGCGGCTCTCCCTGGAGCAGTTCAGCTCGGTGGTCCTCCTCGCCCAGGGCGATTTCGCGCGCTTCCTGCGTGCCAACGATGTCGAACGAGCGGGGCTGCTCGAATTGCTGACCGGAACAGCACTCTATAGCCGACTCGGTCAGGCTGCGTACGAACGCTGGAAGGCGCTGGATCTTCAATGCAGCGGGCAGGATGCCATCCTCGCTCAGATCCCGGTCCTGGCGGAGGAGGCCCGGGCGGCCCTGATGACGGAGCAGGCCGCTCTGCACGATCGCCGTGCTGCGGCCACGGCGGAACTCGATCGGCGTTCGACCGATCGGGATGCGGTGGTCGCCTGGACGAGTCTCCAGGGGAAGCTGGGTCAGGCCGAGACCGCGTGCTCCGAGAGCGACCAGGCCGTGGCGGCCGCGGCCGGTGACCGCGAGCGCCTCCGTTTGGCCGAGGCCGTGGTGCCGGTCCTGGTCCCCCTCGCCGGCGTTGAGGAGGCAGAAGCGCGGTTACGCACGTGCCGCACCCAGGCTCAGGATGCAGCGGCCAGGGCTTCTGCGGCAAGAACTGAAGCTCAGAACATTGCTGAGAAGGCAGGAATCGCCATTGCCCGCGCGGCGAGCATGGCGGCCTCATGTGCGGTTGAGGCGCAGAAACGCTCCGCCTGGGCGGCTCTGACGCCCAGGGTGGTCAATCAGCTCCGCGATGCATATGCGGCGTCCGAGACCCTCGGCCGGCGGGGCGCCGAAAGCCTGTCGTTGAGCGCCTCACTCTTGGCTCAGCTCCCCGGACTTGAGGCCGGGCTCGAGCAGGCCACCCGAGTTCACGGATCTGCGGTTACCCTGCGGACCCAGGCCCTCGATGCCTTGCAGGCACGCGACCAAGCCATCGTCACTCTGTTGCAGGGGACGACGATCGAGGCACTCACAACCCGGCACCAGATCCTGGTCCAGGCCCGCGAGCTGCTCGTCGTCCCCGCTCCGGATCTCCGGAGCGCACAGGCGGCAGTGGCAGCCGCCGATCGCCAGGTCCAGGACCTGACGCTGACCCTCGAGGAAGCCCAGCGGGTGAGTACCCTGGCGCAGGATGCCGTCGTCGCCCAAGACGCCCAGATCCGACGCTTGGAGGAATTGGCGCGCGTGGGGGCCTTTGTCCACCTGGTTGTCGCAGATCAGCCCTGTCCGCTGTGCGGTTCCATAGAGCATCCCACCCCCGCCTGTGGGGGTGAGCAGGGACTGACCGCCGCCCGCGTCGAGCTCAATCGCTTGCGGGAGGCGCTGACTTTCGCGCAGAAGCGTGCGCTCCAGGCGCAGACCCACCTGGCTACCAGTCAGGCGCAGCGACAGCAGGTCCAGGTCTCTGCCCAACGCGCCGAGGTGGAGACCGCTGCCCGCACAGCGCGGTGGGCCCCCTTGGGGAACGCCCTTGGTCTCCCTGGAGATCCCCGGGCCGTCGCCCTGGCCAGGATCGAGGAGGACATGGCCGCCTGCGCCGCCATGCAGAAGGGCCTCGCCGTGGCACAGCAGGATCGCGACCAGTGCCAGCGGGCGCTTACCAAGGCGGATGCCCAGCTCGCGACGGCGGCTACGGGTGTGGCGCTGGCGCAGCAGGCTCTCGAGCAGGCGCGTACGCGAGCATCCGAGACCGCCGCCGAGGCCACACGTCTCGCGGGGGAGCACCGCGAGGCTCACCGCCTGGTGGTCCAGCAACTGACCGCCCTGTGCACAACGCTCGCATGCCCGGTACCATCAGTCCCGGCCGCCTGGATCGCGGATCTCCCCCACCAGTGCGAGGAGGCCCGCCAGCTCGCGATCACGGCCCTCGCCCTGGGTCGTGAGGTGGAGCGCCTGACCCTCGATTGGCAGGGACTGATGCCCGCCGGCGAGGGTCTGCCAACGATAACGGCCCCGGAACCCCTCCGGGACGATAGGCGACTCGTCGATGACGCTGGATCCCTGGTGCGCACGGCCCTTGCCGGACACAAGGCCGCGGCGACTAGTGCTGTGGAAGCCGACACGCTGAGGCAGGCTGTCATCGAGGCCGAGCGGGGCCTCACAGCCGCTCAGAATGCTCTGACACTCGTCCTCGCGTCGTGCCCGTGTCCCACCGTAGAGGCGGTACGGCAGGCGCAGCTCCCAGATGCGGCGCGTCAGGCTCTCAGACACACTCTGGAGCAGCTCGACCAGCGTGCTGCCGTATGTGCCAGCGACCGGGAACGACTCCGGGGAGAGTCGATCGTTGCCCTGAAGGGATTGCGGGAGCGACATCTCGACCCGGAAGAGCCGCAACTCATGGAGCGGCTGGTCGGTCTGTGTGCCGAAGCGGAGCGAATACGCAGCGAGGTGGATCGCCGGGTGGGCGAGATCCATGCTCAGCTTGAGCAGGACCGGCAGGCCTGTGACAGACGAGCGGCCATTATCGCCACTCAAGTCCACCAGCGGGCATCGCGGGATCGCGCCGATCGCCTCCGCCAGCTTATTGGTAGTGCAGATAGCAGCCGCTTCAGCCGCTATGCCCAGGCGCTGACCCTGGATCTGCTCATCGAGTATGCCAATCACCGGCTCCTCACCCTGGCACCGCGGTACCATCTGCGGCGTGAGCCGGATGTTCGCGATGGGGAGCCCAGCCTGGCACTCCGCGTCGTCGACCACGACCAGGCGGATACCGAACGATCCATCTCCACCCTCTCGGGCGGCGAGACCTTCCTCGCAAGCCTGGCGTTGGCCTTGGCGCTGGCGGATCTCAATCGCGGCCGCCTCAAGGTGGAGACCCTTTGTATCGACGAGGGATTCGGGACCCTGGACGAGCAGACCCTGGCACAGGCGATGGCGACCTTGGAGCGCCTCCAGGTGAGCCAGAGTACTCAGATCCTGCTCATCAGCCATATCGGAGCGCTCCATGAACGGATCGCCCACCGCATCGAGGTCGTACGGCGCGGAGGCGGTGCGAGCTGGGTGCGTTTGGTCGGGCCCGATGGGGAGGCCGCGGTAATGCCCACCTTACCGCCCATTTCGGAGAGCGATGCGGCCGATCAGACGGCCATGAATGGTCTCTTGGCCGCTATTCGCGAGCGAGGAGGCATCTCCAATGCCGAGGGCCAGATTTTGACCGGTCGGGATGCCGGCGGCGTCCGTGCCTTGCTGAAGGTCCTTGTCGAGCAAGGGCACATTGTCAGCGAAGGGCGGGGAAAGGGCGCCCGGTATGGAGTCGCGTCTAAAGTGACTGCGGTGGAGACCAGCGCGATAGTACCTGATAGTATCACGGATCACAGAGCGCCGGTCTCGCCCGTGATTGCGTCCACGGAGGTAAGCCCACATAATAGCTGAGGTGCACATTCCGAATAGCGCCGTCATTTGATGAATGAGAACGATGGTCAACGCACAACCAAGCAGTGCCTTCCGAATATTCTCGTTTTTTTTCCGAAATAATGCCGATTACTAACAGGAGATTACGCGTGCCACATTCATTCTTTGAGGGTATGCGCTGGTATAAGTGCGATTTCCAGATGCAGACGCCAGCGGATCCAAGACATTGGCGTGGTGAGCCCATGGCCCGAACGCCTGAAGGCATCCAGCTTGCTGCAATGGCCTATGCCCGGAGGTGCTACGAGGTGGGTCTCGAATGCATTTGTCTGACTGAGCACAATTTTATTGGCTCTCTAGAATTCTTGCCAGCGCTCAAGAAATCACTGGTAATGGTAGCACGTGAGTTAGGTTGTGAAGCGATCATTCTGTTTCCGGGATTCGAAATGACTGCAAACGTTGGATTCGGATGTCATGTGCTAGCTATTTTCGATCCGGATTCGAATATTAATGTCATTGACCATAAGGTGACCGAATGCGGTGTGCCAGTTGCTAGGCAAAAGTCATCCGGTGATAATGCCCAATCCACCTTACCGCTGTGCTCAAAGCGTAATTCATCTCGCCCTATGGTAGGGAATGGGTTGACGAATCGGCGTACTCCGGGTGATGAGGTAACCAAGCATGTGGAGTGTAGCAACAACGGCCTGCCGGTCCAGCGCATCTACGGCAATCACCGCAAGGCGACCTGCACGCTGCATGGCTGAAGCGAATTCCAGGCGCCTCTCGAGCAGGGCATTGTCGACCGCCTGCAGGAAGTGCTGTCGTGTATTCGCGCCCACTTCCGTGCGCTGTCTCCAGCGGTCCTCTGCTGGCGTGGGCCGTGAACCCGAGACATGGCGATTGGCCCAGAGGCGGGCCGCCTCGAGATGATTGCAGGTCCATTGCCCCGGCGTGCCATCCCTGCGGGCCAGGATCTCGGCGCGGGTCTTGACCGACCCATGGCCTGCCTCGCAGGCGCCGTTGTAGGCCGGCAGGTACGGCGGCGAAAGCAGCCTGGTTATGCCATGTTCACGCAGCAGCAGTTCGACGCTCTCGGCGGTGAAATGGGTGCCGTTGTCGGTCTTGAGGACGAGCGGCGCGCCGAGCGCGAGGAAGAGACGCCTGAACACCGCCACGGTCGTCTCGGCGTCCGCATGCTCACAGGGGACCGACGCGATCAGGTATCCCGAGCTGAGGTCGCGGACATCCAGGACATATCGGTAGCAGCCATCGATCGGGGCATCCGGCTCCCAGTAGTCCGCCGCCCAGACGGTTCCCGGAACGATCCACTGGCAGGCGACCGCCGTACATGAGTGGAGGAGATCCCAGAGCTCAGCGCGGAAGCGACCAGCGAGGCGACAGAGGTCGCGTCAGCTGATGTCCGGGAAATCGCGCTTGAGCGATGGCACCCCGATGGCCGGACCGAAGAGTGCCAGGTGGTGGCGGACCCTGGCCACCACGGCAGCAGGGCAGTCGAGCGGCGTGGGACCGAGGCTGGCGGCAGCCGTGCGCTGGGCGACCCGGCGATCATGGAGGCGGAACCACAGGCGCAGCGTCGAGGCATCGACATGGATGAGCCGGGCGATGTCCTCCAGTGCTACTTTCCGCTGATTCGCCCAGCGCGCGACGGCGCAGGCTCGGCGCCGCAAAGCGGCCTCGAGCTCCCGTCGCGGCTGCTGGGCATCCGGCGCGCGCCACCCCTCGGAGCGTCGCTGTTCGACCTGCGATTGCGCCTCGGCTATGGCAGACAGGCGGGCGAGATGCTGTGCGTGACGGCGCTCCTGCGCTGGCGTGGCATCGATGAACGACGCCGGATCCAGGACGACCAGCAGGGGGATGAGATCAGGAGTTTTTTTTCCGGGCCAGGCGCTTCCCGAAGGCGAACTCCAGCTCCGTCCGCAGACGGGCGCATTCCCGCAGGATCGCGGGGTCGATGCTCACCCTGGGCGACCCCTGGGCATCGGCTTCCGCTATCGGTGTCGGATGGGATGGCGGTCGGCCTGCCGGCCTCGGCTCCAGAGCCTGGATGAGCCCGCTCAGCGCCTGGTCGCGGATGGCATGGAAGCGCTGGGTGGAGACGTCGAGATCATCGGCGGCGTCGAGGATGGTCTGGTCGCCGGTGATGGTGCGGACGATCGATTCGGCCCGCTTCTTGGCCGACTCCGACCCCGGCAGGCGGGCGAGGCAGGCCAGGGCATCAGCGTGGCGTGGCATGGGGTGCTCCTCCGGGCGGAGAATCCGGGGCGCTGCCCCGGGCCCCGCGATTTGGCGCATGATGCCGATCCGGCGGGCAGAGGGTCACCCCCCGGCGGCTGCGCCGCCGGGGGGATCGCCGTCTCGGCCTCTGGGATGGCGCTCGGGTTGCGTCGCCGCAGAGCCCTATCCTCCACCCAGCTCACCCGCCATTTTATCGACCGCTGCCGGGGTTGTCGATGCTGCACCGGCACGCATCAGCTGCCGGACCACGGTCAGCGCCCGCACTGCCGGTCGCCGCCCCTTGCGCGGCTTCTTGCCCGGCGCCGTCGGCTTCTCCGGCACCGGCGGCTCCTTCACGCCCAGGTGCCGCTGCGTCGAGCGCAGCACGGCGCGCAGGCGCGCCGTCTCCTGCTCCAGGCGCGTGCGATCGGCGGTCAGCCGGGCCAACTCCTTCGGATCGCTGCCCAACGGCTGCGGCCCGGAGGCCTTGGGCGCACAGGCGGCGATCAGCCCGCCGATGGCCCGTGCCTCGATGGCGTAGTAGCGTACCGGCGAGATGCCCAGCGCGGTGGCTGCCGCGCTGGTCGAGCGCATGCCTGCCAGAACGTCCAGCACGATCGCGGCGGTGACCCGTGCCTGACCGTCGACCAGGGTCGTCCGGGCGTGCCGCCCGGACCCCGGAGCACGCCCTGGTGGTCGACCACGGCGACCCTTCGGTGCCGTCCCCGCCGCGTCCATGGCGGTCCTGACCGCGGCGGTGACAGCAGCCACCGCGGACGTCGGACCGGTCTCCGCCGCGGTCATGGCGCACCTCCCGGGGTCCGCTCACCGCCAGGGATCAGGGCGTCCAGCGGCGAGACGCCGGGGGGCTGCTCCTGCGCCCCGCTCCAGGGAGAATCCACCATGCCCACCGGGCTGACCGGCTGAGGCAGTGGTACTGGCGGCGTGAGCGGAGTCGACGTTCGTTCCGCCGGTGCCGGTTTGACCTCACCTGCCCCCGGTGGGGCTGCTGGCCTTGGCTGCTCCACCGGGCGGTCAGCCAGTGGTGCCGGAACCGGCGGTGCCTGGCGGGGATCGAAGTTGATCTCGGTCCGCTGCTCTCCCGCCGTCACCACCACCCGGTCGCCGGCAGCGTGGACGCTGATCGACTGGCCATCGACATTCCCGGTCAGGTACAGCGGACCCTTGGCCATGCCATTGCGGCTGATATCCAGGGCATTGGCGGCCACCTGCTCGGAGAGCGTCTGCAGCACCGTTGGCGCCGCGCAGAAGTAGCGGTCTGCCGGGACCAGGCCGCCAGCGCCCTTGTGCGGGCGCTGGAAGTTGTAGTGGTCGATGTAGTGGCCGATCCGGGTGCGGGCATCGGCGAGATCGGCGAACAGCGACGATTCCAGGCATTCCCGCCACAGGGAGCCCCAGAACCGTTCGATCTTCCCCAAGGTCTGCGGGCGACGCGGACTGGAGACTATCTGCCGGATGCCGCGCTTCTCGCATTCTGCCGCGAACTGGCTCTTGCCCCGCCAAGTGATGTACTGCGAGCCATTGTCGGTCAGCACCTCCTGCGGGCTGCCATAGGAGACGATCCCGGCACGCATGGTCTCCAGGACCAGCGCCGCCGATTGGCTGGCGTGCAGGCCGTAGGAGACGATGAAGCGGGAGTGATCGTCCATGAAGGCCACCAGGTAGACGCGCTGGTTCTGCCGCTTGAGCATGAAGGTGAACAAATCGGTCTGCCACAGCTCATTGGGGGCCGCCCGCTCGAAGAAGCGGATCTTGTCGGGATGCGGTCGCATCGGGTAGTCCTGGCACACGTAGCCGGCCTCATGCAGGACCTTCGCCACCGCTGGGGGTGAGGCGGCGAGAGCATCGGTCCGCAGCAGGAGATCGGAGATCCGCTCGACGCCCCAGTCCGGGTTGCTTTCCTTCATGCGCAGGATCGCCCGCTTGGTCAGCTCGGACAGCCGGCTGCCCTTCGGCCCGCCGCGGTGGCGGTCCTGCAGTCCGGCGGGGCCATCGGCTTCGAAGCGCGTCTTCCAGGCGTACAGCGTATGCTTCGAGACGCCGACGAGCGGCGCGAAGTCGCCGGCGGGAAGCCCCGAGCGCATCCAGGTGTCGAGTACCAGCAGCCGCTGCTCGGCTGTCCCTGGTGTGGACATCCGACCGGCGACCGGTGCGGTGGTCCGCCCTTCAGCCGGCTTGACCAGCAGGCGACCCTGAGGCCGTCGTCCGTGGACGCTGGCGTGCCGCTTTGGCGCAGCGTCCTCCTCTGGCATGATGACGTAGGTCTCTTGGTCTTCGCCGGGCTCGTGCTCTGGCGGTTTGCTTCCCGGAATGGGCTGCAGCCATTCGCTCGGCTGCGCCGGCGGTGGTGCTGCCATGTCGCTCTGCGGTGGGAGTCGCCGTTCCGCCGGCACGCGACCGGCGTAATCGGGGGTGGGATATTCGATGTGGCTCATAGCCACTCCTTCTGGGTCCGATTGGACCCGTTATGGAGTAGCCGATATTCATCAACCCATTCTTACCAATTCAGAGTGATGTATTGCGTCGAAGAGCACATAGCGTTGAATCTCCAAGATCATCCGCTATGAAGGGCATCAGTCCGAGGGCCTCATGGATGGCCCTGAAAAGGCGAACGCCTCCACCAAGTACATAACGTCCCTTCAATGCTGTGGTTTCTTGAGCCGGAACCTCATAGGTTTGGACAAAGCCGATGACATGATCTAGTCGATTGATGTCGAATCGGCTGAACGACATTCGTACGCGCTCAATCCACCAACAATAGTGCTGCGCCTGGAGCACCTCCCAGCGATAGACCGGCAGACCCCAGAGCTGTCCGGTTTTCGAGAAATAGTCCGGCGGAACGCCGGCGACTACCGTTGATTTTCCATCAGCGTTCAGCTTGAATAGCTCGGGATGCGCCCACACATCGGCACTGTGATGAGCCACGAACAATGGGATATCTCCGATCAGCCGGATTCCCTTGGCCCTGCAATAGTCTTTCAATTCATTCCACTGGAGGGAAAACTGCCACTGGATGAATTCATGATAGTGGATGTCAGAAGACAATAGATCTTGCGCATTAATAAGTGCTTCGGTGTGACGCGTTCGCAGTTCTGGCGGCCACCTGGTCCAATCTCCTGTTCCCTCTCTCTCCTGAAGTGCCATAAATAATGAGTAATCCTGCAGCCAATAGGCTTCTGCCGTTTTAAACGCCTCGAATTCTCTTTGTTGTCCAACGTGACGCTGCTTTAAATAATTATTGAATGCATTTCTTAATAAGTGGACTTTCGCACTTTTTGACCACCTCTGAGTTCACCTAGCCGGCAGTCCGAAAATGGATTGCCGGTTGATTTTTGGTCTCCATTCTGTTATTATATATGATAACAGATGATAACCCAAAGGAG
>Ga0302319_10000108_pt1 | contig 161551 bp, 108 predicted proteins | sample Bog_T0_2_FD_203319 | JGI IMG/M metagenome (GOLD analysis project Ga0302319, IMG submission 203319) | Peat permafrost microbial communities from Stordalen Mire near Abisko, Sweden - Bog_T0_2 | ecosystem: Environmental > Terrestrial > Soil > Wetlands > Peat | place: Sweden: Abisko, Stordalen...
GGATCGGCCCAACGCGACCGCTGTCGCCGCCTTGGATACCCTGGACCGAAACGCCCAGTGGCAACAATTTTGGCCAAACGCTTCCTCCGTCGCGGTTTAAGGCCGCCAAGAAGTTTGGTCACACCCGTCGCCGAGCCGCTCGTTGACAGCATGCGACGACCGGATTAGCATCAACGGCGAATCGTAACCTCAACTCCGTGCAACAATGGAACCGGCTCCATGAGATCCTCCATTCCTAAATTCCTCGCCACAGGCATTGCCGTCTTCGCCATGCTGGAGATGGTCTCGACGTCATGGCCCCAGAACGACGTGGGCAACCGCGTCAAGAATCCCGGTTTTGCGTTGCGCGTATCCAAGCCGGGCGAGCGCCGCTTCGACGACGTCGCGCTGCGCCGCGCGGACCCGGGCCCAACCACCGGCAAGCCCAGCCGCATTCTGTTCGTGGGCACAACCCGGCTAACTTATCTGTGGGAGCCGGCATTGAAGGCGGCGGGTTGGGACCGCCTGATGTTCGAAACCTGGGACAACCTCAATCCCCGATTGCTCAAGCAGTGCCGCGTGGTGGTGATGGTCGCGCTGCCCTTGCGGGCGGACCTCACACCGCGGGACGAGTCCACGATCAAGCTGCTGGGCAACTATGTCGAGGCGGGAGGCGGCCTGCTCCTGAACCAGCAGGCTGGCCAGATGATCACCGCGCAGACGCTCCCCTTCGCCCTGGCTCGCCGCTTCGGAACGCAGATTCTGCTCGAGAAAACCTTCTCCGACCCGGCCGCCACGAAGCAGATCGGCGCTTGGGGCAGCGACCATTACACCTACACGGACAAGGTTTCCGGTCCTGTCGCTGAAGGAGTCAAAGGCGTCCTATACCAATCCTACGTGAGCATGATGAGCCTTGGCGGGGTTATGCCACTGCTGCCGCAACCGCCCTGGCAGGTGGTCCTCACGGCCGGCCCCCATTCCAGAACCGAGATCTTCCTGTCAGGGCTGGATGAAGTGGACCGGTACGCCCGAGCCCAGGGCTTTGCCAGCGACGTTCCGCTGGCGGGAGTCCGGGAGTGTGGCCACGGGCGCGTGGGCTATTTCGGCATGTTGCCCGACATCGTCTTCACCCGGGCGATCGGCTCCGACGACGATCGGAAAACGCACGAGGCCTACCTCACCAAGGGCATCGAAGGTTTCTCCAGCGACTTGCAACGGCTCTACCTGAATACGTTCCGGTGGCTCTCAGCCCATGCGGACCAGATCCAGTCCGCGGAGCTTACCCAGCCCGCGGTGGCGGCCGCCACTTATACCACCGGTTGGAAGTCTTTCCAAGGCGTGATTGGGCCGCGCACCCGCTATTCTTCGGGCGAGAGCACGCCGGAGGAGTACGTCGCCCGCGCCAAGGCGGCCGGGATGAGCTTCGTCATCTTCCTGGAAGATTTTGCATCGCTCAAGACGGGCGGGTTCGAGTCGCTCAAAGCCGACTGCGTGCGGCTCTCCGACGGATCGTTCCTCGCCATCCCCGGCGTAACCTACGAAAACGTGGATGGCAACCACGAGTTCGCCTTCGGCAAACACCTCAAGCTGCCTTCGGCAAAGCTGCTCGACCCGACCGGCAAACGCTTCAAGGCCATGACCGATCCCGGGCCCGCGCTGGATCTCGTCTGGCTCTACACGCTGTGCGGCTTCGAAAACCACAGCGGCTGGTACCTGTTCCGGAACAATCCCTACCCGCACTTCGATACCCGCGACGTGAGCTGCATGGGCGTCATCACGCAGAAAGGCGGCCGGACCGAGGAGTCGGTGCTCGATGCCTACGCGCAGGAAGCCCGCAACGGCCAGTTCCTCTGGCCCATGGCGCTGACCTTGATGCACAGCGCCGGCGAGATGGCGTTGGTCGAGCAAGGCGTGTACTATCACAACGAAGTCGGCATCGAAGGCACGGCGAAGTTGGATCCGTTTCTGAACACCCTCGGCGGCCGCTCGGCGCGGAACCTGTTCCCGGGCGCGCCCTGTTTCGGCCAGGTGTTCCTCTCCAACGGCCCGACGATCCACCTGTTCATGCCGCGGGGCGACACCGATCCACAGGGCAATCTCTGGAGCCCGCGTTTGCAGGAGTGGCCGCTGGACCTCACCGTTGCCGCCCCGGCGGGACTGAAGGAAGTCCGCATCATGGACGGCACCACGCTCATTCGCCGCTATCTGCCCGGCGGAGCCAAGGAGTTCAAGATCGCCACCAGCCTGGGCTGCGAGCGGCAGAAAGCGATCTACGTGCGCGCCGTGGACACTCGCGGCCACGAGGCGGTCAGCCGGGACATCACCGGCGATTCCTGGCTGCTGCGCGATACGCAATGCGCCGACCGCAACAACCAGCTCCTCTATAGCATGCAGAAGCGTGCCGACGGCACACCCTTCTTCGTCGGCTATGGAGGCGATACGCCTATGCCGGACAAGGGCCCCTGGAACGGCCGCACGCGGCCGGTGGGATGTTTTGTTTTCGATGCCCAGCTCGGGGTCGGCGCGATGAGCTACGACGGCTCGCCCGAACAGCACCCGCAAACCTGGTTCAGCCCCTCGTGCTGGTATGGGAACAAGGCGCCGCAGTCGATAGGCTGGGAGTCGCAGCTTGTGGCCGGCCAGGAAGGCGCCGCTCACGTCGAGCCGCGCCGCGTGATGCACTCCTCGGACATGCTCATCGGCGAGCGCATTTTGGACGGCGTGTTTCCCGTCGACGCCAAGCCGGTAATCAACGTCTGGCACACGCTCTACCCGGTGAAGCCCTCGGCCTTCTTCCGGACCACGGCGCGGGAGTATCTGTGCCTGATCAAGGTGGACGGCGTCAGCGTGTACCTCTGGGACCAGGAGTTTGAGGTGCTCAAAGACATCCCGGTCAAACCCCGCCGGGCCTTTGCCCTCGGCCTGGGCCACATCGGGGGCTCCACCGCCACGGACCGCCTCATTGTCAGCGGCGGCCGGACCGTGGACCACGGCCCACTCAAGGCCAAGCCGCTGCACACGGTGCCGTTCAACCGGGGCGACTACATCGGCCTGCTGCGGAGCCCGTTCGGGTCGCTGGCCGTCTACAGCCTGAGCGACGGCCTGCTGTTGGAGGGCGACGGCGTCAACTACGGCGTCGGCTTCCAGCCGGACGGCGAGCGGCTCAAAGCCGGGCTCAGGTTCCGCGCCCGGATGCTCCTGGTGGGCATGCACCGGAAGGTGCAAGATCCGGCCGCCTTGGCTGCGAAGATCGCTCGGGACTACGGCATCGCCGGACCGAGCGCCTATAGGTTCGCGGTCGCCGCGGGCGCCGCGGGCGTTGCCGACTACCCGGCCCCGCTCCAGGCCGGCAAGGAGGGGTGTTTCCAGGGAACACTCACGGGGGTGGCGGGCTTGGCCGGCAACCTCGGCGTCGCCGTTTCCGGGCTTGGCGACCGGTGGACTGCCTTCTGCCAGTCCGTCGGCGCCGACAAGACGGACGTCAAGACGCGGCTGATTGCCGTCGAGGCCGGCACCGGCTATGCCGTGCTGCGCGCCGAGGACGAAGGACGCAGCATCTTCCTCGGCCATCCACTGCTGGCGGACAAGCCGGAGGTCGTCCTCAGCGTTACGCGTTCCCGCGATTGGAAGCAGTGGACGGCCGAGATCCACAACCCCACCGATGCGGCGATCAGAGTCACGGTCCGCAACAATCCACGCGTAGCCGGCTTCACGTTCGCCGAGACCCTCACATTGCCCGCCGGCACCTCGGTCATCCGCAATCTCGGCCCGGCCCCGCGGCCTTAAGAGACAACCGCGAGATGTGAATCCCGCCAAACATTGACTTCGCGCGGGTTCCCGCTACGATTCCGGCGCCGATGTCGCTCGGAGCGGTTCCGGGCACGGCAACCGCAGAGACCGAGCGCGTTCACTATTCGAGGAAGCCTTCCCCATGGCCGACAATCGCGGCGTCGTATACATCAAGCCCGGCGAGGTTCAAGTGCAGTCGATCGATTTCCCTAAGCTCTCCGATGCGAGCAACGGCAAGAAGATCGAACATGGCGCGATCCTAAAGATCATCACCACCAATATTTGCGGCTCCGATCAGCACATGGTCCGCGGCCGCACCACGGCTCCCTCGGGCCTGGTCCTCGGGCACGAGATCACCGGCGAGATTATCGAGACCGGCCGCGATGTGTTGTTTCTCAAAAAGGGCGACGTCGTTTCCGTGCCCTTCAACATCGCCTGCGGGCGTTGCCGCAATTGCAAGGAGCAGAAGACGGGCATCTGCCTGAACGTCAATCCGTCGCGCCCGGGCGCCGCCTACGGCTACGTCGACATGGGCGGCTGGGTGGGCGGGCAGGCCGAGTACGTCATGGTCCCCTATGCGGATTTCAACCTGCTCAAGTTCCCCGATCGCGACCAGGCCCTGGCCAAAATCAAGGATCTCACGCTGCTGTCCGATATCTTGCCGACCGGCTACCACGGCGCGTTGACGGCCGGCGTGGGCACCGGCTCGACCGTCTATGTCGCGGGAGCCGGCCCAGTGGGGCTGGCCTGCGCCGCCGCCTGCCATCTGTTGGGGGCGGCCGTGGTGATTGTCGGCGACCTCAATGGCGAGCGTCTGCGGCAGGCGGCCAGCTTCGGCTGCGAGACGGTCGATCTGACCAAGGATGCGACGCTGGCTCAACAGATCGAGCAGATCCTCGGCATGCCCGAGGTGGATTCGGCCGTCGATTGCGTGGGCTTCGAAGCCCACGGGCAGGGAAAGGACGCCCGCCGCGAGCAGCCGGCAACCGTGCTCAACTCGATCATGGCGGTGACCCGCGCCGGCGGCGCGCTGGGCATTCCCGGCCTCTATGTGACCGAGGATCCCGGTGCCGCCGACGAGAGCGCCAAGACGGGCATGTTGGGCATCCGCATTGGGCTAGGCTGGGCCAAGAGCCACCAGTTCCATACCGGCCAGTGTCCAGTGATGAAGTACAACCGCCAGTTGATGCAGTGCATCCTTCACGAGAAGATCCAGATCGCCAAGGCGGTGAATGTGACGATGATCAGCTTGGACGAGGCCCCCAACGGCTACAAAGACTTCGACAAAGGCGCGGCCAAGAAGTTCGTTATGGATCCTCACCGCCAGGTGGCCGCCTAATTGGACTTGCGTGATTCCAGAAGATCCTCGGCGGCCGGCGGCGTTACGGGCTCGCGACACGAACGCGGGTTGCGATCGGATTCTGCATCGCCTGGGGACTGGTAGCCGCCGTCACCTGGGGCGGATAGGGAACGAAATGCAACCAGAACCGCAACCGTTTTACGGCCGATTGCGGCGCCTTCGCGGCGCAAAATCGACGGCACAACTCGACGTGGCCGTCGGCGGCAACGCCCAGGCGATCCTCGCCCGCCGACCCGAAATGATCGACCGCCATGGCCAGGCAGTGGCGGCGATCCATTACGTGGGCCCAGCCTTCCGGCGGCGCGTAACGGTCCGGTTGTCTCGGGCCGGCCACGAACGGCTCGAGGCGGTCCGGCATGCCGCGGAGGACCTGCCAGTTGCCCAAGTCGCCGCGCAACTGGCTCTGTTGCGAGGGTCCCAGAGACAGGTAGACCAGACCGGCGGTGCCGAAATCGACCAGCGTGGGGGTCTGCCGCGTCGGCGGATCGAGATTCACGTCGAGCTTCGCTTCGGCGGTGGCGACCATGCTGTGCGGATCGTCGATGCGACAGTCGACTTCCACCCAGGTCTTGAAGACCGGAAACGTCAGGTCCACCGTCGCGTGGAGCTCCGGCAGGATTTCGCTGAACTCGAACCTCAGCCCTACGGCCAGCAGGCCCTCGCGGGTTACGCTGACCTTCGTGGGGCGGCCGCCACCGCCGCCGACGGCGTACGGCTTGCCGTTGCTGTCGCGGAACAGCAGGCCCGATGGAGCGGTGCGGAGGTATTCCAACTCGCCCGCACGCACAGACGTCAGCAAGCCGCCTAAATCGCGGCGCACGGTCCACACGATCTGCGGATCGTTGGCAATCCGCAATTCCGCAGCGGAAGAGATCAGCCGGTGCCCTTGTTTGGGAGAGGGTCCCGGGGGCACGTCCGGACCGTACTGGAGTTCGTAGACCGCCGATTCGTAAGGGAGCAGGTCAACCGGGAAATCGAGCCACCATCGAGCAACAGACTCGCCGGCTTCGGCCGCGCGGACCTGCGTAAGCACGGGCTTGCCCGCGCGAAGCAGCCGGAAGCGGGTTTCCCGCGCGACGGCTTGGGGCAACGTCAACTCCACCGCCACGGGATACTGGAACCGCCGGATACCGACAGGCTCCCGCACGTCGATCGCGATCCGCGAGACAGCGTGGAGCGGAGCGGCCGGGGAACCGCCCGCGTCGATAATCCCCACGGCGGGAGGCTGCGACGCAGGGGCACCGCCGCCGACAGCCAGACAAATCACTCCCAGCCATGCCGTACGGCGCAGGGCCTTTGCAGACATTCAAGCGACTCCTCTTGGGGCAGCGATGCCGATTCGCCGGGAATTCATGGCGGACGAATACTCATGGTACCGCTTGCCGTGCGGGCGCCGCAATACCCGCCGGCCGCCGCGCATGACGGACCGCTGGACCGCTTCCCTCCTGCCGGTCACTTCGGCAACTGCAAGGAGGGATCGCCAAATAGCATATACTTCATGCCTTGGAAGAAAATGCTTGGCGGATACCAATCGGCATTCGGCTTGAGCGTCGCCAATTTTTCCTTGTCGTAGTAGTAGCGCACGGCGCCGACCCAACAATCGCCCAATCGCGGCAGAGGACTGCGGCCCCATGTCTGCACGAAGCCTTCCAAAAGCGTGATGCCGCACGGTTGTCCGCCGGTATTGCAACCGTAGTAGGCGACGGCTCCGTCCGGCCCGGCGCGAACGAGTTGCCGGCCCAGGCCGATGGAACCGAAACGCCCCGTCTGATAAGCGGCCGGTGGAGGCGGCGGCCCGTGGAAGACCTCGCCCGCATTGGTCCCCTTGTGCTGAACGCCATGCACATCCACGTAAGGCTCGTAGGGTGGGAGCGTGGCGAAGCGGGCCGTGCTGCAGCCCGCGGAAATCATCACCGGCAAATGATCACCATTCCTGATCTTGCCTAAGTCGCGCGTCGACAGGCACCCTTGCCATGTCGTATCCGAGCCGTGCCCCACGTGGACCACCAGGTCGACGCCCGAGTTGAGCAGATCGACCACTTCCTGTTCGGTCGCCGGCCGAGGACTCCGCCGACGGGCATCCGCATAGTAGCGTTTTGCGATGGCCCAATTCCGAGGCATCGATGCCGCCATGCGATCCAACAGGTCGCGGGCGTCCACAAAACCCTCATGGTTGACCAGGCCGAGACGCGGCCGACTTGTTGGGCCGGCGCTGATTCGTCTTTCGAAGGCGATCGTCTTGTTCACCAGCGTGCTCGCCTCGTCGGACGAGCTCACGGGCCATCGCCCGACGGCCAAGCTTGGCACGTAGTGCACGCGATCGAAATTGATCGGGTCCCGTTTGTTTTTCTCGCCGTGAACTTCGCCGAAATACTGGGCATGAAAGCCGTCCTTGCGCCCATTCCAATCCTCGAACGAGCCGTCACTGCGGGCGACGTCGGCATAGTAAAGGTCGCTCGGATAGAACGCCGTATCGAACGCGGCCGGGGTGACACGGTCGAGCACCATATACCGAACCGGCAGAACCGTCGCATCGCCGACCAGCGACACGTAGCGGGCGTTGCGTCTCTGCCATGCGGCGTATAGGAATCGTTTGAGCTTCTCGGGGTCGTCTGCGCCGGGACTGCCTGCCAGGATGGTCTCCAGGATGGCCACTTCGACCGGAAGGCCGTGGCGCCGATACTCCACAAACGGTTTCAGTGCGGCCTCGAATCGCCGCGGTGTGACGATGACCAGCCCACGGTTGGCCGGCGGTCGTGGGTTCGGCGGCGGATTCGGCGGCAACGTCTGCCCGCTGGCCGAAAGCGGCAATTCGGCGATGAACAGAATTGCGATAACCCGGAGCGTAACTGCGAGGGAAAGATCTCGCTTCATTCGAACGACCGGCAAGGGGAAACTTGACCATTAATTCTATGGCCGACCGGCATCAAGGGCCATCAGCAACAGCCCGAGAAGCGAAGGATCGGCTCATCATGCCGATGATTCGATCGAGTCTGCCCTGCCCCTCGGGGGTGCCCGGACACTGAGGGCGGCTGCAAAGTCCGGACCGGGGCTGTCCTCCGCAGCACGGAATTCATTCCGTTTTCTGGAAAAAGAAGCCGGCGCAGTGAATCCCTTTCTACGGCGGCGTTTTCAGGTAACGCGTGTACCCCACGCGCCGCGTCACGCCGCTTCGATCGAAATAGTCCAACAGCGGGATGGCAAACTTGCGGCTCGTATCGAGGAGGTACTTGAACTTCACGCTCTCCAGTTGCCCCTCTTTGCGCAAATGGGCCACCAGCAACTCCCTCGCCCGCTGGATCGCCTCGCGGTGAAACAGCAGATCGTCGGCCACGCGAACCAGGCGCCCATGCTCGCAGAGCAATTTCAAAAGGCGGTCGATCGCCGGCTTCGCCAGACGCGTGGCGGCGGCCAGCTCCTCGCCCGTCGGCGGGTTCATCGCCTGCTGGCGGAACCGCGCTTCAATCGCCTCCAGTTGCCCCGCGTCTTCGCCGCGGAAACGGGCACGATGCTCGGCGGCCGCCAACCGCCCACCCGTCTCCACCACCCGGCCTTCGCACTTCAGTTGCGCGATCAGGGCGTCGGCCACGGCCTTCTCCAACCCCGTCGCTTGACGCAACGCCTCGGCCGCCGCGCCCGGAGTGTCGGGCGACTGGACATGAAACGCCCGCAAAGCCGCGAGGATTCGGGTCTTGGCCATCGCCGCCGTGTCGATGTGTATGTACGAGGCGGGGCCAATCGCCACGACCTTCCGCTGTTGCACCAGGCAGGCCAGGATCTCCTCCACCCGACGCCGCAATACCTTCGCCCGGACGGCCAGATCGGCGGGCACGGCCGCCAATGCGTCGGCGGTCTTCAGGCAATGCTCGACCCAGCCAGCCGCGTCGCGGACAGCCGTCGCCGCGTCGCGGACCTCGTCCAGGATCTCCGGCCGATTGCGGCGCACCCGCTGGGCCAGCGGTTCGAGGATCGTACCACCGCCGATGGTGCGAACCGGCGAAGGCGTGCGGGCGATAAAGTAGTCGCCGGGGCCGGCCACCACGGGTCGCTGCGTGCGGATCTGCACCAGGCACCGCTCGCCCGCGTGAAGGCGGTCGCCGCTGAGCGGGTAGATTGCCGCCGGCACGGCCGACGTGCCCGTATGAAACATCAGATGCGCCCCGCTCTTCACCGTCAGTCGCTCGTGGGCCAGCAGTTGCAGGTCGCAGACGAACCACTGCCGCGGTGCGAAATAGCCCGGCAAAGCCACTACGTCGCCGCGATTGATCTCGCGATAATTCCAATGGCCGACATTGATGGCCACGCATTGGCCGGCCCGGGCCGCGCCGCTGTTGCGGCCGTAGACTTCGATGCGTCGGATCTGGCCTTTCGATTCTTGGGGGAGCAACACGACCTCGTCGCCGACCGCCGCTTCGCCCGCCACCGGAATGCCGGCGATGACCGTTCCGAACCCCTGCGCCGAGAACGCCCGGTCCAGCGGAATGCGGAACACGCCGTCGACCGCTTTGGGCCGGATGCCGCGAACCATCGTCCACAGTTTTTCGTAGAACTCGTCGAAACCTTCCGCAGTGACGTTGGAAACGCCTACCACCGCCGCGCCTTGCAGAAACGTGCCGGAAAGCAGCCCGGCCAGCGCCGCGCGGACCGCGGCGACCCGCTCGGGCGCGGCCCGATCGATCTTGGTGAGCGCCACCATGCCGTGCCGCAGACCCAGCAGCGTGAGAATCTCCAGGTGCTCGCGGGTTTGCGGCATGATGCCGTCGTCGGCCGCCACGACCAGGATCACGCCGTCCATGCCGCTGGCGCCGGCCACCATGGTCTTGACGAAACCTTCGTGGCCGGGCACGTCGACGATGCCCACCTCCATGTCGGCGATGGTGCAGGGGGCATAGCCCAGGTCGATCGACATGCCCCGTTCCTGCTCCTCCTTGAGCCGGTCGGTTTCGCAACCGGTGAGCGACTTGACCAGGGCCGTTTTGCCATGGTCGATGTGCCCCGCCGTGCCTAGCGTGATGTTGATCTGCGGCACTGCCATGATGTTAACTCAACGCCTCGACCAACGCCTCGACCAACGGCTCCTCTTCGCCCGGTAGCAACGTGCGGGGATCGAGGAGCAATTGCCCCTTGTGGATCCGCGCGAAGACCGGCGGATCGTGACGCCGCAGCCGCAAGGCCAGCTCGTCGAACCCGCGCGATCGATGGACCACGGCCACCAGCCGCGTCGCCACGCCCTGCGTGGGCAACGAGCCGCTTCCCATTTGCGTCACGCCGTCGATCAACTCCACGCCGGCGTGCGGCGCGCGGCCGCCGATGGCCGCAGCGATGCGATCGGCCTGCGCGGCCACGTCGGCCAACGAGCGGTCGAGCATTCGCCACGTGGGGATTTCGGCCAACGATCGCGCCGGGTCCAAGTGCAACAACAACGTCGCCTCCAACGCCGCAAGCGTCAGTTTGCCCACCCGCACGATCCGCGCGAAGGGATTCTTGCGGATGGTCTGGATCAGCTCCGGCCGGCCGAGGATCAGCCCCCCCTGCGCCGCGCCGATCAACTTGTCGGTGCTGGCGGTCACCAGGTCGGCGCCTGCGCGGAGCGAGTCGGCCAGCAGGGGTTCCTTATCGAAACCGAACCGCGACAGGTCGATCAACGCGCCCGCGCCCAGGTCGTCGATCATCAACACGCCCCGCGCGTGGGCGATGCCAACCAGGTCGTCCAACGACGTTTCGGCGGTGAACCCCGTGACTTGATAGTTGCTCGGATGGACGCGCAAGATGGCGGCCGTATTCTCGCTGATCGCTGCGGCGTAGTCGGCCGGATGCGTGCGGTTGGTGGTGCCCACCTCGACCAACCGCGCCCCGCTGGCGGCGATGACGTCCGGCAGGCGGAAGGAGCCGCCGATCTCGACCAATTGGCCGCGGGAGATGATCACTTCGCGCCCCTTGGCGAAGGTGTTGAGCACGATGGCCGTGGCCGCGGCGTTATTGTTGACCACTGTGGCCGCCTCGGCCCCGGTGAGTTGCCGGAGCAACCACTGGATCCGTGCGTCGCGGGGGCTGCGGCGGCCGGTTTCCAGGTCGGCCTGCAACAACGAATAGCCCGACAACTCGTCGATAATCTGCCGCGCGGCCTTTTGCGGGAGCACGGCGCGCCCCAAGGCGGTGTGCAGGATGACGCCCGTGGCATTGATAACCCGGCGATAATGGGGTCGCAAGGCCGCTTCGATTCTGCGGCGGGCGTCGGCACGGATCCGCTCGCCCAGGGCGGCGGCAGCCAGGTCGGCGGTCGGTTTGCTGCGAAGCGCCGAGCGCGCCGCCTCGACGGCCTCGCGGAGACTGTCGACGACGATCCTTCGCGGCCCCTCCCGTGCAGCATGCTGAAACTCGTCCTCCTCGAGCATCGCTTCGATGGAGGGGATCGCCCGAAAGAGATCTTCTCGCGCGTCGGCCATGAGATCCCGCCGCCTGTGTTCGCAACCTGCGATCTACCAATGCGTTGAGAGCGTTTTCCTCGATTCTACTCGCTCCCCCGCAGGCACGCAATGTGTGGAGATCGGGGAGCTGGGCACAGGGTTGGGCGGCGCCGTAACCACCTCACTCTTCACGCCCCGCTCGCCACACCCCCACACCCTTTCTGCCGCCCGCCTTGCATGGTGCCGCAAATCGTGGTTATGATCGATGGAATTGTCGCTCGCTCTCGGACACAAAACCACTCGCGGAGCAACCCAATCATGAAATGCAATCCCAACGCCGCCCTGAGCGATGTCCAGGCCGTCTACAGCGGAGCTGAAGGACAGTTGTGGGAACTGATTATGGGGCAACAGATCCACATCGGCGGGCTGCAATCGTCGCTGGAGCTGGCCGCCAAGGCCGGGGTCGGCCCGGGGATGACCGGCGTGGATCTCTGCTGCTGCACGGGAGCCGGGATGCGGTTCCTGGTCCGCTTCTGCCAGGTCGAGCGGATGATCGGCGTCGACGCCACCGACGCGGTCGTCGCCTTGGGCCGTTGCCGCAACGAAAGCGAAGGACTGGCCGACCACATCCGTTTCGTGCTGGCCGACGTTTGCGCCAGCGGGCTCCCGGCCGCCACGGCCGACTTCGTCTGGGGCGAAGACGCCTGGTGCTACGTGGTCGACAAACCGCGGCTCGTGGCCGAGGCCGTGCGGCTGGTCAAGCCGGGCGGCACCATCGCCTTCACCGACTGGGTCGAGGGCCCGGCCGCGCTTTCCGACGCCGAGGCCGCGCGGTTTCTGCGGTTCATGAAGTTTCCCAATCTGTTCGGCATTGCGGATTATTGCCGGTTGCTGTCGGCCCAAAAGTGTGAGATCGTGGCGGCGGAGAATACCGGCCGCTTCGCGCCGTACGTCGATCTGTACCTGAACATGCTCGACATGCAATTGACCTACGATGCCCTGAAGATCATCGGCTTCGATCAGTCGCTCATGCAGGCCATGGCCGGCGAGATGCGGTTCTTGCAAGAGTTGTCCCACGCGGGAAAGATCGCCCAGGGGTTGTTCGTGGCGCGGAAACCACGCGCGGATTAGTTCTCCAACATCCAGGTGATCCATGTCTCAGTGCTGCGGCGGCCACCGTGATCCTTCGCTCGCGCCCGACGCGCCCGACGCCTGGTTTCGCCGCATGATCGACCACTGCCACGAGTATGCCTTGCAGGCGAAGGCATCCGGGCGTCCGATCGTGGGCATCCTCTGCGAGTTCACGCCGCGGGAGATCCTCATGGCGGCCGGCGCGGTCCCAGTCTGCCTCTGCGGTGGGTCGGCAGCCACGATTCCCGCGGCGGAAGAGCATCTGCCGGCCAATCTGTGCCCCTTGATCAAATCGACCTACGGCTATCACCTGCTGCGCAGCAACCCGCTGCTGGAGCTGGCCGACCTGGTCGTGGCCGAGACCACCTGCGACGGCAAGAAGAAGATGTACGAGTTGATGGCGCAGTCCCGCGCGACGTACGTCCTCGAACTGCCGCAAAAAGCCCGGGAGCCGGAGTCGCTGGAACAATGGGTCGCCGAGCTGCGGAAGTTTCGCCGCTTCGTGGAGTCGCGATGGAACGTCGATGTGAGCGACGACAAACTCCGCGCGGCGATCGAGGTGATGAATCGCGAGCGCCGGTTGCGGCGCGACCTGGCCGCCTTGCTGCAGGCCGACCCGCCGCCGCTGGGTGGTCGCGACCTCCTGGATTTCAAGAGCAGCATCTCGGGCATTCCCGCCGACTTGGAGCAGTATGCCAAGGCGTTGGAGATGTTCCGCGCTCGTGGGCCAAATGCCCAATGGGCCGGCCGGCCCCGCGTGCTCTTGACCGGCGTTCCCATCGTCCACGGCGCGGAGCGGGTGCTGGAGATCATCGAAAACGGCGGCGGCGTGGTGGTCGCCATGGAAAACTGCACCGGCTTGAAGCCGATCCTGGAAGACGTCGATGCCGCGGCCGCCGATCCGCTTCGTGCGATCGCCGAGAAGTACTTCCATCTGCCCTGCTCGGTGATGACCCCCAATGAGCGGCGGCTGCACAGCTTGCGGCAATTGGCCGCCGCCTATCGGCCCCACTGCGTCGTGGATCTCGTGTGGCAGGCCTGCTTGACGTACGATGTCGAGTCGCATCTCGTGAAGCGGCTCGTCGAGCAGGAGTTGGGCCTGGGCTACCTGCGCATCGAGACCGATTACTCGCCCTCCGACACCGCGCGAATCGCCGTGCGCGTGGAGGCCTTGTTGGAAACGGTCGGCCAGCGCCGCGGCTGTCGATCGACCCGCTGCCCATGACGACGGTTGCCTATTGCCACCCGCTGGTGCCTCCGGAATGGATTGCGGCCCACGGCCTGCAACCGCAATGGCTGCAGCCGAAGCGGTCGCCAACCGCGGCGCAGGGCGCGGTCCGTGGTGCGTGTGCGTACGCCGGCGCGGTGGTCGACGCGGCCGACAGGGGGCTCGCTGCGGCTGGCCTGGTGCTGACAACCGTCTGCGATCAAATGCGTTATGCCGCCGCGGTGATCGATCGCCAGGGCCGCCAGCCGGTCTTTCTCTTCAATGTGCCCGCCACCTGGCAAACGGCCGCCGCCCGGCAATTGTATCTCGATGAACTTCGCCGGCTGGGAAGGTTCCTCGTGCAACTGGGAGGCAAATCGCCCAGTGCGGAAGAACTGGTCGGCCGGATGCAAACATTTGCGGCCGCGCGCGCGGCGCTCCTGGCAGCCCGCGACCGCCTTTCCCCGCGCCAACTTGCTGCGGCGTTGGCGCGCCTGCGATCGGCAGATCTTGGGATCGACGGAAGCATGACCTCCGCTTTCCCATTCCCGGGTGGCATGCCGTCACGCGGCGTTGCCGCGGGTCGGCATGTCAGCGATCATGTAGAACATGCCCACCCGGCGCTGCGCGTCGTGAGGGCATGCCACCCACCCCCCTCACCCTCGCGGGCACCACGAAGTGGTCGTCTCCCGCAAGGGGCGAGGGAAGTAGTTCCCCTGGCGATCGTGGGCGGCCCGCTGGTCGAGAAGGATTTTGATCTCTTCGACCTGGTGGGCGGCTGCGGTGGGCGGGTAGTGCTCGACGCGACGGAAGGCGGCACGCGGATGTTGCCGGCCGCCTTCAATCCGGAGCGGATGGCCGAGGACCCGCTGGCGGAACTTGCCCGGGCGTACTTCGAAGGCACTCCCGACGTCTTCCGCCGGCCCAACGACGCGTTGTTCACTTGGCTGGAGCGGGAACTGGCCGAGCGCGGCGTGCGGGGTCTGTTGTTTCGCCGCTATGTGTGGTGCGATTTATGGCATGCGGAATTGCACCGCTTCCGCCAATGGAGCCCGGTGCCGCTGTTGGAGATCGACGTCCACCACGACGACCAGGGCGCTGGGCCGCGGATTGCCGGCCGCGTAGAGGCGTTTTTGGAAATGTTGCAATGAACGACTTGCCCCGCCGCATCACGATGCGCGAGTGGGACGACCGCTACGCCGATCTCCGCGCACGCGGGTTGCGCGAAGCGGACTACGGCGGCCCGTTGCGCCGGCACGTCGACGATGGCGACGACCGGCGGCTCCTCTGTCTGCAACTGGACAACTCGCCGGCCGCGCTGCGGCTGTGGAATTTCCTGCTCACCGAAGAGGACCGCTTGGGGCAGGCGGAGTCGCAAGGAAAGAAGCTCGTGGGCACGATGAAGGACCTGGGCACCGTGCCCGTCATGGCCTACGCCCTGCCGAACCTGGTGGCCTTCTATCCCGACGGCGCGTGGTGGCTGCCCTGCTTGATGGAAGACCGCACCAATCTGTTGGCCATCGCCGACAGCTTGGGCATCGACGAATCGTTCTGCCCGGTCCGCGCGATGCTGGGGGCCTTTGTCACGCGGGCCCATTTCCCCATCCCGGGCATGCTGACTTGCAGCGTAGGCGCCACCTGCGATGATTTTTCGGCCATCGCCCAACGCCTTTCCGGTATGGGGCACGACGTCCTTTGGTGGGAGATGCCGCATCGTCGGCCACCCGAGCCCGGCGAGCCGAGCGTGGCGCTTCCCGGCGGCTTCGTGGCCCCGGCGTCCCAGGTGGAATTCGTGCGCCGGGAATTGCAACGCGTCGGGGAAGCCTTGGCCGCCTATGCCGGACGCCCGCTGACCGACGACATGCTCGCCGTGGGGATTTGCCGCGCAAACTGTTTTCGCCGCGAACTGGGTCAATTGCGGCAACTCGTCTTTGCCGCGCCCGCCGCGCCTTTGCCCGCGCTGGAGATGTTGATCGCGGAAATGCTGGCGGTGCATTTCTGTTCCGACCAGGATGAGGCGTTGGAGGTGGTGCGGTCGCTCCGGGCAGAGGCCGCCGATCGCGTGGCGAAAGGCGTGGGCGTCCTTTCTCCTCGCGCCGTGCGCGTCTACTGGGTGAACCCGGTGGCCGACCTTCGCGCGATGAACCTTTTGGAAGACCTGGGCGGACGAGTGTGCGGCAGCGAATACCTGTTTTGTCACGCGATCGAACCCATCCCCGAAGATCTCGAACCCCTGGAGGCGCTGGCCCGCGCGGCCCTGGCCGACCCGATGGTGGGCTCGCCGGCCGATCGTGCCCAGCGCATTGCCCGCGAGATCGCCGTAATCGGGGCCGAAGCGCTGGTCATTTCGCGGATTCCCGGGGCCAGCCACTGCGCCTGGGAAGGATCGATCATCGGCGCGGTAGTGCGGCAGCGCTGCGGGATCCCGGTCCTCGAAATCGAGGTCCCGCCCATCACCGACTCGATCGAGCCCTCCCTGCGCACGCGGTTGGAAGCTCTGCTGGAAACGGCCCAAGAGAATCGGGGATAACACATGTCGCGGGCAAGCATGATTTGCGCGGGAATCGACGCCGGCTCGCGCGCCATCAAGGTGGTCTTGTGGGACCCCGCGCGAATGCTCGTGCTGGCCGCGGGCGCCGTGGACCAAGGGGTGGCCCAGGAGTCGTTGGCGCTGGAGCTCCTCGACCGGCTGTTGGCCCGCGGCGGAATTCGCCGCAACGACATCGGCGCCGTCGTGGCCACCGGCTATGGCCGCAAGCTGATCCAGTTGGCCGACCGGGCCGTCACCGAAATCACCTGCCAGGCTTGGGGCGTTCGCCAACGTTCGCCCGGCGTCCGCACCATCATCGACATCGGCGGTCAGGACAGCAAGGTCCTGCGTTTGGCGGCCGACGGCAGCATCGACGACTTTGTCATGAATGACCGCTGCGCCGCGGGCTCGGGGCGGTTCCTGGAAGTGCTGGCCGACCGCCTGGCCGTCGCGCTGCCGGCGTTGGGCCAACTGGCCCAAGCCAGCCGCAAGCCGGCGCTGATCAGCAGCATGTGCGTGGTGTTCGCCGAGACGGAGATCGTGGGTCTGCTGGCGTCGGGAATCGCGCCGGCAGACATCGTTGCCGGGGTGCAGACCTCGGTGGCCCGGCGGATCGCCGCCATGGTGGGCCAGCATCCTCCCGCTCCGATCATGCTGACCGGCGGAGTGGCCATGATCCCCGGCATGAACTCTGCGCTCGCAGCGGCGCTCGGCGCCGAGGTGGCGGTAGCCCCCGATCCACAATTCACAGGCGCGCTCGGCGCGGCGGTGCTGGCTTCGCACCGACTGGACGGGAGGAATACACCCGCGTTGTGATGGCGCTCGTGCCTTGGGTGGGAGTGCCGGCCACCCGGTGGCAGTTTACGCAGGATTGCCTCAGGACAACCTTCCGGCCACTTTTGACCGTCTCCGGATCGCTCACCTGGGGTTACTGGCCTCCCTTCTCGTTGGCCAGCCAGCGCTCGGAGCGAGCTTCCCATTTGTCTCTCACTAGGTCGTGGGACCATCCGCCATGTGGTCAATGCCGATCCAAGAAGCGCAAGAAGCGTCGCAACATGGCCCCTGAGCGACCGGGTTCCTGGTTCTAACGACCACGGGGTGGATGCATGCATAAACTTTTTCGGTCCGCCCTCGCCGCTAAGGATCGTTCCCGGACTTCTTTGGCACAACACTTGCGGAACAACTTCACCGCGTGGAGGTCTACGATGACGATCATCGAACGGGCCCTGGAACTGGTAGCAAACGGTTCGCGGGTCGGTCTCGGTTCCGGCCATGCTTCTCAGGCCTTTGTGAAGGCTCTCGGCCAGCGTGTCCGGGCGCAAGGCCTGCGCATCCACGCCGTGCCTACGTCTGAAGAGACGGCGACGTTGTCGCGGCAGGAAGGCATTCCGTTATTGACTCTCGCCGAGGCCGGAATGCTGGACCTGACCGTCGATGGGGCGGACGAAGTAGATCCGCAACTGGACCTGATCAAGGGCTATGGCCGGGACCTGGTCCGCGAAAAGATCGTCGCTGCTTCCTCCCGCCGACTGATCATCCTTGTGGGGGCCGAGAAGCTCGTGCCACAACTGGGAAGCCGCGGCAAGTTGCCCGTCGAGGTGATCCCATTTGGGCTGCCCTTGTGCGAGCGGCGACTAGGCGAACTCGGTTGCCGGCCAGTCCCTTACCTTCAAGGAAACAAGCTGTTTATTACCGACAACGGCAATCACATCTTGGATTGCCAGATCGACCCCATCCCCGACGCCAATCGGCTGGAAACAGACATTCGTGCGATTCCCGGCGTGGTGGGCACCGGGTTGTTCTTGGCAATGGCCGACACCGTTCTGGTTGGGGACCGTGAGGATTTCCGCCTCATCGAGGAGAGACGACGCAGAAACTACCAACAAGGGCCGCCGCCCGTAACGGCTGGGCCCAGTTCAACGCAGCGGACGTATACCGACAGTGGACGTCCTGCAAGGTTTTAACCCCGCAAGAGGTGAAAGCATGAATCTGCTCGAGTCGTTGAAACGCTATACGACGGTCGTGGCCGACACAGGTGATTTCGAAGCCATCGGCCAATACAGGCCTCAGGACGCCACCACCAACCCTTCCCTGCTCTTCCAGGCGGCCCAGCAGCCACACTACCAGCATCTGGTGAACGAGGCGCTCGACTTTGCTCTCGACTCTCCGGGTGACCAGGTTGCTCGCACCCAGGAATTCATGGACAAGCTGTTTGTCACCTTTGGCTGCGAGATCCTCAAAATTGTTCCCGGCCGGGTCTCCACCGAAGTCGATGCCAGGCTCAGCTTCGACGTCGAGGCGACGCTGGCCAAGGCCCGCAAACTGATCGGCATGTACCAGGAAGCGGGGATCGCTCGGCAGCGGATCCTGATCAAGATTGCCAGCACCTGGGAAGGCATCCAAGCGGCCAAACTTCTGGAACGGGAAGGGATTCACTGCAACCTGACACTGCTGTTCAGCTTCGCCCAGGCGGTGGCCTGTGCCGAGGCCGGCGTGACGCTGATCTCGCCTTTCGTGGGGCGGATCTATGACTGGTACCGGAAGGAGCGCGGCGTCAAGGACATTCCCATCGACGAAGATCCCGGGGTCACGTCCGTCACGAGGATCTACAACTACTTCAAGAAGTTCGGCTACCAGACACAAGTCATGGGGGCCAGCTTCCGCAAGGTGGACCAGATCGTTCACCTCGCGGGTTGCGACCTGCTGACGATCAGCCCCGACCTGCTGGAGCAGATGGAGAAAACCGAAGGCTCGCTGCCCCGCCATTTGAGCGTGGACACGGCCAAGGCGTCCGACGCGCAGCAGATCCATCTGGACGAAAAGACGTTTCGCTGGATGCACAATGAAGATGCCATGGCCACCGAGAAGCTGGCCGAAGGTATCCGCAAGTTCTACGCCGACGCTCGCAAGCTGGATCGCTATGCCCAAACAATGGTAACCCAGAAGATGGCCGTTTGAAAGGGTAATCAATGTCATCCGACTTACCCAAACTCTATCTCGTGCGGCACGGCGACACGGTCTGGACCGACTCCAACCGGCACACCGGCCGCACCGATCTGCCACTCAATGAGCGTGGGGAGGAGCATGCCCGAGAACTGGGCGAGCAACTGCACGGATACGCCTTCGCCCACGTTTTCACCAGTCCCTTACAGCGTGCCGCGAAGACCTGCGAGCTGGCTGGCTTCGGGGTGGGCGCGGACGTGGATCCCGACCTGTTCGAGTGGGACTACGGCCGCTTCGAGGGGCAACTGACCAGCGACGTCCTGAAGGCGCGACCCGGTTGGGAACTATTCCGCGATGGGTGCCCCGACGGCGAATCGCCTGAAGATGTCGCCCTGCGGGCCGACCGCTTCCTTGCTCGAGTACACGACATTGCTGGCGACGTACTGGCGTTTTCCAGCGGCCATATCATCCGCATGATCGCGGCCCGCTGGCTCGGCTTGGCGCCAAGAGCTGGGCGGTTGTTCTACTGCCGCCCGGCCAGCGTGGGCGTGCTTGGCTTTGAGCACAACAGCCCCGAACAGCCAATCATCTGCCTGTGGAACTACTTCGTTCAACTGCGGAATGACGTTCAGATCAAGAAGTCAGCGATGGAACTCGGAATGATCACATAACGAACGAGATCGAGAGGCCGATTGCGGCTTGTCACTCTCAGACTGCGTAGCACCATTTAAGTCTACGAGGTAAAGGAGGTAATGACCGTGACGATTGGCTATGACAACCCACTATACGTATTGCCCTTTGACCACCGGGCCACCTTTTCGAAGGGCCTGTTTGGCTGGTCGGAACCTCTGAGCCCGGAACAGACGGCGGAGATTGCCGCGGTCAAACGAGTGGTCTTCGACGGCTTCAAAGCCGCAGTGGCTGGCGGGGTGCCGAAAGATCGCGCCGGCATCCTCGTGGACGAGGAATTCGGCGCGGCCATTCTGCGTGACGCTGAGAACGACGGGTTCATCACCGCCTGCCCCGCGGAAAAGAGTGGCCAGGCCGAGTTCGAGTTCGAATATGGGTCCGACTTCGCAGCTCACATCGAGAAAATGAACCCGACCTTCTGCAAGGTGCTCGTACGTTACAACCCCGGCGGCGACGCGGCACTGAACAAGCGTCAGGCGGCCCGACTCAGGCGGCTGTCGGACTACCTGCACGCCAGCGACCGGCTGTTCATGTTCGAGTTGCTCGTCCCTCCCGACCCGGCCCAACTGCGCCGCCTGGACAACGACAAGGATGCCTACGACCGCGAGTTACGCCCCACATTGGTGGTCCAAGCCATCCACGAGTTGCAGAACTACGGAGTGGAGGCGGATGTCTGGAAAATCGAAGGTATCGAGCAGCACGAGGATTGCGAGAATGTCGTAACTGCCGCACGCCATGCCGGCCGGGACCGTGTCGGCTGCATTATCTTGGGTCGCCACGAGGACGACAACAAGGTGCGGCAATGGCTTACGACCGCGGCGGGCGCTGCCGGCTTCATCGGCTTCGCGGTCGGCCGTACTTCCTTCTGGGACCCGCTCGTTGACTACCGCGCCGAAAAGATCACGCGCGGCACTGCGGTGGCGCAGATCGCCGAGTCCTACCGCGCGTGGGTAGACCTGTTCGAGAAAGCCCATTGGCGACCGCTCTCAGCAACGGCTGCCCTGCCGGAGGGCCGACGATGACTGCCGCTGCTCAGTTCTGGGCAGTCGGTGTCCCATGGCGATCAGCCCGCGTCGGCAAAGTGAATCGCCTTGTGTGATCGCCTCGCCTGCAAGACCCACTGGTTACCCAGGGTTACTTCGATCACCCAGCCCCTAATCTCATTGCAGGCCTCCCGGCTTATTTCGTTCAAGAAGAGAACCTGCATTTTCGATACAACCCTTAGAAACGGTCTAAAGGGCTACCAACCGGAGGCCGCTTAGATTGCCCGGTCTACCTCGCGCATGGCTCCAATCGCATGTCTTCGATTTCCAGGCAGTATGGCTGGGCATTGATTCTGCTGACAGCGGCGGGTGGCCGAAGTACATATCGCTGACGCCAAGGCTTGCGCCGCCGCCGAGGCCGAGTCCGTCGCCGAGCTGATCAGCTTCCAGGTCACGCAAGCTTACCACCAGATGGTGACCGCCCGGAAGGGCATCGACCGAGCCAAGCCCTCCGTGGAGCAGGCGACCGAGAACTACCGGCTGGTGCGGGCGCGGTTCGCCCAGGGCGACGCGACCCCGAGCGAGATTATCGAGGCCGAAACCGCCTTAACCCGAGCCCAGCAAAACTACCTCAACTCCAATTACGATTACCTAGCTGCCCTGGCTGGCCTGGAATATGCCATGGGGACCAACGCGTCATCGTGCCGGTAAATCCGCGTTCGGTTCCCTCCCACGGCGAAAGTGTCCATCACTCATCGCCTCACCGGCCCTCGTCACGTGCCGGCCACACATCAAGCCGGACCCGAGGAGCCGCGACCGCCATCGCGATAGGTGGATTTCCACCCAACGTGGTAAATGAATTACCACGTCAACGACCTCCCTACCCCTTTCCAAGCCGGGTAATCCCTCGTCATAGAGCGACGCGTGCGAACCTCTTTTCCCGGCACGGTTGTTGCTCCAGCGGTCCATGGCAAGATGAGCGTCGTGTTGAGGAACTCTCCTGCAGGATCCGTTTAGAGACGCCTATTCCTCAGAGTGGGGACTATAGCACCAACCCCAAACAGGTGTTCTCGGCTTGGGCCGGCGTTGGACATTTTCTTCACGACGAGGGGGGAAACATGCCTGCTCCGCTTGAGGCGAAGCCCGCCAGCCCCGCGGCGCCGGTCGGCAACATGCCACCGCCGCGCCCGGGACGGCTCCGGCGAGCTGCGTGGCGACGGGCAACTCACGTACCGTCACCTCCCGCGCCCAACCGCCCGGAGCAAGCCGGTTACGTGCCGCGGCGAAAGAGAACTTGAGGTTCGAGATCGTGCCGGCGTCGGTGATGGGCGAGGCCAGCAGGTCGGGGTTCTCGCGCTCCAGGGTCATATTGCGCGGCCCCAAGATCGACGCACCTCGGTCGCCACGGATGGGCTCCTGTTGCCCGAGAGTCTGGGTTTCTTCGTATGAACTAATCACGGAACGACCTCCAGTTTGGCAAGAAAAACGCCCCCTCCTTACGGGCAAAATCCATGCCACGGAGTTGGAAACGGAGTTTACGGCGATCGTTATGAATCGAGGGTGCGCCCGGACGGCAGCAAGCTGCCGCGAAGCGTGCGGGCGGAGAGCTGGGGAGTCCTTGGCGTGGCATGAGTTTGACCAGGCTGGCTGGAATTGTTTCCACCGCGCTGAGGGCCCTAGCGCCGTCGTCAATCCGGCATGAAGTGCGCCTCGCGAGAACCATAAGAGGATGCGCTAATTCTCTCACGCATTGTGCAGGTTGATTGCCCGGGCGACGCCTGAAATCGTCTCGACCGCCACCGCGATCTGGTCCAGACAGCGGGCAATCACCAGCGGGCGCCCGGGATCGATCTTTCTGTCCAAAACCGGGCCGATGTCGTGGAACGCAATCTCCCAACGGTCTGATGCATTCGGCCGCCAGTGGACCGGTTCCACGGAGACTGCCCGACTCGGAAACGGCTGAAACTGCTGGGCCACCGACTCCAGGTTACTGCGGGCCTGCTCCGCGTAATCGCTGATCACTTGGAAAAAACGCTGCCGCAACGGGTGCTCCTCCTCCAAACCGATAAGGAAGTGTATGATCTCCAGATTGGCATCGATCTCCTGTAGGCAGCCCAGGATGCCGTTGTAAGCAGGGTCGGCGTGGTCTGGCCCGGGCAGGTAGCGCGCGTCATCGAGCAAATCGCGTGCTCGGGTGACCGTTTCAGCCAAGCTCGACGGCGCGCCTTTCCAGGTAGCGCGGGGTGCTTCAAACAACTGGTCGAGGCTCACTGCCGTGCCCCGCAGGGCCGTGGCGATCGACGCCCGCAACTGGCGCGTGGGCAGTACCGGCCAGAGATACGCGTGAACGACGACTGCGGTAAAGCCAGCAACGACCAGCCCCCAAAAGCGAGTCCGCACGTCAGAAAAAGAGCCCCACTCCGGCCCAGTCGTTGCCAGGTAAGCGAATGGCAATGCGAGGCCGGCCTGTAGGCCGGCAGCGCCATAGCGAGGCAGTTTTTGAAAGGCCAGGTTGGCCAGGAACTCACCCAGAAACACCAGCAGCAGCAGCAAGGAAAAGTGCGGGAGAGCGCTGGTGAGGAAGGCCGCTATGACTCCGTAGACGAAGCCGCCAAGTAGGCCGGCCAGGCCGACCAGGTCGGTCTTATTCTGGCGGCCGAGGTTGCCGGTGCTCGCGAAAAACGTCGCATAAAAGGCAACCTGCGATCCTCCCGGGAAACCGAGCCACCCTTCTTCCACCAGCAGCAGCAAGAGAATGAGAACCAACTTGGTGCTGGTACGCAGCGACTGGACGTCGAACAGCCGTGCCCCGGTTGCGACGGGCCACATCGCGGCCAACTCACCGGCCAAGCCTCTACGGAGACTGGCAAAAAGCGCATTGTGGGACGCGGCCGCGGTCTCGATGTCCTCTACCAACCGCCGCAATATGGATGCGGGGATGCCGTGAGCGAACAGAACATCCACGTCACCCGCAACGTTCTTCCCCGCCGCGAGCCCGGCGGTACTGTCTGCTCGGCAGGCGTCCCATCGCGCCGAACTCGCTGCCCGTATCAAACTGGAATCGACGGCAAGGATTGGTTTCCTATGTAACGCACCTTCGAGCAGGGCATGGAGCTGCTCAGCGCAGCGGTCGAGAAGGCCTGCCAGTTGCTGCCGCGTTTCCGCTCTCAAGGCTGCGGGCGCCACCGGGGCGATGACCCGGTTGAAGAACCAGAGTCGCAAATTCAACGATCGGCAAGCGAGGATCAACCGGGCAAAGGGATTGGACGTGTCGTGGGCCCGCCGTAGCTCGGGAGCTAGCAGGTTGCGCAGCGGTCGGAAAGGGGCCCACTCCACATCGGGGAAAACATCCCCCGGCACCGACTCGCCGGATCGGACTCGCTGCGCCGCGTGCCGGCAACAGTTCTCCAATCGAGCGTAGACTGCGGCCAGACGATCGAGAAAGATCGCTTGCGTATTCGACGGCCAGAGCAGGGTTTGCACCACGACAACCGCGAAGCCGGCGGTCAGGAAGTTCAGTCCATAAGCCACGTAGAACCACAGCGCGGCGCCAACCGACCCTTGGAAAAACACGAAGATGCCCAGGGCGGAGACCATCGCGGCCAAGGTCGCCGGCAGGGGAAACCAGTTGCTGAACATCATGCAGGTGAAGATCCACACTAGCGTCACGGCCAGGTACAGGAAGGGCGCGTCGTAGAACACGATCAGGATGAAGGATGACACGACGGCGCTGGCCACGATCGCCAGTTGGGTTACCAGCCAATTGAGGCGCGGGTGGGGCATGCCCAGCGTCAGGAGCAGATAGGCGAAGACCGGCGCAAGTTGCCCAACGGACAAGCGGAAACGGTACGACACGCCGGCTGCCAGGCAGCACGCCAGGGCCGTTTTCAGTGCGCGTTTGAGCTGCCCCTGGCGCAGAGACGCTTCGTACAGGGCCTCGCCGGTCGGTTCGGTGAAAATCATCGCGCATCCTCGCCCCAGCCGCGTAACCAGTGACGAGGGGAGAATCACTCGTCACTTCCTAACGCAGGTACTCCAGACCGGCCTCGATCTCCTGCCAGACCTCAGTCACCCCATTGAGCCAATACTTCTCCCTGGTGTATATGGCGACGCTTGCCGTGGCGCCGACCCGCATTGGATAGTCTTGCCTTATATCCGGGGTGATCCGAACCTGGAAGCGCTGGGCGAGGCGGACCCAGTTTTTCGGTTCCGGGACTGCCGGGAGATTTCCCGAAGGGGCGCTTTGGCCCTGATCAACTCCCCATCCAACCGAGTCAACAACGCCTGCGAATTTGCGTCCTGGGTAGGTGTTGAAGGTGAGGCCGACTCGCTGTCCGGGTCGGATATTCTCCAGGCCGTTCTCGCGAAAGTTGGCGACAACCCACCAGTGGTCCCCGTCGATGCACGTCAGCACCGGCGTGCCAACATGCACGTAACAGCCTTCGCGGAGCTGGACGTTGGTCACATAGCCGTTGGCCGGGGCATAAATACGCGTCCAGTCCAGGTTGAGCCGTGCCTCGGCGAGTTGTGCCTCGACCTCCGCCACCAGCGCGTGTTCTGGTCCAACCCGCGCGGCCAGCGCCTGTTCAGCCTTGTGGACCTGCGCGCGGGATCGCTCCAGGGCCGCCTGCGCCGCCTTGGATTTTTGCATGGCGTCCAGGTACTTCCGGTCCGTCGTGGCCTGCTGTTTATAGATCTCCTTCTCCTGCTCGTAGACTGCCCGGGCGTAGGCGCCCTCGGCGACCAGCCGGGCGTCTTCGGCCTTGGCGGCCGACAGGTCGGCTTCCAATTGAGCGACTTCCTGGACGGTGTTGACCCGTTTCGCGACCAGCAGGTTCAACCGGTGCTCGAAAGGCCTTCGGTCGATCTCGAAAAGGAGGTCCCCCTTGTTCACGGCCTGGTTTTCCCGTACGTGGACGTGTACTACCTGGCCTTCGATTCGGGGAGCCACCTGAACCACATAGGCCTGCACGTAGGCGTCCGTGGTGAATGGCGTATAGCGGTCCGATAGGACGTAATAGACGACCAGAACCGCGATGACCAGCAGGACAAATAGGACCCAGGCCCGCGCCGACAGCAGGAGCCTCCGCGCGCATTTAGCAGCGGAGGCCGACGTCGCCCGCACGATCCTACCGAACCGGCCCAGCAGTGAGCGGAAACCGATTCTGCCAATCATGTCGGGAGCCTCGCTATCTCACCTCCGGCGCCGGGCGGGGGAGCGGCACTTCTTCTTGTCCGCTCGCCTCCACCTTCGCAGCAAAATCGCCGGGGTGCTGACCCAAGGCGTAGTCCAGGCGAGCCAAAGCGGCCAGATAGCTGTAGGTGGCCGAAAAAAAGCGCTGCTGCGACCGGGTCAGGGCGGCCTCGCTGTCCACGATGTCGGTCGGGGTCGCATCGCCGTTGCGGTAGCGGACCCGAACCAGGCGTAGGTTCTCGCCGGCCTGGATGACGGCGGTCCGCGACAGATCGATACGTTCGCTGGCGGCCATCACGCCGCGGTATGCCAGGTTCACCTGGAGGCTGACGGCGTCGAGGATGGCCTGGGAGTCCGCCAGGACGGCCTCGACATCTGCCTCGGCCGACTGCAGCTCCCCCCGGTGCCGGCCCCCGGCGTATAGCGGCGTCTCCAGGTGCAGGCCGGCCCCTTCCTGCCATCCGGGAATCACGTTTTCCCCCTCGGTATTTCCGACGACGGCCCGGACGAAGATCCGCGGCAGGAATTCGGCTCGGGCGACTTGCCGGCCCTCCTCGGCGGCCGCCGCCGCTTGCCGGACAACGGCAACCTCCGGGCGCTGGGCGGCAGCCCGATCCAGGAGGCTGGCCAGCGCCCCAGGCAAGGGTGGCCGCGCCTCGAGGTCGATTACCTCGAGCGGCAAACCGGCATTGCGTCCCATGGCGTTGTTCAGGCGGGCCACCGCGTCGAACTCTCCCTCCCGAGCCACGACGAGGGCCTCGCGGCTTTCCGACAGTTGGACTTCGGCGCGAAGCACATCTTCGCGGAGGGCCACACCTCCCTTGTGCCGGCTCGCCGTGTCGTCCAGAGTTGCCTGGGCCCGGCGGACGGCGTCGTCTTGCACCCGACGGGACGCTCGGGCCAGAAGAACGTCCAGGTAGGCGGCGGTCACGTCGAACTCCACGGTCTGGTCGGCCCGCACGAGCTGCAGTTTGGCGATGCATTCCCGCGTCACCGCCTGCCGGTAGCTGCCCCGGGTCCGCCCGAAGTCGTACAGCGTCCATTGCAGCCCCACTTCGGTTTCCGCGTAGCTGCGGGTCCCAGTCCCGCTCGGCAGGAGGAATCCCTCGTTCCCGGGTACACCTGGAGCCAAAGTGCCGGAGACCACGCCGTATTGACCAAGGAGATCCATTTGCGGTAAGAACGGGGCGAAAGCCACTTGCTCCTGTCCACTCGCTCGTTGGATCGCAGCCCGCCCCGACCGCAGCCGGGGACTGTTCCGCAGGGCGAAGGCGATCGCGTCTGCGAGCGCGAAGATCGTCGGCTCGGGTTCGAGACTGTGGACTGCCGATGGATTCGCAGACGCCTGGCCCGGAGTGACAGGCTTGACGACGGTTTCCACAGGGTTGACATTCAGGTCGGGGGGGACCTGAAGGCGAGCCGCCACGCCGGCCTGGCTGACTTCCGGCGGGATGGGCGTAGGCCCGGAAGCGCAACCCGCGACCAGCAGCAGGGATATCAGTACGTGGCCCCAGCAAACTCGCCTGGGTACGATGGCTGTTGACTGCGAGAGCCTTGGCAAGGCAACTCGTGTCATAAAGCGTCCCCCCTCGCCCGGAGGGCGCGCGGCTGGAACTGGGTCGTTGTAGGTAGTGTAACCGTGACGGTTTGGACAAATTGATACTTTCTATATTATCGGCACAATCGCTACCGACCTTTGCTCAAGACGGCGGCCCGAATGCCAGGGTTGAACCACGGGGGGGGCGAACCAGCCTGCGGACGCCCCGGTGGCAACCACCGCTGCTCGGGCGGCCGAACCGGTTCGGCGAGCCCTCCAACCCCGCCATCCCCGCGAGAGAGCCTGCTTCGTCACCTCTACAGTTACCCTTGGGTATCCCCTCTTCAATTAAAGGAGGTTCCGATACTCGGGCTTGTAAACATGGCTCCGAGTGAATGCCTTGTAGTCGGCCGGATGAGCGACCCGCGCGAGATTGCTCGCAAACACGACGCTGGCCACGCGGGCCGCCCCAGCGGTTGGCCGGCGATCAGCGAGCAACGATTCGCGATCACCTCGTTGACGTTCATGTTGAACTGAGTGGCCGCTGCCGGTCATCCAGACGTGCAGCGGGAACTGGTCGAAGGTTTGCAATTCTCGTGCCATTCTCGGCAATGCTCGTCAGGACGTTCCCGCTGGAGCAAATCGTCACGGCACACTGGCAAGGCCCAAAAAGTGACCGTTCACGGGCCGGGGACGGACTCAATGTTTCGGCCCATTTCGGCCGCCCACGTGCCCATGTGCCTGTCCGCTTTGTGCCCGAAGGGGACAGTCCCCGTGAACGCTGATGCCTATAATTCTTGCGGCACTGGCAGTGTCATTGGGAGTTACTTACGGGAGAACCTTGACGTGAGCGGAAGCTACCAACCCATTGAGAATTATGGGATCGTCGGCAACCTGCGCACCGCCGCGCTGGTGGGCATGGACGGCTCCATCGATTGGCTCTGCCTGCCTCACTTCGATTCGCCGAGCGTCTTTGCCGCCATCCTCGACGATCAGAAGGGCGGCCGCTTCCGCATCGCCCCGACCGGCCAGGAATTCCGCCGCAAGCAGTTCTACTGGCCGGACACCGCCGTTCTCATCACACGGTTCCTGGGTGACGACGGCGTGGGCGAGGTCGAAGATTACATGCCAGTCGGCGGTGCCGGCATGGTGCCGGATGAATTGGTTCGCAGGGTTCGCGTCGTCCGCGGCCGGGTGGCCTTTCGCCTGGAGTGTCGGCCGGCCTTCGACTACGCCCGGGCCGCCCACCAGGTGCATCTCGGCCCGCACGGTGCCCGCTTCGATGGCGCGGGCCTGAGCGTCGACCTGGCTGCCCCCATCCCACTGCGGCGCGACGATGCCGGCGTGGTCGCCGACTTCACGCTGGGAGAAGGAGAGAAGGCCACTTTCGTACTCCGCCGCCTCGGCCCGGACGACCGGCCCGGGTGCTGTCCCGGCGCGGGTGAAGCGGAAGAACTGTTCCGCAACACGGTTGCCTATTGGCGGCGTTGGCTTTCGAAATCCACGTACACAGGCCGCTGGCGGGAGATGGTCCACCGCTCCGCCCTGACGCTCAAGCTCCTCTCCTTCGAGCCGACCGGGGCGATCGTCGCGGCTCCGACCTGTAGTCTGCCGGAGACGATCGGTGGGGAGCGCAACTGGGACTACCGCTACACCTGGATTCGCGACGCCGCTTTCACGCTGTATGGCCTGCTGCGGATCGGCTTCACTGAAGAAGCGGCCCGCTTCCGGGACTGGCTCGAGGATCGCTGGCGAGAGGCCGGCGAGAACCGGACCGGCCCCTTACAGTTGATGTACGGCATCGACGGACGGGCCGAGCTTAGGGAAGAGACGCTCGACCACTTGGAGGGCTACTGTGGTTCCCGGCCCGTGCGCATCGGCAACGCGGCCTATCGCCAGTTACAGCTCGACATCTATGGCGAGCTGATGGACGCCGTGTACCTCCACAACAAGTACGTGGAGCCCGTCGGCTATGACGGTTGGGTGCGCCTGCGGCGAGTGGTGGACTGGCTGTGCGAAAATTGGAAACGCGAGGACGAGGGCGTCTGGGAGGTGCGCGGCGGTCAGCAGCAGTTCGTCTACTCGAAGGTCATGTCCTGGGTGGCCCTGGACCGCAGCCTGCGGCTGGCCGACAAGCGATCCTTCCCGGCGGATCGGGCCCGCTGGCTGAAGGTCCGCGATGAGATCTATGAGGAAGTCATGGCCAAAGGCTGGAACCCGCGGCGAAAGGCGTTTGCGCAGGCCTACGGTTCCGACGCCCTGGACGCGTCGAGCCTGTTGATGCCGCTGGTGTTCTTCCTGGCCCCCAGCGACCCGCGTATGCTCAGCACCTTGGACGCCATCCGGCGGCCCGTCGCGGCAGGCGGCCTGGCCGCGGACGGCCTGGTCTACCGTTATGATCCGGCGGTCGCCCCGGATGGGTTGTCGGGCTGCGAGGGGACCTTCAACATGTGCTCCTTCTGGCTCGTGGAGGCGCTCACCCGTGCCGGCCGCACCGACCCCGACCGGCTGGAAGACGCCCGGCTGCTCTTCGAGCAGATGCTCGGTTATGCCAACCACCTCGGCCTATACGCCGAGCAGACCGGAGCCAGCGGTCAGGCCCTGGGCAATTTCCCCCAGGCGTTCACCCATCTGGCCTTGATTAGCGCGGCCTTCAACCTCGACCGGACGCTCGGGTCCCGCTGAATCCGCGGATACCTCTAACGTTCACTTCAAACGGGTATACTTTTTGACGCAACAGCTGTTGCCGTTCATGGACGATGGCGGTCGAGATTCCGACCCAAAAGCAGTTTTTTCCGGCTCGAATCGCGGCACGGACTGACGGTCAGACACTTGCAGTGAAGTTCAAATCTCGGCAACAGTCACAAACGCATCCATTGACGGGGTATGCCTTTTGGTTCATGCGGGACAACAAGACGGCTATTGGACTTTTTATTGCCGGGGTTCGGGGTCAAAACGAATCGGTAGTCGGTGGGCGGACTTTTCCAGCGACGTGGACCGGTTTTCGAAGCACGGCTTGCGACCCAGCCCGATTCGTAATATCTTGGGTGTGGCTTGCTGATTCCCTGTAGGAATCCCGGAAATAAAGCGGCTGTGGGTATTCCGCTGCCGAAGGTCGACCTCCCGTTGTTCAGACACCGTGTTGTACTGCGCCAAGTCCGGCGGATGCCCCCTGGACGTTGAAGCCCGAAAATGGCAAGACCCGCGGCTTTTCAGGAGCCGACGACCGGAAACTTCCTGGCCATAGGCATGAACTCCATCGCCGTGTAGGTTGGCAGCATGACGCTACGGGTCGGCCCAATGGTTTCGGCCCCTGGAACGGCTCGCCGGCGTTTGCCCTGCTCTCTGTACTGTTCTGGCTGGCCATCATGAGCGTCCTGTATCGCAAGAAGATCTTCGTCAAAATCTAATCCGGTCCGAGAATAACGGAAAGGGTGTCGACTATTATGTATCTCCACCGCCTGACCGTAATGGCCCTGTTGGGGTTTGTTGCCGCCGCTTCCGCTGCGGCCGAACCGCAGGTGCCATCGGCCGACCTCATCCTCTACCATGGGAAAATCGTTACCGTCGATCCCCATTTCCACGTCGTCGAGGCAATGGCCGTACGCGGCGACCGCATCCTGGCTGTCGGCGCCAGCGCCAAGGTGCGTGCCCTGGCCGGGCCGAACACGCGGCAAATCGACCTGGGCGGTAAGACCGTGCTGCCCGGCCTCATCGATTCCCATCTGCACATCGTGTCGGCCGCAATGTACGAATTCGACCATGACGTTCCCGCCATGGAAACGATTGCCGACGTGCTGCGGTTCGTCCGGCAGCGGGCGGCGGTGGTGCGGCCGGGCCAATGGATCGACTTGCAACAGGTGTTCATCACCCGGCTCCGGGAGCGGCGTTATCCCACCCGTGCCGAACTCGACCAAGCCGCCCCGCGCAACCCGGTAGCCTTTCGTACCGGCCCGGATGCCGTACTCAACTCCATGGCCCTGAAGCTCTGTGGCATCGACAAGGCGCTGCGCATTACGGACGGCCAGCCGGGACGCATCGAGCACGACGAGGCCACGGGAGAGCCGACCGGCGTTCTGCGGCGCTGCGAGCGGCTCCTGAAATACCATACAGCGGAGAAAACGGCTACGCTGCCGGAACAGGTGCTGCGGGTCAAGAAACTACTGGCGGCATACAACGAGGTCGGCCTGACGAGCGTCGCCGACCGCGATACGTCCGACGCCGAGATCGAAGTGCTTCGTACCTTGCGCGATAGCGCGGGGCTGACCTGCCGCGTTTACCTCACCTACGCCATGGACGCTCAAATGCCCATGGAGAAGATCGAGGCCCGGCTCGACGGCGCCCTGCGAAATCCGCTGTCCCGCCGCAACAATATGCTCTGGCTGCACGGGGTGAAGATTTATCTGGACGGAGGGATGCTCACCGGTAGCGCCTACATGCTCAAGCCATGGGGCGTGAGCAAGATTTATTCGATCACCGACCCGCAATACCGCGGCCTGTTGTTCATCCAGCCCGAGCAGTTGTACCGGGTCGCCCGGGCAACGCTCAGCCGGGGCTTGCAGTTGGCAGCGCACTGCCAGGGCGACGGGGCCGTCACCGCTATTGTCGATGCTTGCCAGAGGGTCGATCGCGAGTTCCCCGTCGCCCCCATGCGACCCTGCATCGCGCACGGGAGCTTTATGACGCTCTCGGCAATCGAGAGGATGGGTCGAACGGGCATCGCCAACGACGTCCAGCCCGCCTGGCTGTACCTTGACGGCGCTACGCTTCGCACGCAGTTCGGCGACGAGCGAATGACCTATTTCCATCCCTATAAGACCCTGATCCAGTATGGGGTACTGGTGGGCGGCGGCTCCGACCACATGCAAAAGATCGGCCGTCGCCGCGGGATCAATCCTTACGATCCGTTCCTCGGCATGTCGGTGATGCTCTTGCGCCAGCCGCGCTGGACCGACCGGCCGCTGCACCCGGAGCAGTGCCTTTCGCGGGAAGATGCCCTGCGGCTGTACACGATCCGCAACGCCGCCCTGACTTTCGAGGAAAAGGAAAAGGGGTCGCTGGAGCCCGGCAAACTGGCCGATTTTATCGTACTCGACCGAGACTACCTCACCTGCCCGGTGAAGGAAGTGGAAGAGATCCAGGTCCTACAGACCTATCTCAGCGGCAAGGCGGTGTTTGACCGGAGCAAGCCACCGGGCAGTACGCCCTGATCGATGTCCGGCGGTCTGGGCGTCTGCGGTCGGGCAGGTAGCCAACCAGGCCGCTAGCAGCCATGAATAACGCCAAGCTGAAGCACAGTCCGGCAGCATTTCGATATTCCCTGCGTAACCGCAACGGCGGTTTTTGGCTCACGTGCTCCACTGCGCCAGTTTATCGGAGATGAAGCGGACTATCTCCTCATGCTCCTCGCGGCCCCGATCCTTGATCCGCAGAGGTTTCCCAAAGGCAAAATGCACTTTGGATGCAGGCCTTATCTTGCCGAAATCCTTGAGGTATCTGCCGTTACCCCAGGCATCCGTCTTCAGGGCAATGGGGACTACCGGGGCTCCGGCTTTCTTTGCCAGCTTCACGCCGATGGAATTAAAATCCATTGGGTCGAACACCGTCGTGCGTGTTGTTTGCGGGAAAACAACGACCGAGATGCCGGCCTTCAATCTCTGCTCGCCACCCTCAAGCACCGCGCGAAGGTCCTCGCGGGGGTTGGTGCGGGTGATGGTAACCGGATCTCGCGAACGCATGACGTGTTTGAAAACAGGGTATTCGACCAAGCTCCGTTTCACGACAAAGGTCGTGTCCCGAAAGGGCGCGATGATCCCGGGCAGTACAAAGGTCTCAAGAATCGACATGTGGTTGGCGACGAACACGACAGGCGCATCGAGTTTCCGAACATTGTCGACGCCTTCTATCTCGAATTTGACCCCGACGCTTTCGAGCGCCCGCACTACGTCGCGGCTACTGGCGACCCAGGCGGCCGTATCATATCTGCCGTGTTTGGCCCGCCAGCTCGCTTGCCAGACAATCACCAAATCCTGGCAGTAGAAGAAGAAGGACGGAATTGCCCGCAGCAGAGCCCATCCTTTTTCGGGAGCGGTGTTGTATGCGTCGCCTTCGAATACCAGTTCGTCCCGCATCGGATCGCCTGTGATGTGCGCACTGACCACCGTGACGCAATGGGCGTCGTCTGGGTCGTGCGACAGTTGTCTCGCTCGGCAAAGGAGAGGCTTTGCAACGGATGCCCCGCCATCCTCCAAAGGGTGCTCGCCCGCGGCAAAGACTTCGGCACAAGGTCGCGGCGCACCCGCGGCCATTCTAATTCGTTTCCCACTCGGGCAGCAAGAAAAATCCTGGAGCTGTTGTATTTCCTGGTGCTCTCGGCGAAAATGCCTGCTTCGTTCCAGGGCGATTGCCTGCCTTTTTTGTTTAGAAACGCATCCACCTTCCCGTGAGTTCATCATGCAAGGCCCAATATTCCGCCCTTCTCGATTCGTCTCGTCGCGCTCTGATCGTCGATATGCTCGGACGGCCCTGGCGGCGATCGCCGTAACAATCCTGACCGGATTGGTCGCGCCGGCCCCAGGCGCCTCGAAGAGAGACTCGAAAAAGGAAGCACGCAGCGGCGAAGATCGTTTCTGGGATCAAGTCGCGAAACATGATCCGCCGGCGAAGATGGGCCTTCGCGCGCTCTTCGCGGATATGCTGGCCGAGGCCCGGTCGGGCAAGCACCCCGAGCGGTTCGAGCGGCTCTGTGACATCGCCGCGATGGCCCAGGACCACGACCCCAAGTCGTCAACCTATGGCAACATTAAATGGACGTGGCGCGACAAGGGGGTGACCGACCAGAATGCCATCGATTTCTGCATGCAGGACGCGGCCCTGTTGTGGCTGAAGCACCGCAACGCCGTTCCCCCGCAGGCCCAGACGAAACTCCGCAACTTGATCGTTCTAGGGGCCGAGGGCTGTCTGCGGCACCGCGTCACCTTCAGCTATACGAACATCACCGTCCTCAATGCGGCCAACCTCATCGTGTTGGGCGAGATGTTCCAGCGGCCGGAGGTCGCCGACGAGGGGCTGCGGCGGTTGGAGGGGCTCTGCATGTGGACCTGGGCCTATGGCACGCACGAGTACGACAGCCCGACGTATTACGGCGTCGATCTCAACGGCCTGCAATTCATCCAGGCCCACGCCAAATCGGAGCGGGCCCGGCGGACTGCCATCGGCCTCTTGGAGGTCTTCTGGAACGACGTGGCTCTGAACTGGTTCCCGGGGGCCGAGAAGCTGGGCGGGGCGCATAGCCGCAGCTACGACTATCTCCGCGGCCTGGGCGATCTCGACCACAACGTGGCGATCTCGGGCTGGGCCGCCTCGCTGCCGGCCAGTCCGGCCGATCGCGACCGGCTGGAAGGCAAGCTCTGGATGCCGCCGGAAGATCTCCGCAAGATGATGCGCGAGCGTCTGCCGCGCGAAATCTGCCAGGCGTGGGGCATCCGCCAGTCCGAGTCGCGCATCCAGGTCATGCACGCCGACGTCTCCCTCTCGGTGGCTGGGGCAACTTATGGCTCCCAAGACATTCCCCTGGCCGTTAATCTCTCGGGCGACCGCAAGCTGACCAACGGTTACTTCATCGCCGATGCCCGCGAAGACCCCTACGGCGTAAAGAAGTATGAGACCAGCTCGGCCCGGCACCTGAAGGCTCTGCACCTGTCGCCATTTTGGGCGGCCGCCCAGCGGGGCGACGACGCGTTGGGGCTGGTGGTCTATCGAAAGAAAGATCTCAACGACAAAGACGCGGCCAAGGAGATCGTCAACCTGCAGAGCCATTTCGTCTTCCGCCGCGGGTTCGATGAGCTGTGGATCGGCGGCCGGAGGGCTCGGATCCCTTCCGGCACGTCGCAGCGGCCAGGCCGTACGGACATTCAGCCCGGCGACGCCGTCGTGCTCCGCTACGGCACGGCGGCCATTGGTTTGCGCTACGTTGGGGGCCGCAAGGAGAATGGCTCGCCAGCCCCGGCTGCTTTGATCGACGACGGCAACACGTTGGGGGCCCTGCGGCTCTCCATCGAGCATCGCAGCGGAGAGAAGGTCGGCGGCGAGAAGAAAAGCGAGGCCGCGGCGGCCCTCTGGGTGCGGATTGGCAGCCGATTGGCCGGCACAGACGATTTTACCCGCTGGCGGATCGATTTCGAGCATGCCCGCGGCGCGGCGGCCAAGACCGAAGAAGGGCATCTGCGCTTCGAGGTGGCCGGCCGGGGTGGGCCGGTGGCCGTGGAGGCAACTGCGCCGTACGGCCTGGGTGGAGCGGTCGTGCTCGATCCGCCGCCGTACCGTGGTGTGTTGGCGCTGGACGGTCGAGAGCTGGGCCGTCCCATCCTGGAACGCCTCGACTTCGCCAAACCCTACCGCGGCCAGCGCAAACCGTTCGAGCCGATCCCCGTTGCGCCGCACCGTGGAAGCTACTGGGAGGCCGAGTCGGGCGTGATCTTCCCGGGCATGGTCGTGGCGGAAGACTCGGCTGCCTCGGCCGGACATTACGTCTATCAGCCGGCAGACGCAAAAATCCCCCGCCACTCCGGCAATATAAACTGGCCGCTGAAGATCGAGCAGTCCGGCCGTTATTACCTATGGGGCCGCGTCCTGGCGCCCAACGCCAAGAGCAACTCGTTCTTCGTAGCCGTGATCAACGATGGCGTGAAGGGGCCCGTGCGGAGTGTTTGGGACCTGCCGGTGGCCGCCCAGTGGCGCTGGCAGCCACTGATGCTCGACAAGGCCAAGACCGCAACGGCACTGGACTTACCCGCGGGAATCGTCAACGTACAACTCCAAGTCCGCGAGACCGGTACGAAGATCGACCGCCTGTTTCTCACGGCCGATGCCAAGGAAAAGCCACAGGACTGAAGAGAAGAACGGCCGGAAAAGCAGGATCATTACCCGGCTTTAACGATGAATATCCCGCTCCTTGTCACGATCTTATTGCTGGTCTTCTTCCCCTCCCTGCCGCTCGGCCCACCGGGCGTCTTCACGTGCCGGCAGTAAACGTCGATTTCCGTGAGAAAAGTCCCTTGATCGGCCTTATTGATCGGCTCAAGGACCCAGAGAAGGTAGCGGAATCTCCCCAGGAACTGTTCCCTTGCCGCAATCGACGAGACGTGCATGCCCCCTTGGCCAAGTGGGGTCGTATCGACTGCTCCAATCCGTTGCCATACGGCCCCGAGAGTTTTCGCCGCCGCGTCGGGCAAGGAGCTTCCGCAGGCGCCATAGAGGACAAACTTCTGTGGCGCACGATCCGTGCGATGCCGGGAGAACGTATTGATCCTGTCGATATCAATCTCGGCGCCCAGGTCCATCACGAGCCGGGCCGGACCGCCATCGAGCCACGTCGACCGCCGAGTGTCGTCGTCGCTGAGGGACATCTCGCCGTCAATTAGCCGGGGCAAATCGTGACCTCGTGCTCCCGCGCCGCGGTGTGGCGGTGCGTAGCCTTCGACGTAGCGGATCGTCACCCCGTGGCCGCTGTGCCGGTCGGCGTAGTCGGTAGCCGACGGGGCTCCGGTGGGAAGGTCAGCCCAGGCGGTTGTGGAGCGATACGTCCTGACCACCGCGTCCACCGTCGAGAAGGCGAGTTCCACAGGTTCGATCACGTTGCGGCTCGACGTAAGATCGAATAGGCCATGCACTGCAAGGCGGTGGTCACCCCGAGAGATCTCTTGGGTAAAACCGAGCGTGACCAGCGTGCCGTTTGCCGAGAGATGCGCCAACCGGGGTGGTGCCGCGCCGTCGAGTTTGTAGTTTCCGGTCGACTCGGCCACCGTCCTTGCAAGCGGCTTGGAGAAGGAGAGGATGACGTTCCGCCTGCCCTCCGGCAGAGCGAGACTCATGACGGCCGGGCGGACATCGTCGACCGTCTCGACTTCCGCGCAAGGGATGCCCACGACACTCAGGCGGTGTTTGCCCTCCGTCTCCAATCGTAGCGCGATGGAAACATCCTGCGACTGGCCCGCGCCAACCAGCACCGACCGCTGGGCCAAAACCTGCCTTCCTTCCATCACCGGGACCAAGGCCCAGGCCGGTTTGTCGCCGGAATTGCGCACCGTCACATTTGCCCGAAGCGGCAGGCTGGTCTTTGCATGAAGCGGAGCGATTTCGGCCTTCACGCACTCCACTTGCCCACTCAACGATGGTGGCAAGTTCTCTGGCGCGGAGGCCCAATGGCGGTTCGGCTCGGGGCCCATGACCAACTCCAGCGAGCCGCCGCCGGTGATCTCGCGGTAGGTGAGCCAGGCGCGGTTGAGTTCCTTGCCATCCAACCGGGCCGACTGGATGTAGACGTTCTTGGCCGAGTTCCCCTTGGCGATCACCGTGAAGCTCTTGCCTTGGTGATACTTGGGCTCCAAGCGGACGGTGATCTTATCGAACAGCGGGCTGCCGAGGATGTAGACGCCGTCGACCGGCGAGACCGGGTGCAGTCCCATCGCGCTAAGTACGTACCAGGCCGACATCTGTCCCACGTCCTCGTTTCCACACAATCCTTTGACCCCCGGGCCGTAAGCATGATCCATGATGATCCGCGTCCACTTCTGCGTGAGCCACGGCTGCCCCGCATAGACGAACAAGTAGGCCACGTGATGCACCGGTTCGTTGGAATGGTTGTAGTAGTCGTTCCACTGGAAACTGAGCGGCGTTTTCTCGAAGAACTCGGTCAGATAGGCCAGGAAGTACTCCCGGCCCATGAGGTTGATCAATCCCTGCACGTCGTGCGGGACGAACCAACCTTGCTGGTACGGATTGCTCTCGACGCATCCCTGTCCGCCCGCGGTGCGGCCGCGCCACGGAGTCCACGCGCCATCGGCCCGGCGAGCGTGCATGTTGCCGACGGCCGGATCGTAGATATTCACGTAATCCATGGCGCGGCGGGAGAACTCGACCGCCTCGTCCTTATGCCCAAGGGCCGCCGCCAACCGGGCCGCGCAGTGGTCGTAGTAGGCCTGCTCCAGCGTCCAGGAGATATCGCCCGGGTGGTAGCCGAGCTTGTTGTAGGTCATGTTCACCGATGTCTTGGCGAACTGGTACGCCTTGGCCACGTCGTAGTCGCGGATGCCTTTCAAGTAGGCGTCGGCCAGCACCGAGACGGCCGGATGCCCGATCATGCATCCGGAATAGGCGTTGAGGATTTCCCAGCGCTCGAAGTATTTGCGGCCACTCAAGTCGGCCAACTGCACGAGGGAATTGATCTCATCGTTGACCACCTTGGGGGCGATGATCGTCAAGAGGGGGAATTGGCTGCGAAAGACGTCCCAGCCGCTGAAGATCGTACGGTAGGTGAACGCCGCCGCTTGATGGGCCCGATGGTCGGCGCCGAGGTAGCGGCCGTCGACGTCGCTGGTGCTGCGTGGGTCGATCTGGCAATGGTACAGAGCCGTGAAGAAGGCCTCCTTCTGGGCATCGGTCCCTCCTTCGACGCGAAGGCCTTCGAGGGCCGCGGACCAGAGATCGCGGGCTTGCCGACAAGCCCGCTCGAAGTCCCAATCGGGAATGTCGTGTTCCAGATTGGCCTTGGCTCCAGCGACGCTTACGAAGGAAATGCCCACCTTCATCAGCACCTGCTCGCCGCGGCGTGTGGGACACTCGGCGTAGAAGCCGAGGTTCTTGCCCTCATACTCGCTGCGGCCTGGCATCACCTGGTCCTTGTCCCAGATGCCGAAGCTCGTCAGCGACTTGCTGAACTGCGCGTAGAAGTGGAGCGAGTAGGTGACGTGTCCGGCACCCCTGCCCCAACCACCATCCTCGCACGGGCAGTACATCCAGCCTTCGATCGTATGGTCGTCGACCACTCGGATATGCTGTTTGCTCGACTGCTTCCAGCGTTCTTTCTCGCCAATACGGCGGTGCAGGTCGATTTGGATCCGGCTGGCCCTGGCCTCCGGATAAGTGAACCTCAGGATCCCGGCCCGCGGGGCGGCCGTCATCTCCGCCAGGATGCCGTAACGACGAAGCTTGACGCCATAGTACCCGGCCCGAGCCGTCTCTTCGTCATGCCGGAACTCCGACTTCGCCCGATCGCGATCGGTCTGAAGCGGACCCACGGCAGGCATCACCTGGAAATTACCCAGGTCGCCGTACCAGCCGATTCCGCTCATGTGCGTGAAACTGAAGCCCTCGATGGTCTTGTGTTCGTACGAGTACCCGGGACCGTTGTCGCCGCCGGTGATCGTATCCGGGCTCAATTGCACCAGTCCGAACGGCGTGGCCGCCCCGGGGAACGTCTTCCCTTCACCGTATTCCGCACTGGTGCTTGCACCGATCAGTGGATTGATATAATCGACCGCCGCTCGCTCGCCGGCCCAAGCACAGGATACCGTTAGCGAGAGAATCGCCGCACAGAAAATGACTTTGGTTCGCATATTCTCTGGATCGCTTCCAATCAACATTTTCGAGTCGGGCTCCGCTGGGAACGCTCCGAGCAACAACGGTCTTTCCATGTTAACTGAGCGAGACGTGACATTCCAGTTGACATGCCGATTCATCCTCCAAAGTCGACGCTCTCGGGTAGTCCCGATCCATGAGGTCGCATGCCCAGCCACCAGAACATGTGGACCAAGATTCCTTCCATTTCTGTAACAACCTGTCCAGGGCTATCCGATAGACACCACCGACGGAGAAATTCTCTGCGACCGCCAAGGATCAGGAGGAAGAAGAATCGAGCACTCGGCGGGCATTCCGGGAGTCCAAGAATGCAATCCGCGTCTGGAAACTGCTTGCAAAACGCCGCAGGGTACGGTAAAGAGGGTGATTATTGGAATCGCGAAACGCCAACAAGGGAGGCCATCATGAATTGTATCCCCCGCCGTCAGTTCTTGCAGCAAGCTGCCCTGGCTACCGCGGCAGTTGCATCCAACCGGATTGTCGCGCTCGCAGACACGCCGGCGGGTCCCACGACGACCCGAGGGCCGGGCGTCCGCTTTGGAGTGCGCTGCCCATTCACGACCAACGACTTGCGCAAGCGGGCCTTGCTGTTGCAACGCTTGGGCTACGACGGCATCGAATTGGGACGCGAGTATCTCGACCGCTCGGTCGACTCGATCTTGTCGGAACTGAAGGGGACGGGAATCGTGGTGAGCGCCATCGTGGGTTCCATCCAATTGCTCGATCCCGATCCCGCGGTCCGAGCCAAAGGCGTGGAGCTGGATCGAAAACGGCTGGAGATGGCGCGGGCCTTGGGGGCCGTGGCCGTGATCGAAGTGCCCACCTTCGGCCCTTGTCGTTTCCCCGAAGCGGCGGGAACGCCCGGGCCGCATGCCGTGGAAGACCATTTGCTGATCGAGGGGCTCAAACAGTTGGCGCCCGACGTGCAGCGGACCGGCGTGAAGATCCTGCTGGAACCGTTGGCGAAGAAATATACGCATTACATGAACCTGCAGAGCCATGGGGCCCGGATCATCGAGCAATCCGGCGGCCAATGCACGCGATTGCTGAGCGACTTCTACCATATGCAGTTGGAGGAGCAGGACATTGGAGAGACGCTGACGCGCTACGGAAAATATACCGGCTACGTGCACATGGCCGACGGCGTGAAGCGGACGGAACCGGGATCGCTGCCGTTCGACTACCGGCCCGGTTTCAAGGCGCTCAAAAAGGCAGGCTACTGCGGCTGGCTCACCGTGGAATCGCAAGCCTCGGACCGTCCCGACGCGGCCTTGGAGCGGGCGCTGAAGTACGTTCGCCGCCAATGGCAGGAAGCTTGAATCGCTGCGTGGAAGGCGATGGCCGGTGGCCGGGCCAATCCACCAACGTCTGCGCTGCGAGGCGACAGCCGCCAGGATTCGTTGTACCATGGCAATTTCCTGAATCGCGACGATCACACGCGGTTGAACGTCACGACACGCTAGATCGGCCTCTCGGACCTCAAAGAACCATGAAAATCACTCGCGGCTTTCTACCCCTCGTGTTCCTCCTGCTTCAGCCGAGTTGGTCGTGCGCGGAGGTCCGCCTTCCGGCAGTTCTCTCGGACCATATGGTGCTGGCGAAGTCGCCGTCGGTCCCGCTTTGGGGCTGGGCCGACCCGGGCGAAGAAGTGATGGTCGCACTTGCCGGGCAAACGGCCCGCACAAAAGCCGGCCTCGATGGCAAATGGATCGCCCTGCTCGACCTGCACGCCAGCGGTGTGGGGCCGTTTCGACTTTTCGTTCGGGGGAAGAACCAAGTCGTCGTGTCCGACGTGGTCGTGGGCGCGGCCTGGCTCGCCTCCGGACAATCCAACATGGAGCTTCCTTTGAAAGCAACAGCCGGCGCCGAGGAAGAAATCGCCTGCTCCGGCAACCCTCAATTACGCCAGTTCCACGTGGAGAAGGTCGCCTGCTCCCGGCCGGCGGACGACTGTAAAGGCCGGTGGATACTCGCCTCGCCGGAAACTGCCGGAGATTTCTCGGCAGTCGGCTACTATTTCGGCAAGCGACTCCAACAGACTTTGAAGCTGCCGCTGGGAATCATCAATGCTTCGTGGGGCGGTACCTTCTCGGAGGCCTGGACCAGCATCGACGGCATCAACCAGGTGGAGAGCCTGAGCAAGGCCGAGCAGCTCCGACGCAAGGTCTTGGCCGAATACCCGGGCAAAAAGAAGGCGTTTGTGAGCGGATTTGCGGCTTGGCTCCATGCGAACCAGCGCGAAGACAGGCCGTGGCCCCACCCGGACCTTTTTGCCGGAGAGCACGTTTCGACGACGGGTTGGACCAGCCTGATGTTGCCGGGCAAGATTGCCGGCAGCGGGTTGCCCGCCAATGGAACGGTCTGGATTCGCAGGGAAGTCCACGTGCCGGCCGGGGCGGTCGGTCACGGCGAAGCGTTCAAAGTCCTTCTCGGTTTTGTGACCGGGTTCGAACAAGTCTATTGGAACGGCAGGAAGGTTGCAGAGACTCCCTATCAAAAATTTCCCGGGGAAGGATACGCACGATATTTCCCGCTTCCCGCCGAACAAGTGCAAGTGGGCGTCAATACCCTGGCCGTTCGAATTTATTCGCCCACGGCGCCGCCCGAAATTGCTGCCGCTTCCGGACGATTTTGGGCTGGCCCGATCGATCTTGCCGGGCCCTGGTTTGCCAAGGCCGAGTACGAATTGCCGCCGCTGGAACCGGCCCTCCTTGCCACGGTTCCCAAAGCCCCGCCCCGGCCTCCGAGCTTGACGGCCGGTGCCATTTTCAACGGCGTCATCAACCCGCTCATCCCCTATGGCGTGGACGGTGTCATCTGGTATCAGGGCGAGTCCAACGCGGGCCGTGCCTATGACTATCGCGTCGCATTTTCCCTGCTGATCAACGACTGGCGGCAGAAGTGGCAACAGCCGCAGCTACCGTTCTATTTCTGCCAATTGGTGAATTTCGGGCCGAAGAAATCGCTGCCTTCGGAAAGCGAATTGGCCGAACTGCGCGAATCGCAAACCGTCGCCCTGAAATTACCCCGCACCGGCCAAGCCGTGCTCATCGATCTGGGAGAGTCGGACGACCAACATCCTCGCAACAAAAAGGACGTGGGCGAGCGATTGGCTCGCATCGCCCTGACACGGCAATACGGCAAGGCGATCGTTTTCTCGGGTCCGGTCTACGAGTCGATGAAGATCGAGGGCCGCACCATCCGCGTGAAGTTCCGCCATGCCCAGGGAGGCCTGGTAGCCAGGGCCCTCGGGCCGACGTATGATGTGGTCAGCAAGCTCGGAAAGACCGCACCGCTCGTGCGCAACAGCCCGAAAAGCGAACTGGAGGGGTTTTCAATCTGTGGGGCCGATCGTTCTTGGCAATGGGCCGACGCCCGGATCGAAGGCGACACGGTGGCGGTCTGGTCAGATCGAGTGCCGCAGCCAGTGGCCGTCCGTTACGCCTGGGCGGACAATCCGACCTGCAACCTGCAAAACGGCGCCGGGCTGCCCGCCTCGCCTTTCCGGACGGACGATTTTCGGGCGATCACGGCGAAGAACCATTTTGGCCCCGGCCAGTAACCGGGGCGGTCCCAGACCAGGATTCCCCAGCGGTGTCGCTTGCCAATCCGCTGGAAGTCCATCCAGAACTTCAGCGCCTCGGCCTGCGTGACCTGCGCGGCGAGGATGAAATCGAACTCGGGATCGAACATCGGCTCCAGCGACGCCCGCCCTGGGCAGCCGCGACAGCCGATTTCGCTGACGAAGTGCGTGGGCGTGGCAATGCCACCTCCGTCGGTCACGAGCGCGCATGCATCGGTCGAGGGGCCACAAGAGGACGGTCTCACCTCGCACGGGGCTATTCGCACTGACGGCAATGGCCCTTCAACAGCACTTCACTGATCGTGCCGTTGGCTGCCCGGCGAATCGCCGGAGCTAAAGCCTTGGCGACCGATGTGCCGTCAAGACAGTCGATTTTGCCGCAATCAACGCACAAGAAGTGCAGATGCGTAGCATCCTCGGCGCGCCCTGATCGGCGCAATTCGTAACGCCAAACACGATCGCCCAGTTCCATCCGCGTCAGCAGGCCGGCCTCCGCCATTTCGATCAGACTGCGGTAGATCGTGACCCTCTCGATTCCCTGCGACGCCAGTTCGTCGGCAATCCGGGCATGGGTCATCGGGCCGCCCGTGGCCGTTAGTCGTTCCAGGATCGCCACGCGCGCATGCGTGCTGCGCAAGCCGGCCTGCCGTATAAGATTACGAAATGAATCTCGATCGAGTTGTTGCTTGGCCGTTTTCATCGCCGTTCCCAGTCGCCCTGGTTCGATAGAAGTGGGTAAATCGTCGACCTAACCTTCGTTTCCATGCCCCATTGTGGGCTATTTCGCGGCGGATTTAACGGAAGCGGAGGCCGGGGCGTACGCGGCGCTATATTGAATCTTCGCCCGCTTTCGCCAGGCGTCGAGTTCCTGATACACCTGGTCCGCGGCGGAGGTTGTCGCCTGTTCCTTGACGACCGACAGCATTTCATCGTCCGTGAGTTTCTTCCGCTTCACGACGCAGCAGCCCCAGGCGGTCTTGATCACCGGGCTGAACTTGCCGGGCTCCAGCGCGCCCAAGACCTTCTGCACTTCCGGGTCCAAGAGGTCTGCGCGAGTGCACCCCATCGCACCGCCCTTGGGGCCGGACATTTCATCCTCGGACATGTCCCTGGCCACCTTCTCGAAGGAATCGCCATTCTTGAGCCGCGCCAACGCGTCGTTGGCGATTTTCGCTTTCCTGGCCTGGACGGCCTTTTCGTCGCGGTAGTAGTCCGGATCGCGCGCGTAATAGAACGAGATCGTGTAGGCCACCACCCAATCCTTCTCAATTTCCGCCCGATTCTTCTTCATCGTTTCGGCCAGGGCTTGCGGCGAGGTCTGCTCCTTCTCCAGCCGGGCCGCATAAAGCTTCAGCCCGCTGTCGCAGGTGATGCGGCGGCGAATCTCCCGCCGGCTGAAGGCGTTGACCTGCATGAATTGCTCGACGCTGGTGAACCCGCCGCCGCAGCAGGGGCACCCGGGCGTCTCGACCATCGCCTCGAAGTCCGCGGCCGCTTTCTCGAATTGCTCGTCGGAGAGCGTGACCTTGCGGTCCTTGAGAAATTGCCACTCCACGGCTTCATCGACAAGGCGTCTGAGCTTGAATTGTTTCAGTTGATCCAATTGCGCCTGGAAGGCGTCATCGGGCAAGTTAGCCATCAGTTCCGATTCGGAAATCGGCTCGCCGTTGACCGTGGCGGCGACCTTCCCCGCCGCGGCGGGTTCCGTCGCCGGTTTGGAACTGGGTGGCGGCGCGGCCTGTCCGGCCGGGCACCAGACGAGGAAACCCGTCAGCACAATGAGACCGAACGCAATCCGGGTTGAGACTTTCATTGGTTTCATTTGCTTCATTCCTGTCTTTTGGCAAGCAACGAATGCCAGGATGGTTTCTATTCTCCCGCCCGTCCCTGGAGAAGCTCATGCACCGTCAGACCGCGGCGCAGAATAATCTGCTTTCTTCGCGTCTGTCCGCGAGTTTCCGCCCCAATAACATTGTAACACCGGAATTATTTCGCGCCGAAATTGATGAAAGCGGCCGCCGGGGCGTACCCGGCGCTATATTGAATCTTCGCCCGCTTTCGCCAGGCGTCGAGTTCCTCGTACATCTGGTCCTCGGCGGAGGTTTTCGCCTGTTCCTTGACTACCGACAGCATGTCTTCGTCCGTCAGTTTCTTCCGCTTCACGATCGAGCAGCCCCAGGCGGTCTTGATCACCGGACTGAACTTGCCGGGCTCGAGCGTGCCCAAGACCTTCTGCACTTCCGCGTCCAAGAGGTCTGCGCGAATGCACTCCAGCGCGCCGCCCTTGGGGTCGGACATTCCATCCTCGGACATGCGCTTGGCCACCATCTCAAAGGAATCGCCCTTCCTGAGCCGCGCCAAGGCGTCGGCGGCGATTCTCTGTTTCTTGGCCTGGAGGGTCTTTTCGTCGCGGAAGGAGACCCCATCGCGGGTGTAATCGAACGAGATCGTGTACGCCATCATGCAGTCATTCTCAATTTCCGCCCGATGCTTCTTCACCGTTTCGGCCAGGGCTTGCGGCGAGGTCTGCTCCTTCTCCAGCCGCGCCGCATAGAGCTTCAGCCCGCCGTCGCAGGTGACCCGGCGGCGAAACTCCTGCGGGCTGAAGGCTTTGACCTGCATGAATTGTTCGACGCTCGTGAACCCGCCTCCGCAGCAGGGGCAGCCGGGCGTCTTGACCATCGTCTCGAAGTCTGCCGCGGCTTTCTCGAATTCCGCGTCGGAGAGCGTAACCTTGCGGTCCTTGAGAAATTGCCACTCGACGGCTTCCTCGACGAGGCGTTTGACCTTGGATTCTTTCAGGTTATCCAATTGCGTCTGGAAGGCGTCATCGGGCAAGCAAGCCATCAGTTCCGCTTCGAAAATCGGCTCGCCGCTGACCGTGGCCACGACCTTGCCCGCTGCGGCGGGTTCCGCCGCCGGTTTGGAACTTAGCTGTCCACTGCGTGACGGGAGATCCGGCAAATACGACGGTTTCGCGGCTGCTCGATTGCCAGCCGGGGGCAACGCACCATTGAGTTTGCCTTGTTTGTTTGGGGGGCCCGTAGATGCTGCGCTACAGAATGGACAGCTACAATTGGAACTGTGTGGCGGCGCGGCCTGTCCGGCCGGGCGCCAGATCAGGAAACCCGTCAGCACGATGAGCACGATGAAACTGAACGCAATCAGCGTTAAGACTTGTTTTTCGTCGTTCATTTATTTCACCCCCGGTCTTTCGGCAAGCAACGAATGCCAGGATGGTCTCTATTCTCCCGCCCGTTCTTGCGGCACGACGCTTCCGGCTGCCTCGGCCCGCCTCGGGATGACGTTCCCTTGCCGCCTCATGATGTTGGCCGGGTCTTCTTCTTAAACAGCCCTTCCAAAAACAATCCCGCGCAGACGAACGCCACCACAAACTCATAGGACAGCGGCAGCAGCGGTCCGGCATCGACCAGCAAGTCCTGATCGGCCGCGGGTGCGACGGCCAGTACGGCGTCTGCCAGGCCGACGACCCCATTCTTGGCCCGCTCGGCCCGGTCTTTCGTAACGTGAATCGTGCCCTTGAACACGGCCTCCTGCCACCAGACGGGAGGCACGTCGCTCGGGACCGCGGGGGTGACAAGCACCGTGTTATACAAGCCCGGAGGCGTGCCCTTGGCCTTGCCGTCCCAGGCAAACTTGCCGATCATGATTTTTGGCGGAGCATCCTTGATTCTTCCCACGATGAACCCGCTGACGACCATCTGCTTGCCGTCCAGGTCGGCGGAGAGTTTCGCGATCGCCGCGGATTTGTCGGCGGCGACCTTCGCAGCCACCAGCGGGGCAAAGTCGAAAATAGGCAGCTTGTTCTGGCGGGCGAACTCCCCGGCGCTGGCCGGCTGATCGTTGGGCACCGCAAGGCGGATCGACTGGCCTTCCATTCGATAAATGTACCCGTCGGCGGGCCTGGGATCGATGACGAATTTCCCCTCCACCACCACGGGCGCGAGCCGCTCGAATTTCGCCGGCTCCCGCATTTCCACAAAAACGTACTGGTTGTATTGCGGGCGCGGACCGTAACAGCACGTCTGCGTGGTCCGCAGCAGGCAGAACACCTTGAGATTCGCCGCCTCCTGAAGCGGGTACATGAACCCGGTGATTTTGACCTTCTTGCCGTCGACCTGCCTGACGCTCTGGGGACAGCCACCGGGGTTGCTCTTGCTGAAAGCCCATGACTCCAGCGTGTCGAAGTAGAGGTATCCGCTGCGGTGCGCTTGCTCGTCAATCCGGATCGAGCCGTGGCCCAGCGCATTATCGACAGCCCGCACCACGGGAACGTCCCGTTCCTGAGCCTGTCGCCGAATCCACTCGGCGCGGAGGTGGTGCTCCACGTGGTTGGCGGCGACGATCACCGCCAACACCACGGCAAAGACAATTCGCCATTTCCATTTCATCGCGCGGATTCTCCACTACGAACGGTCAGTCCGGGTCATATCCTTCGGGATACTCGATCTTGATCGGCCGCTCCTTGCCGGTGTGATGGATCTTGCCGGTGGCCGTGAAGTTCTTGACACCCGCGAGCCAGCCGGCCTTGCCCTGGAAACAGGAGCAGTCGCCGACCTTCTCCTCGGCCAGCTCGTTGGGCTTGGGATCGAGCGCCAGGGTCTTTTGCTGGCCGCCGGCGGGCGTGACGGCCAGGACAATCTGCTTGTCGCTCACGCGGACGGCCTTGTCCGTTTGGTTTTCCCCGCCCACAAACCACACCTTCATCACGTCGCCGTCGAGCTTGACCTCGGCGTGTCCGACCGCGCAGGTTTCAATGGCGTTGAGGCACCCGCCGTGATGCGCCTCGTGCTTGGCCTCGTCGCGTTTGTCCGCGACCTTCTCCGCGGGCTGGGTTGTCGCGTCCTGCTTCGTGGCCGGCTTGCAGCCGGGCATGAAGGACACAGCAACGGCACCAACGAAAAACGCGACGGTCACGATGGTCAAACCAGGACTCTTATTGTTCATTGTGCGTTTCCTTGCAGGAAAGTCACTTCTTTCCGTTCTTTCCGCGGCCAGTCTCCTACGACACCGGCCTGAGGTTTTTGAGAACTCCAATTCGATATGCCTGCACGGCGGGAAAAAGCCCCGCCAGGATTCCCACGACCACCAGGGCCGGCAGCAGTGCCGCGTCGGCCAGCGACACGTGCAGCCATGAGAATAACAGGCCCGTCCCGGCCTTGATGTACTGGCTGCCGACCCAGACGATCGCGTGCCCCATGACCAGGCCCAACAAACCGCCGAACAGCGAGATCACCAGCGATTCGCAAAGCACCAGCCCGAAAACGGTTTGCTTCGTGGCCCCGATGGACCGCATCAGGGCGATGTCCCGCCTGCGTTCGCGCAACGCCGACACCAGCGCCACCAGCAGGCACATCGTGCCCAGCACCGTCACCAAAACCGCGATAGCCAGAAACGCCCCATCCACCCAGCCGATGATCTCGAACAGCTTGGGCAGCACCTCGTTGGGCACGACGAGCTGGGCCTCGGTGGACTGGTTGATGTTGTATTTCAAATCCTGGATGCCCGGATGAAGGGCGTTGCCGCGGATTCGCTTGATCTTCAGGAAGGCGCCGCTGATCTCGCGGTACTGCTCGTCCACGGCCATGCGGGTGGTCGCGCCGGGGTGGCCGTCGAGCGTGTAGAAGGTGGTCAGCGGGATATAGATCGCCCGGTCGTGCGGCGTGCCTGTCGGCGCCATGATGCCCACGAACTGAATGTTGTTCTTGTGAACCGGCCCGGCCGACACGCCGCAGACGGGATTGAAGGTCTGACCGAGTTGGATGCCCAGCTCCTTGGCGACGGCCCACCCCGCCACGGCCTCCTCGCCGGCGCCAAAGGGCCGTCCCTGCCCGTCGTCTTCGGGGCGGAACGAGAACTTCTTACCGGGCTTGCCGGGCTCACCGGGCAGATATTCAAAGTCGGTCAGGAACCGCCGGTCGATGGCGTCGACGCGGAAGCCCGCGTACGAATGGCCGCTGCAAAACGGAATGCCCTCTTGGATGATAGGATCGGCCAGCACCTTCTTGTAGTAGGTCCACTTGATCTTCCCGGGCATCTCGTCCATGTGATACAGGCCGTTGAGCACGACCGTCAGGGGCGAGCCCTTGGGGCCCAGGATGGCATCGACCCCCACGTTCATCTGCGTGAGATTTTCATGCGCCTGCTCCCGCAGGGAGATGACGGCGATCAGCAGCGACACGCCCAGGGCGATGTTCACCACCGCAAAGCCCGTCGAAAGGCTGTGCTGGCGAAGGCTCTTCAATACGATCCGCCAGAGTCTCATGCGCTGCCTCCGGCGGACGGCGCCGCGGAAAACGCTCGGTTGAGTTCCATGAATGCCACGCTGGAATCGAAGGCACCCACCACCCCCTGATCGTGGCTCACGACGACCAGCGAACAGCCGTGCTCGCGGCAGGCCTCCCCGAGCAACTTCACGACCTCGCGGGCGTGAAACGGGTCCAACGAGCCGGTGGGCTCGTCGGCCAGGATCAGTTCCGGCTTGCCGGCAAGCGCCCGCGCGATGGCCACGCGTTGCCGCTCGCCGATCGACATCCCCGACGGCCGGTGCTTGTCGCGGTGCGACAGCCCGACCCTCGTCAGCAATTCCTGGGCGCGGCGCCGGTCGGGCTTTTGACGCGAGAACGTCATTCCCAGCAACACGTTTTCCACGGCCGTATAGCCTTGAAGAAGGTTGAAGTCCTGGAAGATGTAGCCGATGTGCCGGGCCCGGAAATGATCCAGGTCGGACTCGCTCAGTTGCCGCAGGTCCTGCCCGCAGACGTTGACTTTACCGCTCTTGGGCGTCAGAAGGCCGGCCAGGACGTGCAGCAAGGTACTCTTGCCGCAGCCGGAGGGGCCGGAAATCGCCACCTGAGCGCCCTTGTCCACGGACCATGCGGGGATATCGACGGCAGTGAACTGCGAATTTCCTATGTCGTACTCGACAACCAGATCTTTTACTTCAATGATCACGGGTAAGCCGATATTTCCCATTTGCGGTGAGCCCGAAACCGATGCAGACTCGTACTGTCATCCATTATACCACTACACCACGGCGCCCCCCCGCTCTAGCACCAACGCGGATTTTCGCTGCCCGGCAGCTATCTTGGTTCGCCTCGAAACCGCGCGCCACATGCCCTGGCGGATGAATTTTTCGCATTCTCGTTCCATGCATGCTTTTCCGGGTCTGTTCTTGCTCCGTTTCGTTCCTCCTAGTGCAACACAACACCCATTGGCAGCCCAATCCCGGCATGATAGCATATTTGTGTTGTATGTGCAACACACTTGCATTTGCGACAGAGTGCGTTCTGGAGCGGTGGGCGATGATGGCGATGAGTTACCTGGCAATCTACGGCATGCTGATCATCCTGGCCTCGCTGCTGGGAGGTTGGTTGCCTTCCCTCGTGGCATTGACGCACCAGCGCATGCAAATGATGGTCAGCGCCGTCGCCGGGCTCATGCTCGGCGTGGCCTTCTTTAATTTATTGCCGCACGCGGCGGAATTCCTGGGATCCTTTGATCGCGCCCTGGTTTGGACGATGGGCGGACTGCTGACGATGTTCCTGCTGATGCGCGCTTTTCACACCCACCAGCACGTGGTTAGCGATCCGGCCAGTGTGACGGACGGGGCGCATGATTGCGGCCACGGCCATCACGATCAAAAGCACCACCGGCCCGAAGGCCCGCGCAGGTTTAGCTGGATCGGCATGGCGGCAGGTCTTTCGCTGCACACGTTGATCGACGGCATCGCGCTGGCGGCGGCGGTCGAATCTGACATCCTCTTGGCCCACTCGGGAGGCTTTCCCGGGATCGGAACCTTTCTGGCCGTGGCGCTGCATAAACCGCTCGACTCCTTGGCGATCACGGCCCTGATGGCTTCCCGCGGTTGGTCCCCCCGCTCACGGCAAGCGATCAATTTCGCCTATTCGCTGGTGTGCCCCTACGGGGCAGTCCTGTTTGTCCTTGGGATCGGCCAACTCGGGCAGAACGCCAGCCCTACCGTTGGCGGGGCGCTGGCATTTGCCGCGGGCGTATTCCTCTGCATCGCCCTGGCCGATTTGCTTCCCGAGGTGGAGTTTCATTCGCACAATCGAATCAGCTTGTCCGCGGCCTTGCTGGCGGGAGTGGCGCTCGCCTACACGCTTGGGATCGTTGAGCAGCATAGTCATTCTCATGTTCATGGCGGACAGGAACACGGTCACCTTCATGAGGATGGTGGCCAAGAGCATTCGCATTTCCGCTCCGACCCGCATTGGAACCTGTCACGCGACCGATAGCCCCCGGATTGAAGCGATGGACGACTGCCGCTCGACACTGCGCGGACGCTACGATGATCTACTGCGGCATCGGAATTCTCGGAGCAGTTCACGAATGATCGGAATGACGGCAATTGGACCGAGGCAACGGAGCACTGCCACAGCCCTACTCCAGCAGGTCTTTGACAACCTGGCCGTGGACGTCGGTCAGGCGGAAATCGCGGCCTTGATAGCGGTAGGTCAACTTCTCGTGATGGAAGCCCAGCAAGTGCAGGATCGTGGCTTGCAGGTCGTGGACGTGAACGGGATTGCGCGTGATGCCGAAGCCCAACTCGTCGGTCTCGCCGTATGAGAGCCCCCGTTTCACGCCGGCGCCGGCCAAGAGCATGGTGTAGCAATCGGGATAGTGGTCGCGGCCCAGGATCTTGCTGGCGGCCGTGCGGCCTTCACGGAAGGGCGTGCGGCCAAATTCACCGCCGATGACCACCAAGGTGTTTGCCAAGAGGCCCCGCTGTTTCAAGTCGGTGAGCAAAGCCGCCACCGGCTTCCCCATCGCGGCGCACTTCTCCGTCAGGCCGTCGGTAAGCCCCTCCCGGGCGTGCGTGCCGTGGAAGTCCCAGCCCCAATCGAAGAGCTGGACGAACCGCACGCCTTGTTCGATCAGCCGTCGCGCCAAGAGGCAGTTGTTGGCGAAGCTGGCCCCGCCCGGCTGCGCACCGTAGGCCGCGATAACTTCGGCCGGCTCGCGGCCGATGTCCATGACTTCCGGAACCGACGTCTGCATACGAAAAGCCATTTCGTATTGCGCGATCCGCGTCAGGGTCTCCGGATGTCCCAACTCGGCGACCGCCATCTGATTGAGATCACGTAGCGCGTCGAGGCTCAGCCGCCGCAGCGACCGGTCCATGCCTTCGGGATTGGAGACATAGAGCACCGGATCGCCCTTGGAGCGGCACTGCACGCCTTGAAACACCGTGGGCAGAAAGCCCGAACCGAAGGAGTTCTTGCCGCCGTTGGGCTGCGAGCCACTGGAGATCAACACGATGAAGCCGGGCAGGTTTTCGTTCTCGGAGCCCAGCCCATACGTGACCCAGGCTCCCATCGACGGCCGGCCGGGACGCGGCGAACCCGTGAACATCAGCAGCTCGGCGGGAGCGTGGTTGAATTGGTCGGTGTGCATGGAGTGGATCAGGCACAACTCGTCGGCCAGCCCGTGCAAGTGGGGAATGGCGTCCGACATCCACACGCCGGCCGCGCCGTGCCGCGAGAACTTCCGCGGCGTCCCCAGGAGCTTCGGCGTCCCTGTGGTGAACGCGAATCGCTTGCCTTTGAGATACTGATCGGGGCAGGACTGCCCGTCGCGCTTGACCAACTCGGGCTTGTAGTCGAACAGGTCCAGATTGGGAGGCGACCCGGTCAAATGAATATAAATGATCCGTTGCGCCTTGCCGGCGAAGTGCGGCTTGCGCGGCGCCAAAGGATTGACGACGCCGGCCTGAGCTTTGAAGGCCGTCGAGCCGCCGGCCGCATCGCGGGCCAGCAGCCACTCGAGGGCCATCCCGCCCAGGGCCAGCGATGAGTCGCGGAGGAAATGTCGCCGCGTCTGGTTCTGCAGAAGTTCGCGTTCCGGCTCCATGCGATCCCCCCCTGTCTCTTAGCGGCGCATCAGCGTCTCGTCGAGATTCAGCAACACGTTGGCCACCACCGTCCAAGCCGCCAGTTGGGCGACGTCCATCCCCACCGGCGCCGGCCCCAAAGGCGCCGTGGCCATCCGTTGGGCTTGCTCCGGCTGGCCGGCAAACTGTTCGTCCGCCCGCCGCTCGAGTTCGAGCAGGCGCGTCAACTCTGCCGGCTGCGGCCGCCGCGCCACGCACAAGCGGAAACCGTAGCAGGCCCGGTCCTCGGCCGTCGGACCTCCTTCGCGGATCATCCGCCGCGCCAGGGCCTGGGCCGCCTCGACATAGACCGGGTCGTTCAACGTGACCAGGGCTTGCAGCGGCGTATTGGTCCGCGCACGGCGGACGGCGCACACCTCGCGGCTACAGGAGTCGAACGTGACCATCGATGGGTAGGGATTGGTCCGCCGCCAGGTGACATATAGCCCACGGCGATAGCGGTCCTCACCCTCGCTAGTCTGCCAATCCATCCCCCGGCCGAACGCCGCCGACAGGCCGAACGCCGGTTGCAGGGGGCGGACCGGCGGCCCATACATTTTCCGGCTCAGCAGCCCGGCCGCCGACAAGGCCTGGTCGCGGATCACCTCGGCGTCCATACGAAACCGCGGCCCGCGGGCCAGGAGACGGTTATCGAGATCGCGGGCCAGCAGCTCCGGCGTCGCCCGCGACGACTGCCGATAGGTGGCCGACGTGAGCATCAGCCGCAAGAGGTGCTTGATGTCCCAGCCACTGCCGACCAATTCGGTGGCCAGCCAATCCAGCAACTCGGGATGCGAGGGAAGCTCGCCCTGCGAGCCGAAATCCTCGCTCGTGGCCACCAGCCCTGTGCCGAAGATCTTTTCCCAATAGCGATTCACCGTAACCCGGGCCGTCAGCGGGTTGTCGGGGCTCACCAACCAGCGGGCCAGTGTCAAGCGATTGGGCGGTTCGCCGGCCGGCAGCGGCGGGAACACGGCCGGCACGCCGGGCGTGACTTCCGGACCGCGGTCCAAGAAGTTTCCGCGGTACTGAATGTGCGTCACCCGCCGCTTGTCGGCCGGCAATTCCCGCATGATGGGGATCGTATGCGGCTTGATCGCCGCCAGTTGCTTCTTCAGACCGTCCAACTGTTTCCGCAGTTTGGCGATCTGGCCGGGGGGTTGGGCGGCTTGCAATCGTGCGATCTCACGTTCCAGCCGCGTCTTTTCCCGCTGCTGTTCGTCGGTCCAGAAGCAGTGTAGCGGGGCCTCGTCGCGGCGGTCGGCGTCCTCGGTGTTGTTGAAAATGGCGAAGAAGCGAAAGAACTCTTTCTGGGAGATCGGGTCGTACTTATGGTCGTGGCACTGGGCGCAGGCCATCGTCGTACCCATCCAGACCGTCCAGGTGGTGTTCACGCGATCGACGACGGCCACATTGCGGAACTCCTCGCGATCGGTGCCGCCCTCGGTGTTGGTCTGCGTATTGCGGTGAAAGGCCGTCGCCACAATCTGTTCCTCGGTGGGGTGCGGCAGCAGGTCGCCGGCAATCTGCTCGATCGTGAAGCGATCGAAGGGCTTGTTGGCGTTGATCGAACGGATCACGTAATCGCGAAAGGCCCAGATCTCGCGAGGCTGGTCCTCGGCGTAACCGGTCGAATCCGCATAACGGGCCGCATCGAGCCAGGCCCGGGCCCAATGCTCGCCATAACTGGGCTTGGCCATCTGTTCGTCGACCAAGCGATCGTACGCGTCCGCCCCGGAGTCCGCCACAAAGCGTTCGATTTCCTCCAGTCGCGGCGGCAGCCCCGTCGCGTCGAGGGCCACGCGGCGAACGAGCGTCGTAGCGTCGGCCGGCGAGGCCGGCTCAAGCCCTTCCTTCTCCAGTCGCGCCAGGATGAAGTAGTCGATCGGGTTCCGCGGCCAATTGCGGTGGCGAACCTCCGGCAGCGCCGGCCGCACCGGTCGGACACAGGCCCAGTGCTGAGCATAGACGGCCCCCTGTTTGATCCAGCGGCTGAGCGTCTGGATGTCGACCGGCGCGAGCCTCTTGCCGGTGGAAGCCGGCGGCATCCGCTCGTCGGCGTCCGTCGCCTGGACGCGCCGTAGGAGCTCGCTCGACTCGGGATGCCCAGGTGCAATGGCGGTCGCGCCGTCGCGGGCGACGGTCGCCTCTTTTCGCACGTCCAGACGCAGATCCGCCTGGCGGGCCTTGGCGTCCGGTCCATGACAAGCGAAGCAATAGGCCGAAAGAATTGGCCGCACCTGCCTTGTAAAATCGACGATCTCAGGTTCCCCACCCGCCGCGAGGCACAGCCCAAAGCCAAGGCAAGCACCAGCCACAGCCAGCCCACGGCACAGAATCGGCAATGGCAAACAATTCGTGGGCATAAGGGCAGGTCGCGGGGGTGCCGGATTAACCATGTGGCAGGAGGCAGGGCCGACCCGATGGGAACGCTCCCAACCGGACTGAAAACCCACGTCCGCGTGGCGGACGGTCTATCGCATGCCGCGCCCTGCCGATCATAATCTTAGCAATCCGGGCAGGAACGTGAAGTGCGAAAAATCGCCGTCATCCGGCGTGCCTATCACGGTCGGAGCAGTCGTCATTGCATCTTCGCAGATCTGCCCGTATCGATGTGGAACCACCGTCAGCGAGGGTCGGCTCCGGTCGGCCCGATCGCCCGGCGAAGCAGGTTGTGGGTGATTTGCTGCACTCGGGCATCCGGTCCGTGCGGCCGACTGAAATGCGACCAGGGGAGCGTGTGGCCCGGCGGCATGCTCAGGTCCTGAGCCCAGAAGATCGTCGCCGCGTTGAAGACGAAGTTGTTCTTGGGACCGGGGAAGATCGTGGCGGTCCAGTGCACCGGTTTGACGCCGCCCGACCACGCGGTTCCCTCGGCAACGACTTCCAGACCGGGAAGCTTGGCTGGCGCGCCGTGATGTTCCCATCCAACCAGGCCAGGAATGCGGTCGCCGGCCTTCATGCCGCTGCCGGCGAAGAGCCAATGGTCCGGCCGCGTGCAGATCCAGTCGCCGCCGCCGTTGGCCGGCATGACGGTCCGGGCACCGATAATCAGGCTCTCGTCCGGGCCCACGCGGCGCCAGTCCTTGGTCATGGTTTTCTCGTCTTTGGCGTATTCTTCGTCGCTCAGGCCGCCGAAATGCCCAGTGCGCGTGATGATGCGGTTGGCCCGCCCGTCGGTTGACTTGGAAAACGCGCTCACCGCAAACACCGCGTTGCCGCTGAGCCAGAGCACATTGACACCCGACTCGATGGCCGCCTTCGTGGCCGCGTATTGCGGCAAGTCCCAGTATTCGTCGTGGCCCACGCTGATGAATACCTTGCAGCGCGCGATTTGCGCGGCGTCGAGGCAGTCGCTGTTCGAGCAGTAGCTCACGTCATAGCCGTGTTCTTCCAGAAAATAGGCCAGCGGCTGCTCGAACGAGAGGAACTCGCCCGAGCCGACCGACAAGGGATCGTTGACGATGCCCAGGTATTGCGGCTGCCGCCCGTAAGGACGATCGAAGCTCACCGACACTTCGCGGGCGTGGGCGCCGCGCGGATCGGTGTAGAGCGAGTCGTTCACCGGCCAGCGGTTGTAGGCCTGCCAGGTATTATCGCTGCACTGCAAGAGAATATCGGCGCGGCGCGTGTCGCGGACGATGAAGATCACGTAGCTCTGCCAATAGGGCACGTCGGCGGCGTCGGGAAGCGTCGTCAGCCGGCCCAGGTAGACGCCGCTGGGCCAGTCGGCGGGAATCTTGAGCGTCGTCGAAGGCGTCCAGCGGCATTCGCGGAGCCGCTTTTCGCCCACGGCCGGGATCGGCTGCGGCTTGCCCGGCAGCGGCCCGAGCTTGGTCATCAGCCGCGCGCCGCGTCCCCCATAATAACCGGTTCGGAAAATCTCGATCTGGAAGTTCGTCGACGGGTCGGTGCTCACCATAATGTCGATCGTTTCGCCGGCGAGCACCGACTGCTTCGAACAATAGCCTTCGATCCAGGGCGAGCGGATGTTGCTCTGATCCGTGCGGACGCGCGTGAGTTGCCAATCGAGCGAGCCCGGCTTGGCGTTTTCATCGCGGATCACATTGCGCCGAGATGTTTCCACGCCACGGGAGATCTGTCCGATGGACAGAAAAACAAAGCATGCGATCAGCAGCAGGTGAAATCTCATCGGTTTCTCCTCTTCGGTTGGAAAGCTGGGATAAACCTACGGGTCACGGTTTGGGTGTTTTTCCTTCCATCTGCCCCATCCATTTAGAATCCAACGGCATGGCTGGCTGCCATGGACAACCCAGGCGGATGGCGGGGACGCACGGCCGGTCATTTGGAATCACTCCTTTGGCCAGTTGGCTGCCTCTTGGCGGACCCGCTCGGGGCTCAACGCCCGGGCCCAGATCGTGAGCCCCGTCACGCGGCCCTTGAAGGACATGGGAGCCGGCCCATACTCCCGTCGGCCGATGCACAAAGGCCGGTCGTTGACCAACGGGCCGATGCCCGACAGATCGTGCGGCCCGCCGCTGGGCTGGCCGTCGACATAGCTTGTGCCCGTATTGCCCTGCCGCACAAAGGCCAGGTGCGTCCATTGACGGTACTTGACCGCGCGCTGGGCCGTGGCGAAGTAGTGGTTGTCGATCCGCAGCGCTACGCTGCCCGGCGTCTTGGCCGCAGACACTCCGAACGACCATTGCTCGGGCCGGCCGAAATCGACGCCCTTCGACAGGATCACGCCGGAATTCTCGCGATACACCCAGACGCCGAGCGTAAAGTCGCCGGGGCCCAGGTTCAGATCATCGGGACCTTGGGCATAAGCCAGCAAACCGTCAAGCACGAGGGCCGCACCGCCCCGAGGCCCCACACTGGGCTCGATCTTCGCACCGCCGCGAAGGACGGCGTCGCCCCCGCCGCCGGACGCGTCGTGCAGGCGTTCGTTGCCGACAAGCGGGGCGAGCGGATAACGCACCGTCACTTCCACACGGGCCACCGGCAGCGGTTTTCCTTCGCGGATACGGTTTCGAGCCGCTGCCAGGTCGGCAATTCCTTGCACGTACAGGCGGCATGTGGCGTTCGCGGGCAAGCCGGCAACAGTCAATTCGACCGCGGCGGGCGCGATCTGCTTAACGGCCTGCACGTCCAGCGCCGGCTCAAACCGGTAATGCGACGGATCGGCGGCAGACTGCGTTTCCACCGGTTCGCTAAACGCCACCCGCACGCGTCGACCACCGGGCAACACTCGGACGCCGGTCGCCACGGGTGGCTCCCGGTCGGCGGGCGTGGTTGTGACGCACTGTGCCGCAGGGCCGAAGTGCGCGAAGTCGCCCGTGCGGGCTGCCACGCTGTACGAGTGCATGGTGCGCTCCGGCAGTCCTCGATCGACCCACCGCGGCTCGCAGCTGCGGCCGATTTCCTGGCCGTCGCGCGCGATGCGATACTGCGTTGGGCGGCCGCTCGCCACGGCGTCCCACTGGAGGCTGACGCAGTCGTACGCAATGGCCCGTGCGCCCAGATGGCTCGGGGCAGCCAGGGCCGCGGACTCCTCCGAACGGCCGGCAAATTCCGCGGGAAAGGCGGCCGTCAGGCCGATGTGTTCGTAGTCCATCCGCTCCTCGCGGAAGCCCGGCTTCCAGCTCACGTTCTCGGTTTGGGCCGACGCCGCATTGTCCGGTCCGTGACTGCGAAAGGGCTCGCCTTGGGGGCGCACGATCTCGACGTTGCGGAATACCTGGTCCATGGCCATCTTCGGCCAGTCCAGGAAGATGCCGTTGGGCGGGATGTCTTTCATCGAGGCCGTCGCCGCCGAATCGGCGACGGTGATTTGCTCGAAGGTGTTCACGCTGCCGCCGCCCGGATTGTTCAAGGTCGCGGCGTGGAGGGCCCCCATGTCGCCGCCGTCCTGGCCGCAGTGCGCAACGCTGATGTGGTGGAAGTGGTTTTCCCGGGCCGGCGGATACGGAGTGGTGATCGGCGGACCATACTGTGGCCCCGTGTTGCCGCGCACGGTGATCGCATACCGCACCGAGTGCTCCAACCGGCAGTGATCGACCTCGTTGCGGCTGACATTGAAGGCCGTCACGCATTCGGCGTAAGTGTGCAGCTCGCCTACGTGGCTGATGCAGGTGTTGTGGATCCGGTTGTCCTCGCAGCGGTCGAGCGTGGGCGACTTGCCGCCCGGGGCCGCGAAGCGGTTGCAGAGGCTCACGCCATTGAGCCCCATGTGTTCGATCCAGCAGCCGCTGACCTGGTTCCCGACGTTGTGTCCGATCATCAACACGCCGCTGCGGCCGCCGTTCCTGAGATGGCAATTGCGGATCTCGACGCCGGCCGTGTTGTTCATCCAGATGAGCGCCCCGTCGCGCAAGCCGTCATACGCCCAGAGCGGCAGCGGCGGGGAATCGTCGGTTTCTTCGAGCGCCAAGCCGTCCAGCACGATCCGCTCGACGCACGACTCGCGCGACTTGCCCTGGAACTGGATCAGCCGCCTGAGCGTCGAGTAGGAAATGCGAAGCGTGTCGGGGTGCCCTTTTCTCTCGGGCATGTAGTAGAGCGTGCGGGCCTTTTCATCCACGAAGAACTCGCCGGGAGCGTTCAAGAACCCCAGCTCGTCTTCCAGGAAAAAGCGCGCCCCCACTCCGACCCCCTGCACGGGATCGACGTCGAAGGTCAGGCGTCGCCGATCCGGATCGATCGCGGTCACGGCGTGGATCTCGCGGACCCAGTCGCATGTCCCGCCGGGGAAAATGTGCAGTTTCATCTTCGTCAGCGCGGTGACGGGCGGCGCGTCCTCGGGCCGGTAGGCCAGCCAGCCCGGCCGGCGAGTCCTGGTTTGCTCCTTGTCGCTCTGTTTCGGCGTCCCGTCCACGGTCACCAGGTATCGCCCCAGCGCCAGGGGCATGCCGGGATCGGGCTCGAACTTAGGGAAACGCGCCTTGTGCTCGCGGCGGCCGTCTGCATAGAGCGTGTGAAAGAGGGTCTTGGGCGGGAGCGAGGTCTTCCAGATGCCGTCGCGATAGGGCTGCCAACCCGTCAAAACGGTGCTCCCCAAGAGCCGCGCCTCGCCCGGCCCGGCCGCGCTGCGGTAGATCACGCGATAGCCGTTGCGTCCGGAATCGGCCTCCGTGAACTCCAGCGTGCGGTCGAGGCGATACTGGCCCGCCGCCAGCAAGACCACCACGTCGCCGCGCATGTCCTTGGCCAGCTCGCGCGCCACCTGCTGGCCGCGGTACAGCGTGCGCAGCGGCGCCTGCTGCGTGCCCGCCGCCCGGTCGTCGCCGTGGGGGCTCACGTACAGCAACAGTTCACTGCCCCAAGATGAGCTGTGCCGCGGAGTTGGCCCGACAAATGCCGCGAGCCCGATGACTAGCAGCATGCAAACACGCCAATTCATGATTCAAGCTCCATGGGCGGTTGTAGTCGTGGGGCAGATCGGCGGTGCGATGTGGGCATGTTGCCAACCTGGGGTCACCGGTTTCCGATCAACCGCGCATCGGCCCAGTCGGCATGGTCGCAACTGATGCCATCGCCGGCATCGGTGACGATCAGTTGCAGCTCTTCCACCCCCTCCAACGACGCGGAAATCTTTCGGGCCGCTTGCTTGCCGCGCACGACGCCGCTATCGAACAGCTTGTGGCCGTCGGCCACGACTTGAAATACGACCGAGCCCAACCCCTTCTTCTCATCGTCAACGCCCACCTCGGCTTCGAACCGCTGGTAGCGATTATCCAGCCGGTATACGATTTCGCTGCGGGCATGGGTTCCCAGCCCACGGGTGTACCCCCGGCCGGCGATACGCAAGGGATTGCCCTCCACACTGAGCCGACGACGCAAGCTGCTGTACTCCTGCTGGATGCTCAACGGCGCCATTTCGTCGAGCCAGACATCCTTGGCCTTCCCCCGCGGCAGCGGTCGACGCGTGAATTGGCCAGCCGGCACGCGTGAGCCTTCTCCCTGCCATGTGACGGCCGCCACTTCGTAACGGCACACCAGGCCAACGCCGCGGACATAATCAACCAGCCGCGAGTCGGCCGTTTGGCCCACCAACTCGCCGTTGCGATATACGCGGTAGGCGAGCGCCCCCTGCCCGGCCCAGGAAATCGTCGCGGTGGGACCGGTGGCCGTCAGCTTGGCATCGACGATTCGAGGCCGATCGGGCGTGCAAGCTGCCTGGCGGAAGCCCAGCCGCCAGGAAACGGTTTGGCTCGCGACGTTTTGCAACCGCAGCACCGCCAGGGAGCCTTCCACCTTGGCCGCCGGATCGACACAAGTCCAACCGGGCGGCAGCGTGAATCGCAGTTCGTAAGGATCGCCGGCCACTAACCGGCTGCGCCCGCTCCACGCGGCCGCGTTGGCATCCCAGCCCACGGCCAACAAGTCGTCGGCGCCTTGGGTGATGTGCCGCGAGGTGCCCACCAATTGCGGATGATCGGCCAGGCGACGTACGGCAACCAGTTGGCACGAGGTGGGAGCCAAAGCCAGCGTCAGTCCGTCGTCCCCTGCGCCGAGCAGCTTTTTTCCCCAGACGTCGTAATAGACGTACTTGCCCTGCGGCCACCCCAGTTCCCGCGGCTCAACGCGGATCGAGGCATTTTGCAAACCGTCCCAGTTGAACAGGGCCACGACGTCGTAATCGCCGGCCTCGGGCAGCGTTACCCGCAGGTCGAAGATCCGCGGCTTCCCGCCGAGCGGATAAAGATCCATGGGTCGGATATCGGCCACGGGGAAGATCCGCCGCAACAACTCCAGCCGTTCTTCGCTCAGCTTGGGCATGTCGTCGCTGGCCATCAGCAGTTGGCCGGTAATGCCCACCAAGGTCGTCCACAGCCGGGCCTGGTCGAGCGTCAAAGAGGGCTTGACGCAGACCACGTCGGGATCAGTCCAGAAGCAAATGTTATTGAGAAACAGATGGGCCATCGTGGCCTGGATGGCCGGCTGCATACCCGCCCAATTCGGTCCCACGTCGCCGCCAATGCGGATGCCGTCGCAATAACCGCAGCTATCGAACGCGCCGGCGCAGTTGAGCAAAAAGCGCCGCGGCCCCATGACCTCCTTCATCGTCGCCAGACTCGCCCGGTAGGCGTCGACTGGGGACACGCGCGGATCGGCCAGGCGATCGCGGTAGCGCTCCGCAGCCCCGACGGGGGCCCCCTGGCCGTCGATCTTCACATACTCGTAACCCCAATCCAGGCACAGCATGCGGAACAGATCGGTGAACCATTTGCGCGCCGCGGGGCCGGTGTGATCGACAATGTACCGGCCACACCAGTCGATCACCAATTTGCCGGTCTGGGGATTGGCGGTCTCGAAAACGCTGCTCCCGTCCGCCCGGCGAATGAACAACTCGGGTTGGGCCTCGAACCGCCTGGTGTCGCTGGTGACAAAGGGGATCAACCAGATGCCCGGCGTCAGCCCCCGGCGGCGGATGTAATCGGCCAGCCACTTCATGCCGTGGGGAAACTTGTGGGGCTCGGTGATATACCAGTCGCGGTTCTCGCCGTAGCCAAGGCCCGTGCCCTGCCAGCCGTCGTCGATCTGCACGTACTGGCAACCGAACTTCTTGAAGTTGGCAGCCAGCCAATCGGTGTTCTCGACCACTTGCCCTTCACGCACGTTCTGCCAGAAACAGTACCAGGAGCACCAACCGGCTGGGGCCCGGCTGAAGACCGACTTATCCAACGGGCGGAAGTGCTTCAGGCCGCGTTTGCTCTTCATATAGTCGCGGTCCACGTGTACGGCCAGCGGCCCTTGGGCGTCGAGCCGGTAATGGTCGCCTTGCCAGGCCAGCTCGATCCGCGGGCCTTCGAAGCGGATTGCCTCGTCGCGCGCCGGGCTGAACAACGCATTGCAACGCAGGCTGGCCACGCGACCGATGCTCAATTGAACAACGTCCGGATTGTCTGCCACAGTCACGCGGCACAAAAAGGCATCCGCCGCGGCCTGCACCCGGCCCTGGATCCGCACCGCGTTGGCCACCCGAAAACCATCCCGAGTGGTCTCGATTCGAGGCGACTGGCCGCCGCCGAGTTTCAACTCGGCGAGCGGCCAGGAATGGGGAACGTCGGCGCCTGCTCGCGGCAGGGCGAGCGTCAGTGCCAAAAATGTCAACACGATAATCTTGCTGTCTTTCATGGTGATAGTTGGTCGTCCCTGGTTCTTGCTCAACAACATTCGAGTCTTCTCCCGGCAACCCAAATCGGCTTGTCCTTGGCACGCGGGTCGCTAATCTAAGTTTCTGAGACGGGCGAATCTCTACGGGCGCATTCGCCAGTCGCCGTCTCGTCAATCACCGGTCCTGGGGTTCTACCGCAGCCCGGGCCACTGCCACTGCTTGCCAGCGCCCTGCCGCTCGGCACTCCACCGCAGCCCGGCCGTCAACTCGGCTTCGGTCACGGGGATTGCCAAGCGGCCGTCGGCATCCAGTGTGACCACGCGACCATTGAGTGTCAATCGCGTACCGATTTCTGCCTGGCCCACAACTCCCAGGCGGCCTTCCAGACGAGCGGGATAGACAATCACGGCCGGTCGCCGACAGGCAACCTCCAGTTCGTTGCCCGCCAGCAGTCGCATGGACTCTGTCCGGCCGGGGCTGGTGGTGGTCGCTATTTCGTCGAGCATCACCGCTGCAAGGATCGCCGGACGGGCCTTGTCCACGAGAGCCTGCCGCCCGGCCTGGGGCGCCAGATGTGTCGCGGCACTGCGCCATGCAGCGGAAAGCTCGGCGATGATGTCAAAATCCTCCACGCCCTGCCGGATCAAGCTCAGCCGCAAGGATGGCACGAGCGGTCCCCGGCCGGCCGGATCGGGGTAGAAGAGCGAGGCCTGCCCGGCCTGGTAGTGGTAAAGGCTCTCCGATTTTCTTCCCACCGGCACCGCTTCGGCCGTCGGGTTTTCCCACGGATTGATCTTGTTCCACCAGCACGAATTCCAGAGCAGGCCCCCTTGCGATCCCACCCGCATCGCTCGCCACAGGTACAATCGATGCTCCAGCGGCGGCTCCTCGATGGCGGCGGTCATGTTGTAGATCCAGATTTCGTCGCCTGCGGCGCGCCGGCTTTGGACGCTTTCAGCCCCGGCCGCCGCGCCCGGCATGATCCACGCGTTGACCTTGCCCCACAGCGGCTTGGCCAGCTCGGGATCGACCGTCATCAGGCACTTCAGATCCGCCGCGCCTTGATGCACCAGGTCGCAGAGCCGGGCGATCTTATCCATATAGTCGGGCTCCGGCTCGTCGTAAGGATAGACGTAAGCCTTGTCGATCATGCCCGCAGCTCGCAGCCGCGCGGCGATCTGCCGATTGAGCTGCACGTAGCAGGCATCGAACGCGGGGTCCGCCAGCGGCACGTGCCCCAAGAGCTTGTGGGGCAGCCATCCCTGGCTGCACCCGCCACCGAACATCGGCCCGATGGTGATTGCCGTGGCCCGGTACTGTCTGGCCGCCGCCAGCAGCGCGTCAAATCGCTTCCAGTCGAATGTCAGTTTGTCGTCGGCCAGCGACACCCCGGGCCAGGCGGTCACGTTGAACCCGCTCAGGCGATTGGCGGCCAACAAGTCCCAGGCCAGCCGATACGCATCCAGCTCGGACATGCCGCGATAGAATCGCTGGATCGCCGTGGGCGCAACGAGGACCATCGAGCGGTAATGCGGCACCGCGGGCAGATCGAACGCCCAGCGACGGAGTTCCAATCCCACGCGAGCCAGCGTGTGGCCGCCGGCTACCACGTCGACTGCCGCGTGGTACATGCCCGGCTTGGAGCCGAGTGGCGGTGACCACTCGATCCAAAACAGCGTGTTCCGCTCGGCTTCGACCGGCTCCGGCCGGTTGGGCTCTACAAGGGGATCGGGCGTGAGGCCCAAGGGAAACGACTTATCGCGGACCCTCTGCACGTTGACGCTCCGCGCCACGCGGTAATGCAAACTATCGAGCGGCATCGGGCCGGGTCCCTCCGGCACATGGAACACCAGCGCGATGGGCGCCGTGGGAAGCGTGGGGCGCACGGCAAGCTGATATACGTCGTGACCGCGTCCGGGCGCAACCAGAGCAATGGTCGAGGCTGTCGCAACGTCGGACGGCACCGCGGTAGCCGGGTAGATCCGTGCTTCCGGCCGGTCGCCCCACAAAGTGAAGGCGTCCGTTACGGCGAAACGCCGCGCGGTAGCCACGGTCACGTCGTCCCACGGGTGGCTTTGGCGATAGATGGCCTGCAAATGCGGCGGCAACTCTTGCCACACGCCCACGTCGTCCCACCAAGATTCGCCGGGCGGATCATCCATTGTCTGCATGGTCAGAACCGGGGCGATCCATTTCTCGTCGCCCCGGGTGCGGTAGCGGACGATGTTCAACACCCAGTCAAAACTGCCGCGGCGATCGCACTGAGGAAAAACGCGCTGGGCCGCGTTGGTTTGCAGAAACAGGTACGTTCGGCTGGTGCCGGGCTGGCGGGCCTTGAACCACCAGGTGATCCAGTAGTCGGTATTCGGACGGACCGGGACGGGCTTGGCCGCGCAGGTGGTCCAGGTGTGGGGTGTTCCCCGCAATCGCAAACAGGCCTGGCCAGCGTGGGGATGTTGACGATCCACCAGCAGGGTCTTACCCACCCTGGCCGCGGACGCGGCGCCCCAGTCGGCAAAGAAGCCGCCGGCGCCGAGGTTCTCAAAGCCGGGATTGCCGAGCAAGTTCTCCTGGGCAAGCGAGGAGGGGCACGCTGTCGCAGTGACCAGAGCTAAGATCAATCCACAGCCACCGGCATAAATTTTCATGGCAAGATCCGTGAGTGAAGCGGTGCACACCGCAAGCCATCCGATCCGCAAAAGACGTATACCGGCGATGTGGTCAGCTTGAGGCTCAAGTGGCCGTCCTTGGAGTCCATCGAGCTCCGGTTGCCCATCAGGTCCATTACCGTGACCTTGCCTGACGGCACCTCTAAGGTGGCGGTTCGTTCCCCGGCGTTGGCCCAGGCCACCCACAGCGGGCCGTCGCCGCGTTGCCATTGGAAGATGCTGAGGTCGTCGTGCGAGCGGTCGGCGGCGAACTCCGCGTCGGCCAAGGCGTCAGCCATCACGGCATGGGCGACGAACTGCGGCCGGGGCTGGAGATTCTCGGTGACCATGAAGATGTCGCCATTGCCGGCAAAGCCCCATTGCGTAAAGGCCTTCAGCCGGCCGCCGCAGCCGGCCACACAGGACAGCCAGACCCGCACCATGTGCCCCGCCCCCTCGGCCTCGCCGTAGCGGCGCGATGCGCCGACGTCGGGCGATCGCTGCTCGGCCGTTTCCTCTTGCCAGATGGTCTTCCGGCGGTCGCCGTGGGCGTCGAACTCCTTGAGGTTGTTTTGACAGGTCATGAGAATGCCCAGATAGGCGTTGAGAATAGCCCCGTCAAAGCGGCCCTCCGCGGGCTTTCCGTAGAGGCGGCGAACGGTCTTGGCTTGCCAGTCGGTGGCGATGTTGCCGACCAGGACCGGCGCGCGGGAATCTACGGCCTTGATCCCGTCATACAGCCCGGCGAGAATTGTGTCGTACTCCTCGTCCAAGAGCCGCTCGCGGGATCCGCCGCGGAAGGGCGACGCCGAGTTGGCCTGCTCCACTCCGTGGTTTCCGTAGGCCGCCACCAGAGAACCGAATTCGCGCGCGAGTCGCTTGCCGGCATCGACGTAGTGCGCGAAGCGGATGGGACGGGCCCAATCCGGGCTGAGCTGCAAGACGGGCAGGATCCCCAGCGCGCGATACCACAGCAGAACCCGCCTCGTGTCGGCGAAGGCCTGGGCTTCCTTGGCCGCGTCGTGGGTGTCCCACTGGATGCGGACCCAGGAGCGACGGAAGCCGGCCACGCGAAACATTGCGCCCATTTCCCGCTCAAACGAGCGGCCGTCGCCCACTAGCGGCACCAGCGGCGTTACGGCGAACAGCGGTGCGGCGGTCCGCGGCCGCTCCAGGGGCGGCAGCACCGCATAGCGGCCGCTGAAGCGGCCTACCACCGCGTCGGCCTCGCGGGCTTCCACCTCCAGGTGAAACGAGCCGTAGCCCCGGCTGGGTGGAAGCTCGGCGGTGACAGTCGTCTGGCCATAACCGGCCAGGGCGATCGCCTTCCTCTGGATCGGCTCGGAAGCGATCCCCTGCCAGTCCGTGCGGACCAAACGCAACGAGATCTCGCGGTCTTCGCCCAACAAGTTGGCCACCGTCAGCGCAATGGCAACCGGGGTGTCAGGCGAATAGAAGAGGTTGCCCAACGCGGTGTTTTCGCAACGGCCCCACAGGCTCTCGTACTCAGGCGCGTCGGTGGGCGAGGGCGTGTAGGGAGGCTTGAGCTGGCGGTGCGCCGCACAGAACCAGGCGCGGAACGCCTCGCTGCGCAGACCGATTTCTTCGGCGGCAGGGATCGCAGTGCCTTCCGGCATCTCCCAGACGGCCAGGTTGTCGGCCGCCGTTCGTCCCCATCCGCCCGCGTCCGCCGCCAATTCCTGCCCGAAGCGGAGCCGCATCGTTGCAGCGCCGACCGGCGCCACCCAAGGCATGGTGACCCACCACGACCATTGGCCGGGGGCAACGTTATTCAGGCCGCTGCGCACGCCGTTGACCGCCCGCAATTGGCGGCCGCGACTGTCGTAGAAGCGAAGCTCCAGCGGTCCATACCAGGCCTCGGCAATCTCGGCGCCGGGCTTGATCCAGGCGGAGGCCAAATAGGCATGGCCACCTTGGCACGGCATGCAATCGGATAACCAATAGCCGTCCACGGGAGTACGGCCATACCATTGCTGATGGGCCGATCGAGGCGGGTCGACTGAGACCAGCGCCAATGCCTTCTTTCCGGCATAGGTCCAGTTGTCGGTCCACTGACCCCGGGCCCGGCCGACGGAAAAATCCGGCCTGCCGTTGGCCTGAAAACGCTCGATCTCCTGCGGCGACCAGTCCGGCTCCGTCCGGCCCACGAAGGTCCACCCCACCGGCTTGCCGTGCTCCCCGGCTTCCACATCCCCATTGACCAACAAGTTCTTGGCGTAGCGGGCCGACGGTGAAGGCTTCGGCGCGCGACGCACGCGGGCGACAGCCTGGCAGGCAAGTTCCTCGGCGGCCAGCTCCAGTTCGTCAAACCAGGCGGTGCCGCTGCAGAACTGAAGACCGGCCGTCAGACGAGCGCTGGCGGCGCCGGCCGGCGGTTGACACGTGGCGGTCGCAACACGCGTCCAACCGCTTTTCGCACCCACGGCCGACGAGACCAGCGGCGTGCCCAGCGGCTGCCCGTCGCCGTCGAAGAACTCCATGACCAGCACCCCGCCGCCAACCGGCCCATGCGCGGCCAGATCGCCTCCTTTGATCCAGCCGCCAAAACGGTAGCCGCGATCGGGCCGCACCGGGACGACGGTGGCCCAGCCGGAGAAGCTGCCCATGGGCGCGTCGGAAACGGCCAGCGATCGCCGGCCGCTGTGGGCCACGCCCGCCGCCCAGGCGGTTTTCGCGCCGCCCAGCGGCGACCAGCCCAGCGGCGTCTCGCCCTGCCCCGACTCAAAGCTCGGGTTGGGAAGGTCGGCGTCCAGCGGCATCAGTTCGACGTCGTCGATGCGGACTTGCGCCGAGGAATGGGGGTACTTGTTCACCAGGGCAAAGCGAATCTGGACCGTCTGCGTGGCCGCCGGGGGTGTGAAGCGGGTGCTCAGGCGGACCCAGCCCGCGCTGTTGGTGAAGGTGAGGATTCGGGTGTTGGCCAGCCGCTGCCGCCGGCCCCCGGCCGAACCGTGCTGAAACACGTCGAGAATGCACCCGGCGTAGCGGGAGCGGTCGCCGCTTTCGGGCACCAGTCCCGACGCCTGGTAGAAGAACGACACCTCGTACACATAGCCACCCACGACCTGCACCTCCGGAGAAACGACCAACACGTGGTCATTTTCTCCGCCGGCGCTCTGGAGCGTGAGGCAGCGATTCCCGCCATGCGGCTGTTCGGAGTCCCATCGCGCCGTGCCATGGTCGCGGGACCTCACGCCGGCCGCCGTCACCGGTTGGCCATCCACAGTCCAGGCGATCGCTTTTCCGTCGGCGCCTTGCTCGAAGCCTGGGTTGGGAATCGGATTGGCCCGCATTGCGCTGGCCGGCACAAACAGCAACCAGATCGGCAATGCAGCGGTGACGTAGCGTATATAGCCACTCATCGGAAACACCCCGTTCCCTTGGCCAAGTCTTAATACCACGCCATTCTCCGGAGTCTGCGGCGGTCAACCGAGAGCGGTCTCGAACGCATGCGGGTTTCACCGGCAAAATGGAAACACCCGGTGTCAGATTCTAACACGGCTGGCCGACGGCCAGGCTCCGCTCGTGATCAGGAAGGATAACAGGGCAATTACCGGATGGCATTTCATTACAAACGGCTGCACTATTTTTCGTCGGGAATGGTCCACTGTATCAGCGAATCCTGATCCTTGACCAGGATTTGTTTTCCGACGACCGCCGGGTGGGCCCACGTGGGCTTGTCGGCGACCTTGTAGCGGGCCAACGGCTGGAACTGCTCGACAGACGGATCGAAAACGATCAATTCGCCATCGTCGGTCTGGGCCAGCACCAGACCACCGGCGACCAGCAGCGCGGCGTAGTCGCCCATCCGTCCGTCACTGGTCCAGAAAATCTTGCCGCTGGAGAAATCGGCGGCGAAGAATTGTCCTTTCTTGCGTGGTGTCAGTCCAACAAGGCGATTACCGACGAGCACGGGCGAACTCATATAGAGGGGAATCTGATCGTTTTCCCAAACCTGCTGGAGCGACCACTGTCCATCGGCCTTCTTGACACGGTAGGCGGCCGTGGGTTTCTCCGCCCCGCCAAAGACGACCATGTCGCCGCAGGCCACCGGGGTGATGATGTTCTGGTCGTATTCGGTCGTGAACGGCAGTTTCCATAGCAGTTTACCATCGCCGGCCGACACCCCGATGCAGGCCCGCTGCGATTGGGTGACGATCTGCCGCGAGCCGTCGATGGCAACCAGGATCGGCGAGGCATAGGCCGCGCCGTCGCCGTCCCATTGCCAGCGGGTATCGCCCGTCTTGCAGTCCAGGGCGACGAGGGCCCCTCCGTCTCGCCCGCCCACGTAGGTCACCAGCAGCCCGGCGTCGATCATCGGCGACGTGGCCGCCCCATACCAGAGCGAAGAGCTTTTGGCGTACTGCTTCGCGAAGTCGCGTTGCCAAAGCGGCTTGCCGGAGTCGGCGTTCCAGCAACTGAGGATGCCGCCGATGCCCAGGGTGTAGACCCGACCGTCGAAGACTACCGGCGTGGACTTGGGTCCTTGGCCGTGCGCCTTCGCATAGGGACTCATCTCAAACGGTGCCGGGTAGCTCTGCGACCAAACCGGCCGGCCGTCAGACAATCGCAAGTGGCGGACCACTTCCTTGTCGCCCGACCGGCTGAACACAAACACTTGGTCGCCGACGACCACCGGCGAGGAATAGCCGCCGCCCACCTCCACCTTCCATTGGAGCTTCAACTCTTGGGGCCAAGTCTTCGGGACCTGGAAGCCGGGGACCCGCCCATCCCGGCCCGGTCCGCGCCACTGATTCCAATCAGCGGCCTCGGCCGGCCGGCTGAAGACGACCATGAAAACCCCGAAAGCCGCCAATATTGCTGCCGCTGGCTTGCGCATAAGCCCACCTCCAGATCTTGATGAGAATAGGTATTCATCTTCTCGGCGTCAACGTATCGCAAAAGCCGTCTATTCTGTCGTGGTCAGCGGTACCTGAAAAACTCCGCCGCCGGGTAGCAGGCGATAGCGTCGCACGCCACGCAGGGGGGCCGGCAATAGGGAAACAGTGACGATTACGAGAAAGTGTTTCACTGTTCTGTTCGTTGGACCGATGGTGGTTCCCAGTTGGCTCGATGAGTGTGTACCGTGGCCGCACATCATGGTGCAACTCGCCGTAGCCGCTGTCAACTACCCCTTGGGATGGCCGTCCTTCGCCAGCCGGCCGCGTCGCAGTGTTTCGCGGCTGGTGGGCGTAGCTCGCGGTCGATGGTCGGCACCGTCGGGGCCGTGTTCCACGCTCCAGCCGTCCCACGCGCGGAAGGCGCGATAGGTCCAGTCCCGCCGGCTTCGGCTGGAGTCGGCTATCGGGTGGTGTGAGTGAGGCGGTTGCGGCGGTGGTGCGCCCGATTACTGGCCGGCTGGGAGCGGGTATAATGGGGTGAAACAGGACTCAGTTTGGTGACAAGGGTCATCGGTTTCACCCAGCTTCCCCGGTTAGACTCGATGCGGCATGCGGGAAACAAAATGCCTATCCGTTTGCCCTCGAGGGAAAGGAGCATGCACCCGATGAACGGGCTGTGTCGAATCGGGATTAACCTGGTAACGGTGGTGGCCCTGGCGGCCGGGGTAAGATCCGCGCAAGGGCAGGACCAAGAGTCGGCGCCCGAAATGAGCGACGTGTTGCTCTTCGACACCGGTGCGGCTCTGGCGGGTGCGTTGCCGAGCGCGGCGCTGGCCGAAAAGGCGGGCTGGGTGAAGGTGGACAAGGACGCGGCTCCCGGCCAGTTCAAGGGGGATGTGGTCTTCTTGAACGGCCGAATCGCCGTGGTTCTGCGTAAGAGCGCAGCCGGGGCGGAGATCTATTCCCATTCGGTGAAGGGGTGGCAGCGCCGTGCCCTGCTTGCGCCGGCGAAGGCGGAGAAGGCGGCACGGCTGCGGGCCGTCAAGATATTGGCCAGCGGTCCGGATGCGGCGTCCGTCGAGGGCGTTTTCGCAGGCAAGGGCGGAGAATCGCTCGGCTTGCGCTGTGCGCTGACGCGCGGCCAGATCTTCGTTGAGACCAAGCCGGGAGAAGGGGTAAACAAGGTCCGCATCGAGGCACCGTCCCGCTTTGGGGTCATCCCGGATTTCTTCGCGGATGATATCGTGATCGACGCGGCCAAGCTCCCGCTGGACCAGGCGGAGATCCCCACCGAGAACATGTTCCTGCAGACGCTCGGCACCGCGGAGGCCATCGTGATGGCCGTCTGGGACAAGGAGCAACGGGACATCGCGGTGACCTTGTCGGGCCGCGACAATGACCGCCTGTTGACCGCCGTCGAAGTCCCCTGCGCGACGGACGGGAAGGTGTGTGTGGCGGTGATGGACTACCCGGGCGCGTGCTGTGCCAGCGTCGTCGACGGATTGATTGACGCGGAGGTCCCGATCTGGGCGCCGGCGCTGAAGGACGTGAGGGCGCTGGGCTGGACGATGCCGTATCCCGCGCAATGGCGGGTGGATTTCGCGCCGAAGAAGGGCGGGATGGCGAGGAGCAGCGAGATGGTGGCGCCCTATCCCGTGAAGGGCGGGGGAAGCGTCATGAAGAGCCCCAGCGACGTCCAGTGGAAATTCATCAAGCCGAAATATCGCTGGCTGAGCGACGCAGTGAAGGCCGAGGATCGCGCCCGCAGGTTCGAAGCGGCGCAGGCGTTTCGGAAGACCGGTGGAGAGGAGCTGCCGGCGTCGGTCGGCACCTGCTGGGTCGACGAGAAGGGCAACGGCTTCATCCGGCCCAAGAACGAGGAGTATGCGGTCGTCGCGTATCCCCTGGATCGAGGCCGGGGCACGCCGCTCACCGCGTTCACCGTGACCGATCTGGTTCGCACGACCCTCGGGGTAGGCCCGTGCGAATATATCCTGGACGTCAAAGGGCAACGGCTGGCTACGCCGGGCATTTACACCTGCGCGGGCACTGCCTTGCTTAAGAAGGTCATGGAGAACTACGACGAAGCAAAGCACAAGGCGGAGATTGACAAGGTCTTCAACGACATGCTGATCTTCGTCAGACACTACCGTGGAAGGGTCGAGGAGTACATCGCGTTCCGCAAGGAGATGCTGGATTACCTCAAGCAGCAGAAGGCGGCCCACCCTGAGCTGGAGACGTTTCTTTCGGATATGGAGAGGATCACCAGCGGCCTGCCCTCGCGAATCGAGAAGGACGTGCCGGACCGCGTGGCCAAGCTGGCCGACGAGTTCCGCGCCACCCTGGCCTCCCGGGACGAAGCGGCGAAGAAGGCCCGGGAGCGGATCAACGCGGACATCCGCGGGGCGGGCGGCCACCAGGACGGCATCGTGAACGGTTGTCACAAGACTCTCAACATGTTGCGGTACCTGGCCGGAATCGAGGCGACCTGCAATCCCAAGGCCGTGGGCGTGGCACAGGAGATTCGACTCCGCGCTCGCAAGGTTCTGCGCAACCCCGTGGCCCACGAGTTCGACGAGGGCCGCCCGTGGTGAGGTATTGGCCCCTGTATGCGCTGGAATTCCTCGTGCGGTGATGAGCTTGCATTCTGCAACGCGGACCTTGCAGAAATGCACGAATCGAACGGGGAATCCGCTCGGGTGATGGATTGTTCCCTATCGAGCGTTTCTCGGCTTGGCTTCTCGACTTACGCTTCGAAATTTACCTGCCTCAGCACAACGGCATACCGTCTGCATGTGGTGGAGGCGAGCCCGGACGGCTGAGCTTCTGCGTGTCCGGGTAACACAAGGAGAAACGCCATGGCGACGACCGCATTTTCGGCGCGCGCCCCAGAAGCCAATGGGCGGGGGCCGTGGACCGTTCATGACTGGTATGAGTCGTTTCTGTTCTTGGTTCAGGCGTTCGTTATCGTGTGCGGAGGCGTCCTTCTATATACTCTCGGCCCAGCCTTCGGCATCGCGGTGCTCGTTGGCGGCCTTACCGCATGGTCGGTTATCGGGAATCATCCGGGCTCTGCAAAGAAAGAGCCTGCCGTGGATGAGGACTGCTCGCGAACGCAGGCAAAAAGCCCGGACGTGTCTGCTGTGCCAACGATGCCTCCGACTCTGCGGAAACGTGCTCGTGGCAGTGAGTCCTATCGCCGTATACGCCTGATCCGATTCACTCATTCGAGGAGGACGGCGTGATGGGCCCCATCATACTACTTGCGGCATTCGTAGCCGCGATAGCAACCGTCTGCGGGTTGTTGCGTCTCCAGAACCGGACCTGATCGCCATTCGTGGATCTGTCACAAGGTGACGCGACGGCTCGGAAATCTACAGGCCAGATCTTCAACCGCCCGGGTTGCCTTACTTCATGACGACAATCTGAACATCCCCTTCACGCCGCAGCACGTTGACGCCCACGTCGTCCGCGTGACGGACGAGCAACAGATCAACCGTGGCCCCGGCCAATTCCAGGTTGTGAATTCGCAGTTCGCCCAGCGACGCTGGCAAGCGCTGCGCCGCTTCCCACCATCAATTCACCCCGGCACGAACGGAGAGGACTTACTCATGGTTCACGCCAATCGGCGAGAGTTTCTGAAATCATCGACCCTTGTCGCAGGCGCGGCGCTGTTCGCGGCTCCGGCCATTGCCCGGGGCCAGGGCAGCCCGAACGAACGCTTTCGCGTGGGCCTACTGGGTGTCGGCAACCGCGTGGCGGCCTACGAACTGGACATCATCCGCTGGGGAATGGGGCTGGATCGGCACCCGGTCCAGGTCACCGCGGTGGGCCGGAAATTCATGCACGAGGATGACGACTGCATGGCGCCGAGTCACTGCACGGCCACGTTTCAGTTCGACAAGCCCGACACCTATTCGAGGATTGTCCCCCAAAGAAGCAGATGAACACCTCGTCAATCGTCTGCTGGGAAAACCGTCCCTCCTGCCATTCCTTTTCTTCTCTGCGTGCCTTGGGCATGGCGGCGGCCTGCTTTTCAACATACCCGGCCCATGCCAGGGGAAAGCGTGTGTGGGTCTTGATCTCTTCAATGAGGTCGTCCTGGCCCTTGACTTGATCGACGAACCACGCCAAGTAGGTCGGATCGTTTTTCATCACGGCATTGATTGTCTCCCCCGATGTTTCCAAAAGGGCAGCCGAGCCGCCCTGCCTGCGCGTCGAGAGGGGCGATGGCACAGGCTCACACCTCCCTCCGCCTCAGGAACCGACGCTTGCCCCAACTGCTCAAGCAGGCTAGATTGATTCACGATGATGGCCTCCCTTCCGTCGGCTCGCATGACTTCAAGCTGGCGTTCCGATGCCAGGTTCCCTCCCATATGCGTCTCGTCTCGTGAAGAGTGAGACTATACCAGTTATGAAGATCATCTCCGCCCTATCAATCCTCCTCTTGATCCCGGCATGTTGCACCTGCACAGCGACTGCGTCCCAGACCGCAGCACCGACCAGCGTTCTGCTTCGTGGTTATGGCCCTGTTTCCATGGAGAACGCTCGGGGAAGAACGGTGTTTACATGCCAAGACTCCGCTCACGCGGACATTCTGCTTGGGAAGCTGTTGGCAGATCTGTTTTGGAACGCCGGTCAGCGAAAAAGCGAACTCAACGTCACGATCGGGAAGGCAGCCGCGGTGATCCACGAGTTTAGGCCGTACGGGGCACTGGTGGCATTTCGAGCAGGCCGAAAGGTGGTGGTTCTTGGCGAACCCGACGCCGCCACGCTGCAGGCCATCGCGGCAGCCGATTCATCGTTGCAGAGTGGTGATGCCCAGTTCACGCCGACAACCCCTTACCCGTCGTATTTGGACGCATACGACCTTCGCAACCTCCGCTTTCACGACATCCCGATGCGGTCGGTGAATTCAGCTCCTCTTCAAAGTCACTGGGACTTCGAAAAGAAGTTTGGTGGGGGCGGAATGCAATATACCGCGCCCGGATTCTGGTCTTCGTGCCCTGCTCCTGGCATTATCGACTGGTCATCGGTCGACTATGGGATCAGTCAGGCCAAGAAGAACGGCAGCTTGGTGACACTTGAACCTAACGCCGGAGGCTCGTTCCCTCTCTGGTTCTACAACAGCAGCCCGTTTTGCCGAGCAACGCCGTCACGATCGATGCTCATCGACGCGTGGAACGGCGGCGGGGGCGGCCCGGCAGGCGCCTTCTACGCGGGCTTCGGCGCGACCGAGGCGGAGAAGGCAAGCGGACCGCTCTGGTTCCTTCGTAAAGTCGTGGAGCGATATCGTCAGGATCCCAACCTGGTTGCTTGGATGCCCATCGCCGGCTTTCCCGGCGGTGAATTCGGCTTCCATGACCGTGCAACGCGGTTTTATGATTATTCTCTTCAAGGGCAGGAAGCATTCCGGCGGTGGTTGGAGCATGACCGCGGAATGACCCTGGCTACCCTCGGCGTGCGGTGGTTTGGCGACGAAAGACATTTCTCAAACTGGAGTCAGGTAACACTTCCGGATGTCAACTCGTTCTTCGGCGACCCGTCGGCTGCCGACTCATTGAAACTTGACGGGAATTGGCAGTGGCAGCCGGCCCCCCGAGATGCGCCGTCTGCTCAACCTGGAGCCCAACCACCCAGCCTCGATAACTCCCACTGGGTCCAGTTCACCACCGTGCCATCGCAGGAGGCAGCGCTTCTTCCCCATGGTCACGCGTACAATCGCAAACAGTTCGCTGTGAGCGCGTCGGTTGCAAGTCAGGTGAAGTTCCTCGTCGTCGACGCATATGTCCATTCGACACGGCCGATGACAATATGGCTAAACGGAGCGTATTTGGCCCGGCAGAAGCTCGCGCCATGGGCGCCTGCAGCCTCGCAGTTCGAGCAGTTCGCGGTTCCGGTCTCCGGAAAGCTCAAGGCAGGACCAAACGAGCTGCTTTTCGACATACCTGCACACGATGGCGGAAACACCGAAGGCCGCATCCTCGGTCCTGTTTTCTTTTCTCCCCGGAATCCGGCGAAGTATCCAAACCTGGGGCCCTATGGAAATGCTCGCTATGCCGACCTTAAGGATTGGCAGTGCTACGCCTACTACCTATTCAACGATGGTATCTTCAATCAGTTCCGCGCTCTGGACCCGAATCGTCCAACAATCCTCTCAGGAGACGACTTCTTCCATCTGGGCGATTACGAAGGCAAACTCGCGATGGACTATGGGCTCGCACTTCAAAACACCGGGAGAGAGGCGTTTTACAGCTCCAGACCTTCCGGGCATGGCATCGTCGTCGGATTCTATAACACGAGCGAGGAAAGTGCGACGGCAGCCTCTGCCGCGAACCTCGACCAGGAACTCGGGTGGATGTTATTTGACGCAGACGCCGCTCATGTCTTCTATTTCCGGATCGACGACAACATGAAGATCGAGGCCGACACCGGCTGGTTCAGCAAGAGAGCCAACTTATTGCGACTGCTTGGAAAGGCGATGCGCGAGCGGCCCGACGTGTTGCTGCTCCTGGATCCGGAAACAAGCCGGCTTGGCTACAACGACCCGCAGCACGAAGATCTTGGGGCAGGCACGCTCGAGCAGATGCATCTCGATCACGGATATGTAACGCCTTGGGATCTCGAAAACGGCCTTGCCGTCAACTATCCGGTCCTCTTCGATTGCGGCACTCGCGTCATGGATCAACGGCTAGTGGATGCGATCGCCCGCTACGTCGAGGACGGAGGGACCTTCGTCGCTTGTGCCGATTCCGGCAGGAGCACCGTGTTGGAACCCGACGTGTGGCCAATCAATCAGCTCACGGGCTTTGCGGTTCGTAGCACTGACGAAAAGGGCAGCGTCACTTTTTCCGGCAGTCTGCCGATCGCCGCACCTCTTTCGGGCGTTAAGTTTCCGAGCGTAGATGCGGCCGGCATCTCCTTCGAGTCGGCAATGGCGGGCGTGCAAACGCTCGCCACGTGGCGCGATGGCACAACTGCCGTTGGATACCGACAGCTTGGACGCGGAAGGATTATACGTATTGGGATTCACGACCTTCCGAAATCCGGCTTCTCCCTAACTCAGGCTGTGCCAGGCCGAGGCGTGGCATCGCAGAGAATCGCGGCTATTCTTTTGCAGAGCCTCGGCGTTGAACAAACGTCCTTCTCCGCAAGTCCCGGCATTTGGACGCGAAAACTCCTGGCAAAGAACGGCCTCGATGATTGGCTTGTCGCGTTCAACTCGGACAAAACCCCGGCCTGCGCGGATGTTGAGATCAAGGTCAACACACGGCCCGATCGCGTGACTGACGTGGAAACAGGAGCGAACGTGGGGTTTTCTTATACCGACGACGGTTGGGTTCATATCCACAGCGTCAGTTTTGAGCCCGATGGTACACACGTCTTCGGCATCCGTCGCGGCCTTCTCCTGGATGGAGTGCACGTATGGTGGCGGGAAAAGACACGGTACTGGCAAGAGAAGACAAGACCGACCTCCCGGCCAACCGAGGCGCCCTCCTCTGGAAATATCGAAATTAAAGACTGGCGCGCAGCGACCGACGCCGATCGTCACGTGGCAGCCGATCGGAAAACGCGGCTGCCTCAGTTTGACGATTCCCAATGGCGACCGCTGTCGACTGGACCGTGGAAGGGGCTCAGTCCGGACATGGCGCAATACAGGGGAGACATGTTTTACCGCGCTTCCTTTACGATTCCCCCTGAATGGCAAGGGCGTGAAGTCGATCTCAATATGTACACATCCGACACGCCGATTGCCTTTGGAGACGCGCAATTCGAAATTGACGGACAACCGGTCGCAAAAGTCTCCGCAGGTTTTGGTACCAGCCGGACGTTGAACTACGACGTGACTTCTAGAGCACAACCCGGACCCCACGTGTTGAGTGTATCTGTCGCGCATCGCCCCGAGTTGGATGATGTCTCAGGTGCTTTCATCAGTGGAAATACTTGGCTTTCACGGGCACCGAGGTTCGTTGAGCAACTGGACTTGAACGAAAAATGGGATGCAATCGGAGACAACTGGGTTTCGACGCAGCCCTTTACCGTACCCGGCAAAGGAGAGGCCAAATACATTCGGAGGATATTCTCTGTAGCGGCGGAATGGAAAGGTAAAACGGTGTTCATCAAGATCGTTGCGCCCATTCCCTTTGCAACGCTCGTCATCAATGGAACGCTCATCAACCAGAACATGTATCAGCATCAGATGGGCTCATCGATGTTGTTAAATCTCAGCCCGTACATCCGCGCCGGAAAAGAAAACGAGATTGAGCTGTGGCCTGTTCGGAGCGCACGGAATCGTTACAATGCGAGCGATTCTCAGCACGGCGGCTTTCAGATCAAGCGAATTCAACTGGGTGTGATCGATCCCCGGGATCTGCCCGTTAAGCAATAGCCTGAATCCGTGACCTGTGTTGGTCACAAAGCCTGAAAAAGGGCTTGTTCTTGCGGCGATGTTGTGAATGATGCGGGGCATCGCAAAGCCGGCGATCACCACAGGGACAGGGGATCCCCGCTCCTTCCGGGCTCTCCACTTCTTTTTGCTAGGACTGCTTTCATTCAACGTCGCTGGATGCCTCCACATGGTGGATGTCAACAAGCGGGAAGCGGCAGAATTCCAAGAGAAACAGGCGACATTGCGAGACGCTGACCTTACAAGAAGCCAGCTACCTCTGGTTGAGGCGGCCGCCCGACGAACACAGGCCGCCCGCTACGCGCCGACTATTCACCCAGCCGTCGCTGCTGGCGGCGAAACTCCCCGGGCGAACCGCCGGCCTCGCGACGAAATACATCGCCGAGGTACTTGCGACTGTGGAGCCCGGTTTGCCGGGCGATGCTTTCCAAGGGGAGATCGGTGTCCGCCAACAACTCCTGGGCGCGGCGGATGCGCACCCGCAGAATCTCCTGGTTGGGGCTGCGGCCGATCGTGCTCCGCATCTGCCGTTCCAAGTCGCGACGCGAAGTCACCGCCGCTTGTACCACATCAGCCACGCTGATCGCTTCACAGGCATGCTCGCGAATGAACCGCAGGGCTCGAGCCAGGGCCGGGTTTTCCACGGCGAGCGTGTCGGTCGACATCCGTGTGACGACGCGGCTGGGTGGAAAGAGGGTTTCGTGGGGCGGACGGAGCAGACGTTGCGCCATCATCTGCTCCAGCATGGCCGCCGCGCTGCAGCCGAATCGCTGCGAGTTGACGTCGACGCTCGACAGCGGCCGCGTCGCAAGGCCGCAAAGCTCCTGGTCGTTGTCCACGCCAATGACCGCTACCTGGTCTGGCACCACAACGCTTGCCCGGCGACACGCATCGAGCAATTGCAACCCGCGATCGTCGTTGCAGCACATGATGCCGATCGGCTTCGGCAAGCCCAAGAGCCACTTAACGAGTTGTCGCTGTTCGCCTTCCCAATCGGGTGATTTGCCGCGGGTGCGGCGGACTTCGAACGCGTCGCAGGCCAACCCGGCGTCTTCGACGCATCGGCAGAAGTAGTCGCATCGGTAATCCATGTGGACGTGCACGCCCCGCGGCAGCCCGTAGAACCCGTAGTGGCGAAATCCTCGCTCCCGCAGATGATCAAACGCCATGCGTGCGACGGGTCGATTGTCGATCCCAAACATCGGCTCGCGAAACTCGGGAAGCCGGCAGCTCAGGTCGATCAACGGCAGCCGCGTAGCGAGCAGAACCCGGGCCATTTGCCGGTTCTCGATGCGCGCCAGGATCCCGTCGCCACGCCAGGTGCGGAGCCAGCCGGGCAGCGGGTCGTGCTGCCCGTGCGGCGTGAAGTAGATGGACCAGGGCCCGTGCTGCTGCACGTAAGCGGCCACCCCACGGATCAGTCCGCGGGCATAGCCGCGACTGGTCTCGATCCAAACGGCGACGCGAGGAATCTTGGTGGTCAAGGGTGCAGGATCGGGGTGGTGGGAAGCGGATCGTCGGTTGAGCGGGCGTTGCCTTCATCGTACTTCGGTTCTTGTCGCAACGGAAGACTCGCCAGACGCAATATCAGGACAAATAGCCGCATTTACACCCCTTGTCGCCATGGGGGCGGAGGTTACCCTGAGGGGAATGCGAGGAGGCCGGCTCATACGCCCGACCATGGCCCCCCCCTTCCAAGCCCACCCCTCTCCATCATTTTGAAAGGCATGCCATGCAACGCAGACAATTCCTGAAGGCTTCGCTCGCGTCGACCGCGGCTTTGGGGCTGCCGAGCCTGGTTCCCGGCAGCGTTTTCGGCCAAAACGCCCCCAGCGGCCGGATCCATGTCGGAATCATCGGCTGCGGCAACCAGAGCACGGTCGACCTGCCGGCCTTCCTCGCACTGCCCGACGTGCAGGTGACGGCCGTCTGCGACGTCAACACGGCCAGCTACGGCTATCGCGACAAGACCCAGTTTCTCGGCCGCAAACCGGGACAAGACAACGTCAATGCGTTCTATGCCGAGAAGAAAGGGGCCGGAGCCTACAAGGGCTGCGACGCCTGCACCGATTTCCGCCAGATTATCGACCGCAAGGACATCGACGCCGTGGCGATCATCGTGCCCGACCACTGGCACGCCCTCATGACCGTGATGGCAGCCAAAGCCGGCAAAGATATCTATTGCGAAAAACCGTTGGCGCTGACGATTGCCGATGGCCAGGCCATGATCAAGGCCGTCCGCGAAAACCAGCGGATCCTCCAGATGGGAAGCCATTTCCGCTCCGGGGGGGCGATCCGTCAAGCGGCTGAACTGGTTCGCAATGGTCGACTGGGTCAGATCCAGCGCGTGTTGGTCTTCCTGCCTCCCAACAACGCCAAGACGCCCGGGCCCGGCTGGAAGCCGATGCCGGTGCCCAAAGGGTTCGACTATCAAACGTGGCTCGGCCCTGCGCCCTTGGCCCCCTACCACATCGACCGCTGCCTGTATCGCTTCCGCTTCATCCTCGATTACTCGGGCGGGCAGGTGACGAATTTCGGAACGCATGCGTTCAATTGCATGCAATGGGCCTTGGGGACCGACAATACCACGCCCATCGAGTTCGAGAACCTGGCGTCCGAATTTCCCGCCAAGGGGAGCTTGTTCACCACGGCCACGACGATTAACTTCCGCGCCCGCTATGCCAACGGCGTGGAGATGCTCTGTGTTTCGAGCGACCCCGATCTATTTGGCGTGCGGTTCGAAGGCACTGAGGGCTCGCTGCGGTTGCACTACGGGAACTTGTCGGCGGACCCGCCGGGGCTTTTGGATTCGCGGATCGGCCCCAACGAGATCCACCTGCCGGTGAGCAATCCCGAGCAGAAGGAGAATAATTACAAGCGCTACCTGCCCGATCACGTGGCCAATTTCATCGCCAGCGTGAAGTCGCGCAAGGACCCGATCCTGCCGGTCGAGGTGGCTCACCGGATGACCAGCATTTGCCACCTGGGCAATATCACCATGCGGCTCAACCGGAAACTGGCGTGGGACCCGGCCAAGGAGCGGTTCCTCGGCGACGACGAAGCCAACGGCATGCTCAGCCGGCCGATGCGGGCGCCGTGGCATCTCTAAGAAGGGCAATCCCTTTCCGCCTGTCTCAGCAGTTACTATGCGAGCTGAACATCATGAGCGTACAAGCTGGGAACCTGGCAACCATCGCCACGCCGGCGGCCCCGCAAAAAAAGCAACGCCTGCTGGCCCTGGACGTTTTCCGCGGCTTGACGCTTCTGGGCATGGTGCTGGTCAACAGCCCGGGTGATTCGCATTGCGCCTACCCCGCGGTGAAACATGTCGCCTGGCACGGCTGGGCCTTTGCCGACCTGGTCTTTCCTTTCTTTCTGTTCATCGTGGGCGTGGCCGTGCCCTATTCGGTGGAAAGCCGGCGGGCGCGGGGAGCAACCGGCGGCCAGATTGTGTTGCACGTTTTGAAGCGGGCGGTGGTGCTGTTTGCGATCGGCCTGGTAATGAATTGGTATCACAAGCTCGACATGGCACGTCCGGCCCTGGACCTACCCCACCTGCGGTTCTTCAACGTGCTGCAGCGGATCGCCATCTGCTCCGTTGGGCTCACCATGCTTCACCTGTGGTGCAAGCCGCGAACACAGGGCGTCATCGCGGTGACGATCCTGGCGGGTTATTTCCTGCTGATGCAGTTCGTGCCCGTGCCCGGCTACGGCCCGGGCGTGCTGGACAAGGTGGGCAATTGGCCGCAGTTCATCGATTCGCACATGATGGGCGACCATTGCGGCTTCATGGCCGACAAGACCCACGTGTTCGAAGGCAAGGGCCTGCTGACCACGCTGCCGGCCCTGGTCACGGGTTTGTTGGGCCTGTGGACCGGTCGCTATTTGCGCGGCCCCGCTCCAACCTTGGAGAAACTGGTCAATCTCTATTTCTTCGGCACGGCGGCGATGCTCTCGGGCGCCTTCTGGGACAACTTCTTCCCCATCAACCAGAACCTGTGGACCAGCTCGCTGGTACTGTTCATGGGCGGGATGGCCATGGTGGTGTTGGCATCGTGCTACTACCTGGCCGACTTCCGCGAAATCACCTGGTGGACGCCGCCGCTGGTGGTGATGGGCACGAACTCCCTGGCCGTGTGGATCGGAAGCGTCACCGTGAAGGACACGCTGGAAAAGATCAAGCTAGGCGGCGCCGCCGGTAAAGTCGTTGATTTGAAGACTCATCTTTACAACGGACTTGTGCCGTGGCTCGGCCCATGGAACGGCTCGCTGGCGTTTGCCGTCTTGTATGTGCTGTTCTGGCTGGCCGTGATGAGCGTCTTCTACCGCAAGAAGATTTTCTTCAAGCTTTGAACCTCAACTCCCACGAGGAAAGAGACATGATTCCCACACTTTTTTCCGTGAGCTATGCCGGTTTCTGGGGCCAGTGCCGGTTGGACTTGAAATCGTTTATCGCCAAGGCCGGGGCCTTGGGCTATTCGGCCGTGGAGTTGATGGGCAAGCGGCCGCACCTCTCGGTGCTCGACGCCGATCCGAAGTACCTAACCGAGCTGCGCGACGCCGCCGCCGCAGCCGGCGTCGAGATCGCCACCGTCGCCGGCTATAACAACTTCACGCTCGGCCGCGACACGGAAATCCCTTCGGTCGAGATCCAGGTGGCCTATATTGGGCAATTGGCCCGACTGGCGGAACAACTCGGAGCGAAGATGCTGCGGATCTTTACTGGCTACGCTACTCAGAAAGACGCGTTTCAACGCGACTGGGACCTCTGTATCCAGGGCGTCCGACAGGCAGCGGCTGTAGCCGCCGACCATGGCGTCATCCTGGGCGTGCAGAACCATCACGACGTCGGCGTCGGTGTCGATAGCTACGTCGAGTTCCTCGACGAAGTCGATCATCCCAATTGCCGGGCGATGTTCGATCCCTGGTCGCCGGCCCTGCACGGCGACGACTTGCGGGCTTGCGCCCGACGGCTTGCCCCGAGGATGGTGCAAACCACGCTGGCCGACTACGTGCGGCTTCCTCGGTTTGCCTATCAGCCGGGCCTGGTAAATTACGAGCGGCTGACCGACGTCGTACGGGCCGTCCCGCTGGGCTGCGGCTTCATCGACCTGGAAGGATTCTTTGCGGGACTTCGCGAGGGCGGGTTCGACGGGTACGTGGCCTATGAAATGTGCTCCCCGGTGCGCGGCGGCGGCAGCGAAGAGAACCTCGACCGCACGGCGAAGGCCAGCGTGGAGATGATCCACAAGCTTGCCGCCCCTGGCCTTTCACCTTGACAGCAACGAGCCACGAAACAACGGTTCGCCATATTTCCCGGCTCCAGGCGGTCTGTCGGCAGCCGCCTCTGCGTGATATGCTAACTGCTGTTTCGACGCGGGCTTATAGCTCGCCTTGCAAATCGCAAAACCCAATGGTTTAGCGCAGGTATGCGTACTCCAACCAATTCGCTCCGCGCTCCGACGCGAGTCAACCGTCGCCGATTCCTTGAGTCGACCACGCTCGCCATGGGAGCCGCGATGTGCGCGGGCCCCGCTCTGGCGCGCGATGAGAATCTCAACCTGGCGGCAATGCGCAAGGATTACCTGGGCATCCCTGAGGAAGCAGTTTTTCTGGAGCGGGCTCGGATTCTCGACGAGGCTGGACGGAAATATGCCGGGCTGCCGGCGGGCGTCCGGCAAGGTCGTGCCTTCCAAGATCTGTGCCGTCAGGTGACGCCGCGTGTTTACCCGGACGACGTTCTCCTCAGCCGGGTCCGCGAACAGGTGCCGACAGAGGAAGAGGAGGCGTTTATTCGTGCTCGCCCAGAGTTGTTCATTCACCCGGGCGTGCGTCCCTGGTTCGAGTCGGCCAGCATCTACGTGCCGGACTGGGGGCATTTGCTCCAGATCGGGATCGGCGGCTTGATCGAGGAGGTCGAGTCGGCCCGGCCGAACGCGACACCGGCTGCGCAGGACACGTTGGATGGCATTCGGCTCTCCTTGAAGGCGGTCTCGACGCTTCTGACGCGTTACGCCGCCGAGGCCCGACGCGTGGCGGGCAGTGCAGACCGCAAAGAAACGGTACAACGGTTGCGGCGCGCGGCCGAAGGATGTGAGGCGGTGGCGGCAGCTCCCGCAAAAGGGTTCCACGAGGCGCTCCAATTGTTTCTCACCTTCCACATGGCACTGTCGTGCCTGGTCGGGGGACGCAATGTGACGCCCGGGCGGATGGACCAGTACCTCTTGCCGTTCTACGAGCGGGATCTGAAGGCCGGGCGACTCAGTCGCCAGGAGGCGGTCGAGTTGGTCGCGGCGATGATGTTGATGTTTTCGCAACTTTCCGGCGCGGTCGCTTCGGACTGGCAGAGCAAGAAACGCACGCCCAACCGCTACTCGCACTACTACATCACGCTGGGCGGCGTGAAGGCCGACGGCAGCAGCGCCGTGAACGCGCTTTCCAGCGTCTTTCTCGACGCCAGGCGGCTGGTCGACTTCCGCGATCCGGCCCTCTCAATCCGCTATTTTCCCGGCATCGACCGCGAGTTCTGGGGCAAGGCGGTGACGCTCATGCGGGACCGCCTGCCGGTCCTCAGCTACAACGACTCGGCGGTCATCGCCGCTCAGGAGAAATTGGGTGTCGCGGACGAACTGGCGAGAGACTACGCGAACTGCGGCTGCCTGTTCACTACATTGCCCGGGCGGGACCTGTCTGCGGCGCGGGTGAATCACAACGGTCCGGGCGCCGTTCTCCTGGCGATCAACGAGGGAGTCGACCCGCTGACGGGCAAGCAAGTCGGGGAGGCCACGCCGCCGACGGAGTCCCTGCGCGACTTTGAGAGTTTTTTCAACGCGGTCCGCGCCCAACTGCGGCACAGCCTGGCAGTCGCGACACGGCAGCGGGGCCGTAGCCCGGGCGACCGGCCTCTCGGCTATCCCTTGCTTGCGCGGCCGCTGCTGGACGGCTGCCTGCGCGGCGCGACTTTCCGCCGCAATGTCGATCAGGATCTCGTGGGCGTCGCGACCACGATCGACTCGCTGTTGGCCGTGCGAGAGGTCGTTTACCGGCGCAAGCTGCTGACGCTTACCGAACTGGGCGTGGCGCTGCGTAAGAACTTCGTGAACTACGATCGGCTCCATGCTTGCCTCATGAATGGCGTGCCGACCTACGGCTGTGACGATCCGGATGTGACGGAGATCACCCAACGAGTCTCGAAAGCATGGGTCGCGGACGTGGCTGCGGCCGGCCGGGGATCGGACGACGTGCTGAGGCCAGCCTTCTACTCGTGGCTCTACAACATCGAACTGGGCAAGGCAACGGGTGCCACGCCGGACGGCCGGCTCTCCGGCGAGCCGCTCAGTTCCGACCAGACTCCGTCTCACGGTCACGGCCGCGCGCCGACGGAGGCACTGCGATCGATCGCCCAACTCTCGCACGACTGTACGTGCTCCGGCGGCACGACGTTCACCATCTCGCCGGCGCACTTCCAGGGCCCCCGCGGCGTCGATCGGCTGGCGGCACTGATCGAGGGCTACTTCGCCGAGGGCGGGCTGCAACTCCATTTCATCGTGGCCGACCTTGCCATGCTGCGTGACGCCGTGAAGCACCCGGAGCGGCATGGCGATCTGTTGGTGCGCGTGGCCGGTTTTAGCGAGTACTTCGTCCGCCTGCAGCCGGCCGTGCAGCAGGAGATCATCCGTCGCGTGCAGCAAGGTACCAATGAGTGACGGAGATCGCTTCATGTGTCCTCTCAAGAAGCGGGATGCCGATTTGGAAATCAACGTTGTGGATGCGGCCACTCGACGAGCTCGACGACACGCGGCCAAGCGAAGTTCACTGCCGATCCCCCATCCCTAATCCCTAAACTCTATTCCCCCCCACCATGTCCACCGGCCGGATCTTCGATATCCAGCGTTTCTCGATCCACGACGGACCGGGCATCCGCACCACGGTGTTTCTCAAGGGTTGTCCGCTGCGCTGCCTGTGGTGCGGCAATCCCGAAAGCATCCCGCCCGAGCCGTCGCTCTCGTACCTGGCCGACAAGTGCATCGGCTGCGGCGAATGCGTGAAGGTGTGCCGGCCCGGCGCCGTTTCCCTGTCCTCGGCCGGCAAGGCGGCGGTAAACCGGCAGCTCTGTACCCGCTGCGGCGACTGCGCTGGGCATTGCGATCCCAAGGCCCTGGAGATGGTCGGCCGCACCACCACCGCCGAGGATGTGCTGGCGATCGTGCTTCGCGACCATGCCTACTACGAAGCCTCCGGCGGCGGTCTGACGCTCTCGGGCGGAGAGCCGCTCTTGCAGCCCGACTTCGCCGAGGCCCTGCTCAATGCGGCGAAAGTCGAGGGCTTGCATTGCTGCGTGGAAACTTCCGGCTATGGGCCCTGGGATGCGGTCGATCGCCTGCGCCCACTGGTCGACGTGTGGCTTTATGACTGCAAGGAGACCGACCCCCATTTGCACGCCAAATTCACCGGCGTATGGAACTCGCAGATCCTGGAGAATCTCCAGCGGCTGCACGACGCCGGGGCCAAGATCGTGCTGCGCTGCCCGATGATTCCCCAGCACAACGCCCGTGTGGAACATCTGGAGGGCATCGTGGCCCTGGCCCGCAAGCTGCCCAAGCTCCAGGGCGTGGAGCTGCTCCCCTACTACGATCTGTGGCGCGCGAAACTCAAGCGATTCGGACTGACGACGGCTTTTCCCGCGTCGGTCCAGCCGCCCGAGCGGGCTACGGTTGACTCGTGGAATGACTACCTGCGCAATCGCGGAGTGCGAGTGGTGAGCGAGAAATCGAGATAAACCGCGCGGCCAAGGCCAGCCCGAAAACGATTCAGAGGCTTGTCACTCCATGTCGGATGTCCCCCTAATAACCAGCCCCCGGAATCATTGGCCCGTGACGGCCAGCCTTTGCGGAAAGCGATCATGACCAGGAAATCAACCGATGTGCGACTCCGGTCGACAGATCTCTATTTTCTTCCGATCGATTCTCGGATGCCGATCAAGTTCGGGCATCAGATTGTCACCCAAGTGACGTGTGCCCGGGTGCGCGTCGTGATCGCCGACCGTGCCGGTCGCTCGGCCGAGGGCTGGGGCGAGACGCCGTTGTCGGTCCAGTGGGGCTGGCCCAGCCTATTGCCGTATGAGCCTCGGCACCAGTCGATGCGACGGTTTTGCGAGCGACTTGCCGCCCTGTGGCCGCGGCACGGTGACCACGGTCATCCGCTCGAATTGGGTCACGACTTCCTGGAACACGTTCTCCCCGGTGGGCTCGCCGAACACAACCAGGCCGGAGGGCTTTCGGAACCGATGCCCAGATTGGCGTCGCTCATTTGCGCATCGGCCTTTGACCTGGCGATCCACGATGCGTTCGGCAATCTGCTTGGTCGCCCGACCTACGCCACTTACAACTCGGAGCTCATGAACCGCGATCTAGGGCACTATCTCCAGCCGGTTGATGGAAGTTCGCTGCGATTTGCGGGGCGATTCCCGGAAGAATACCTTACGTTGCCGCGCCGAGACTACTTGCCGGCATGGCATCTCGTCGGCGGGCTGGATCCCTTGGAGCCAGGGGAAATCCGACCGCCTGTGCCCGCTGATAATCATCCGGTGGCCCTGACCGACTGGATCGAGCGCGATGGCCTTCACTGTCTGAAGATCAAACTCTGCGGAGACGACGCAGCTTGGGATTTCCAGCGTTTGGTCCGGGTGGGTGCGATCGCCGAGCGGATGGGAGTCCGCTGGCTGTCGGCCGACTTCAACTGCACGGTCACCGATCCGGCCTACGTCAACGCAGTCCTGGATCGACTCTTGGCGGAGCAACCGAGGCTGTACCAAATGTTGCTCTATGTCGAGCAGCCGTTTCCCTACGACCTGGAGGCAAATCCCATCGACGTTCGCAGCGTTGCCGGGCGCAAGCCGCTCTTCATGGACGAAAGCGCGCACGACTGGAAGATGGTTCGGCTCGGCCGCAGTCTGGGCTGGAGCGGGGTTGCCCTGAAGACTTGCAAGACGCAAAGCGGCGCGCTGTTGAGCCTTTGTTGGGCCAAAGCTCATGGCATGCCCTTGATGGTCCAGGATCTGGCCAATCCCATGTTCGCCCAGTTGAGCCACGCGCAATTGGCCGCCCACGCCGGCACGATCATGGGCCTTGAAACCAACGGTAGTCAGTTCTTCCCGGCGGCATCCGAACCCGAGGCCCAAGTCCATCCCGGTCTCTATCGACGTTGCAACGGGCAAGTCGACCTGACGACGACCGGCCCGACGGGCTTCGGTTATCGGGCCGGCGAGATCCGACGGACGTTGCCAGCCCCTGCGGCTTCCTGCGAATAAGACCGGCACACAAACCGTACCCCTCACCCTCCAATCCCCCTTCCTTTTAGTGGAGTTTCAGCATGAGCCAGAAAATCAATCGGCGAACATTCGCCAAGACCTCGGCGATGGCCGCCGCCACTTTGAGCGCCCTGTCAGCCTCCCGGGTCGTGGGAGCCAACGACCGCATTCGCCTGGGCTTCATCGGCGTGGCCAATCGCGGCGGGCAGTTGCTCAGCGCTTTCCAGGAGCACAAAGACGCCGATATCGTGGCGCTGTGCGACGTGGCCCGCTCGACGCTTGACAAGGCCAACGCCCGCTTCGATGGCAAGGCGGCCACGTTCGGCGACTTCCGCAAGATGCTCGAGCGGAAGGACCTCGACGCCGTAGTGATCGCCACGCCCGACCACTGGCATGCCCTGCAAACCATCGCCGCCTGCAACGCCGGCAAAGACGTCTACGTCGAAAAGCCGGTGTCGATTACCATCCACGAAGGCCGCAAAATGGTCGAAGTCGCCCGCCGCACGAAGCGTGTCGTCCAAGTCGGCATTCACCGCCGTTCGTCGGAACTCTACCGCCAGACGGCCGAGTTCGTCCGCGGCGACGGGCTGGGCAAGGTCACGGTGAGCCGTTGCTACCATCTCAGCAACATGTATCCCAACGGCATCGGCAAAGCGGCCCCCAGCCAGCCGCCGGCCGACCTCGACTGGGACATGTGGCTCGGACCGCGCCCGGCCCGGCCGTTCCAGGAGACGATCGCCCCGTACAAGTTCCGTTGGTGGTCGCCCTATTCCTCGCAGATTGGCAACAACGGCGTCCACTTCATCGACTGCGTCCGCTGGATGACCGGCGACGAGGCGCCGCTGCGGATCTGCGCCCTCGGCGGGCGTTTCGCCGTCGACGATGATCGCACCATCCCCGACACGATGGAGGCGACCTTCGAACTGCCCAGCGGGCGGCTGCTGATCTTCGGCCAGTACGAGGCCAATGGCAATCCGACGTTGGCCCAGCCCGGCTGGTGCGAACTCCGCGGTACCCAAGCGAGCGCCTACATCAGCGAAGCCACCGTCCAGATCGTGCCCGAGAAGGGCGGCCAGTTCCAGGATCACAAGCCGAGGATGGCGCCGCAAATGCTCAAGGCGACGAACCTGGCCACAGTCCGCGGCAACGCCAACCTCTCGTTGACTGCCCAGCATGCTCGAAACTTCCTCGACTGCATCCGTTCCCGCGAGTTGCCCCATTGCGACATCGAAATCGGCCACCGCTCAACCACATTCGCTCACCTTGCCAATATTGCCCTGGCTACCCGCAAATGTCTCGAGTGGGATCCCAAGCAAGAGCGAGTGGTCAATTGCGACGAGGCCAACTCGCTGCTGCACTATGAATACCGCAAGCCCTGGACGCTGGATTGAGGAGGGTGGTTGGTGGCTAGCAGAAAGGCCTCTCCATGAACGCCATGGCCCGACGATCATGCCTTTGCCGTCGTTCGTGGCAACCGAACCGGATCCAAGCAGCATCCCCCTTCATAATCCAGCGGGAGACTTTCGATGAAACTCAGCAGCACAGTCGGGGCATGGCTTGCAGCGCTGGTTGTCCTCTCCATGGCCGCTGCGGAGGAGTTTCGTTTCCAAGAGAAATTCGTGGCCGAGTTGCCGGGCCGTGTCCGCGAGATCCTCAAGAACTACGACCCAGCGACCGGCCAATTCGGCGACAAAGTCTGGAATTGCAGGGAGCAGAACTGCATGTATCCCTTGGCCGTGGCCTACGTCACGCCCGGTCAGCACTGCCACAAGGACTCCAAGCTTTTGGCCGTAATCGTCAAGGCGGGCGATGCCCTGATCGAGGCGATGGATGCCAACGGGGCGTGGGAGTATCGCAAGAAGGACAACATCGTCTATGGCATGATGCGTTCGCCCTGGGTCTACGCGCGCTGGATCATGACCTTCGCCCTGATCGGCGACGACATGCCGCCGCAGCGACGCGAGGCCTGGCGAAAGGCCCTGACGTTGGGCTACACGGCCATCGCCCGCAACGAAGTAAAGAAAGAGATTCACAACATCCCTTCCTTCCATGCGATGGGGCTTTACCAGGCCGGCCTGACGCTCGCTCGGCCCGAGTGGTGCCGCCAGGCCGCCGACTTCCTCATGAAAGTGGTTGCCGCGCAGTCCGAAGGAGGCTATTGGAAGGAAGGCGGCGGGCCGCTCATTGAATACAACTTCGTCTATATCGAGGCCCTCGGCCACTACTATGGCATGTCGCACGATCGTCGCGTGTTGCCGGCCCTGGAGAAGGCGGCCGCCTACCATGCCCACTTCACCTATCCCGACGGGAAAAGCGTCGAGACCATCGACCAGCGGAATCCCTTCAACGCTGACGTCGCCTTGGGCAACGTGGGATTCAGCTTTTCGCCCGTGGGCCGGACCTGGCTCCAGCAGCAATGGGCCAAGGCGCCGCAGATCGGCCGGGCGGCTGATCTGATGGCCGCCATGGTGCACCATGGCGAAGAAGGGCCCATGGCTCCGCCACCGGCACGCGACGCGTTCATCCTCCGCGACGGCGGCGTGCCCCGGGCCGCGGTCATTCGCCGCGATGGCTGGTTTGTCGCGATTTCGGCCTTCACCACGCCGGTCAGCAATGTCCGTTGGCACCAGGACCGGCAGAACCTCCTCAGCATCTTTCACGACGTGACCGGCCTGATCCTCGGCGGCGGCAATACCAAGCTCCAGCCGGCCTGGAGCAACTTCACCGTCGGCGACGTCGGCCTGCTGGTCCATCGGCCCGGCGACGCGCGGCCCAATTTCATTCCGCCGGCGGGCCTGTTCCATGTTCCCTCCGCCGCCCGGCTCGTCGAAGGCCCCGAACCGGGACTCGATCTGACCTACGGCCCGGAGCAGTGCCGCATTGGCATCCGCTGGATCAATCCGCGGAAGATCGCCTATCGGGTCGAGACGACCCTTACGTCCGGACTGCCCGTGGCCGCACACCTCACGCTCTTGCCGCAGTTGGGCAAGACACTGCAAAACGGCAGCCGGCAGAAGGCCGTGCTCGACAAGGAACGGCTCCAGTGGTCGGCCCAGGAACTTGCCGGCACGCTTCGCTGCTGCGGTTGCTGCCTGACGCTGCCCGCCACGGCCACACTTGCCTGGCCCAAACTGCCGCACAACCCGTATGTCAAAGACGGCCACGCCGAACCGGCCGAGGGACGTATCGTCATCACCCTGCCCTTCGACGCCCAGCATCCGCGGTACGAGGTGCTTATCGAGATCCAGAACGCCGAGAACTGATAGGGAGCCATCCGATGAAGAGTACTGTCTGCATGTTGCCAGTCGGCCCGGGGCTTGGCAGCGTATTGAAGAATTACGCCGGCCTGATCGCGCTGGGACTGATCGTTTGCGCGCAGGGGATGACGGCGGCCGAAGAGCAGCCGGGGGGAACATGGCGGCGCCTGGCGCCCTACTTCGCGCCTCCGCCGCAATGGGCCGGCGATTTGGGCACCTACCGCTCGCCGCTGCGGTTCTACGACGGCCGGCCCGTCACCACTCCGGCCGAATGGTCGTTGCGACGGCGGGAGATCCTTCAGCGCTGGCACGACCGGATGGGGCGCTGGCCGGCGGTGATCGAGAAGCCGCACGTGGAGGTCCTCAGCGAGCAGCATCGCGACAACTTCCAGCAGTTTCGCGTGCGTTTTCTTTGGTTGCCCAACGCCACGACCGAAGGTTACCTGCTGATTCCCGCAGGGCAAGGCCGCCGCCCGGCGGTGCTTACGGTGTTTTACGAGCCTGAGACTTCGATCGGCTTGGGCAAGCCGCATCGCGACTTTGGCTATCAACTGGCCCGGCGGGGGTTCGTCGTGTTGTCGATCGGCACCAAGGAGGCCACGGAGAATAAGACCTACGCGCTCTATTACCCTTCGCTGGAAAACGCGACGCTGCAACCGCTCTCCGCACTGGCGTATGCGGCCGCCAATGCGTATCACGTGCTGGCCGCCCGGCCCGAGGTCGACCCGCGGCGGGTGGGCGTGGTGGGGCATTCCTACGGTGGGAAATGGGCGATGTTCGCCTCCTGCCTGTACGACAAGTTCGCTTGTGCGGCCTGGTCCGACCCGGGGATAGTCTTCCAGCAGAACCGTCCGGCCATCAACTATTGGGAGCCGTGGTATTTGGGCTACGAGCCGGGCAAGTGGCGCACGCGCGGCCTGGTCACGCCCGAGAATCCGTGCCATGGGGTCTATCCGCGGCTTCTGGCCGAAGGCCTCGACCTCATCGAGCTGCATGCGCTGATGGCGCCCCGGCCCTTCTGGGTCTCCGGCGGCTCGGAGGATCCGCCCGATCGCTGGCGCGCGCTGAACCATGCCGTGCAGGTCAACGCGCTGTTGGGCTACAAGGATCGCGTGGGGATGAGCAATCGCCCCACTCACGAGCCGACGCCCGAATCGAACGAGTTGATCTGCCTGTTCTTCGAGAATTTCTTAGGAAAGTAGAAAACTCGCGGGAAGAGGGGTGACGCAATCCCCACCACGGCAATGTTCGAGGTGGTCTTAAAGGCCGCTTCCAAATGACGGATTGCTTCTTGCGGCGTCATCACCGAAGCGGTTACTCCAGGACGCGATTCATTGACGCAGGAATACTTCCGGTCGCAGATGTTGCATTGCACATTGCATCGCGGCGCTACGGGAAGATGTATGCGGGCATGCGTGTGCCGCGACTGAACGTCGAAGCAAGGGTGGCCGGCCGACAAGCGGCAGACCACGAAGAAGCCCTTCCGCGGAAACCATCGTCGCGGAATATGTCTTGTCGGGGCCCGCTTGACGATGGCGACATGCAAGCGCCATTCCGAAGTCTAGCGATCAGGGAAGCCGCTGGGGGAAACGACGAATTCCGCAAGAATACGCGAAAGCGAGCTTCCACCGCGGGAAACCGCGGTCTTCCAGATTTGTCTCGCCCATCTGATTTCGGATCACGAAAGGCCGACTCGGCGCGAGCCTATCTGTGGACACAGCCACGACTTCCGTGGGCGATGACATAAATGTCGCGCCTTTGGACCTGTTTGACGTATTTCGCCGGCCCTTGCGAGGGGAACGATGCGCTGAAGACACAATTAAGGCGAATGATGGCATAAAGCTGTCGCTGGCGGACGCAATAACAAGGCAATAATGCGGAAATGGTCTCGCATTTGCTTATGGCACCTGTCGCAAGTCAGGCAGCCGTCGCCCGACTGTCATGATGCGAGCGACGCGCTGACATAATCCGAGCACGCCGCGAGGTTCGCGATGTCCGCTGAAGGAGTGCTGAGCAATCGCGTCAAGGCGAGCCGCATCGCCCGCAACTGGTCGCAGGAAGAACTCGCGCGGCGATCGGGCGTCTCGCGGACGGGCATCAGCGCGATTGAGATGGGGCGTCTGGTTCCTTCCGTGGCGGCAGCGTTGAGCATTGCGGAGGCGCTTGGCCGCCGCGTGGAGGATATATTCAGCGTCTCCCAGCAAGCGTTGTTGCCGCGGACCTGGGCGTGGACGGCGCATCGCGAACCGATTCGATACTGGCACGCCAGGTTTGGCGGACAGAGCTTTTTGTACCCCGTTGAGGAGATTCCCCTGGGGACCATCGGTTCCGATGGGGTCTTCCGCGACGGGCAGTTCCAGGAACATCCTCAATATGCGGCGGAAGACACGCTGGTATTGGCGTGCTGCGACCCGGCAGTCGGGCTCTTGGCGGCGCAAATCGCCCGGTCGAGCGGATTCCGGCTGTTGCCCCTGCAACGTTCCAGCAGCCAGGCGTTGACGCTGCTGGGACAAGGCCTGGTGCACGTGGCCGGAGTTCATCTGGGACGTGCAGGCGAAGTGGAGGGCAACGCTCGTATTGTGCGAGAACGCTTGGGCGCTGGCTTCTCGATGCTCCAGGTCGCCGTATGGGAGGAAGGCGTAGCGCTAACTCCGGGCCTGGGGTTGCCATCGGTCGAAGCGGCCTTGTCAGCACGACTGCGTTGGGTGGGACGCGAGCCGGGTTCGGCAGCGAGACAGCGGCTGGATGATCTTCTGGCGGATCGCAAGCCGCCCCGTCGCATTGCCCACGATCACCGCGGAGTGGCCCAGGCGATCCGTTGCGGTTGGGCCGACGCCGGAGTCTGTCATCGTCTGGTGGCCGAAGAGGCGGGCCTGGACTTCCTGGCGGTGGAGAAAGAAACGTATGACCTTTGCTGGCCGAAGCAGTTGGAGGGCGATCCGCGGGTTCAGGCCCTCGTCACCGCCGTTCGCTCGCGCAATTACCGCGATCTGCTGGCGGACCTGCCGGGAATCGACAGCCGGAGTTCGGGCGAGCTGATGACCATCGAGTAGTTCCTACAGGAGTTGAAACCATGTTCACCGCTGAAAGCATTGGAGTCGTGTACTCCCCGTTCTCCGAGGCCCAGGGCACGCCCATCCAGCCGTTTGCCGCCGGCGCGGCAACCGGCATGGTGGAGATTTTCGAACCCTTTGCCGAGGGGCTTCGCGATCTGGAAGGCTTCGACCGGATCTGGATCCTCTACTGGTGCCACCGGGCCAGCGCCGCCAAGCTCACGGTCGTCCCTTACCGCGACACCTTGCCGCACGGGGTTTTCGCCACTCGGGCGCCGTCGCGGCCCAATCCCATCGGCTTGTCCAACGTGTGTCTGTTGGACATCCAAGGGCGGTTTCTGCGGGTTTCTCAGCTCGACATCCTTCACGGAACGCCCGTGCTCGACGTGAAGCCGTACGTGCCCCAGTACGACAACTACTCGAATCAGCGCTGCGGCTGGCTGGATCGTGACGGTCCACGGCGCAAGACGCGTGTGGCCGACGCTCGTTTCGAGCGTGCGCCGGTAGAGCAAGCGGCAGCCGGTGATTGAGAAAACCGTGTGACGCTACGAAATCGCTTGCTATACAAGTTCCTTTTGCCCCGTCGCCCACCATGATGAAAAGCGAAGCCACGATTCAGACGCATGGCATCCAAGCGGGATGAAGTGCTATAATTCCTGGGTAATCGCTTATTGTCCCCACGCTCGCGGAAGCCAAACACAATGATACGGAAACTGATCGCGATTACGATATTGGTATCTCTCGTCAGCGGGCTCGGGCTGCCATCGATTTCGTCGGCGGGAGACAAATCGAACGCCACGGTGCTTGTGTTTGCCGCTGCCAGCACTACGAACGCTATCGACGAGATCCGTCAACAGTTTACCAAGGACACGGGCATCGTAGTTCTCGCGAGCTACGCCGCATCCTCCACGCTGGCCCAGCAAATCGCCCACGGAGCGGATGCCGACGTGCTTGTCTCCGCCGACCAGAAATGGGCTGACTTCCTCGGCGACAAAGGGCTGATCGCCGAGCGGCGGAACTTGCTGGGCAACCGCCTGGTGCTCGTGGTGCCGAAGGATTCTTCGCGTAAGGTGACGAAGATCGAGGACCTGACCACGGCCGCCGTCGAGCATCTGGCCCTCGGCGACCCCCAGTCCGTACCTGCCGGACGCTATGCCAAGCAGGCCCTGACCAAACTCGGGATCTGGGATCAACTCAAAGGCAAGGTTGTCGCAGCGGAAGACGTTCGTTACGCGTTGACTTTCGTAGAAACGGGGAATGCCGAGGCGGGCATCGTCTATTCAACCGATGCGGCGATCAGCAAGAAGGTCAAAATCATGGCCGAGGTTCCGGCTGACCTGACCGACCCCATTCGCTATCCGGTCGTGTTGCTGAAGCACGGCCAGGGTCACGAGGGCGCCGAGTCCTTCTACCGCTATCTGATGTCCGCGGCGGCCGGAAAGGTATTCCAGAAGTTCGGTTTCTCGGTGCTCGAACAACCGGTGGCTCAACCGCCGCAATGATCGTCGCGAAGCGAAACTTGGGGGCGGACGTTTGCCAAGGGCTCAACATAGCGTCCACGTGATCATTGCGATTGCAAAAAGCACTACGCGATGAAAACGCGGAGTGCGGCGGTGCTGGGCAGCCATGCAATTCGAGTGGGCAAGGCAGCGGGCCCAACGAAGTGCCCTTGTAAGCTCAAGCGGCTCGAACGACGGGCATGTTAAAAAATGACAGGAGCAGCCCGCTTGGCCGATGGGGGCATTACAATAGGCGATCAGACGAGAGTGAGGATGGGGATTTTGACGTTCCGGAAAACGGTGCCACTTGCTCGTTCACCTGGGCCGCTTGTAGCCGAGCAATCCCACGAGACCTCCCTCTCGCGCAAGTATCGGGGCGCAACATTCGTGGCACATACCTCCAGGTTGTGCGGATTGCTGGAACATGTCGCAGGGCCGAGTCGTAGCCATCGGTGACATTCACGGTTGCGCGGACGCGCTTGCCGAGCTGCTAAGAGCGATCGCCCCCAACCCCGCCGACCGCATTATTACGCTGGGCGATTACGTCGACCGCGGGCCCGACAGCCGTCGAGTGATCGATATGCTCCTGAAGCTGAGCCGCCATTGCTGGCTCATCCCGTTGCTGGGTAACCACGACAAGATGTTGCTGGGCATGCGCGCAGGCAAGGAATATATGCTGGGGAATTGGATGGATTTGGGTGGAGCGGCGACGCTCAAGTCATTCGAGTGCAAGACCGTCGCCGGCATTCCCAACCCTTACATCACGTTTCTGCAGAGTTGCCGTCGCTCGCATGAAACGCCCCACCATCTGTTCGTCCACGCCAACTACCTTTCGAATTTGCCGTTGGAAGAACAGCCGCTGTACGTCCTCCGCTGGGAGTCCCTCAATAGCCGTCGCCCACTGCCGCACTACTCCGGCAAAATCGCGGTAATCGGCCACACCGCCCAGAAAAGCGGCGAAATGCTCGACCTGGGCCACGTCAAGTGCATCGACACCTGGTGCTATGGCGGTGGATGGCTCACGGCCCTGGATGTTTACTCCGGCCAGATCTGGCAGGCAAACCAGCAGGGCTGCCTGCGTGAACAGCAATGCGTGCTGCAGTAGGCTGTAGTAGCCACTACTTGGTCTGAGGATGCTGCCCGGTCGCCGCCCGGTCGCCGTACATCTCGGCCCCGATCTCACGGCTGGCCTGGATGGTTTCCCCGTAAGGCGTGTCGCAAACGTCGACGAAGCCGATCTGATAGTTCTCGCCGTCGCCCCGCCCGGTGGTCGGCTGATCGGCGTACTGGAACCAGTGGGTGCCCACGATCCACGGATTCGCCAGCGCGCTGCGGACATAAGCCTTGTAAGCTTGCGCCCGTTGCCGCTGGTCTTCCACGGGGCGCAAACCGGTGTGGAACAGGCCGCGATCCAGCGCGCCGAAGTGGAACTCGCCGATGATCAGCGGCCGGTCCAGCCCGGCCGGCAATCGCATTTCGGCCACATTGTCCTGGTAGCGATTGTAGCTGACCACGTCGCAATACTTGGCCGCCACCCGTACCGCCACGTCGTTGACCCAGGCAAAACGGCAGCCCAGGTAGAGATTGCGGGGCGCACGCGCCTTGACCGCGTCGCGGCAGGTCTGGAAATACTTGTCGGCCGTCTTGGCATAGAAGGCCAGCAGGTCGCCGCGGGCGGATTTCTTGTCGGGCGGGGTGCGGCTCCGCCGCAGCGCGTCCCACGAGGCGTGACCGGTGGCCCAGGCCTGATTGAGCTTCCCGATGCTGCGGTACTTGCGCTGGAGGTCTTCGATGAAGACGCGTTTGGCCGGCTGCTCGGCCGGAGAAGCCAGCGCGGCGAGGGCCAGCGAGGTCTCGTCGCCCCAACTCAATTCATTGTCGACGAAGTAGCCGATGCACCAAGAATCGCCGGAGAGCCGCTTTTTCTCCCACGACACCTGCTGCCGCAACCCCTCGGCAAAGGACGGATCGAACACGTCGGCGAATTTGCCCCAGTAGCCCACGCTCCCTTCCAGATCCTTGTGCTTGCCGCCGCTGAGGCTGACGACGTAGGGCGTGCGGCGGAGACCGTAGACCTCGGCGGCGGACCAGTTGCCCAAGGAATTCATGCCCCAACTTCGCAGCCGTTGGTGTATCAGCGGCGCCACTTGCTCCTGCCAATCGGCACCGTATTTGCGCAGCAAGTTGGCCGCGGCAAAGGAGTAGGTCTGGTACTTTTTCCCCTGATAGTAACCCCGCGGCGCCCACGAGTTCTTGCCGTAGAACTTTGCCAACGGCGAGCCTGGCGCGGGCAGCGATTCGAACCAGTCGATGCGGTCGGTGATGGGCGTGCTGCCGGTGTCGAACCGTACGCCGTCGATGCCATGCGACCAGAACAACCGCCCTTCCGGATCGACGAGCCACCACTTGCCGTCGTGTTTCTCCACGCGGAAAAACCCGCTGGCCTCGAGTTTCGGCCCGCCGCTCCAGCCGCCGTACTGATCCCAATCCTGCGGCCCCAAGTGCTGGGCCAGGTCGGCCGCTTCCTCGCGGCGCCGCGCGGCCAGGTCCTCGTCGCCATGAGTCTTGCCGGGCCAGTCCTTGTGCTTGAACTGTCCATATCGGTCGATCAAGGGGAAGAAACGTTGCGGATCGATGTCATTCATCGCGGGCGACCCCTCGGCGCGGACCGCGGCGAATTCCACCACGTGATCCACCGTTGGCTGGGCAATGAACAACCGCAGCGTGCTGACGTTGGCCGGATCGAACCCTTTCTTCTCGGTGGCGCCGCCCGGATAGCCGCGCATGCCAAAAAGCTTCGTCATCAATGCGGCCGGCAGTTTCGGCGGCAATCGCAGCTTGAGGGTCTTGGTCTCTCCTCCGCGCAAGTCGACCCGCCCATCGATGAAACACTGGTTGCGATCGGCGCCGGGCGTGTCCACGCGCACTCCGGCCTCGACCGCCGCGGCGCCGCAGTTATGAACGTCGACCGCCACGTAGCCGTATGCGGAAAGGTCCCATTTTCCCTGGGGCGCCAAGAAGTAGATGCCCGGCCAGGGATCTTTGTGTCCGGATTCCAGTCGCAGCCGCAGCTTCGCGCCACCGACGAGGCTGGGCTTGACGTCGAGATGTTTGAGCTTGGCGAGATCGACGTTGCCGAAATCAAGCAGCGTCTTCCCCGCCGGAGGCTCACTGGAGAACGTATCGCCGGCCGGGAGAACGCGCGCCAGCAGCGTCACAAGAAACAGGCCGCAAACTACACGGCGCAACGGTCGTGCCGTCATCATCGAGTCCTCTCTCCCCGTCGACACTGCGGCGGGGCTTTTTTCATCCTTCATACCTGGCAAAACCGCAAGCGGCCAATGGCCTTTTCCGTCCTGCGCCCGCAACTTCCGCGCATCTTACTTCGAAAGCCACTCGTCACGATGCTGCGCCACAAAATCGTCGTCCGTAAGATGTGGATACATGCGGCAAACACGATCGATCTCGTCGGCCTGGCCCGGGCTGAGGATGTCGTGAGGATCCAGGCACCAGGTTCCTTCCAACAACCCCTGGCGGCGGAGGATCTCGTGCAGTCCGGCGATGCAGCCCGCGAAGTTGTGGGCGGTGTCGAACAGCACGGCGTTGGCATCGGTCACTTCCACAGCCAGCCGCAACATCGCTTGAGTGACCGCGCCGCCGTTGGCCACGCTGACCCGGCAGCGCTGCAGCAATTCCACGGCCCGGCGGGTCCACACCGACCAATGCCCCAACAGCCCGCCCACGAAGCGGCGCTCCACGCTTCGCCCGGCCACCTGGAAGCGATAGGGCGTGAGCAGGTCGAGCACGATGTTGTCGTCGTTGCCGGTGTAAAGGGCCACGTCGTCGCGGCCCGACTCGCACACGGCGCGCATCACGTCGAGCGTCTGGTAGCGATTGAAGGGCGCCACTTTGACGGCCACCACGTTTTCGATTTCCAGGAACCGCCGCCAGAAGCGATAGGGCAAGGTCCGCCCGCCTACCGCCGGCTGAAGATAGAACCCCACCAGCGGAACCACTTGGGCCACCGCCCGGCAGTGGGTCAAGAGATCGTCGTCACGCGCATCGCACATCGCGCCCAAGCTGAGCAGTCCGGCATGGTAGCGAAGCTCGGCGATCATGTGGGCCTCGGCCACGGCTTGCTCCGTGCGGCCGCAGATCCCGGCAATCCGCACCAGCGGCTCGGTCCGGCCGACGTCGGCCCGATCAAACTCCTCCGCGGCCAGCGCCAACAGCGGCTGAAAGAGGCCGATCTGCGGATCGCGGATGGCGAACTGCGTGGTGTGCACGCCGACGGCGATGCCGCCAGCCCCCGCCGCGACGTAATATCGCCACAAGGCTCGCTGACGCCGCGGATCGAAACACCGCCGGGCGTTGAGCGCTAACGGGCTGGCAGGGATCACCAACCCACGGCGGATGCTGCGCAATACGATTGGATCGATGGCGTGTCCCATAATCAATCGGCAGTCGTTAGTGCAAGGGGAATTATTCTGTATGGTTCATGGTTTTTCCCGCCTACTGCCCACTAAAACTTTCCGTCCCGTGTCTGAAAATGGGTCGGCTTGCCTAGCAGCGGCCGCTGGCGCAACTGCCAATCGGCAATCCAGCGGATCAACTGCTCCGCACTCACCTGGGGACACCCCAACAACTCGTATCCCCGCCGCCCGTCGCTGAGAAATGCGTCGGGGGCCTCGCTGCCGACGAAGCGGACCGGCTTGTCGAGCAACCGCCCGAACTGCTCGGCCACCGCCCGCACGCGGAGCTTTTCGGGTCCGGCGACGTTGACCACCAGCGGCGGCGTGGCCGCATGATCCAACGCCCGTACGGTCATGGCGTTGGAATCCGCTTGCCAGATGGCGTTGAAGTAACCCATCGTCAGGTCGACGGGTTGGCCCGACATCACTTGCTGGCAAAGGTCGACCAGCACTCCATAGCGCATTTCGGTAGCGTAGTTCAGGCGGAGCAAAGCCAGCGGGATGCGGCCGCCGAGGCTGAAATGAGTGAAGATCCGCTCCCGGCCCAGGCAACTGCCGGCATAATCGCCGCAGGGCCGGGGCAGGTCGGCTTCGGTCGATCCGGCGTGGCCCACCGGCACCATCGCGTAGACGTTGCCCGTGGAATAGGCGACGATTCGGCTGTGCGCAAACTTCTCGCAGACCATGCCGGGCAAATAGGTGTTCATCGCCCAGGCCTTCGCCTCCTGGCCGGTGGAGCCAAACTTCAACGCGGCGAGATACAAGATATTGGGCACGTCGGGCAGCGCGTCCAACTGGCCACGATCCAACAAGTCGCAACGGATGGTCTCGATCCCGTCCGCGTGGAGTTGCTCGACCAACGCTGGAGAAGTGAATCGCGCCACGCCAATCACACGGCGGCCGCCGCCGGCCTCATCGCTGGCACGGCGAACCATCCGCGCGAGGCTGGGGCCGATCTTGCCGCCCACGCCCAGCAACATCACGTCGCCCGACAGATGCCGCATCGTTTCAATCACCGCGGGCGTGGGTCGACTCAGCATCTCTTCGAGCTGGGCAACGTCTTCGATCCGTATGAGATTCATGGGAAAATTCCTGACGGCGGACCGAAACCGACCCTTCTTTCGACCGTGCATCATCAACGCAGGCAATGGCTATTGTTATTTCCCGGTGAGGCGGATGCAAGCACCCGGCTAGGTTTCTTGCGGCCATTCCGGCCGAATTTTGCACGCGACCGGCCACGTTTCTGCCGCAGTAGGCGCAGCGCGGCACGGCGGGTAAAGAGAGGGGAGATGCCAGCGAAGCTGGCATAGGGAGGGGCGGAACGCCGGGGTAAAGCGGTCGGCGTCGTCTTCACCGCCGCACTTCTCCGCGCCGACTAACCGACTTCGATCTGGTTCGTCAGACGGCGGGGACCCGGGAAGCACATCGCCGCGTGTTGGGCAAGTTGCTTGTGGTAGTAGCTCGGGCAGCGCCCTCGTAAAAAGACCGTCTCGGACTCCACTTCCACCGAGAGGTCGCGAATCGCACCGTTCGTTTCCCGTTGAACGGCTCGCCGGATCGAAATGGCGAGTTGCTCGACTTCAGAGGACGGGTTGGGCGCTACGCTCTGAAACCTCTCCGCAATGGATCGAATGTCCACTGGCAGATCCTTCATAGGTTCCTCCTGTCCCTGCCGGGGGCTCGACACCATGCCGCCCCGGGCAGCTCCGTAGGCTCAAGGAACCTCCGTGTTCCCACTCGATAGCACGTATCGGTACCGGCTACACACGCCGCAATTGACGACTTCGAAGTGTCGGGAAAAGATCGAGCGTGCCGCTCCCGGTTGTTCGCTATCGTGGCACAACACGCTAACTCTAAACGGTTTGGCTAGAGCAAGTCAATCCCTATACACGGTTATTTTCTTCTTTTTTCTTCCCTTTCCAACGGATGGTAAGACGGCCCCGACGCCCCGTCAGGCAGACATTGCAGTAAAACCCCGACGAATTATTCGCATAACCCATCATGGTGGGGCCAACGCCGTCGGGATATCTATCAACCGAAATCGCCCCATCGGACCTATCGGGCCCTGCGACCGCATAGGCCTTCGGTTGTGCAGACTGCCGCCTATCGCCGCTGAAACCGGAAGAGCCCTGGCGTGGATGCAGTGCATGCCGCCAAGGCTCCTACGATCCAGCTTAGGAAATCTTACCGCTGGTCCGCAAATAGGCGATCACTTCGTTGGCCAGTGCCTCGGCCTGTTTGCTGCCCGCATCGAGCACGAGCTCCGGCGAAAGGGGCGCCTCGTAGGGATCATCGATGCCGGTAAAGCCCTTGAGTTGACCCGCCCGGGCCTTTTGATAGAGTCCCTTGGGGTCGCGTTTTTCGCAGACTTCCAGGGGCGCATCGACGAAGATCTCGATGAAATCGCCGTCGCTCAAGCTGGTGCGGACGCGGTCGCGGTCCGCGCGATAGGGGCTGATGAAGGCCGTGATGGCAATGGTGCCGGCCTCGGCGAAAAGCTTGGCCACGGAACCGATGCGGCGGATGTTTTCTTCACGATCCTGAGCGGAAAAACCCAGCCCGAATCGCTTGGAAAACTCTTCGCCGTGCTTTTCTTTGAGCATCCCCGGCCCGGCGTTCAGGCCGTGGCGAATGTTGTCGCCGTCGAGCACGTAGCTGCGCAACCCCATCGAGTGCAGCTTGTGGTCGACGAGGTTGGCGACCGTACTTTTTCCACAGGCACTCAAGCCCGTGAACCAGACCACGCAACCACGATGGCCATTGAGTTTCTCCCTCTCTTGGCGGGTGACCGCATGTTCATGCCAATGGACTTGGACCTGTTCGTCGACCATAGCGAGGCACACTCCTGACGCTTAAGTGACAGTTTCGATTGTGGTAAATGCAGCCGTGAATGATAACTCCGCCCGACACCCGTTCGCAATGCCTTCTTTGTTCTTTCTGCCGCGCCGAGTACGTTCGGGCGCGCTGCTAAGCGCCAATATTCACCACTTTTGGGGGTTTTTTCGCGACGTGTTGTGTTTTGTCGGCCAGCGGCAGATCTCTAGCCTATAATTGTCCCAAGGCGTTCTTACCAAAGCCTTTATTAACCGATAACGATTCCGGTGGCCGGCCCTTCACTGGCATCGCCTATTCAATGGGGGGCCGATATAATGTCGCTTTCCAATTCTCCAGTCCGTGGCTGGAGGTATTTGTAACTGTGAACGGCTGAGTGACACGAACCTTCCCCTATTGTTGCGGTTTGCACCATTTCAAACCGCGCAGAGCATAAAAACTGTCATGAGTCAGATCGAAGCGCCCCCGAAAAACATCCCCGAAGCTCCCGTCGTGGCTGGGCTTGCCGCCCAAACGCTTTACGATAAGTGCATGGCGTTGGCCCGCAATCTCTGGTGGAGTTGGCAGCCCGAGGTCATCAACCTCTTCCGTGACCTCGATCCGATTCGCTGGCGGCAGCTCGACCACAACCCCATTGCTTTGCTCTCGGAATTCACGCCCGAGCGGCTCGATTTGCGGGCGTCGGAGTTGGTGCTGCACAGCCGCATCAATCACGCCTATCGCCGGCTCAAGGAGTATCAGGCCGAGAAGCCGCTTTGGGGGCGTACCCACGCCGGAGTGTTGGGCTCGAAGCCAGTGGCGTATTTCTCGCTGGAGTTCGGCGTGCACGAGTCGGTGCCGATTTATTCCGGCGGTCTGGGCGTGCTCTCCGGCGATCACATCAAGAGTGCCAGCGGGCTGGGCGTGCCGCTGGTGGCCATCGGTTTGTTTTACGATCAGGGCTACTTCAAGCAGCATCTCGACGGCAGCGGCTTTCAACACGAGGAATACCTGGATACCAAGGTCGAGAACCTGCCCATGGAGCCCGCCCGGGGGGCTGACGGCAAGCCGATCTCAATATCCATTCAGACGCGGGCAGGCCGGTTGCTGGCCAAGGTCTGGCTGATGAAGGTGGGCCGGGTCAATCTGTATTTGCTGGACTGCGATGTGGAGGGGAACAGCCCCGAAGATCGCGAGTTGACTGCCCGGCTCTATGGCGGCGACAACCGCACCCGCATCCGCCAGGAGCTGGTGGCGGGCGTGGGGGGGGTCCGTGCGTTGCGGGCGTTGGGTATCTCCCCCGGCGTGTACCATCTCAACGAGGGGCACAGCGCGTTCGCCACCCTGGAAGCCATCCGCGAACGGATGAAGGACAACGGCTGGGGCTTCGACGAGTCGCTCCGCGACGTCGCCCAGCACACGGTCTTCACCACCCACACGCCGGTTCCCGCCGGTCATGACCGTTTCGATCGGCACCTCATCGAAGAGCACCTTGGCCCGCTGCGCGACGAGTTGGGAATCTCTTTCGAGCAACTCATGGGGCTGGGCCGCGTCGAGCCGCAAAATGAGAACGAAACGTTCTGCATGACGGTCTTGGGGCTGAAGCTTTCGCGGCGCGCCAACGCCGTCAGCAGCCTGCACGGCCACGTCAGCCGGCGGATGTGGGCGCACCTCTGGCCGTGGCGCGTCGAGGAAGAGATCCCCATCGGCCACATCACCAACGGCGTGCACGTCGATAGCTGGCTGGCTTGGCAGATGCGCCAGCTTTACGACCGCTTCTTCCCCGTCGACTGGATGAGCCGCATGGGAGAGCCGGAGGTCTGGCAGCGGATCAACGAAGTCGATCCGGGCGAGTTGTGGGAAACCCATCACGGCCTGAAGAACCTGCTTTTGGCCTTCGTCCGCCGCCGCGTCAGCCGCCAGTGCCGCCGCCGCGGAGAACCCGACGAAGTGGTCGAAGCGGCTCGCAATATCCTCGATCCGAATATCCTCACCATCGGTTTCGCCCGCCGCTTCGCCACGTACAAGCGGGCCGACCTGATCATGGCCAACTTCGATCGCCTGGCCGCGCTGGTGAACGATCCCGAGCGTCCGCTGCAGATCATCTTCGCCGGCAAGGCCCATCCGGCCGACGAGCCGGGCAAGCAGCTCATCAAGAAGATCGCCAACTTGCGCAGCGATCCGCGCTTCGCCAGCCGCATCGCCTTCGTGGAAGATTACGACATCAACGTCTGCCGGCACCTGGTGCAAGGCGTCGATGTGTGGCTCAATAATCCCCGCCGACCGCTGGAAGCCTCGGGCACCAGCGGCCAAAAGGCCGTGCTCAATGGGGCGCTGAACCTCTCGATCCCCGATGGGTGGTGGGCCGAAGCCTACGACGGCTCCAACGGCTTCTCCATCGGCCCGGGCGCCAGCCACGTCGATGAACGGATCACCGATAGCCGCGACGCCGAGTCCCTGTTCAAGACCCTCGTCGGCGAAGTCATTCCGCTGTATTACAATCGCGACGTCGACGGTTTGCCGCAACAGTGGATCAAGCGGATGATGAACTCCATCAGCTCGCTGGCCTGGCGATTCAGCGCCCAGCGGATGGTGGCCGACTACGTCCACAGTTGCTACTTGCCGGCCGCCGGCGGGCTGAGCTGCGACATGAGCGTCCGCTGAACATGCCCGAGATTTTTCGCTACCCCCACGCCGTCCGCGACGACGAGATCGACGCGCTGGGGCATGCCAACAACGTGGCCTACGTGGAATGGATGCAGTCGGCCGCGCTGGCCCATTCGGCGGCCCAAGGCTGGCCCGGCGAGCGCTACCGCGCGATCGGCCGGGGTTGGGTCGTTCGCTCCCACCAGATCCGATACCTTCAGCCCGCTTTCGCCGGCGATCAGGTGCTGATCGAGACCTGGGTGGCGACCATGAAAAAGGTCAGTTCCCTGCGGCGCTATCGAATGGTTCGCCAGGCCGATCAGGCGCTGCTGGCCGAAGCGGAAACCGATTGGGCCTTTATCGACTACGCCAGCGGCCGTCCGGTGCGGATCGATCGCGAGATCGCCGAGGCCTACCATGTGGTTGCCGCCCCAACCGTCAATTCGCCGCCGGCGGCCGGCAATTGACGAATGACGAACATCAAATCACGAATTCGGCATGCGGATTTTGACATGCGTCGTTCTAATGCGGGAGACCTTCCATGAAAGTTCTGCTGATCATCGGGCATCAACAGCCGGGCAGCTTCTGCCACGGCATCGCGCGGACCGCGATCGACGCATTGTGTCGCGGCGGGCACGAGGTGGTTTGCCACGACCTCTACCAGGAGCATTTTGATCCCCTCCTGCCGCACGCCGAGATCCCCAAGGGCGCTCCGCTGGATCCGTCGATCCGCAAGCATTGCGACGAGTTGGCCGCCGCGGAGGGCTACATCGTGGTGCATCCCAACTGGTGGGGACAACCGCCGGCGATGCTCAAGGGCTGGATCGATCGCGTGCTGCGCCAAGGCGTGGCCTACGAATTCGGCCCCGCCGGCGTGGTGGAATTGTTGCGCGGCAAGCGGGCGCTGGTGTTTACCACTTCCAATACGCCCCGCGACGCCGAACTGGAACTGTTCGGCGACCCACTGGAGAACCTCTGGAAGAATTGCATCTTCGGCTTCTGCGGCGTGAAGCAGTTCGAGCGGCTCAATTTCGAGCCCATCATCCTCAGCACGCCTCCGCAGCGTCAGGCCTGGCTGGCACAGGTCGAACGCAAAGTGGCCGAATACTTTCCCTGAGCCTTTTCAGTTTTCAGTATTGAACACCGACACTGAAAACTACCGCTCTTTGCGCTTCAGCTCGGAGTCGTGTTCCGTCAGGAAACTGCGGAGCTCTTCGGAGAAGTCCAGCAGGCGGGTCCACTGCTCGACGTAGAGCGTGACCGGCATCCGCTGCAAGCCGTAGACGCTCACGGCCCCCTTGGCGCTGACTTTGCAATACAGTGTTCCCCGCTTGGGCTGTTCGGCCTCCTCCAAGAGCTTGGTGGCGTCTTCGATTGGCAGCTCGCCGGACTTCACCTTTGCCAGGATCTCTTCTTTCTTCATGCCGTTTTCTCCCGGTAAGCCCCGCCAGTCGCGTCACGGCTGCTGCGCCGCGATATACTGGACAAAACAACCATGCTCCCTAAGTGGGGGATAACACAAAATTCACGTTCCCCCTACGATAGCAGTTCTCAACAGCAGGTCAAGGGGGCCGCGACCAACGAAAGCCTCCCCTCCGGGGTAAGGCTGTATCAAGCGTCAGGAGCACATCGCATGAAGACTCAACGTATCGTCGTGGTGGGCAGCGTCAACACCGACATGGTGGTCAAAAGCGACCGCATCCCGGCGCCGGGCGAAACGGTGCTGGGGGGAACTTTCGTCATGGCGGCCGGCGGCAAAGGGGCCAACCAGGCCGTGGCCGCCGCCCGGCTGGGCGCGCAGGTGACCCTGGTGGCCAAGGTCGGCCGCGACGTTTTTGGAGACCAGGCGCTCAAGAACTTCCGCAGCGAAGGAATCGCCACCGAATATATCCTGCCCGATCCTCAGGCCGCCACCGGTGTGGCGTTGATTCTCGTGGATCGCCAGGGCGAAAACCTGATCTCGGTCGCCTCCGGCGCCAACTCCACGCTCTGCCCCGAGGAGATCGCCCGGGCGGCTGCCGTGATCCGCGCGGCCGACGTGCTGCTCGTGCAACTCGAGGTCCCCCTGGATACGGTGCGGTGTGCCGTGGAACTGGCGGCCGCGGCCGGAGTGCCGGTGATCCTCAATCCGGCGCCCGTCGCGGTGCTGGACGACGCCCTGTTGAGCCGGGTGACGATCCTCACTCCCAACGAGGGCGAAGCCCAGCGGCTGACGGGCATAGCGGTCGTCGACGAGCAATCGGCCCAAGCGGCGGGCGAAAAGCTGTTGGCCCGAGGCGTGCGCGACGTAGTCATCACCATGGGGGCCCAAGGGGCCATGTGGATCGGACGCGGCGGGCGCCGCCACTTCCCCGCCGTCCCGGTCGAGGCCGTCGATACCACGGCCGCGGGCGATGCCTTCAACGGCTCTCTGGCCTGCGGCCTGGCGGCCGCGCAGTCGCTCGAAGCGGCCATCCGTCAAAGCTGCCTGGCGGGAGCGTTGGCCACCACTCGGCTAGGAGCCCAGCCTTCGCTGCCGACATCCGCGGACCTCCGCAATTTCATCCAGTCCCGAACGAATTGAAACAAAGAGCCCGGGCGGTGCGACCCTGTTCCGGAAGATCTTGAGAACTTATGCTCCGGCCGCGGTAATCCTGAAGCGACACAATCAACGGGCTTGTCAGGAACTCCTGCCGCACCGCTTGCCGCGCGGCTATTGACTCGCCTCGCCGCTCAGGTATGCTCTGTGGAGATCAGGCTATCCCAAATCCAACAGGCACACAACCATGTCGACCATAGTTCTCGGCAAAAACGACGCCATCGTCATCGGAAACGAAATCATCGTCACGGTGCTTGCGGTCCGTGACGACGAAGTCGAGGTTGGGATCGAGCGTCCCGCAGGCGTCTCGGTCGAAAGGGGAGAGGTTTGTTCCGCGGTCTGCCAGACCACCGACTCGCACGAACTCTGGCCTTGAGTTTCCGGGTGCCGATCGACGGCGGAGTTCGGTCGCGGCTGCCCCGCAATGCGGGTCACGTTTACCCAGGTGTCCATCAAGCCGCGGCGGGACGACGAATCCAGCGTCTGGCATTGGAGTTAGCGCCGTTGACGCGGGCCGCCCTTGCCTGGCCTGCCGTCGCGGAATATGATTTTTCTGAGCGAAGAGAGGATCGAGCGAATTGGTAGGGAGGGCCGGTACACCGGGTTCAATGGTCGGCTCTGATTGAAAAGAGAGCGGCTGGGAACTGCGGTCGGCGTATCGCCTCTCCGAAAGGGAACGTCCAGTGTCGAAGGCGGAGAAGCCCGCTTCCGGTGGAGGCGGGCTTCTTCCTTTCTTGACCCGGCCGGATGAGCGAGACGGCGTGCGAACCGGCTGACGTTTGCCCAGGCCGTTTCGGCGAAGGCGAGTGTCCCGTTCTTCCCCCCCGTCAGCCCGTTGGGCGCAGCCAAGCAGCAGCGGAATATTGACTGGGGGCGGCCGGCGACCTATGTTGGAGGCACATCGCGCGTCGCGAAGAAAAGGCCTGCATGGACGGCCGCGTTGGTCGCCGCCGATTTTGCGAGCGCGAATAAGAACAGGAGAATACCATGAAGCGGATCGAGTGGCTGGTTTTGGTCGTGGTTGCCGCGCTGGTGCTGAGCTTGGGAGCCTACGCCATGGCCGCCGACGCGGCCAAGACGGTGACCGGCACCTCAAGCTGCGGCGGGTGCACGGGCGTGGTCGGCGGGTGCTGCCTGCTGCTGACGGACAAAGATGGCGGACGTTGGGTGCTCAAAGGCGATAGTGAGAGTTTCAAGGCCGCCTTTAAGGCGCGTTCCGCCGGCAAAACGATGACCGGCACCATCGTGGGAAGCCCAACCACCAAGAAGGCCAGTGACGGGGGCGATTACAAAGAAGTGAAAGTGTCGGCCGTCAAGGTCGCGTCGTAAGTGGGGTGGAGCAAGACGTAACGCCGTGACGCCGCATCGTTTCCGAGGCCCGTTGTCCTGCATTGCAGGCCAACGGGCCGTTTTGTTGAAGTGCCGCATCTTACCGGGTTTTCGCGGATGAGGGGGTCGTGGCGGCGTCAAGAACATGGCCCCCGGTAACGATCCGTGCGAATAATCACCATAGACGGCTTTTCGCATTCGCGATCGAGGAAATAATAACTTCCGTGTTAACCCGTCGGTGACGGCCGATCGCAGCGAAGGATCTTCGCGGATGTGCCCGAGATGCTTCGCAAGGATGTTGCAGGACAACATGCCGGATTTGTTTTTGCTCCGATCCGCAGTAGCAAAGGAACCGCTGCCATGCCCAATTTCGCCGCGGCATTGAAACAAGAGATTACGCGCCTTGCCCGCAAGGAAGTCAAAGCCCATATTGCGACCACCAAACGCGCTGCCGTGCAACACCGCCGTGAGATTGCGATGTTGAAACGACAGATAAGACTTCAGGACCGCAAGATTGCCGCCATCCAAAATCAAGCAACCCAAGCCGCCGGGGCGCAAATGCCCGCGGAATCAGCGGAACCCAGACGGTTTTCCATCCGCTCGGTGAAGGCCCAACGTCGCCGGCTGAAGCTCTCCGCGGCACAATTCGGGAAGCTGATCGGGGTCACCGCCCAGGCCATCTATAATTGGGAGCAGGGCAAGGCCCGCCCGCGGAAGTCTCAGTTTGAGGCCCTGGTGGCGATCCGCACGATCGGCCGGCGGGACGCGCTCAAACGCTTGGCATAAAAGGGGCAGAGGGGTATTGAGATCGGGACTTTGCCCCCTTTCGTTTACCGTTCGTCCTTCATCCCCCGGACCTTCTCGGACAGCGTCCGCCGCAGCACCTTGTAGTCGGTCTTTCCCGTGCCCAACACGGGGATCGTCGCCATGCGGACCACCTCGTCAATGCGCATCACGCCGCGAAAGCCGGCCTCCGCCAGAACCGTGTTCGCGGTCCGCAAGGAAATGTCGCAGGTGCTGAACAGTACGATCCAACGGCCCTGCGGCGTCTCGATACCTTCCACGGCGACTTGCGGACCTTTGTCGCCCGGCGGGTATCGGTCGCTCAACGGCTCTTCCAGGGCCGGCAGCGAGATCATCTCTCCACCCGCTTTGAGGAAGCGCTTCAACCGTCCACGGAAGTGAATGAACCGCTCTTCGTCCAGTTGCACCAGGTCGCCCGTGACGTACCAGCGCTGCCCGGCCACTTCGATGAATGGATCGGGCCCGTCGTAGTGCAGATAACCATGGAAAATCGTGGGCCCGCGGACCAATAGCAGCCCGGTGGTGTGGGCCGGCAAGGGCTGATGGGAATCCGGGTCGACCACCAAGACCTCCACGCCCTCGATCGGCTGGCCCAGCGTGCCCGGCCGGATGTGCCCGGGGCGATTGCCCGACACCACCGGGGAGCACTCCGTAATCCCATAACCTTCCAAAATGATCGCTTCCGGGGCCATCTGTTTGGCGTGGGCGAAGAGCGACTCGGGGCACTTCTCCGCACCGGTGACGATAATTCGCAACGAGTCGAGATCCTCCGGCTTGGCCAGCGCGAACATGTAGCTCAGGAAGGTCGGCGTGGTCACGAGCAGCGTGGGGCGGTAGGCGGCCGTGGCGCGGACCAACCCCGCGGCGTCGGTCGGGTCGGCATGGTACACCACGCGGATCCCGCCCAGCACCGGCGCGATCACGTTGCCCAGCAGGCCGAAACTGTGGAATGGCGGCAAAAACCCCAGCATCGCGTCGGCGCTCGTCGCATCCAACACCATCAGCGCGTTGCGGGCGTTGGTCATCAAGTTCCCCTGGGTCAGCGGAACCGCTTTGGGAGTGCTCTCCGATCCCGAGGTGAACAGCACCACGGCCGGGTCGTCGGGCCCGCGATGCGGCACCGCGGCCAGCAGACGACCGGGAGCGAGATAGGTCCAAAGCAGTGTCAGCGCCGCTTCGGCCTTTCCCACCGTGGAGCGCAAGTCTTCCAGGAACACGAATTCCGCCCCCGCCACCTCGATGCCCAGCCGATCGATCAACTTCCGCGAAGTCACCACGCGGCGGATCCCCAGCATTTCCACGGCATGGGCCAGGTTGGCCGGTCCGGTGGTCCAGTTCAGCATCACGGGCAGTTTTCCGGCCAGGTGCAGTCCGAAGAACACCACGTCGGCGGCCACCGAAGCCGGCAGCAGCACGCCGATCGAATCGCCATCGAGACGGCCCAGCCGTTTGCCCAGCAGTTGCGCGCCGACCAGAAGTTTTCGGTACGTGAGCACGCCCGAGATCCGATCCGCGACCGCCACGTCGTCCGGATGCGCCAGCACTCGGCGGACCAACGCCTCGGCGATGGATTGGCCCGGAATCTCGATCGGCTCGACCGCGCGGGGAGGCTGCTCCCAAGCGTCCGGCGCCGGTTCCGCGTCGTCGCCCGTGCCGGTCAGGAGGCCCTCGGCCAGGGCGCAGAGTTCGCCCAGCGTGTCGGCCACCCGGTCGGAGTGAAAACCGAATCGATCTTCGATCTTCAAGGCGATGTCCATGCGGTCGAGGCTGTCCAAGCCGAGCCGATCCAGGGGAGTTTCCGGCCGCTTTTCCTCGTCAGCGAGCGGATGCTTCAGATGCTCCTCGATCAATTCCTCGACGGCTTGCATCGTCTGCGGGCGGATCTTGGCCGCGTCGATCGGTCCGGCCTTCGTAAGATCGGGAAAACGATACGCGCGCGGTCCGAACAGCCGATGATACGGGACGAACCGCGGCGGTTCGGGGTCGCCCCGGTTGTACCAGGCTTCCAGGTACGGATTGAGCTTTTCCCGGCCCGGCCCGGGCAAGTCGCGGCGGTCGACCACTTCGATCGTCATGGTCACGTTGCGGCGGGGCGCGAAGAACAACAAGTTCGCCGCCATCCAGCCGATGGCCCGCAGCGCGCAGCGGCCGAGGTCGGGCCGCTGTCCGGTCCGCGCATAGCTGAACATGCTGCCCCAAACACCCCGCGTACGGACCAGCACCACGTTGATCGGCCCACAGCGCTCGATGATCTCCGCGGCCGCCCGCGCGGCCCCGATCTTCTCGCCCTGCTGTCGCTGCACGTGTCCGGCCGGGTAGAGCAGATAGTTTTCTCCCCGCCGCAGCCCTTCCACGATGGTGTCGATCACCGAGAGCGTTTGCTCGCGGGCTTCGCGGCTATGCTCGGCCAGATCGGGCACCTCCAGGGCGTTGGCGATCCGCACCAAGGGATAGAGCACGGGGATGCGGTAGATTCCCGAGAAAACCGTGGGACGAATGCCGCCTTTGATCCGCAAATTGGCCAGCAGCAAGGGCGGGTCGATGTAGCCCGGATGGTTCGGCAGGATCAGCGTGGGCCCCCGCAAGTCGCGGAGTTTCTCCCCGCCCACCACGCGGACCCGGTAGCGCCAGCGGGTCAACCATCGCACAATCCACCAGAATACGGCGGGGGCCAAACGCCTCATGGTATTGTATCCTCCTTGAGTGTACAGGCGGTGCGCCGCGGGAATTATAACGCTTATCGATCGCTTTTGGCGTGCTTCGTAGAACGGAATTCACTCCGTTGCTGTGTCATGTCCGAAAAACGGAATGAATTCCGTTCTACGGGCCGGTGATTTCCAGGTTGGCGAACTCCGTCTGAGCGTCGGCCTTGGTCCAAAAGCCGATCTTTCCCGCGCTGCGAAACGCGTCGTCCTTCACGTCCAGATAGGGCTTGCCGTCCAGGAACGCTTGGATCCGTTCGCCGCTGGCGACAACCCGCAGGGTGTGCCAGTCGCCGGCCCGGGCTTCAGCCTTCGCGGTGCCAAGTTGGATGCGGACACCGTGAACCACTTTGTAGACGCGGAAGTTGTGCTCCAGCGGATTCATCCGCGCGATGTAATAGTTGTCGGCGTCTTGGTAGCGCCACACCAGCCCGCCGCCCTGGTCCTCTTTCCCCGCCAGCGGCTTGAACGCAACGCGGATCTCCGGATTGAGGAACCGCGTGGCGTCGGCCACGCAGAGGTTGAAGAACCGGTGGTGTCCGCTCGACGACGTTTGCGCGAGCACCTTGGCGCCGCCCGGAGCGCTGCGGTCTTCGACGACCTTCCACGCGCTGCCGGTCCCGCTGCCGGTATGCGCAGCGGTCCAGCCCGGCGGCAAGGCGCCGAGCGGCGCTTGCTCGAACGTCAGTTTCGTGGATTCACCGGCAGCCTGTACGGCCGACAACAATGCTCCCGACAACAGGATGCCGTGGACGATACTCCGCGATGCGTTCATGGGGGCACCTCAATAGATGAAGAAATACCGGGTGCGGGCGATTTTCTGACACGGGAAACCATTTTCCGCGACTGCCGCGGCGATTGCAAGCCGGCAAACTATGGAATGCGGCGCGTCTCGATGCTACGATAACGCTGCAACGTCGCCTTTTTTTCCCGTGTCGTGGTGAATCTATCGTCGTCGGAGAAATCAGTATGGCACACTCGACATTCACATCGCGAGGCCTCTCCCGCCGGCATGCAATCCTTTGCGCCGGAACGACCTGCTGCGGGCTGGCGCTGCCGGGCCAGCTCGGGGTGTCCAACCTCTGGGCCGCCGCGGGGATCCCGGCCGGCTTGCAGCCGCTGGACCGCTTTCCCCACATGGTCCAGGAGTATTTCGTCAATCAGGTTCGCCTCGTGGAGGAAAAGGCCAACGAGGTTCGCGACGCCTTGCACACCAAGGCCGACGCCGAGCGGTACGTCTGGACCGTCCGCGAGCGAATCCGCGAGTGCTTCGGGCCCTTCCCGGAGAAAACGCCCTTGAATGCCCGGGTGACGGGCGTCGTCGAGCGCGATGCGTACCATATCGAGAAGCTGATCTTCGAGAGCCGCCCCGGCTTCCTGGTGACCGCCAATCTGTACGTGCCCAAGGGCCGCAAGTTCCCCTTGCCAGGCGTGGTGGGCACCTGTGGCCACTCGGACAACGGCAAGGCGGCCGAGGCCTATCAATCGTTTGCCCAAGGGCTCGCCCGGATGGGCTACGTGGTGCTGATCTTTGATCCGCTGGGCCAAGGCGAGCGGGCTCAATATCGCGATCCCCGGTTGAAGCCCGGACGTGGCGGGAGCGTGAGCGAGCACCTGCGGGCCGGGAACCAGCAATTCCTGGTGGGCGAGTTTCTTGGCGCATGGCGGGCCTGGGACGGCATCCGTGCGCTGGATTATCTGCTCACGCGCGCGGAAGTCGATCCGCGGCAAGTCGGCGTGACCGGCAATTCCGGCGGCGGCACCATGACCACCTGGCTCTGCGGGGTCGAACAGCGTTGGGCGATGGCTGCCCCCTCCTGCTTCGTCACCACCTTCCGTCGGAATGTCGAAAACGAAATACCGGCCGACACCGAACAGTGTCCGCCCAAAGCCCTGGCGCTGGGGCTGGACCATAGCGATTTCCTGGCCGCGTTGGCCCCCAAACCGGTGCTCATTCTCGCCAAGGAAAAAGACTTCTTCGACATCCGCGGCGCGTTGGAAGCCTATGGCCGGCTGAAGCGGCTCTACGGTTTGTTGGGGGCCGAAGAGAACATCGCGCTGTTCGCCGGGCCCACCCCGCACGGCTACAGCCAGGAGAACCGCGAGGCCATGTATCGCTGGTTCAACCACGTGACGGGTGTATCGCAGGCGACCGCAGAGCCCAAACTGGTGATCGAGAAGGACGAGACCCTCTGGTGCACGCCGCGCGGCGAGGTGGCTGCGCTCGGCTCGCGCTCCATTTTCTCCTTCACCAAGGCCCGCTCGCAGGAGTTGCGCAAGAGCCGGCCGACGCTGGAAGGGAAAGAGCTGCGGCAGGCCGCTCGCAAGATCTTGAAGTTGCCGGCCCGCGGTCCCCAGCCCGACTACCGCATCCTCCGGTCGATCGCCGGACGGAAGTATCCCAAGAAACACTGTTCCTGCTATGCGGTGCAGTCCGAGCCGGGAATCCTGGCCCTGGTCTACCGCTTGTCGGACGAGCCATTGGAGTCGCGCCCGCCGCAGGGACCGCGGCGGGCGGTGCTCTACGTGGCACATCAATCGAGCGATGCCGAGCTCCGCGAGGAGCCGCTGGTGGCCGAGCTGCTCAAGGCGGAAGGCCGCTCCGGGTTTTACGCCTGCGACGTCCGCGGCATCGGCGAGTCCCGGCCCGACACCTGTGGCGCGGACCAATTCCTGAAGCCTTACGGCAGCGACTATTTCTACGCCATCCATAGCCTGATGCTCGATCACCCTTACCTGGGGCAGAAGACGTACGACCTGCTCCAGGTGCTGGATTGGATGGGGACCTTCGGCCACCGGGAAATCCATCTGGCCGCCAAGGGCTGGGGGACGCTGCCGGCCACGTTCGCGGCCCTGCTCTCGCCGCTGGTCGCGCAGGTGACGTTGAAGGGCGCCCTAGCCTCTTACAGCGAGGTGGCCGAGTCCGAGACCTACGATTGGCCCCTTTCCACCTTCCTGCCGAGCGTGCTGCGGCAGTTCGACCTGCCCGACTGTTACCGCGCCCTGGGCGCGAAGCTGCGGCTTTACTGATTGGTCTCCAGCTCCACGATCCGCCCGTCGGCCCGCGCCGACGAGAGACAGGCATCGAGGACCTGCTGGGTCTTCAGGGCGATCTGGCCCCAGAATCCGTCCGGTTTTCCCGAAAGGGCCAGCTTGGCGAAGGTGGCGAACATGTTCGCCTCCTGGCTGTTTTCGGCGCCATTGCTGTACTCCCGCACCGCGATGCGGCGGTTGTGCGGTTCCATGTTGAAATCGCAAACGTTCACGTGAAACAGCGGATTTTGCAGCTCGAAAGCCACTTCGCTGCCGTAATGCGGCAACACGAAATCGGGAATGTAGAGCGACCCCTTCGTGCCGCCGACGCTGGCCCACTGCTGGATCTCCGCCAGAAACGAGCAGTAGAAATTGGCCGACACTCCCTCGGGAAAGAAAAGTTCGGCGGAAAAGTCACTGGGTACGGCCGCGGGGCTGTCCGCGCGGTTATGGCCGGCGAGCATGTGGCCGCAGACCTTGACCGGCAACCGCCACTGCATCACCCACAAGAGAAAACGGATGTTGTACCAACCCAAGTCGCCGAGGCAGCCCAACGGCTCCAGCGCGCTGTGGGTGCGGATTTCGCGCTGGAAGAACTCATCCGAGCCGCCGAAGGTGAAATGCGAGGCGATCCGCTTGATCGGGCCGACGCTCTGGCCGTCGTCCAGCACCGCGCGGATGCGCTCCAATCGCCGGCTGTGCATGAACATCACCCCATCCATCAATTGCACGTTGTTGCGCCGGCAAGCGTCGATGATTTTCCGCACGTCGTCGGCCGTAGTTCCCACCGGCTTTTCCACGAGCACGTGCTTGCCGGCCTCGGCCGCGCGGATCGCCCATTGGCGGCGAATCCCCGTCGGCAAGGGCATATACACGGCGTCGACCGCTTCGCTTGCCAATAGCTCCTCGTAACTGCCGTAGGCCCGCGGCGGCGGATCGTGCGGCGTATGGGCCTGACACTGCGCCACGTAGCGGCGGCAGCGCTCGAGGTCGCGGCTGGCCACGGCCGTCAACGCGCAGCCCGGCGCGTTGCGAATCGCCCGCCAATTCTTCTGGGCGATGTTCGCCGTTCCCAGGATCCCCCAGCGGCAAATCGCGTCGCTCATGCTATCCGTCCTCCGCTTTCAGTGCTCGTAGACGTTGCCGGCGTGCGCCAGCCCCAGGCGTGCAGGAAACCTGCGCTGCCCAGCACGTTACCCAGAATAAACAGCGGCCAATTGAAGGGGTTGGGCATTCCGCCGGCCGTGATGTTGCGGAAGTCCCAACAGAACGCCGTTACCATGATCAGTCCTCCGCCGAGGATCGCCGCCCAATGGCTTTTGCCGAAACCGATGGGCGTGCCCACCCGCTCGCTCCAGAGAATCAGCGATCCGCCCAGAGTCATTTCGCCGGCCACCAACACTGGGGCGATCACCGGGCCCGCCCAGGCGACCGGCAAGCCGAAGAGAATGTCCCAGGTCCAAAGCGAAGCCGGCCAGTCGATGAGGACTTTGAGGAACACATAATAGAAAATGTCCCACATCCCAAACGCGATCATGAAACCGGCAAACCACTGGCGGAAGTTGCGCGCCGCGGCCAGGGCGACCGCCGCGAGCATCACCAACGTGGCGAACTCGCGGCCCAGCTCGGTCAACACGATCCGCGTGCAAACCGTCTGCTGGCCGCTTCCCCGCCAATCCGAGGGCCGCGACAGTGGAAAGACGTCGTCCGCCGTTCGCGCGGGCCGGGCATGCCGCCGCGCCGGCTCATCGATGGTTCGTAAATACACCACCACCGCGGCTTCCACGTAGCCGAAAGCCACCCCGAACAGCAGCAGTGCCGAAAGTTCTCGACGGAAGCTCATCGTCGCCCTTCCTTCATGGAATCCAGGCACAAAGGGGCAAAGCTACAACGGCACAAAGTCGGAACGGGAAACTTTGCCCCTCTGTGCTTTTAGCTGATGCCCTTCACATCCCAGCCGTGGCGATAGGCGCGGCGGATGTAATGGCTGGCCTCGGGCAGGTTCTTGACCTCCAACGCGGCGCTATCCCATTGGAGCGTGGTCTTAGAGAATAGCGTGGCCAAGGCGCCCAACAACACGGCCTCGGTGAGCGGGCCGGAGTAATCGAACGGCGCGCTCGTCTTGCCCTTTCCCAACACCGCGTCGATGAACTGGAAATTGTGGTTCGTGCCGGTGACCTTGGGAAGCTGATAGTCGGCATAGCGGGCTTTGGGCAACAGCACCGGGCGCTGGCCGCAGTGGGGCAGCAGCATCGCCCCCTTCGTGCCGACGGCGATCGAGCCGTTGCCGGGCCGCGGCACGTCGCCCAATAGCGCCAAGATCTCCTTGGGCGGACGGGCGTCGCCGTCGTACCAGGTGAACTTCACGGTCGGGCCATCGGTATACGGCGTGGCCGGAAAGACGTAGTGGATGGTTTCATTGATGGCCCAGTTCCAGCGGTTGGCCGCCTCGCCCTCGCTCCGCACGGAGATCGGCGAGCCCAGGGCCAACGCCTCGAACATCGGGTCGAAGATGTGGCAACCCATGTCCCCCAACGAGCCGGTGCCGAAATCGACGCGATCGCGCCAAATGCCGGGATGATAATACCCGGCGATAAAAGGTCGTGGGGCGCAAACGCCCAGCCACAGGTCCCAATTCAATGCGGCCGGAACCGGGTCGCTCTTCCGTGGCAGCGGCTTGGTGTCGCCCCATTTCCGATCGCTCCAGAGATGCACCTCTTTCACCTTCCCGATCGCGCCGCTGCGGAGGATCGCCACGCCCATCCGGTAGTAGGGCGAAGAATGGATCTGGATGCCCATCTGGGTGACGAGCTTCTTTTCGCGGGCGAACTCCGTGAGCCGGCGGGCCTCGTAAAGATCGTGCGTCATCGGTTTCTGCACGTAGACGTGCAGGCCCAGTTGCATGGCCGACATCGCGATCGGCGCGTGCATGTGATCGGGGGTGCCGACGTTCGCCGTATCGAGGTGCTTGCCCTCCTTATCCAACAGTTCGCGCCAATCCTGATAGATTGTGGCCTTGGAGTTCGGCAGCGACTTTTTCAAGCGGCCGAGGCGATTCTTGTCGACCTCGGCCACACAGACCAGCTTCACCTGCGGATGTTGAGCGATGGTGAGCATGTCGCTTCCCCCCATTCCGTCGGCGCCGAAGCTGGCGTGGCGGACCTGGTTGCTGGGCGGCGCCGACATCAGGTTGCGCACGAAAAACGGGGTTGCCAGGCTGGCGGCGCCCAAGCGCCCCACGAACGATCGGCGGGAGAAACGAACGGCCGGTTTCATAAGTCACCTCGGATCTTGGGGGAAGGCTGGATGGCGGGATCGATGACCAACTCGCGGCGCGGACCATGGCGGGGTCCGGCCGTCCATATAGTCATAACATCCACGGCCCGCCAATGCCAGGGCGCGGCGAAACGTCTTTCCGGCACTCTTGACAACGCCCGCCGCGACGCCTAATCTCACGGCGGATGCCCTGCGAATCCCCTGCCCGTATCCCCCGCGGAAACCGCCCCCGCCGCATCGACCGCGTCGAGGACGGTTGCCGCCGCCAACCAGCAAAAGGAGACCGTCATGCAGTACCCAGTGAACCGCCGTGATTTCGTGGCTGCCGCCACCGCCGCCGGAGTCGCACTGGCGACGCATGGCGCCGTGGCCGCGGCGCCGGCCGCCGACAAGCCGGCCATCCTGGGCGGGAAGAAAACCCGCACCCAAGCCTTCCCCGCCTGGCCGATCATGGACGCGCGGGAAGAAAAATCGATGCTGACCACGCTTCGCAGCGGCCGTTGGTTTCGCGGCAACGGAACCAACGTAAGCAAGTTCGAGCAGTCCTTCGCGCGTCTGAGCGGCGCCAAGCACTGCGTGGCCACCAACGGCGGCACGACGGCCCTCATCGCCGCGCTGGGCGCCCTGGAAATCGGCCCGGGCGACGAAGTGATCGTGACTCCCTACACCTTCATCGCCACCATCAACTCGATCCTCATGCACTACGCCTTGCCGGTCCTGGTGGACATCGACCCGGAAACCTACCAGATCGATCCGGCGAAAATCGAGGCCGCGATCACCGACCGCACCGCGGCGATCCTCCCCGTGCACATCGGCGGCAACGTCGCCGATTTGGATACGATCCTGACCGTCGCCCGGAAGCACAAATTGCCGGTGATTGAAGACTGCTGCCAGGCCCACGTCGCGCAGTGGCGGCACCGCAGCGTCGGCACCTGGGGCACGGTCGGCTGCTTCAGTTTCCAGGTGAGCAAGAACCTCTGCTCCGGCGAAGGGGGCGCGGTGCTCACCGACGACAACGAGTTGGCGGAAAGGATCTACGCCTTCCACAACAACTGCCGCGCGCGGACCGTCATCAACTACAACTTCAGCTACACGCCCACCCGCGCCGGCAACTTCCGCATGACCGAGTTCCAGGGCGGCCTGCTCATGGCCCAGATGACCCGCCTGGAGCAGCAGTCGCGAACCCGCGAAGAGAACGCCGCCTACCTCACCGAGTTGCTGCGGCAGGTGCCCGGCATCAAGCCCTGCAAAATGTACGCCGGTTGCACGCGGAACAACTACCATCTCTACATGTTCCGTTATGACGCGCAAAAGTGGGCCGGCCTGCCGCGCGACAAGTTCGTAGCGGCCCTCGAAGCCGAAGGGATTCCCTCGAGCGGCGGCTATTCGCCCGTCCCCTGGTCGGCGTTCCTCCAGAAAGCCCTGGGCACCCGCGCGGCACGGCGGGTGTTTCCCGCGTCGGTGATCGACGCCTGGGCCGGACGCTGCGCGGTTCCGCAGCACGAGCGGCTCTGCGCCGAGGGCGTATGGTTTTCCCAGACCTTGCTCCTGGGCACCCGCGCCGACATGGACCAGGTCGCCGCGGCCATTCGCAAGCTCCACGCGCATGCCGGCGAGTTGGCCCACGCCGCCGCACGGGCATAAACGGAGACGCGTGATTCCCGGAGGTTGGCGTTTTTTCTTCCCTCTCCCCGTGTGGGAGAGGGGCCGGGGGTGAGGGGGCCCGGCCCCTTCAACAACTCTTCCGAATCTATCTCAGAACTCGCCACGGAGGACGCGGAGGATCGCAGAGGACATGCATTGAGCTTTTCCTCTGCGCCCCTCCGTGTCCTCTGCGGTGAAATACCGCGTTGAGACGGTCTCTTGGCAACCCCCACTCACTCATCCTCGACCGCGCTCGTGGCCCAGTCGGGATACGGCTCCGCCGCTCCGCGCATCGCCCGCCAGAGAATGCGGTTCAAGGCGTCCTCCGGGGCTTTGTCGGCCTCTTGGAAGTTCATTTGTTGCGAGGCCAGGGCGTCGGAGCGCTGTTGCGGGTCGCCGATCGCCCGCGGCTCGGGGTTCATCTGGTCCAGGGGAACGTTGCCGGCCAGCGCGTCGAAGGGCGCGAAATCGGCCGTCTCGCTGAAACACTCGCTCATGGGGCGCGCGGCCGCGTCGAACTGGTTCATCGGCCGTAGTCCCAGGATCTGTTCGATAGTGCGGAGCAGGCTCACCGTGTTGTACTGCGTGTGCACGACCGTGTTCCGCCGCGCGTAAGGGCTGACAACGTAGGCCGTGGTGCGATAGCCGCTGACGTGGTCCCAGCCGTCCTGCGGGTCATCTTCGATCGCGAAGATCGCCATCTCCTTCCAGAACCGCGAGCGGCTCAGCCCCGCAACCAGCCGGCCCAAGGCCAGGTCGTTGTCGGCGGCCATCGCCGCGGGCGTGGGGCAACGGGGCTTCGTCCCGCAGGTGTGGTCGTTGGGCAGGCAAACGATCACCAGCCCCGGGAACTGGCCGCGGGCCTCGAAATCACGCAGCTCGCGGAGGATTACGTCGGCCCGGTACTGGTCGGGCACGTTCAAGTCCCAACCCACGTAGCTTGTCGCGGAATAGGGTTGCAGGGTGGGGATCATCGCCCGGCACTCGAAGAGCACGTCGTCGCCATGGCGCTGCCACGCCCGGTAGCAGGCGCGGAAGTCGGGGGTTCCCTTGCGGCCGCGGTCGCGCCAGCGCACGGACGTGCCCATGAACTCGCCGTAGTTGTGCAGGCTTACGCCTTGCGAGAGCGCGCGATCCCAGATGAAACCGGCCGGCGAATAGGCCAGGGCATCCACCCCTTGCTCGTCCATGCCGTCCGGATAACTGCGGGGAAAGCCGGCGAACGATTTTTCCAGGTAATCGGTGGCCAACGCGGTCGTACACCACTGATGCCCGTCGGCACTGAGGATTCCGGCGCAGTAGGTGTTGTCCAAGAGCACGAAATCCGCAGCCAGCTTGTGCTGGTTGGGAGTGATCTGTTGGCCGAAGATGCAGAGCTTGGGGTCGCCACGGGCTTGGGGCAGATCGCCCAACACCTGGTCGTAGGTGCGGTTCTCCTTGATGATGTACACCACGTGCTTGATGCGGCTCGGCTCGCCGATCCGCTCGGGCACGGCCCGCGGCGGCTGCCCCGGCCGCGGCGGCTGGCGCGACTCCTCGATCCACGCGCGGCGGAGGTTGTTCCAGACGATCTGCGACATCCGCGGCAGATCGGCGGCCGCCGGCAAGGGGACCAGCGACAGGGAGCCGTAGTACTGCCGCGAATTGTAGCCTGTGTTGCCTGAGAGCGATCCCTTGGCAATCAGCAACGGCTGCGGCGGCATTCCCTTGAGGTTTGCCACGTAGAGCTCTCGGCGCCGTGCGTCGCAGACGATCGCGGCGGGGAACCAGCCCACCGGGATCAGTCCCAGCAGCCGCGAGCGCCGCGATTGCGGCTGGAAGGCGATCAGGCCCACGGCGTTTTGCGTGCCGTTGGCCACGTAAAGCGTGCGGCCGTCGGCGGCGAAGGCCAAGGCGTTGGGCGTGGCCCCCAGCAATTCGCTGGGCTTCGGCTTGGCCCAGATCGTCTCCACCACCTGAGCGCTGTCGGCGTCGATCACGCTGAGGTTGTCGCTGCCGGCATTCGCACAGACCACGAACTTGCCGTCGGGCGAGACGGCCAACGCCGAGGCATGCAACTGGGTGACGATTTCCCGCTCGGCGAGCGTGGCCAGGTCGATCACCGTCACGCTCCCCTCGCTGGCGATGTGGCGCAAGCGGTCGACGCGGACCAACGTGCCCTGGCCGGCCGGACCGGTAAGGTCGCCCGCGGCGGGCCGGCGTCCGCCCCAGTTCGAGACATAGGCCTTGCCCTGCGTCAATACCACGTCAAAAGGCGCTACGCCCACCGCGAAACTCCGCAGCACCCGGCCCGAGGCTGCGTCGAGTTCCAGCAGGCGGTTGGACAGGTTTCCGCAGACGTACAACCGCCGCCCATCGTGGTCGATCGCCAGCCCGCTGGGGATCTCCGCCTTGCGTCGCGGCGCGTTGGCCGGCGGCAGGGCGATACTCCGCGACGCCGTTACGCGGCCCGCGTCGCCGACCGCAAAGACCTTTACGTCCCCTTCCACGTTGCTGAGATAGATCTGCCGGCCGTCGGGCGAGAAGATCAACCCCGTGTAGCTCACCTCGCTCTTGGCGGCCTTTTCCAGTACCTGCGGGCTGACGGGCGGCGATCCCTTGCCCGGCGACCCGGCCGGCAAGGCAACCCGTTGCCGCGTTTCTCCCGTGTCCGGATTGAGAATCACCAGCTCATTGGTCTTGCCGGAGACGGCCAGCAGCCGGCCGTCGGGCGAGAGGGCCAAGGCTTGGGGACGCATCTTGGGCAGCTCGATCTGCCGGCCCCAAGGGGTGATGGTTTGCGGCACCGGCAGCACGACGCGATTGGCCCCGTGTCGCCCTACCGTCTCCTGCGACGATTCGTGCTCGGCCGCGTCGGTGGAGGGGAGCGGCTCGCGTGCCAGCGCGGTTCGATCGACAAGCAACAACAGGGCCAGCAACAGCCCGCGGAGAAGCGTTGCTATGTGCTGCTTGGGTGGCATGCCCTCACGCGGCGCAGCCGCGGGTAGGCACGTTCTTTGCCGAAAAGCACATGCCGACCCGACGCTTCGCGTCGCGACGGCATGCCACCTAACCGCTGGAATTCTTTCTCCGTCAATCCTCCTCATTCCACGCCCCCGGCCGCTTGTCGTATCTTCTCCATCTCCGCCGGCGTCACATGGTAGATGGTCTTGAGCATATCGCTCGCGCTGTGGGCCAGCCGCGGATTGCGGTCGTGGACGACGGCCGCCAGGGTTTGCACCACCTCCTTGCGCTCGGCGGCCACCCGGCCTTTCAGAGCCGCCAGCCCGTCCAGGGCCGATTGCCTCACCACCGCTTCCTCGCGATCCCCATTGGCCAGCACGGCGAGCATCGCCGCGACGATTTCCGGCGGACACGGCGTCTGCTGGCCGCCGATCTTGCCCAAGGCTTGCAGAGCGACGCTGCGCAGTAGCGCCTCTTTGTCGTGTGCGGCCACCAGCAGCAATTGCGGCACGGCCTTGACGGCCTTCAGCCGACCCAACTCGTTGACGGCGACGGTGCGGATGAAGGGCCGGCGGTCGGGCAGCAACTCGATCAGCGAATCGATGGCCGGCTGGCCCTTGGCGCCGAGCGACTTGGCCGCCTCTTCGCAGATGTCCCAATGCGGCTCCTTTATCGCCGTGTGCAGCAGGAAGGGAATCACTTGGGGGTCGTCGAGCTCGGCGATGGCTTCCAGCGTCTCCAGGCGGATCCGCGCTTCCGATTCGATCTTCCAGTCGGCGCGGTGCCGCTCGTAGCGCTCCTGCAGTTCGGCGAACGTGGCCGACGGGGCCTTCGCCGACCGCACCACCGCGGCGGTTCCCGTGCCGGCGATGCAGTACAGGGCCGCGTCGGTGCGGATGAACAGCCGGCCGCCGGCAATCGCCGGCGTGGCCAGGCAAGTTCCGCCGAGTTGATTGACGGCCAGCATTCGCAGCGACGGCTGGCCACTGGCCAGCGCGGCGGCGTCGATGACGTAGGTCTTGCCCCGCTCCGAGCACCAATAGATCTTGCCGTCTCCGCCCACCGGCGAAGAGGTGAAGTGGTCGCGGATGCGATCTTCCAAGACGAGCTTGCCCGCGCTGTTGTAGAAGAGCATCTTGCCGTTGTCGCCCGGCACCAGCAGATGCGGATAGACCAAGGGCGTCGGCACGTAGGGACCGCCGCTGGTCAAATGCAGGCGCACATGGGTCTCGGTCACGTCGCCATGCCCAGTCGGATCGATGGCCATCACCGGACCGGTCCGGCCCGACGACGCGTAGACCAGGCCATGGCCGAAGGCCGCACTGGGACCCACGCATTCTTTCATCCCCTGGCACGACCAAAGCTCATGGCCGGTATCGGGGTCGTAGGCCACCACCGTCGGCGCGTTGACCACCAGTTGCGGCCGGCCCTGGACCCAGATGAGCAGCGGCGTTCCGAAGTGACCGCAGGAGCTGGATTTTCGCTCCACCCGCCAGCGCTCTTCGCCGTGGTCCCGCCCTAACGCCACCAGGAAGCTCGGCCCGTGGTCATCGCAGCATTGGATCACCAGGTCCTTGTAGAGCACCGGGGAACTGCCCACATTGTAGGGACCGCGGAACGGTCCCAGGCGATGCGTCCAGACAACGTTGCCCCGCATGTCGAGGGCCACCAGCCCGGGCTCGCCGAAGAAGGCGTAAACCTGCCGCCCGTCGGTGACGGCGGTCGGGGCGGCAAAACCGGTCTTGGTGTAGAAAACACCCCTGGTGGTGGGCGAGAATTTCGTTTTCCAGAGGATCCGGCCGCCGTCGGCATCAAGGCAGAGGACCAGCCGCGTGGCCCCGTCGTCGAGCGCGGACGTGAGGAAGATCCGTCGGCCCCAGACGATGGGCGAAGAGTTTCCTTCGCCCGGCAGCGCGGTGTGCCAGAGCACGTTTTGCCTCTCGCTCCAAGAAACGGGAAGATGGCTTTCGGCGGCGATCCCCGAGCCGTCCCGCCGCCAGGCCGGCCAATTTTCCGGTTCCGGGGACTCCTCGGCGGCCGCCGCCCGCAGGCCCGGCAGAAGGCACCCCGAGACAATCATCCAACCGGCCAGGGTACGGAAATCGATGTTAAGCGGATTATTCATGGAGAGCCTCAGTGTCCTGTCATTTTGAACGAAGCGAAGAACCTGGGCTGTTTAGGGGACGACGGAAATCCTCTGTTGTGCTCAGGGTCGTCCACCGTCCACCTTTTTGAATCCGCGGCCAGCGCCAGGGGCAAGATTCTCGGGGTGCACACGAAAAGGACGGATGCCTTGGATCGCATCGAAGGTCACCTCACGCCGGGCGTGGATTCAAGGAAGGCAGGCTGCTGGGCGGGGAAGCCGATCGCGCCGAAGGAACATTTCCCTCCGCGGCGTGCGTACGACGGGCTTCATGACACCATTATCACACCTATGCCCCCCGAGTTACAAGCGCGGACGGAAAAAAACCCTTCGGCCGTGGGCAGGCGGCATTGGTCAGTGCGGGGGGAACGGGCCTGATCATCGTGGGGTTCCGGAGCGGGCGATTCTGCTTGGGTTCGATGTTGCGCCACCCTCCGCGGCCCCCCCAACCGCCAAGAGGAAGAGCAAGATTCCTGATACGAAATAGTAGTAGTTGCAGAATGCCTGGCTGCCGAAGACGAACATGGCGAACATCGTGATCGTCACCGCGAAAAGGTATCCTCGCAACGGCGGCATTTTCCGTAACGGCGGAAGCAGCGCCGCGGCGAACACCGCCCCCACGCCCACCGTCCATATTTTCGGCGGGTACAGCCCCAGGGCTGGCGCTAGGTAGCCGAAAATTGTCAGGCTGTCCAGGCGGAATCGCGTATTCACGACGAACAGCGTGCCGGCGAGAAAACTCCTCCAATCCAGGAGCAAGAAAGGGAGCACCGTGATCGTGGCAATCGCGGAGCCCAGCAGCAGACGACGCCAATTGCGTTCCACAAATAGCCAGTGGAAGACAAAATACAGCAAATACAGCTTCAGGCTCAGCATATAGCCGTACGCCGCCGCGGCCCAGGTCCGCCGCCCGCGCTCGTATTGGAACAGAAACAGCGCGAAGAAGAGCAGAATCAGCGGCTCCGTCCAGGATTGCTCCAGGACGAAGAGACTGCGGGGATGGTATAGGAAGAGCAGCGGCAGCAACTCCGCCACCGGCCTTGGCCACCGCCGCCGGGCGAGCCACCACAACGCTGCGGCGATCCCCGCTTCCGCGACGACATACCCGTAACGAACGTCGCCCGTCACCGCCCGAACGGGAGCCAGCAGGTAGAGATTGGCGGGAAGATAATCGTACGTCCGTGGAGTATCAAACAACGCCGACGCCTCACCCCGATACACGTCGCTCACGGGCGTCGCGTAAGGGTTCTTTCCTTGCACGAGGTGCTGGGAAGACTCCTGGAGTAGGGCGAAGACGTCGATGACCGGGGCGGGCGACGCAATGGGCATCCAGATTCGCAGCGCGAACGCGGCGAGAACGCCAAGCACGAATACCGCCTGCCGGCCACGCGCCAAACGCCTCGACACGGGCAGATAGCAGGCAGCCACGAGGCAGGCGAAGACGATCGACCAGATTCGGCATGTGATGTCGAAAGCCGGTTGTTGGATGTTGAACCCCGGGGGGTCGACCGGCGAAACCAGCAGGCAGAGGATGAGCCCCGCGGCGAACGGCACCACGCCGGGCGCGGCCCGGTCAAAGGGAAGAGCCCTCCAGGCGAACGTAAATGCGGCAATCAGGCAGGCAAAGCTCAGCAGCACCAGGATCAGTGCCGGCGGCGAATATAGCCCGCACCCCGCGAGCATGCCCAGGGCAAGAAACACGAAGGAAACGAGAAGGGCAAGGCCCGTGCTGGGGCCTCGGTGTTTTCGCCCGGGCGCGCGGAACGCGTTCCCATCAGCCGCGTCCGCAACGCGCGGCGAAGCATCGCTGAGGCGTTGAATGTCCGGTACGAAGTTCCCGCCCATATAAACCTGCGTTTTACAGTGCGTCTGATGCCAACCCAGACGCACAGCAGAGGCGATCGAAAACACCATGGTGGGACGATCCGCGCGAATCCCTTATGTTAACGCCATGGTTTTCTGCTTCCAGGCCCATTGCAGCGGCGGGGTCACCCAGAGCCGTGCGGTCGGCCCGCGGGCCTGACTTTCGTCGCCGCATGGCACGGGCATGGCGCCGCAGCAAACCCCCACTTGCGGCGCATAACAAAAAGCCTTGCGTAACTCATTGTCACACAAAGCTTTACTAGTAGGCGCACCAAGAGTCGAACTTCGGACCTCGTCCTTATCAGGCAACCCAAGCAAGACGCCGAAAACACCGTTTTCCTCGGGGAATAACGCTATCTTATCCCTCAGAACGACTATTGCAAGCCATCGCAAACGATTGCAGTTTCTCTCGGGAAATAGCGGTATTCCTGGAAACGTGATGGCCAGCGGCGCCATAAGAGGAGCGTCAGTGGGTTCTTGACGGCGATGGGCGAGGCAAGGTGGCCCAAGGGCTATGCCCTTGCCACTCCCGTACCTTTCCAGCTTGGGTGGGGTTCACGCCGAGATTCGGGCCGGTGTCGTGACGGATCGTCCCTGTCCCGGGCGGCTCCTTGATCGATTTATCGTGGCATCCACCTGGTTCCGCTTCTCCCGCTCCACGCCGCCGAAGGGCAGTCCGTGTTGTCCGAGCTACTGACCTCTGGCAGGCCGTTACCCGTTCAAGATCAACCGGAAGCCTACCGAACCCAAGAATTCTGGAAAGTTCCTGGAAGCCGCGCTTGACATGGCCCCGTCCGGCAACAAAACTCAGCTTTGTCAGGCTACCGTCGGTGGGGTCCCGGTGGCCATGACAAGAGGCACGGCCCCCGAGAATCGGAACTTTCTGGGAGTCCCCTGCATGCACCAGCATTTGCAGATCACACGGCGTTCACTCTTGAAGACTTTCGGCTCAGCCGGTGTCGGCGCCTGCTCGCTGCCGTACCTCGTGCCCTTGCGGGCGTTGGCCGGCGAAGGTGCCAACCGCAAGTTGAACCTGGCCGTGTTTGGCTGTGGTGGGCGTATGGGCCAGATTCTCGGCTCGGCCCTGCAGCAAGGTGACCAGGTCGTGGCCATCTGCGATGTCGACGCCCGGCAGATCACACAACTGAAGAAACGTTTCGGCGTCAAGCTGGAGGGGGCTAAGGTCTACGAGGACTACCGTAAGCTCCTGGAATCGGAGAAGCCTGTGGACGGGGTAATCATCGCCACAGGCCAGCGATGGCACGTGCCGATGAGCAAGGCCGCTATGCTGGCCGGCAAACACGTCTTCTGCGAGAAGCCGCTGGCTCATAGCTGCGCTGAGGCCCGGGAGATCCGCGAGATGGGCCGCCAGAGCAAATTGGCCACGCAACTCGGCTCGCAGGGCGGTTCGAGCGACACCTTCCGCCGCAGCATGGAGTTGATCCAGGCAGGCCTACTGGGCAAGATCCGCGAGGTCCACTGCTGGATCACCCGCAGCTTCCCGCCCAGTGCGCCGATCGACACCAACGCCGACCCGATCCCCGACGGGCTTAACTGGGACTTCTGGAGCGGCCCGTCGCCACTGTTGCCCTACAAGAACTACTACCTCGCTGCCCCGGGCGCCGTGGGCTGTTTGCACTGGGGCCGCTGGCTGCCCTTCGGCGATGGCCACTTGGCCGACATGGGTGCCCACGGCCTGAACCTGCCCTGGCGAGCGCTGAAACTCGGCGCACCGGTGCGTGCGTCGGTCAAGATTCCCGAGCCGCTCAGGGACAGCTATCCCTCGGCCACCGACTTCCGCTGGGACTTCGCCGCCCGGAAAGGCTTCGACCCGGTGACCGTCTGGTGGCACGACGGGCGTAAGGCCGGTCCGCCGCAGGAACTGGGCGACGAGTTGCTGTCAACCTACGGCAAGGTGCCGAGCAACGGTGTGCTGTTCGCTGGCGAGAAGGGCATTCTGCTCTCCGACGCCTGGGGCGTTGGCGGCGTGGTCAGGCTCAAGGGCGACAAGAAGTGTCGTGGTGTCAAAGACCATGAGGCCGGTAAGTCGATCCCCGTGACCATGCCGCGGACCAAGGACCATATGCGCGAATGGCTCGACGCCTGCAAGGGCGAAGGCAAGACCTTCCAGGGTTTTGATACCGCCGCCTGTGTGGCCGAGATTGCTATGGTCGGTATGGTCGCCATGCGCCTCGGTAAACCCATCGAGTGGGACAGCGATGCCCTCAAGGTCAAAGGTATTGCAGACGCCGAGCGGTTCGTCCATCTTGAGCAGCGCAGGAAGTGGCTGTAGCCACACCGCACTTGCTGGCGGGGGGGAGTTCCGTAGGGTCAAAATAACCTGTGTTTACCGTGTCCCGAACGCGCACGAGATTGTGCTAACGGTGATTGGCCGGACATCTGGTGAAGCGGCTGTCCATCTTGGCCAAGCACCCTACCACTCCTCAGACTCCCACCGCCGAACCGCCCCTTGATCTGGTGGGCCACGCATCTGCCCGGCTCGTTTCCCACGCCGCGCGGTCGAAGAGCATGGCCTGGTCCAAATCGTCCAAAGTGACGAGTACCCTCGCCCCAGCCAAACGGTCTGCCGGTGCGTGCCCTCGCCAAACAGACCCTCGGATTCTTCAGATCTTGAAACTGGGCCTTCCACGATTGCGGGGAGGGACGGGGCTGTGGCAGAAGGTCGCGGAAAGTGCGTCCGACCCGTCCAATGCGTCCAATCGGGGAGCGTGGTGCGGACGCAGGGGACGCATTGGACGACGTTTTCCCGACATGCTGATCATCGGCACGGTGATCCGGCGTCTCCGGGAAACGATGTGCGCACGGCGGCGCACGGTAAACGGCGGGCACGGATCCTAGTCGCAAATCGTTTGCCGGCAAGCGGTTCTGGCGATGACCAAACCCGCAGCACCGTTTTACCGTTTTCGGTCCAAACCTGTTCGATGTTCCGCAAGAAAGCCGTGTCGAACAGCGTGGCGCCTCGAACGGTCCGTTGGACTGCTCCAGCCCACAGAAGATCGTCGATATCATCGCGGGAACCGCGCACCCTTGCGACGGGAGCGACAGATCGTCTCTTCCGGCGCGGCGGCAAGCGGCACCACGGGGGTGGTCTACTTCTTGGCAGGAAGCTCCTGGATGCGGATATTTCGGAAGCGGACTTGCAGCGGCCTGTTGCCACGGATGCCGTGGACCTGAAGCCCGATGAAACCGCGGGCGTCCATGGTGTCGATAAGATCGGCACACGGCACGCCGTTGATCCAGGTCTTGATAGAGCTACCTCGGCACTCGACGCGATACTTGTTCCACTGGTTTCCTTTGAACGCCTTGCTGGCCAGCGGATCCTTGGACACATCATACAGCCAAACGCCCTTCCGGGCCTCGTCGTAGATCCCGCCCGAGGTGTTCGGGTTGACCGCGACGTCGGCGATTTCGACCTGGTAGCCATACACCCGGCCAGCCGGCCAAACCCGCTTGAATTTCTTTCCGTCCTTCTCTCCGACGATCGTGGTTTCCGACGAGTAGACGTGGCTGCGAAATTGCACCCCGGAGTTCAGTTCCGGATCATCCTTCACTTCAAATTCGAGAATGAAGTCGCCATAGCTCTTGTCGGTGCAGAGAAACGTGTTGCCGCTGAACTCTTGCGCGGTGCCCACGATCATCCCGTCCTCGACATGGAACTTGGCGAATCCGCTCAAGATCATCCATCCCTTGAGACTCTTTCCGTCGAAGAGGCTGACCCATTTCCTGGCCGGCTTATCTCCGTTCTTGCCGCCTTCCGCCCCAAAAGCGACGGCAGGCACGATCAACGACAGGGTCAATGCAACAACGGCGTTCATGTTTTCTTCTCCCGAATCGGCAGTTCTTGTGGCATCGCCGTCACCTGCGGCGGTCCGCCCGGTGCCGGCCGACTGCACCCATTAGAAATTCCGCACCCGCACGGTGTCAACGCTTGTTTTCCCGCGACTTCGGCCCGACTTCGTCCGGCTTGGGTTTCGCGGGGCTTGCACGTCGCACGCAGCGAAAGCCGATCGCGTCGCGCGCGAAGCATGCGTCCTGGAAACCGGGATTCTCGCCCAGGCGAGAGGCCGAGCGGCAGGCGTCGGCCGTGGAGTTCCAAGCGCCGCCGCGAAGCACGTAACGCTCGCCATCGGCGGGCCCTGTGGGATCCTTCTGGGGGCTGCTGCGGTAATAATCGGCCTCGTAGACGTCGTTGCACCACTCGGCCACGTTGCCCAGCATGTCGTACAGGCCCCAGGCGTTCGGCCGTTTCTGGCCCACGCGGTGCGTCTTCTTCCCCGCATTGCCGGCGAACCAGGCGTGCTGCTCCAGTCGCTGCGCTTCGCCGGCAAACGGATAATCGCCCGTCGTGCCGGCGCGGCAGGCGTACTCCCATTCCGCTTCCGTGGGCAAGCGATAACCCGCGGCGGCAAAGTCGCACTGCCCCGTCTCCTCGTTGTAGCAAAGGTTCAGTCGCTCTTCGCGGGAACGGGCATTGCAATACCGCGCGGCATCGGCCCAACCGACCTGCTCCACGGGCATGGTGGGACCTTTGAAATGCGATGGATCGACGACCGCCAGGCGAGCGTATTCCGCCTGCGTCACTTCGTATCGATCCACCAGCAGCGGCGAAATCGACACCCGGTGCGCAGGCGTTTCGTCCGGCCGGCCCGAGCGGCTCCCCATCTCGAACACGCCGCCGGGGATCTCGACCATTTCCACCCCGCCCTTGGTCTTGACGATCTTCGTTGGCGGCTCGTTGCCGGCTCCCGGTCCCGCCGGACGGCAAGACGCACCCAAGAGCGCGCCGATCACCGCGCACCCGGCCACTGCGTACAGATGACGCTTCGACATGACTCAGTTCCGGCGACTTCCCCGGTTGTTTCCCATTCCGGCGCGAATCCTCAGCGGCTCCTGGGCGGCGGCACCCAATCGGGCTCCTTATTGCTTTTGCCGTCACTGGTGATGGCGACCCAATGATCTCTTTGCGAGGCGTCGGCCACGCAGATGTTCCACCCCTCGGCCGGTACGCCGATGATCGCGGGGTGAGTGCCGAGGCCCTTCTTCGCCACCCCGCGGCTGAAGGCCACGTACTTCCCGTCGGGCGACCAGTCCATATGGTAGATCTGAAACGGCTTGGTCGACACCACCACGTCCCGCTTGTTGACCACTTTCGGCTGCGGGCCCGTGAAATCCAGATCGCCCACGGACATCGTCCAGTCGCTGGAGCCCCAGGCGACCTTCTTGCCGTCGGGGCTGATGTCGGGCCGGCAGCCGCCGATTTTCAGATCGACGACCTGCATTCCCTCGGCCTCGATCGCCAGGTTGGTGTGCCGATAGCCCATCCCGCCGGAGACCGTGGCCACAAACCACTTCCCATCCAACGACCAGCAGGGGTTATAGATATGGCCGATGTGCGGATTGACGTGGGCTTTGTGCGTCCCGGAAGCCAAATCGTAGACGAACAGCCCGGTGGTGTACCCGTCGTTGAAGGCGAACCGCTCGCCTCCTTGTTTCAGATAGGCGATCGCCCGGCCGTCGGCGCTCCATACGGGCCAGCGGGCGCCCCTGGCGACCAGCTTCCGGCCGGTGCCGTCGAAGTTCATGTAGTACACATCGCGGGTTCGCGTTTCGCCTTCCCCCGTATCGACCACGAAGGCGATCTTCGTCCCGTCGGGCGAGACTTTCGGGTACATCTCATTGACGTGCGGCGTGCGCGTCAGGTTGACCGGCGGCGAGCCGTCCATGCCGACCATACACAACTCCCAATTGCCGTCCCGCAACGTCTCGTAGACGATCCTGTAGCCGGTCTTCTTCAATTCCGCCGCCAGGTCCTCCGCCTGCACGTAGCGGACACCGATCATCGCTAACGCGCCGACCGCCAGAATTTGCCATCGCATGGAAAGCCCTCCCGTTTCAACGGATCTGCCGACACCTGTCGTGCGGCGTCCCACTCGGAATTGGTCGCGATCTACGGGGTCCGTTTCTTTCGCGATGCCCACCGGGACCGGACGGTAGTAGCCGGACAAACCGAGTTTTGCCGGGGGACGGCGCGATGTCAAGTCTTCCGGGAATTTTCCCGAATTCGTGCGGTCGCTAACGCTTGCCAGCCGGCGCGTGGGGAAACTGCCACCCGCGCAGTTGGTCTGGCGAATGAGGTCTCGGCGGACACGTTTGTCAACGTCATGCCCCGGTACCGGCCCGCGGGGATGGGCGACGAGTTCGAGATCTCCGCTGGTGGAGAGATCGTGGGTACAGCATTGGTCTTTGCCGAACGCCTGTGTCACCTATCATCCTTCAGCACCCCCAGGTGAGGTACTCCAACGACCGAGGTATTGTTAATCCAACGCCTGGCTATTCTGACGAAGTCGGGGGTGCGCATTCGTTGCGCACTACAGACGCGGGAATTCAGGATTCGCTTCCTGCCCAATCCCCAACCGCTCCCTGATCCGCCGACGCATCTACCGCCGGGAGAATCTCCTCCAGCAGCCCGCGGCCGTAGGGCAGCAACTGCAACCTGTCGGGGTACTGGTCGAACAACTCGGGGCCGAACGTCACGGCATCGAAGGTGCCATGCCAGTCCAGGTAGTGAGCGCCGGCGATCTGCGGGTGAGGATCGAAGCGGCCCTGCATAGCGGACGACGCCACGATGACCACCTCCAACTCCGGTAGCGCCACCGGCACCGACTGCTCCGCGGCGGCCTCCACCGTGTCGTCCACAAATTTATCCAGGTTCAGTGCCGAAATCTCGGCCGACCGTGGGGCGAAGCCAAGGACCACCGAGTTTTGATAACCCGTGTATGTGGAGTCACACCGGCATTGAACCACCCCAAGGGGCCGCCGCGTCTCGCTGGACCACCACACAGGAACCGAAGCTGGTCACCGAATTCACCAGCTCTCCGGCCGACGATCGATTTGCTGCTGCTCGTTCTTCTTCTTGAACTCCTCCAACAGCTTCACCGCCTGCTCCTTGGCATTCTTGGGCGCGTTCTTGGTGTCCAAGTTGGCGTCGAGATCCTCCAACGCGAGCGGCTTGCTCGGCATGCCGGCCGCGGGCACCTGCATGCCGGCCGTCCACACGATTCACGGCGCCTTGGTATGTCGAAAGGGTGGAACTGTGTTTGCAAGAAGGGGAGGTCCACGTCTGCCTGGGGCACGAGCCGCTGGCAGATTGGGCGTGTCCCGAATGTGGACACGAATTGTGTCTTCCGTACGATCACGATACCGAGCGGAGCTGGCGGCATTTGGATACTTGCCAGTACCGGACGATCTTGCACGCCGCGCCACCGCAAATCCGTTGTGCCGAGCATGGCGTCCGCGTGGTGCGTCTGCCGTGGGCCGAGCCGCACAGTTGTTTCACGGCGCTGTTCGAGCGTTTGGCGATCGACTGGCTGAAGGCGGCCAGTCAGAAGGCGGTGGGCGACCAGTTGCGGCTGTCGTGGGACGAGGTGCATGGGATCATGGAGCGTGCCGTGCGGCGCGGGCTGGCTCGGCGGAAGGCGGAGACGATCGGGTATTTGGGGGTGGATGAGAAATCGTTCCGCAAGGGGCACAAGTACCTGACGTTGGTCACCGACCTGGCGCGAGGCCGTGTGTTGTACGTGGCCGCAGACCGTAAGCAGTCGAGTCTGGATGGTAGCCACCAATTTACCCACCTGCCGAGCTACGGTCTCGCGGCCGAGCAGATCCAGTACTTGAGCAACGCAATCATCGAAAGCGTGGCGGAATTGCGCCGGGGGGCGGCCCGAGAAAGGACGCACCTCGGCGCCAAATGCGCAAACGCGTCCTGGATTGCGCCCAATCGTCCTTGAATGGTGATCTGCGCGGCGTTAGATTGAGAGGCGTTACCCACCATAGGGAGCATGATGCCGTATGAGGGTGTCGCGGTCTTCCACGTCCCTTCCTGCACAAGGAGCATGCCATGTCCGGCCTAACCCGCTCGCACGATGGTTCTTCGAGTCGCCGCTGTTTTCTGCAATCGACCGGTGCAATGGCCGCCGCCTCGTATCTTGGCGGCCTGGCGTCGACCCAAGCTGCACCGGCCAAGGAGACACTAGCCTTGCTGGGTGGCGAGAAGACGATCAAGAAAGCTCCCTTCGATGTGGCCAAGTGGCCGCTCTATGGTCCCGCGGAGGAAAAGGCGATCCTGGAACTGGTGCGTCGCCCAACCTACGACCCGCTGGCGCAACTGGAAAAAGAGTGGAAGGGGATGTACCAGGTGCCGTACTGCAAGGCGGCGTGCAACGGCACCAGCGCGCTGACTTCGATGTTCTTCGCCCTGAATCTGCCGCCGGGCAGCGAAATCATGGTGCCCAGCTACACGTTCTTCGCCACGATCGTGCCTATGCGATTGTTCGGCTTGGTGCCCTGCTTCGTGGACATCAACCCGCGCACGCTCAATTTCGACCTGGAAGATGCCAGGCGGCGTCTGAACAGGAACGTCAAGGCAGTGCTGCCCGTGCACTGGATTGGCCTCCCCGCCGATATGGACCATATTTCCGGCTGGGCCAAGGAGAAGGGTCTGATCGTGCTCGAGGATTCTTGCCACGCCCACGGTGCAAAGCTCAGGGGAAAGTACATGGGCACGTGGGGGCGCATGGCGGCATTCAGCTTCCAAGGAACCAAGCCGCTGCCCGCCCTAGAAGGTGGCATGGCCAATTATCAGGAGCGCGAAGACTACGAGCGAGGCACAACCTTCGGTCATTACGACGTACCTAAGACCTTCGCCCAGGATAGCCGATTCAGCAAGTACTACGGTTCGGGCCTGGGACTGAAATTCCGCATGCATCCCATGGCCGCGGCCCTGGCCGTTTGCCAGATCAAGGGCCTGCTCCAACGAAACGCCGAAGGTGCGGCCCAAATACGCCGGCTCAACGATAGCCTGACGCAACTACCCGGGCTGTACGAACAGAAGGCCCGTCCCGAGATCGAGCGGCTGTACTATTCGTGCAACATGCTGTTCATCGACGAGGCCCAAGCCGGCATGACTCGGGCTGCCTGCGTTCGCGCATTGCAGGCGGAAGGCGTACAGGCTTCGGCCAGCAGTTACACGCTGCAGCACAAGTTGCCGTTGTACGCCGAGGATCAGTGGTGGCACCACAAGCCCACAATCCCCAACCTGCCCGGCAGTGATCTAGCCAATCGCACGGCGATTTCCCTACCGTATTTCACCCGAGCCGTTCCCGAGTTGGTCGACTTGTACATCAAGGCCTTCGAGAAGGTCTGGGCGCATCGCAAGGTCCTGGGAAGAGTGTGACTCCACGCTATCCGATTGTCCGGGAAGCCTGTCGCACCGCGTTTCTGGACGGCTTCTCATTTCTTAGCACATTTGGGCCGATTCGCCGCAAACGAATGCACAAACCCTGATGTTCTGGTTCAGCGGCATGACGAATGGGCGGGCGTGGGACTGGCCGCGGCACTGTACCGCGAGTTCGACACGGACGAGTACGAACGGATCATCGAGCCGGTCGATCGTACGAGTTTAGCCAGTCATTGTCTGACTTAAATCGCGAACGTACCACGGGAGGATGAACGACATGTTACTGACAGAACTGCGACGCGGAGCCGTGGTTGGGCTGGTATTCGTGGTTGCCTGTTTGTACGCGGCGACTGCGGCGACCGCACAGGAGAAGTCGGTAAAGCCCGGTTCAAGACCTGAAGCATGGCGGGGAGTTCACGTCATGGCTTGGGGACTGGCCGGTGGGCCCGAGGGTTTGGCCCCTCTCAAGGAGGCAGTGGAGAAAGTACTGGCCCCACTGGGCGTGAACGTGATCGTCTTCGAGGTCGGCTACAACTACGCCTACAAGAGTCACCCCGAGTTGATCCAGACCAAATTCATCACCCGGGCCGAGGCCCGCGACTTGGCGCGGTTTTGCCGCGCCCACGGCATTCGCGTCATCCCGCAACTCAACTGCCTAGGACATCAGTCGTGGCGGAACACGTTGTATCCTCTGTTGGCCCAATATCGCGACCTGGAAGAGCCGCCCGACTGCGAGCCTGCCAAGTACTGGCGGGAGCCGCGAAGCTGGTGCCCACTACATCCGGCGATCAACCCGATCGCCTTCGCATTGATGGACGAACTGATCGAGGCCTTTGAGGCCGACGCGTTTCACGTCGGCATGGATGAGGTCATGGTGATTGCCAGCAAGAACTGCCCGCGGTGCAAGGACAAGACCCCGGCCGAAGTGTTTGCCCGGGCGGTCAACGACTACCATCGACACCTGGTGGGCGACAAGAAAGTGACGATGCTAATGTGGGGCGACCGCCTGATCGACGGCCGCGCCACGAAATACGACGGCTGGTCGGCCAGCCGGAATGGTACGGCGGCGGCGGTCGACATGATCCCTAAAGACATTATCATCTGCGACTGGCACTACGAGCAACGGGCGGACTATCCTTCGCTGCGCTACTTCCAGGACAAGGGTTTTCGGGTCTGGCCGGCCGGCTGGGATAACGTCGGCGCGACCAAAGCCCTGATCGCCTGCGCCCGGAGAAATGCCACCGATCGCATGCTGGGACACCTTTGCACCACCTGGGTGCTGGAGCCGGGCGGATTCGCTCGGGCCATTCTAGGCCAGCGCGATCCCCCTCTCGTTACCCAGCGCGCGGCACAATCGGCCGCTGCGTGCCAGGCAGCGATGGAAGAACTGGCCCGAGGCGCGGCCAAGTAACGTATCGGGAGGGCAAGAGATGCGCTGGCTGTTAATGGCTGCAGGTGTCCTGGCTGTGATCAATCCGACGCAAGGGGTGGCCGGCGAGCTATCGGTCCTGCCGGCCGAGATCGAGGGGGCCGCGCCGCGCGACATGATGCACCGCTATCTGATGCGGCTGACGTGCGCGGCGGCCGATCGCCGTGACGCGCTGTACGAGAAACTTAAGACAGCCGAAGAGATGTCGGCTTATCAGCGCCGCATGCGTCATTTCTTCCTGGACCAACTCGGCGAGTTTCCGCAGCGGACGCCGCTCTGCGCCCGCATCACCGGCCGCCAGGCCCGCGACGGCTATCGGATCGAGAAAGTAATCTTCGAGAGTCAGCCACGCCACTACGTTACCGCGATCCTCTATCTGCCCGAGTCCAGGCCGCCTTATCCGGGCGTGCTCGTTCCCTGCGGACACAGCGCCAATGGCAAGGCCCGCGACTTGTATCAGAGAATGCCGATCCTGCTGGCTAAGTGTGGCATGGCGGCCCTCTGCTACGACCCCATCGATCAGGGCGAGCGGCATCAACTGCTCCGCTCGGACGGCAAGCCACGGGCGACAACCAGCACCCTGGGCCATTCGCTGCTGGGTGTGGGCAGCATTCTGCTGGGACGCAATACGGCCACGTTCCGGATCTGGGATGGCATGCGAGCAATCGACTACCTGCAAAGCCGCGCGGAAATCGATCCCCGGCGCATCGGCTGTACCGGCATCTCCGGTGGTGGCACGTTGACCAGCTACCTGATGGCACTGGACGATCGCATCGTTGCCGCCGCGCCCGGCTGCTACCTGACCACTATGCGGCGGCTGATGGAAACGATTGGCGCCCAGGACGCGGAGCAGAACATTCATGCCCAGATTGCATTCGGCATGGATCATGCGGACTACCTGTTGGCGCGAGCACCGCAACCGATACTGATGATGACTGCTACGCGGGATTATTTCGATATCAGCGGAAGCTGGGCCGCCTTTCGGCAGGCCAAGCGCTGGTACAGCCGGTTGGGCTTCGCGGAGCGCGTGGATTTGTTCGAAACCGACGGCCCGCATGGCTTTCCCAGCCCGATGCGGGTAGCCTCGGCCCGCTGGATGAGTCGCTGGCTGCTGAGTCACGACGACGCGATCACGGAATTGGAATCGCCCGTCGCCCGCGACGAAGAACTCCGCTGCACACCGCGAGGCGAAGTGATGCTCATACCTGGGGCGCGGAACACTTACGACCTGAACATCGCCATGGAGGAGCGGCTCGCCGAGTCGCGCCGGGCGTTGTGGCGTAGGGCCGACAAGCCGCAGATGCTGGCTCAAGTCCGGCGAATCGCCGGCATCGCGAAGCTCGACGACCTTCCGCGACCGCAATGGGAGAAGACCGCTACACTGCGACGCCCCGGATACCGCATCGACAAACTCATTCTCCGGACGGAGCCGGGAATCGTGATTCCGGGCTTGGCCTTCGTGCCGGATCAGCCGAGCGGGCTGCGACATCTATATTTGCACGCCGCGGGAAAACAACGCGACGCCGGCCCGGACGGCCCCATCGAGAAGCTGGTCCGTGCCGGGCAGATGGTGTTGGCCGTGGACCTGCGCGGCCTGGGAGAGACGGCCGCCGTATCGAAAGTGAGCTACAGCGATTACTTCGGCCCCGATTGGCAGGATATGTTTCTGGCCTATATGCTCGACCGGTCGTATCTTGCCATGCGGGTGGAAGATATCCTGGTGTGCGCGCAGTTCCTGGCGGGGTATGGAAGGTCGGGCGGCACGAAGAGTGTGAGCGTGACGGGGATCGGGCGCGTCGGTGCGGCCGTCTTGCATGCCGCAGCCATGGAGCCGGAACTGTTCGATTCGGTCTGCCTGCGGCAATGCCTCGATTCGTGGTCCGGCGTCGTGCATACGCCGATGGCCAGAAACCAGTTGGTCAATGTCGTGCATGGCGCGCTGCGGGTCTACGATCTGCCGGATCTGGCCGCTACGCTGCCGGCCGGGAAACTGCGGTTCGAAGAACCGCTGGATGCCATGGAACAGCCGCTGGGGACGAAATAGCGACGAGCTGCTTCATGTGCCTGGAGCACATGGCGGGGGGGTGAGTCGGCGCGTCGCTGCCCCGCGCGGCTAGGTGAGGTGATATTCCGCATAACGGGGCTACGATCACGCCCGGTGTTGTGGAGATGGCCTGCCGGGTGAATGTGTCGGCGACGAGCTTCGTCAAGGCAGCCGCAATTCTGGATCGCACTGCACAGGTGAAACTCAGCGGTGAGCGATTGCGACAGGAGGCGGAAGCTGCGGGACGTCGTGTCTTGGAAGCTCAGCAAGACAACACGATCAACGTGACGTGGCACGCCAAGGATTGTGTCGTAGCGGAAGACAAGACGCGGAAAAAGACGCGTGTTTACACCGGCTGTGACGGCGTGATGGTCCCCATCATTACCGAAGCCGAGAAAGTGAAACGCCGTGACAAGACCAAGGCCAAGCGTCGTCGCAGCGGCAAGAACTGCCGGCCTTTGCCGCCGCGAAAACGCGGCTCCGATCTCTCCTGGAGAGAATTCAAGGTGGTCTACTTTTATAGCGAAGACGCGCGCGCTCAACGCCCAGCGGAGGAAACGGTAGGCAACAAGTTACCGGCCTTTTTTTGCGATGGGCTCACCTGCGCCGGATATCCAGGCTATGAACGTTGACATTTTCACCGTTCTCCCGCCGAAGCGGATTACTTGGACGAGTCTTTGAGCCGATCGTGGAATACCTTTTCCAATTTCTCCATCTTGGGACGGATGAACGTGGCGCAGCAGGGCTGCTGCGAGTGCAGCTCGTAATAGTCCCGGTGATAATCTTCCGCTTTGAAGAACACGCCGAACGGAATAATCTGGGTAACGATCGGAGCGGCGAATGCTCTCGCCGCATTCAGTTTACGCTTGTACTCCCCGGCCAGCTTCCGCTGCTGGTCATTGTGAAAGAAGATCACCGAGCGATACTGCTTTCGGTGTTGTTGTAGGTGTCCGGCGCCTGGCGCCCATTTGTCGGTCGCCAGAAGTACACGGCGACATCGTCCAGAAACGAAAGGAGCTTCATTGCGCCAAGAGCCAACTTGAGCGGCAGAAGTATCAAGAAGAACAGGATATTCACTCTCGCGTCCTAGGTGGCAATCTCGGCCCTGACTCCGTCTCCTACGGTACTTCGCGGTGGTCGGTCGGTTTACCAGTTGTCCAGTGCCACTGTACGCCCCGACATCACTCGATCGAGTTGCAGCAAGGCGACGAGGAGGTAACCCACGCCATCCATCGCTTCATAATAGGGTTTGGCCGGATGGCCGCGAAGCAAGCCGTTGTAGTAGAGCTTCGCGAGGGCTTCACGGGCAACCTGGCGGGCGAAATCGCGGTAGGCGGTATCGCCGGTCAGGCGGTTCAATTGCAGGAAAAAGGAAATGGCCCGGCCGTAATGTTCGGCATAGGTGCCGTGCGGAGCGAACTGCCTGGCATAGTCCGCGTACCAGGTCTTCTCTTGACATCCTCTCGGCGGAAACTGCTTGCGCACGCAGTCGGCCCATCGCTGGGCGGCAGCGAGCAACTCAGGGTCACCCGTTATACGGCAGGCCTGGGCATAGGCCTGCGCCGCCGCCAAGGGATGTTCGTAGCCGGCGGCGTACGGCTGCCAGAGGTCCACGTGACCACGTGGCTCGTACTGGGCGTAGCCGCCGGCAATCCGAGGCCCCGGGACGGGCGTGCCATCGAGATTGAGGCTTGCCCAGAACTGGCCCGACTTGGCGTCGTAGCCGTACTCGGCATAGGCCTTCAGGTAGGCAATGGCCTGGTCGCGGAATCCTTGCTGACCGGTCAACTCGGAGGCGCACAACAGTCCGTGCACGAGGAAGGCCGCGATGGAGGTGTCGAAATGCGAGCCGTCGAATCGTTCCGCGCCGGCGTTGGGACGGTTCGGAATCAAGCCGGTCTTCGGGTGGCGGACCTTCCAATAGTAGTTGGCGATTAACCGGGTTCGCTCCAACCACTCAGGTTCATGGGTTTGCTGGTACAAGAAGGCGAAGGCGTGAAGGATTTCTCCGCCGGTCATGGCGAAGTCGCAGCCACGGTGTCCATCGGCGTGACGGTTGATCTCGCCCGTCTGCTTGTCGATCACGTGCCACTGCCATAGGCCTTCGATTTCGCGGCGCACCGCTCGGGGATCTACGTCCCACAGCTCCTGCCAAGCGACGTCCTGAACGTGGATCTCGTGAAAATTGCCCATGTGCCCGGTCATCTTGTCCAGGAACACGTCGTAGTGGCGGTGCCAGCCCCACCAGAACAACCCTTTTTCGTCGACCAGGTGCTGCATGGCGTACGCGACGTACTGCCGCACGAATTCGTGGTATCGCGGGCCGCCGCCGCTGGCGCTGAGTTGTTGCATCGCCCGCAGCGTGGCCTGGTCGAGATACCAGTTGCTGCCGGCCGGCCCACGGCGCTCGGGGCGCACGACGCGCCATGCCTCGTCCAGGGGCAGCGGTCTCTCTGGGCACTGGCGGGTGCGCACGTCGAGGATGGTGACCAACAGCGGCGACCGGATTGGTCCATACCGGTCGGTGCCATACTCGATCAACAGGTCCAGGCACTGCCGAACGTACTCGCGGTACGGCTTCTGTTCGATCTTTGCAGGATCCAATCCGCTGGAGAGGATCGGCGGCAGACTGTTCGGCCATTGTTCTGTCCCTGCAGCGCCGATCCAGCGCGGACGTGCCAGCATTACGACTATCGACAGAGCCAGCATAAGGGCCACCATTGGTCGGCTCGCCATTGGTCGGCTCGCCATTGATGATTCTCCGAGAGCAAGAAATGTTGTTTTGGCTGCCGTGCATATCAACGAGCGCCTCGCATGGAGAAAAGTCGGCATCCCGACACAGGGATCGTTCGCGGAGACGTTCGACAAGCGGGTACAGGATGCGATCATACCCCAAAGGCCGGGCCATCGCAAACAACGCAATCCCCCACAGCGGTATCTTTTCGCCACCGCCCCAGAAGACACGGCTGCAAGAAGGACTTCGGCGTGCGGGACACCATGTCAGCCCAATCCCGACCCCGCCTGCCACCTCCGGCCCGACGGGAACGAAACAGGGCCACTACAACAGCGCGATCCGGCTGCGATGCGTGACCGAGCCCGACGAGGCCCAGAAGGTCCCGCTGCACCTCCTGGGCATCACCCTGCCGCAACGACTGCGGAGAATCGACGAGATCGTACAAATGTAGTGGAAACTTTTACTCAAAACCGAACGTAAGTCCTTTAGCCATGGAGAATCGCCTCCTTCAGCAGCGTAACTTGGGTTAATCGTCTACCCTCCGGCCGGTTCTCATCGCAGGCCCTCGATCGCCCGGGCCACGCTTTCCTTGACCCGCAATACCGCGTCCGGGTCGGGAAGTATGCGCGTCGACTGGAGCCCTCCGGCGTTGGGGATCGTGACCAATTGCTGGGCGTCGGCCAAGGCCCGCTCGGCCGCCGACGCATCGCGGCCAGCCTGCTTCGCCCGCGCGATCGACTCCCGCAATAGGTACAAGTATTCGTAATCTTCGCACCCCTCGCGGGCTTGTTCCAGCCGGATCGACGTGACCGGTCCCGGGTGGCCGATCGGTGCGCCGGGATAGGCCAGGTAGCCGTCGCCGTTGGGATAACGCACGTAGTACGAGTGTCCCGGCTGGTCGCTCTGGGCAATATAACTGTGCCAGCCGCGCGTATAGGGATCGTACGTGAGCCAGTCGACGCCCCAGAATTCGTAGGCCTCGGCGCGGTACTTGAAGCAATAGTGCGGCAGCAGCCGCTCCACGGCGCAATACGGCGTGTCGATGCACATCTGGCCGTCGGTGGTCCACCACAGCGTCGCACCGTCGTGGCGGATCTTTTCCAGTTTCTCCGGCGGCACGATGCCGAAATGCCCGAATCCCCAGACGGTCACGCAGCCGTCCCAGGCGGGCTGATGGTGCCAGGTGCTGGAGTAGATGGGAATCGCGGGGTTCACTTCGTGGATCATTTCGCAGAGGGCCTGCATCTGCCGGCGCACGGACTCCTGGGCGTCGAACGGCTCGTCGGAAATGTAGAGCACGAATTTCCGCTCCCACCCCTTGGCCTGGATGTGTTCCCAAAACACCTTCAGACACGCCTGGTAAGCCCGCTTGAACTGCGGCCGCAACACGCGGCGATCGACGCCTTCGTAGGGGAACTTGCCCTCGTAGGGTTGCTCGCCGAAGCGGGCCGGCGGCGGATAGCCCCAACCGAAGGCGTAGAACATGGCCGGCGTGTACGAGTGCGGCAGTTTCAGCGTATTGAAGTAGAAATCGGCCGCTTCGTCGAAGGCCGTGAAGTCGGCTACGACCCGCCCGTTCTCATAACGCAAGATCGGCGGCGGCTCGATCCGGTCGGGGCAGGTCCGCCGCTGGGCCATGAACCTCCAGAAATCCTGCCGCACTTGCGGCTGCGTCTTGCCCGGCACTGCCCACACCGCCGCCTGCTGCCGGCAATCGAAGATCGCCTTCACGTGAATCTCATCCGGCAGCGTGAAGTCCCAGACGTGCACGTCGAAGGGCGTCTCCGCTACCGTCGCGCCCCCGGCCACCAGGCGGACCTTGCCGCGGTAATCGCCCGCCGCGGCGTGTTTGGGAACGCTGACCGTGATCCAGAGCGCCTCGGTCGTCTGCGCGGGAAGATCCAGCGCGTCGTGCGGCAGGATCGGGTCGGGCCACCAACCGGCCCAGCCGTCCGATCGCCCCGGCCCGCCCGGGCTCTTGCGAACCCAGGCCGGGCTTTGCGTATTGTAATAGTTGGTGGGGTGATCGACCGGCACATAGCCGACTACGCCCACGGTAACGTCGCAGAGCCGCTTGCCGTCGGCGTTTTGCGGCGGCTCGACCCGCACCTGGACCTTCCCGAGGGCCCGCGGGCTGCGCAGCGCCAACTGCAACGGCTCGCGATCATTGCCGGCCGCCGTGATCCGCGCCGCAACCGGTTCCGCGGGGGGCGCGCTGTCGGGAAACACCTTCACGATTGCGTTGACCGGCCACAGCGTGGGACCGGCGAGCTCTTTCACCACGCGCGCCTCCATCGTGCCCAGAAGCCCGGGAGCCACCTCGGTAAGTACCACGCCGTCGTGCCATGCCGTCCCTTGGGCCTCCATGGTCAAGTGCAACTGAAACGTGGCCGCATCCGAAGGCATCTGAAGCATGCCTTGCAGCAACGTCCACTCCGTCGTGCCGCTGAGCGCCGGGCCGACGCTCTCCATCGGCCGCTCGCGGCACATCTGGCCGCGGGCATTGTGGTAATGAATATGAATCTGCAGCGATCCGTGAAGATCCCGGCACTTCAGCCACGCGGCCAGCAAATACCACTTTCCCGCTTCCACGCGCACGTCCTGCCGCCAACCGATCCATTGCGGCTTGACACCCTCGGACACCATCATTTCCAGGCAGCGCGGGCCCAAGCGTCCCGGCCGGCCAAACCCCATCTTTACGCCGGCAATGCGCCGCCCATCGGCGCCGCCCGACCAGTGCTCGGGCAACTTGTCGCCCAACGCGAAATCCGCGTTTTCGATTCGATTGCCGGAGCTTTGGAGCAACCGCCGATAATCTTCCGTTGCCACGTCGCGCACGGCCTCCTGCGACTGTCCGCCGGGCAGCGCCGGATTGGCCGCATACTGCCGCACGATCGGCTCCGTGCTCTTGGAGTGGCCGCTGCCACGGTGGAAATAGACGTAAAACGTCCGCCGCGAGCGTGCTTCCACACGGCCCTCGAACAACAGCAACCGGCCCACGCGGTACGACTCGACCCGCTTTTGTCCATCCGCGACGTGGACGCCGTCGGGATCCACGTTGTGGTTGAGCCGGGCCAGCGGGGCGGAAAGGTCGACGCTGATCAGCCCGCCCGAAAGCGGCCGCTCCGATACGTTGAGCACGCGAATCGGGAAACGGTAATCGCAGTCTGCCGCGTCGCCCTCCGTGGGCCAGGGGGCCGCGGTGCCGATTTCTCTCACGCGGAGCACTTCCCGCGGCAATGCCCGCGCGGTCACGCTCTGCCGCGGCCCGTCGAGACAGACCAACTCCACGTCATCGAACCATGCCGTGCCGGCGCCTCGCAGCACGGTGCCGAGACTTGCGACACTGGCCTCGGCCGGCGCGGTAAACTCCGCCTGCACTTGTTTCCAATTGTAGGAGCCGCCTCCGGCCGAGAGCATGGGCGCGATGAGCATCGTGTTGGCCGCGTTGCCCACGTGTACGTACCAGCCGGCGAAACCCTTCACCCCGGCAGCCTTGACCCAGCCGCGCACCACATACCGCGCGCCGCCGGCCACGTGGATGGGCGACTGCCGCGTGGAGATCCACGTCGGCTCCGCGCCCGCGGCCACCACCGTTCGCAGGCATTTGCGGCCGGAGTGCGGCTGCTGCGCCACCCAGGCCACTTGGTGCTGGGCGTCGCCCGCATCGTGCGACCAACCGGTCGGCGCGTCGCCCTGGCCTTCTTCCAGACCGCCGTTGCGCAGACCGGTCGCCACGTCGAGAAAGTCGGGCACCGGCCAGGCGTCGCGGTTATCGAAATAGAGGAAGTACTCGGCCTCGGCCCGCGCGGGGCATTCGGCCGGGATGCTTAGCACGCTACCAGGCGGAATCAGCCCGCTATGGATCGGCTCCCCCTGGGGACTATTGAGAGCCCAGAGCACTTCGGTGTCCGCCGCGGTGACCACGCGCAGCTCGCCAGCCCGTGTGCCTTGCAGGTCGGCCTGCCCATCGCCGCTGCCGATTTTCACCTCGACCGGCTGACCGGCCAGCGGTTTGCCAGTCTCATTTCGCACCACGAGGTGGATCCGCTGCCGCCAATAGCCGTCGTTGGCCAGGCTCATCGTGGTGACCCAGGGCTGCGCGGCCGTGGCCGTTGTCGCGGTGAAACATAACGCGAAAAGAACGATTGCGCGCTGCATAGCGTTTGACCTCGACCGTTGTTCGCTCGGAGAAGCTAAGCTCGCCAAGATACCTCCCGCGGAAGCATAACGCAAGAAAAGGGCGGAAAAAGCGCAGACTTTATTCCCATCGGAGTTCATGTTAGTCTTCAAGAGTCTGCCATCGAGGTACTCGTTCGCCGTGAGGCCACTTCGGCAACAGTGAGGGCACACGCCATTCATTTCGCTTTTTCCCCACCGTGGTTTGCTACGCAGGAAAGCGCGCCGCGAGGAACATCGATCGCTGTTTCGGCAATCCGCGCCGCACGGCTCAGCTCATTTGACAGCAGTACCACCCGCTGGGTCGCATTGCCATCCAATCTCAAGAACGTGCCCGCATCGGCGCGGAGCGAAGAATTGCGAACGATCGCTCCCTCGACCTGGATGAAATGCACGATCGGCTCGGCGTCAGGGCGGCAGGCCGCATCCAGCCCGTCGACGATGAGATCCTCGACATCGTCGCAGACCATCGCGTGACGCCGATCGGGCGCCGTGGTGTCGAGCCGGATGTTGTGGAACTTCAGTCCGCATACGTGGCGGCAATAAAACCCATAGGCTGGAAGCTCGCCGAACATCGCTGCTTCGGGGTAGCGGTGTTCGTGCTCTGGCACCGTCTTGGCGGCCATGTCGCTCTTGCCGCCGCCGTCGAAGGTGATTTGAATGTCACTCAGCGAGACGTTTTCCACCCGGTGACCCGGCATACCCGTGATCGAACAACCGATGTTGGAAGCTCCGGTGGCCACGATGTGGCTCAGCAGCACGTTGCGCAGGGTCCCCACTTCAGGCTTGGGACCATTTTCGGTAAAGGGACGCGCCCGATTGCCCAACCGCAGGAAGATCGGCGTAAAAATGCCCTGCATTGTGATATTCGATATGGCCACGCGATCCAGGATTCCGCCGTCGACGGTCTCCAGGGCAATCCCGCCCATACCCCGGTAATTGCCATAGATCGACTTCGTGAAACGGGGAGCGCAAATCGCGCAGTTGTTGATCGTCACGTCTTGAAAGCCCCCGTTGGATTCGGTGCCCATCTTCAGAGCGTTGCCATGGCTGCTGATTATGCAATTGTTGACCACCACATTACGGCAGGGTCGATTGAGCGTGCTCTTCAGGCACACCGCATCGTCGTCGGAATCGAACATGCACTCGGAGACGCACACGTCGTGACAGCCGTCGATGTCCACGCCGTCGTTGTTGTAGCTTACGTGATTGAAGACCGTGATGCTGCACAGTCGCAGTTGGTCGCAAGCCAGGTAATGTTGCATCCACATTGGCGAGTTCTGCATGCGGATGCCCTCCACCCGCACGTCGCGGCAACGGACCAGGCGAATCACGTAGGGCCGGTTCTTGTACTCCTTCCAGCGGAACGCCCCGCCACTGCCGTCGATCGTGCCACGGCCCACAATCGCGATGTGCTCCAGGCCCTCGCCAGCAATCAAACTCTGGCAAACGTATTGGTCGGTGTAGGACCGCACGCCCCCCCGATGTTCCGGGTAATCATGGGGATCGGTGCTACCGAGCAGCGTCGCGCCGGGTTCCAAGGAAAGCGTGATGTTGTTCTTCAGATAGAGGGTACCGGAGCGAAATCTGCCCGGGGGCAGGCTGACGGTGCCGCCCCCCACCGCGCTGGCTGCGTCGATGGCCTTCTGGATCGCCTGGGTCGCCAGCGTCTTGCCATCCGGCAGCGCGCCGTAGTCCCGGACGTTGTGAACGGTCGGTACGGCCGCCATGCATGTAGCTGCCCAGTGGAAGACCAGCCCGATCAAGACAGCGCTGCGACGGATGCTCATGGTTGTTCCTCTTGACGGTGATTTTTCAACAGGGTCCCAGCCTAAACACCCTGCATGCCACCCGCGATGTCCTCCTTGGAAGAGACTGCCATTATCTGCTGCAGCAGAAATCGAATCAACAAGGGGACTTGATCTTGTGGCAGACTGCGTCCGACGGGTCGCCGGATTCGGACGTCTCGACACTTGTCTGAATTTGGCGGCGGCCGAAGAACCGCTCCAGGTCCCGCATGGCCCGAACATCGAAATTTCGGCCAAAAAGCTGTCACGATCCGTCTAGGCGGGCTGCTTAGCCGCTGGTGACCGGTCTTTTCGCCGGGAAAGGCCTCGTTCACGACCATTTTGGGTCGCGGGCGATGCCTTTCCGGCTGCATATTGCCGGGGCGGCCTGTGTAGCGGCAGTGCGTCTCGCGACGTTCGCGGGGCGGTCCCAGATTTCAGGAGATCGTCCCTATGATCCGAATTGCTTCTCAGCCGAAGTCGGCAACACCCGTCTGGCACGCCGGTTTCCTGGCGATGCTGCCCACGATCCACGCCTACGCCCGCGGCGCCTTCGCCCATCTCAATCCCGAGGCCCGCCAGCATCTGAGAGGTCATCGCCAACGCCCTCGTCGCGTACGTCCGGCTCTACCAGCAGGGCCGCGTTGCGCTGGCCTACCCGCCGACATGACCGTCAGCTTGTAGCCCGGGTGGTCGCCGTCCAGCGCGAAGTCGATGGCCAGGGCCTTGTAGACGGGCCCTCATCGCCGGCAGTACGATGGATAGCAGCCGCAGGGCGTATTTTCCCCAACTCGCTTGCAGAACGAGGGTAATCATGAAAAGGTGTCGAAGCGAGTTCGGTGGAACACTCGGGAATCAGTCGAGGAACGCCATGTTGACACGGAGGCACATCAGCCGGCGGACGTTGCTTACGACCACGATGGCCAACGCGTCGGGCATCATCGCCGGAGCGATCTGGCCGCGATACGCACGTGGTGAGAACTGGGACGCGGGTGCCGCCGCCGCTGATCCCAAGATCCGCGGACCGTTCCCGATTCTGACGACGCCCTTCACGGCATCCGGCGCAGTGGACTTCGAGGCGATGGCCCGTGCGGTGCAGTTCGTCGACTGGTGCGGATCGGCCGGCATGATCTGGCCGCAATCGGGCGACAGCGTCGACTTGCTGACTCTCGACGAAAAGTTTCAGGGAATGGAGGTGCTGGCCAAGGCGTCGCGCGGCCTTCGCTCAGCGTTGTGCCTGGGCGTGCAAGGCAAGGATACGGCTGAGATGCTCCTGTTCGCCAAGCATGCCGAGAAACTGGCTCCGGCGGCGATCATCTCGCGGCCGCCGGACTCTGGCAAGACAGAAGACGACCTGCGCGCTTATTGGCGGGCACTGGCGTCGGTCGCGAAGCGGCCGGTGATCCTGCAAACCACCGGTGGCGTCGCGTACCGGGGACCGACCCCTTCGGTGCGACTGCTGATTGAACTTGCGAAGGAATTCCCGCACTTCGGTTATATCAAGGAGGAAGCGGGCCCCATCGCCGCCCGGATTTGCGAGTTGGTCGCAGCCCGGCCTCCGATTCGTCGCGTGTTCAGCGCCCACGGCGGATTCGGCTGGCTCCACGAATCACGGCTGGGCACTGAAGGTCTGATCACGGAGCGCGCGGTGTACGCCGACGTTTTGGCACGCATCTGGGAACTCCAGCAAAGTGGCTCGGATCCCGCGGCCCTGCGCGACGCCTACAGCAAGTTCCTCTTGATGCTGAATCTGGCCGACAACCTTCCCGGCGGGACGTTCCGCGGCGTTCAGTTGTACCTTTGGAAGAAGCGAGGCGTGTTCAAGACGATGGTCTCGCGGCACTACGGGCCGCACAACACAATTCCCTCGCCGTCCAACTACTCAGAACTGAAACTGACCAACGACGCCATCGCCGAGATCGAATACTGCTTCGAGGGATTGAAGCCGTACTTGAAGCAGGCGCGGTAGAGCCGCGATGACGCTGCATTCCAGTCCCACGCTTCCTTAACGAGGAGATCCGCGTATGAAGACATGCCTCCTGCCGGCCGCCCTTGTTCTTACCGTTCTGGGATCGCGATCGGCGATGGACAAGGAAGCGGCCGCCGCAAGCGCACCGCCGAAAGTCGATTTCTCCTATGCTTTTGCCACGCCGCACCGGATCACTGTGGGACGGCCGGACGCAAGCGACCGCACGCTGCTAGATCTCCAGCCAGGCTGCCTGCGCATGGCTTGGACGTACGATAACCTGGCGATGCCGCAATATCCGTTGAACGCCTTCAAGACGCCCAAGACCGACTGGGATATCCGTATCACACCCCACATCGACGGCCACGCGTTTGCCCGCAGTCGCTGGACACGCCTTGATGGTGCGCTGCCCGGGCTGGAAAACGTGTACGACGACAAGGCCGGCCGAGTGCGGTTGGTGGTCATGGGCGGGATGACTGCCACTGTCGTCCGCGTAGAATTGGAGGCTGCGGACTCGCAGCCGCACCAGGTGACCATACGCTGCGATTCGCAACGCTGGGGTGAAAATCCCGCCTGGGTCGAACCGGCGCACAATGTGGGTGATCATCTGTTGGCCGGCTGGAACGAACGCGCCGACCGCGTGCTGATCTTCGGTCTTGGCGCCGACGCCTGGTCGCTCTGGGCCGATGGTCAGCCGCCCAGCCCACGCAGCCTGGTCCTGGTGTGGAAGCTCAAGCCCGGAGAGAAACACTCGGGCTGGATCGTGCGACCCTATTGCGCCTATGCGGCCGATATGCCGGCGCTCCGCACGCACGATTGGGCCCAGGAGATGGCTGCCGGCCGCCGCGAGTGGCATGATCTACTTGGCCGGGCAACGAAGCTGAGCATTCCCGACCAGGGTGTTGCCAATGGTTATCTGGCCTGCCTGGCCGACCTGTTCATCATGCGCGAGCCGGCCGCCGATGGCTATCTCGGTGCGGTTCCGGGGACCGAAACGTATCGTGCCCACAATCCGGCCGAAGCCGGCATCGTGGCCATCGCCTTGGACCAGAACGGATTCCATCGCGAGTCGGCCGGCGGGTACCGGAACGAACTCGACATGCAGGAGGCAGACGGCAACTGGAACGATCACCGCGGCTGGGGCCATCTGGTGTGGTTCTGCTCGGGTTTCAAGTCCTGGGTGGCGATGGAACATTACCGCCTGACCCATGATCGGAAGTATCTGGCCGATCTGTATCCGCGGATGGTCGCCAGTTCGCGGTGGCAAGAACGCCAGCGCGCCCGAACGCGCCGTGCCGACGGCGACCGTCCCCTTACCTACGGTCTGATGCCTCGTGGCTTCGGCGACTGCGGGGTGAAGGACGGCAACGATCTCTACGGCCAGTTCATTCCCCATAACATCTGGGCAGTCTACGCCGACCGGGTCTCTTGCGAGGCGGCCGAAATCCTGGGAAAAGCCGACGACGGCCGGGAGCTGAAAAAGATCTATGAAACGGCGCTCCACGACTTGCTGACCACAATCGAGCGCGGAGCGATCCGGGAAAAGGGTTATCGCTGGATTCCCGGCACGCCGGGAAAGACCACCGGCAGCCGCTGGGGCGTGCTTAACATCGCCTTTCCCTGCGGTTTACTGTCGCCTGACCACGAGTTGGTCACCGGTACCTTGCGTCACATCGAATCGCACTTGAGCCCGGGTGGAATTCCCGTGAACACCGGCTGGCTGACCGACGGCATGTGGGTGGCCATTACCTTGGACAACGTGGCCGAGGTCCAGTTGCAACGCGGCAACGGCGACGCGGCCACCCGCTATCTTTATGCGACGCTCAACCATGCCACGCCGCTGTACACCTGGTGCGAGGAACGCGGTCAGGAGCCCGGTTCGTCGAAGTGCACCGGCGACCGTCAGCACCTTTGGACCCCCGTGGCCGTGGTCCGCGCGCTCCGCGACATGATGGTCATGGAACACGGCGATGGCTTGGATCTGGCCCTGGGGACCGCACGCGAGTGGCTCGCGTCGGGCCAGCCCGTGGGCATCGCCGGGGCCTCCACGCACCATGGCCCGGTTTCCTACCGGATGCAATACGCCGCGGCCACGTCGACCGTGACCGGCAAGGTTACATTCGCCCAGGATTCGACCGCAGTCTGGGCCTTGCTTCGCCTTCGCCTGCCCGGCGGACTGAAGGTTAAGTCGGTTAAATCCGAGTCGGGCGCCGTGGTTGAGCCCGACGGCTCGGGCATCCGTTGGAAGACGCCACGCGGGACCGCCACGTTTCGGGCCGTCATCGGTAGGTGAAGGCATGGCACAGATTGCGATCGTTGTTGCGACTGCCGCACTGACCGTGACGCCGCCATGGCCCGGCAATACGTGATCCGATCCGTAATCCACAACGATAAGGAAGTGAACAAGTGACACAAGCAACTGTACTTGCCAGGGTGATACTGTCGATCGGGCTGCTGGGCGTGGCCGGCTGGGCGGATGCCCGGTGACGCAATGGTGGTCGGTGTTGAAGGGCAAGCTGATGGGGCACCACCAGTATTACGGGGTCAGCGACAACATGCGCAAGCTCCGTCGCTACTACGGGATTGCGCTCCGGTTGGCCATGAAGTGGCTCAACCGCCGCAGCCAGAAGCACTCGTTTTCCTGGGAGAGCTTCGCGGCCTACCTGAAGCACTACCCTCTGCCGCTGCCGCGGATCGTCCACAACCTCAACACCCTCTCGCCTGCGAAGTGAGCCTGACTGAAGAGCCGGATGTGGGAAATCTACAAGTCCGGTTCTATGAGGGGCATTGAAGTCTTCGCATATGGTTGAATATTGTGACACTCCGCAGATCGAAAGAGCGGAGCAACAGGGAATACAAAGCAAACCTACCTGAGAAAACCATACTATGTCTACTCGACAGTTCCATGCGGCATGGGCGATCTTGCCCCTGTTCGGGTTTCTCGCAGGGGGCTCGCCCCAAGGGGCTCCGCCCGATCTTGCATCCTATGTCGTCACTCCCGCCGCCGGGCCCGAGCCGCGACGCTTGCCGTGGCCGGGCGGCGGCCGATGACCTTCACGGCCGGAGGCTTGCCCAACGGGGCGACGTTCAACGCCCAGAAAGGACGAATAAGCGGGTCGGTCGTCCAGTGCGGCACATACCGCGTGCGGCTGCGTGCCACGAATGCGGCGGGATGTGCGGCGCGAGAACCGAAACTCGTGGTCGGCGACACGTTCGCGCTCACGCCGCCCATGGGGTGCAACACCTGGGGCGGCCTCGGGCCCTTCGTAAGCGCAAGGATGGAGGCACGGCAAGTATCGGTTCGAAATCAACGACGCCCGTCAGGCGGCCGAGTGGGGAATCGACTGCTTTAAGTACGATCGGGGCATCGACAGCGTGGCTCTCGCCCGGGCCATGGGCGACGCCTTGCGGGCACAACCGCGGGACATTGTGCTGGAGCTTTCCAATTCGGCGCCACCGAAGGACGCCGACGCCTACACGGCCATCGGCACGATGACGCGAACCGCCGGCGACCTGGTCGACGTCTGGGACAAGACGCAGCTCGACCCGCAGAAACAGAAATGGGCGTTGGGTGTCCGCGATCTGTGGCTCGCTCACCGGCAGTGGGAGCGGTTCAACCGTCCCGGCCACTGGAACATGCCTTGTCCGCTGCGCGTCGGAATGCTGGGCGACTGGGACAAGAAGCCGCTGCGTCCCAGCCACCTTACGATCGATGAGCAGTTTGCCCACATCAGCCTCTGGTGCCTCTGGGGAGCACCGCTGATCATCGGGGCACCGATCGACAAGCTCGACGCCTTCACCATGAGCTTGCTGACCAACGACGAGATTTTGGATGTCGACCAGGACCCGCTTGGCCTTCAAGCCCACGACATCGATGTGCCGGGTGGAGAAGTGCGCGTAAAACGGCTTGCCGACGGTGCGGCGGCGGTCGGTCTCTTCAGCCCAGGCAAGGCGACGTCACGGGTTGCCGTGACCTGGACCCAGGCGGGAGTGTCCGGCCCGCAGCGCATCCGCGATCTGTGGCGACAAAAGGACCTAGGCGTGTGCGATGGCCAGTTCACCGCGATGGTGCCGGCGCATGGCGTGGTCTTGGTGAAGCTGACCGCGGCCGCGCGTTTGGCGGCTGCCAGGCCTAAGCCGACGTCTGGGGATCTGATGGCCAAGATGATCCAGACGTGGGAGACGATCCAACCTTGGGAAGCCTTGATGGCAGGGCCAACTGACGGGGAGAGACCATGAAAAGCGTGTGGTTGGGATGGCTGGGGTGTCTTTTTTGCGGCGGGGCCTGGGCGTCAATAAGCATGAAATAGCCGCCGAAGTGAACGCCAGAATGGCGGCGGACGGCCAACGAAGCAGCCGCTTGGACCTCGGCCCCAACGCGGAGGCCATCGCCGCGGTTCCGGGCGTCGACGTGCTTTTCATCGGACCGGGCGACCTTTCGTTGCGACTGGGTTGCATGTCGGGTGTGAACGATCCACGGATGCTGGAGGCCCAGAAACGTGTCGCAGCGGCGGCACGCCAGCACGGCAAGGCCTGGGGCGATCCGCGGGCACTGCCGAGAACGTCCGGGGCATCGTCCAACTCGGCGCCCAATTCGTGCCGATGGGCAGTGAGTTCGGGGCGCTACTTCAGCACTTTTCGGAATGTTCCGCGCAGTTCGATGCCCTGCTCGGCGAGCAGGACGGCGTGCCGGCCCCCACTCCCACGGCAACCGAAAGAACCGCGCAATGCCATCAGGATTTCGTCCGGGAAGCGGCCGGCGACATGCCCGTCAACGCTCGGGCGAGATAGTCGTAAGGCAGGAGATCACTTGCCGGATGAGTTGCTCAGCTCCAGATTATCGAGATAAAAGACCGTCTTCTCCTGGGCCGTGCTGCAGAAGCCCAGCCAGTCGAGCTTCCTCCATTGTGGGTGGACGTTCTTCAAATCCTTGAACTCCCGCACCGTTTGACCGGGCAGAGTGACCTTGAGTTCCCACGTGCCGGTCGACTCCGGTCCCAGACCGGCCGTGATTTCCACGTGGACCCACCGGCCGAGCGGGATGTCCATCCGCGGCTTGCCGGCGGCCAGGAGCTGGCCGCCGCGGAAAGTGATGGTAGGGCCGATACGATAGGGCTGCCCGTCGTCGCGCCACTCGTGAAACAGGCTGGCCCCCGCCTCCATGCGAACGTCGAACGCGCAACGTGTGATTCCCGTTCGGTGAAAAGGGTGATAGAAGAAGTGGGGGTCGAAGCCGTATTGCAGTCCGGGCAAGTCACTGACTTTCAAGCTGTGCTGGCCGCCGGCGGCCGTTTCGCTGGTGACGGCGATCAATTCGGGGTGTTTCTCGGTAAGAACCGTCGCGCCCGGCACGTCGCCCGCCGGACGCGGCGTCTCGAAGTCGTCGTGCAGCGACAGCGGCGGCGGCGGGGGCGGATCGGGCGCAAATTGCACGGCCGGATACTCCACGGCCGTCGCCAACTTCACCCACGCCGGGTCGCCATACACGCCCGCCTGGCGATAGTCGAACGGCTTGAAGCCGATCTTGGCGGCGGGCGAATCCGGCCCGAGGCGAAAGTCGCCCTGCTCCGGAGCGCCGAACTTGGGGTCGGCCACCAATGAGCCGCGGTCCTTTCCCGAGGCTTGCCATTGAGCGAACGTCATCTGCTCGAACTGGATCGGCGCGGCGGACGCGTCCCAGTAGAGGTTGCTTTCGAGCTGCACGTTGTCATCCCGCCAGGAACCGTGGAAGAGCGGCCCGCCGTTCCAATAGACGATGTTCTGGTGAAACTTGAACGACAGGTGCTTCTCGACCCGTGACCGCTGCAACTGGCCGTCGCGGCTGAAGGCGAAAATGTTGTTGCGAACGTCGTTGTCGCGACCGTAGTGCTGGTGGAGGCCACCGGTCTTCGTATTGTAGACGAGATTATTTTCCAGGACGATGTCCGAGCTGCCCTCGTCGGTATAAAGACCCCATCCGCCGCGTCCGTCGAGGTCGTAAGAATTGATGTCGTGGATGCGGTTGTTGCTGACGGTTGTGCCGGGCGAGGGGCCCAGCGTGTAGACGCCGCCCATGTCGCTCATCACGCCCCAGCCGAGATGGTGGATGTGGTTGAATTCAATCGTGTTGTGATGGGCTTCGCTGGGCGCGTACCCCCACCGCCAGCCGACCGAGATGCCCGTATAGCGGAAATCGGCCACATCGTTGTGCGTCAGGCGATTGTGGGCGCTATGGCCGATCCACAGGCCGGTGGCCCCGCAGAAGAAATGGCCGCCCGAGCGAATGATGCAGTTGTCGATCGTGATGTACCCGGTGGCTTCGGCCGGCTGGGGGTGCTCGTTGGCCCAGCCCTCGCCGATCCGCACGCCGCCGGCGCCCAGCTCGTGAATGAAGCATTGCCCGACGCGGCATTCCTGACAGCCGCGGCGCCACCAGATCCCGTGGCTGCCCACGCAGCCCAGCTCACAACGCTCGAAAGCCACGTGGCGGGCGCCGTCGGCCGTGATCGCGGCCGGAGCGGTGACCGCGGCCTGGCCGTCGCCATGCCCTTTGTCGGGAAGCACATAGGCTGCGTAACGGAAAGCCAGTCCTTCGAACGTCAGGTGTTCGACCCACCGCCCTTTGTCCGGTTCGCCGGCAAGCCGCAGCAGTTCGGGGGCGACGGGCGCCACGACCTCGGCCTGCCGCAGGTCTTCGCCGGGCAGCGGGATGTAGGAGAGCGTGCCGTTACGATCAAGGAACCACTCGCCCGGCGCATCGAGCGCGGTTTTGAAGTTCTCAATGTGGTACCGCTGCCGCGGACGCCAGTGCTCGAAGGGCCACGGGGCATTGCCAGTGAGAATCAGAGAGTTGTCTTTGGCGTCGACCGCGGCTACGCGATGCGCCGACGTCTCCCAGGAGTGATAGGCCCGCACGACAACGTCACGGAGTTCGGCCTTCGAAAGGCCGGCCAGTGGAGCGATGTCCCGAGCGTCCGCGCGGAAGGCCCGACTGATCAAGTTGGCGGGCTGGCCCGTCTGGGGATCGAGGCCCGAGGGGACCTGGCCGGCGGTGTAGAAGTAGAACTGGTTGGGCCAACGGGCGCGGACGGCCCGCCGGCCGTTGACGTAGAGCTGCTCGAAGTACCACCGCCCTTGGGCCACCTCCGGCAGATGGGCGACCCATGCGCCGCTCGGTCCCGGCTGAAATCCACGGATCACGCGGCCGCCGCTGACGACTGGCCGCGCACCGGCGACGGCCTTGTAGACGATCGGGGCCTGGGCCGTGCCGCTATCGTCGGGGCCGAAGACGATTGGCTCGGAAATCGTATAGGTTCCGCCGGCAACCAACACTTCCACCGGCTCCGGGGGCCCGGCCGTCTTCAGCCTCCGCAACATATCGCGCGCCCCGGCGAGCGACGCCCAGGGGCCATCGCTGCGGGCCGCGTTGGGGCGAGCCAAACAGCCGCTCCAGGCATCGTTGCCGTCGGGCGCCACGTGGAATGCGGCCGCCCGGACGCACGACACGCCCATCAGGCCGGCCAGGATCGACAGGGCAAGGGATCCGCAGAGCAAGCAACGTCGGCCGGTCATGGTGCGACATCTCCGGGTATGTGTTGTCAGTGTAATGTGCCGGTCCGTGGGACATCGATCAGAACCGGCGGGCCAGCGTCATATCGATGAGCCGGGCGACCAACGCGTCGAAAGTGATGCCGGCACGGGCCGCGGCCTTGGGAAGCAGACTATGATCGGTGAAACCGGGAAGCATGTTGATCTCCAGCAGTTGCGGCCCTCGGCAGTGGTCGACAATAAAATGCACACGGGCCAGGTCGCGACATCCCAGGACCTGGAAGGCTTCCAGCGCCATCTGTTGCACGTGCCGGTAGGTAGCATCGTCGATTTCCGGCGCCAGCAGGTAGGTCGTATCGTGGCGCAGGTACTTGGCTTCGTAATCGTAGAACCCGACCGTCGTCGTAGATCCCCGAAGTGTCGCCCATAGAGATTCCCGCCGCAAGGGCTCGCCGGGATTCCCATCGTTGTCCCCCCCCGCGGGTCTGACAATTTTGACTGGCGCTGTCTGCGGGGTTTAGGTAGACTACCGGGATTGGTGTTTTTCGGTCCCCGAGCCCAAGCAAGGATTGCCCAATGAGCGAGTCGCCGCGAGTCCCGCCCGAA